>ENA-OYZW01000261-OYZW01000261.1-human-gut-metagenome-genome-assembly--contig:-NODE-261-length-23081-cov-6.024668_pt1 | contig 23081 bp, 19 predicted proteins | sample MGYA00244075_ERZ653474 | MGnify/ENA primary metagenome ERZ653474 (study PRJEB26926, sample SAMN06164949) | human gut metagenome | biome: ENVO:00009003; feature: ENVO:2100002; material: ENVO:00002003...
TTTTTTGAGTATTTGAAGAGACAAAGATACGAATTATTTGTTTCGGGATGTAGAGAGCCTTTGGTAATTTTCAGATTATTAAATGGTTTCAATGATTGGCAATACATTTACATTGGCTGTCTGAATGGTTCTATTTAGAACTGTTAAGTGATAAAATAGGATTTTAGGGCGATATTTTCTTACGATTATTCATATTTATCTTATTTTTTTCTTCAATTTGTTTGGAGATTATAAAAAAGCCCTTACCTTTGCAGCACGTTTGAAACAAAAAAGAAGAATTAAGTTATGAATTTACATACATCTATTAACCTGGCAGTCCTGCATATTATTCGCGTCGTGGTGATGGCATCAAGAGCGTGAGAAAGGTTATGTATGTATTCGTACGTTAGAAGATAATTTATTAAGCCTTTCTCACTATAGTGGGAGAGGCTTTTTCATTAAAAGGAGATTTGAAAATGAAGCATCAGTTACGCAGCTCGTTCAGCACACAAGGTCGCCGCATGGCGGGAGCCCGTGCATTGTGGACGGCGAATGGTATGAAGAAGGAACAGATGGGTAAGCCCATTATCGCTATAGTCAATTCATTTACACAATTCGTCCCCGGGCATGTACATCTGCACGAAATAGGCCAGTTTGTAAAGGAAGAGATTGAAAAACTGGGGTGTTTTGCTGCGGAGTTCAATACGATTGCCATTGACGACGGTATCGCTATGGGACACGACGGTATGCTTTATTCCCTGCCTTCAAGAGATATCATTGCCGATAGTGTGGAGTATATGGTAAATGCCCATAAGGCGGATGCTATGGTTTGCATCAGTAACTGTGACAAGATTACTCCGGGGATGCTGATGGCGGCTATGAGACTGAATATACCGACTGTGTTTGTTTCAGGCGGTCCGATGGAAGCCGGGGAATGGAACGGACAGCATTTGGATTTGATTGATGCCATGATTAAATCTGCTGATGAAAGTGTGGGCGATAAAGAGGTGGCACAGATTGAGCAACATGCCTGCCCCACTTGCGGATGCTGCTCAGGCATGTTTACCGCTAATTCCATGAATTGCCTGAATGAAGCGATTGGATTGGCACTGCCCGGTAACGGCACGATTGTAGCCACTCACGAAAATCGCAAGAAACTATTTGAGGATGCAGCCAAGTTGATTGTAGAGAATGCCTTTAGATATTATGAAGAAGGGGATGAGAGCGTACTCCCGCGAAGTATTGCTACCCGCGAGGCATTTTTGAATGCCATGACGCTGGATATTGCGATGGGCGGTTCCACTAATACGGTACTTCATTTGTTGGCTGTGGCTCACGAAGCCGGAGCGGATTTTAAGATGGACGACATTGACATGCTCTCCCGCAAGACCCCCTGCTTATGCAAGGTGGCTCCCAATACCCAAAAGTATCATGTACAAGACGTTAACCGTGCCGGTGGCATCATTGCCATCATGGATGAGCTTGCCAAGGGCGGATTGGTCGATACGAATGTCCGCCGTGTGGATGGAATGACGTTGGCAGAGGCAATCGACCGGTATAGTATTACCAGCTCTAATGTATGTAAAGAGGCAATCAAGAAATACTCCAGTGCGGCAGCCGGAAAGTTCAATCTGGTACTTGGTTCACAAAATGCGTCTTATAAGGAACTCGACACGGACCGTGCGACCGGTTGTATCCGTGATTTGGAACATGCATACAGCAAGGATGGCGGTCTGGCAGTTTTGAAGGGAAATATAGCTCAGGACGGTTGCGTTGTCAAGACTGCCGGTGTAGACGAGAGTATCTGGAAATTTACGGGGCCGGCGAAAGTCTTCGACTCACAAGATGCGGCTTGTGACGGTATTCTGGCTGGAAAGGTGGTCAGTGGAGACGTCGTCGTCATCACTCACGAAGGGCCGAAAGGTGGACCGGGTATGCAAGAGATGCTTTATCCTACTTCTTATATCAAATCCCGCCATCTGGGTAAGGAGTGTGCATTGATTACCGACGGGCGTTTCAGTGGTGGTACTTCCGGACTAAGTATCGGACATGTTTCTCCCGAAGCGGCTGCCGGTGGTAATATCGGCAAGATTAAGGATGGGGACATTATCGAAATTGATATACCGAACCGTTCTATCAATGTGAAGTTGACGGATGAAGAGCTTGCAGCACGCCCTATGACTCCGGTAACCCGCAACCGTGAAGTCTCCAAAGCATTGAAAGCATATGCCAGTATGGTGAGTTCCGCTGACAAAGGGGCTGTGAGGCTGATTGATTAAAAGCCCCCCTTTCCGAAAGCGAGGGGAGGAAAGAATGAAACAAATTTTTCAAGCTACTATTGAGCTTTTAAATATAATGAATAGATAAAGTATGGCTGATAATAATAAAAAGAGTAACTTTTCCTCCCTCTCCCAAGGAGAGGGTCGGGGTGAGGCTCTAATAACAGGCGCAGAAGCATTGATGCGCTCTCTGGAGCATCAGGGAGTAAAGACCATTTTCGGTTATCCGGGAGGGAGCATCATGCCGGTATTCGATGCCTTATACGACCACCGGAAGGAATTGAACCACATCTTGGTTCGCCATGAACAAGGAGCAACCCATGCGGCACAAGGCTTTGCACGTGTATCAGGCGAGGTTGGCGTTTGTCTGGTTACCAGTGGACCGGGTGCTACCAATACTATCACGGGCATTGCAGATGCCATGATTGACAGTACGCCTATCGTTGTCATTGCCGGCCAGGTAGGGACGAACTTCTTGGGTACGGATGCATTTCAGGAAGTGGACTTGGTAGGCATTACTCAGCCTATCACGAAATGGAGTTACCAGATTCGTCGTGCAGAAGATGTGGCCTGGGCAGTGGCACGTGCTTTCTATGTGGCAAAGAGCGGACGTCCGGGACCGGTCGTGCTGGATTTTGCTAAAAACGCCCAAGTGGAGAAAACAGAATATGCGCCTACTAAGGTGGACTATGTCCGTAGCTATCTTCCCGTTCCCGAAATGGAGCCGGAGGCCATACGGAAGGCTGCTGAATTAATAAATGGTGCGGAACGGCCTTTGGTGCTGGTAGGACAAGGCGTGGAGCTGGGAGAAGCCCAGCAAGAGCTTCGTGCTTTCATTGAGAAAGCCGGAATGCCTGCCGGATGCACTTTATTGGGACTTTCCGCATTACCTACGAACCATCCGTTGAACAAAGGAATGCTTGGTATGCACGGTAACCTGGGGCCCAATATCAATACCAATAAATGTGATGTCCTTATCGCCGTAGGCATGCGCTTTGATGACCGTGTGACGGGTAAATTGGAAACATATGCCAAGCAGGCGAAGATTATCCACTTTGATATTGACCCTGCCGAAATAGATAAGAATGTAAAGACCGATGTTGCTGTCCTGGGAGATTGCAAAGAGACACTGGCTGCCGTTACCCAATTGCTGGAACCCGCCAACCATCAGGAATGGATTGACAGTTTCCGGCAATACGAGGAAGTGGAAGAGGAAAAGGTAATCCGTCCGGAATTACATCCGGCAGGAAAAGCGCTAAGCATGGGTGAGGTGGTGCGTGCTGTGAGTGAGGCTACCCATAACGAGGCGATATTGGTGACTGATGTCGGCCAGAATCAGATGATGTCCGCCCGTTATTTCAAATACAGCAAGGAACGTAGCATTGTTACTTCCGGTGGCCTGGGTACTATGGGCTTCGGCCTTCCGGCAGCTATCGGTGCCACTTTTGGACGTCCGGACCGCACGGTATGCGTATTCATGGGAGACGGCGGCTTGCAGATGAACCTGCAGGAACTGGGTACCATCATGGAGCAAAAAGCTCCGGTGAAGATGATTCTGTTGAACAATAACTTCCTGGGCAATGTTCGTCAATGGCAGGCGATGTTCTTCAATCGTCGTTATTCGTTTACTCCGATGATGAATCCGGATTATATGAAGATTGCTTCGGCATATGATATTCCTGCACGCAGGGTAATGACCCGCGAGGAGCTGGCAAAAGCGATTGACGAGATGATAGCGACTGACGGACCGTTCCTGCTCGAAGCTTGTGTGGAGGAAGAAGGAAATGTAATGCCGATGACACCTCCGGGCGGTTCGGTCAATCAGATGTTGTTGGAATGCTGAAGTCATGCGAAATTAAAGAATTTACTCTATCTATGGATAAAAAACTATATACAATCATTGTTCATTCGGAAAACTTTGCCGGTTTGCTGAATCAGGTGACGGCTGTGTTTACCCGCCGGCAGATAAACATCGAGAGTTTGAATGTATCGGCCTCCTCCATCAAGGGGGTACATAAATATACCATTACCGCTTGGACGGACAAGGATACCATTGAAAAGGTGACCAAGCAGATTACCAAGAAAATAGATGTGCTGCAAGCCCATTATTTCACGGATGATGAAATCTATCAGCACGAGATTGCCCTCTATAAAATAACGACTCCTACGCTGGAAGAAAAACCGGAGGTGTCTAAAGTAATCCGTAAGTACAATGCCCGTATTGTGGAGGTGAATGCTGTATTTGCCATTGTTGAGAAGAATGGCATGAGTGAGGAAATCACCAATCTTTATGAGGAGTTGCGCCAGTTGGATTGCGTACTTCAGTTCGTCCGTTCGGGTCGCGTAGCCATTACGACCAGCTGCTTTGAGCGTGTCAATGAATATCTGGCGGACCGTGAAGCAAAATATCGTCAAAGTAAACACTAGGAATCATGATGAGCGAGAACAATAAGATAGGTACCTACAAGTTTGTTGCCGAACCGTTTCATGTCGACTTTACCGGACGGCTGACAATGGGAGTATTGGGCAACCATTTGTTGAATTGTGCGGGTTTCCATGCCAGCGACCGCGGTTTTGGCATCGCGACTCTAAACGAGGACAATTATACTTGGGTATTGTCCCGTCTGGCTGTCGAACTGGATGAAATGCCTTATCAGTACGAAGATTTCTCCATTCAGACTTGGGTGGAGAATGTCTATCGCCTTTTTACAGACCGTAATTTCGCTATCATCGATAAGGAGGGCAAGAAGATTGGGTATGCACGTTCCGTTTGGGCGATGATTAGCATGAATACCCGTAAGCCGGCAGATTTGCTGGCTCTTCATAGTGGCAGCATTGTAGATTATGTTTGCGATGAGCCTTGCCCGATAGAAAAACCTTCGCGGATAAAGGTGGCCTCAAAGGAACCGGTTGCTGCTTTGGTAGCCAAATACAGTGATATTGACATTAACGGGCATGTGAACAGCATCCGTTACATCGAGCATATCCTTGATTTGTTCCCGATAGAGATGTATAAGGAGAAGCGCATCCGTCGTTTTGAAATGGCATATGTAGCCGAAAGCTATTATGGGGATGAGTTGACTTTGTTCATGGATGATGCCGGTGAGGGCGTTTACGATGTGGAGGTGAAAAAGAATGGCAGCGAAGTGGTCTGTCGCTCTAAAGTGATATTTACAGAGAAATAAATAAATTTATCAACGTTGGCGTAAGCCACAAATAAAAATTAAAACAAAAAATGGCACAATTGAATTTTGGCGGTGTTATTGAGAATGTAATGACCCGCGAAGAATTTCCTTTGGAAAAAGCACGTGAGATTTTGAAAGATGAAACAATTGCAGTAATCGGTTATGGCGTACAAGGCCCGGGCCAGGCTTGCAACTTGCGTGATAACGGTTTCAATGTGATTGTAGGACAACGTCCGGGTAAGACATACGAAAAGGCGGTGGCTGACGGATGGGTACCGGGTGAGACTTTGTTCGGCATCGAAGAGGCTTGCCAGAAAGGTACTATCGTCATGTGTCTGTTGTCTGACGCAGCTGTAATGTCTGTATGGCCGACTATCAAACCTTATTTGACTCCCGGAAAGGCTCTTTACTTCTCTCATGGTTTTGCTATTACCTGGAACGACCGTACCGGCGTGGTTCCTCCTAAAGATATTGATGTTATTATGGTTGCTCCCAAAGGTTCCGGTACTTCACTTCGTACCATGTTCCTCGAAGGGCGTGGCTTGAACTCATCATATGCCGTCTATCAGGATGCTACGGGTAAGGCTTTTGACAAGACGATTGCACTGGGTATCGGTATTGGTTCGGGATATTTGTTCGAGACAACTTTCATCCGCGAAGCCACTTCCGACTTGACCGGTGAACGCGGTTCATTGATGGGTGCTATCCAGGGATTGCTGTTGGCTCAGTATGAAGTATTGCGCGAAAACGGCCATACTCCTTCTGAAGCATTCAATGAAACAGTGGAAGAGTTGACTCAATCTTTGATGCCATTGTTTGCCAAGAACGGTATGGACTGGATGTATGCCAACTGTTCTACTACGGCACAGCGTGGTGCGCTGGATTGGATGACCCCGTTTCATGATGCCATCAAGCCGGTTGTACAGAAATTGTATGCAAGTGTGAAGTCGGGCAACGAAGCTCAGATTTCTATCGACAGTAACTCCAAACCCGATTATCGTGAGAAGCTGAATGCAGAATTGAAAGCCTTGCGTGAAAGCGAAATGTGGCAGACAGCTGTTACAGTTCGTAAACTTCGTCCGGAAAACAATTAATCAGCTTTATATAAATAGGTGAAATACCCTCTTCGGTGTTACCGGAGGGGGTATTTCTTTATTATTGATTCCCTATATTTTGAATAAACTCCAGTAGCTTCCGGTAAAAACCGTGATGTTTCAGCGTATCTGCCTCTCCCATTATCACCAGCTTCATACGTGCCCGGGTGATGGCTACATTCATTCTCCTTAAATCATTCAGGAATCCTATCTGCCCTTCTTCGTTGGCACGGACAAGGCTGATGAAGATAACATCGCGCTCTTGCCCTTGGAAGCCATCCACCGTATTTACAGTGAACAAGCTGCGATAAGGCTTGAGTGAAGCGTCTGCCTTTATCTTGTTGCGGAGATATTGCACTTGTGCCTTGTAAGGGGAGATGATGCCGAAGTCTATTTTTTCTTCCAGAATGCGGTTGCCACTGATACGGTTGATGTAGATTTTCAGTTCTGATAGGAGCAGGTCCGCTTCCGCCTTATTAATGCGCCCGAAAGTCTCTCCCACAAATTCTTCTTTGAAATCCATTTCGGAGGTGTCAATCCAGTGGATGGGGGTATCCCAGTCCAGGATGCCCCGGTAACGCACTTCGGGAGCGGCTTCCAACTCGCCATTATAAAACCATTGGGAAGGAAATTTCATGATTTCCTCGTGCATGCGGTATTGCACTTTCAGCAAAGAGACAACGGCAGGTTTGTTGGACACCACTTTCTCCATCAATGTTCGTTCCAGACCTCCACGGGCGGCTTCGTAGCATTTTATGGTGGGTGGAAGTTGGCAGTGGTCACCCGCCAATACCACGCGGTCTGCTTTTCGGATAGCTATCCAGCAGGCAGCCTCTAAGGCCTGGGCTGCTTCATCAATGAAAAGGGTGCCGAAACGGCGTCCGTTCAGCAGCCGGTGATTGCTGCTTACCAGCGTGGAGGCTATGACATGTGCCCCATCAAAAAGCTCTGAATTGATTTGTATTTCCAATGCGGTGGCGCGGTCGCGCAGGCGGCTCATACGGCTGCGTACTCCTTCGCGTTCGTCATAGCTGCCACGGCGGGCACGGCTGCCCAGTTCACGGAGATTTTTCCGGATGCTCCACAGTTCCGGATAAAGCGGATGGTTCTCGAAACGACGCTCGTAGGTAAAGGAAAGCATCTTGTCGTTGACACGGGTCGGATTGCCGATACGCAGGACATTGACGCCACGGTCCACAAGTTTTTCCGAAATCCAGTCGACGGCGGTATTGCTTTGGGCACATACCAGTACCTGCGGTTCCCGATGCAGGGTTTCGTAGATGGCTTCCACTAAGGTGGTCGTTTTTCCGGTTCCCGGAGGACCATGTACAATGGCCACGTCGCGGGCACACAGCACTTTGTTTACAGCTGTCTCCTGCGTGGAGTTCAGCCAGGGAAACCGTACGGGGTAGAGCTCTCGGAAACCGGCTTTCGAGGTTCCCAGCAATATGTCCCGCAATTCGGCCAGGCGGTTGCCTTTGGAGCGTAACGTATCTTCCAAGGCTTCGAACATGGTCCGATAGGATGTTTCGTCGAAATAAAGTTGCACGCCGAGGTTGTCCGTTTCCTGCACTTCCATAACGGCACCGGCTCCGGGCATTATCGCTACCATCCGTGTCTCGTCGGCATAGCTTACGGTAGCGGTGAAGTTCATATAGGTTATTTTTCCATCGGCAGACTGGCGGAAAAAACATACGGGACGGCCGAACTCAAAATTATGTTCTATATCGGTATTTTCTGTGTGTGTAATTTCTATTACTAATTGATTCAGTGAATTATAGTAACTTCGTCCCGGAGTGGCAGGATACCAGCAAAGTCCCCGTTTCACTTTCCGGGCAATCCCCATGTTTTCGGTTTGGCGTTTGAATTCCTCTTTTTCGTATTCGTATTCCATGCGCAGCAAAAGTTGCTGCTGTTGGAGGTGAATAATAGGACTATTTGAATCTTGTTCCTTCATGGTTGCAAAGGTAATCATTCTTCGCTTCCGACGGAAAAAATGCTTTATTTTGTTAAACTATTCAGCCTTTTTATTTGTTTATGATATTAATTTGTAATCTTTACAATAATGAAAAACTAAAAAATAGTGGTTATGGTATATGATTTAACGATGCTCAAAACGTTTTATGCCGCTTATTCGGAGAAGATAGAACGCGTACGGAACGTACTGCGGCGTCCGATGACTTTAGCAGAGAAAATTTTGTATGCTCATTTGTATGATGGGGATAAAGTGAAGAACTACAGACGGGGAGAAGACTATGTGAATTTCCGTCCCGACCGTGTGGCAATGCAGGATGCAACGGCTCAAATGGCCTTATTGCAATTTATGAATGCAGGCCGTGAGCAGGTTGCCGTGCCTTCCACTGTGCACTGTGACCATTTGATTCAAGCATATAAAGGTGCAAAAGAAGATGTTGCGACTGCTACGAAGACCAACGAGGAGGTCTATAATTTTCTCCGTGATGTTTCTTCCCGCTATGGCATAGGTTTCTGGCAGCCGGGGGCAGGCATTATTCACCAGGTGGTATTGGAGAACTACGCATTTCCGGGTGGGATGATGGTAGGCACGGACTCTCATACGCCCAATGCCGGAGGTTTGGGCATGGTGGCCATTGGTGTGGGTGGTGCCGATGCGGTGGATGTGATGACCGGCATGGAATGGGAACTGAAAATGCCGCGTCTGATAGGCGTACACTTGAAGGGTAAATTGAGTGGCTGGGTAGCTCCCAAAGACGTTATTCTGAAGTTGGCGGGTATTCTTACTGTAAAAGGGGGAACCAATGCCATCATTGAATATTTTGGACCGGGAACCGCTTCGTTGTCTGCCACTGGAAAGGCTACCATCTGCAATATGGGGGCAGAGGTGGGGGCGACTACCTCCCTTTTCCCTTACGATGAGCGCATGGGTACCTACTTGAAAGCTACCGGACGTGAAGAAGTGGCAAAAATGGCTGTTTCCGTAGCTGCCGACCTTCGTGCCGACGACGAAGTGCTGGCAAATCCGGAAAAATATTACGACCGCATCATTGAAATAGACCTCTCGCTGTTGGAACCGTATATCAACGGGCCCTTTACACCGGATGCAGCAACACCGATATCGAAATTTGCCGAGGTAGTGATAACCAATAACTATCCCCGCCGGATGGAAGTCGGCCTGATAGGGTCGTGCACCAATTCGTCCTATCAGGATTTGAGCCGCGCGGCCTCCCTTGCCCGGCAGGTAAAGGAAAAGAATTTGAAGGTTGCTTCCTCGCTGATTGTCAACCCCGGCTCGGAGCAGATACGTGCCACTGCTGAACGCGACGGCATGATTGCCGCTTTCGAAGATATTGGCGCAACGATAATGGCGAACGCCTGCGGACCTTGTATTGGCCAGTGGAAGCGCCATACTGATGACCCCGAACGCAAAAATTCCATCGTCACCTCTTTTAACCGTAATTTTGCCAAACGTGCCGACGGAAATCCCAACACTTTTGCTTACGTCGCTTCCCCGGAGATAACGATGGCGCTGACCATTGCCGGTGACCTTTGTTTCGACCCGTTGAGGGATACGCTGGTCAATGCCAAAGGAGAGGTTGTGAAACTGTCCGAACCGGTCGGTGAAGAACTGCCGGCACACGGGTTTATAGGAGGAAAGGAAGGATACATTGCTCCAGGCAAAGGACAGACGGAAATTACGGTCAATCCTCATTCACAGCGCTTGCAACTGCTGACTCCCTTCCCTGCCTGGGATGGTATGGATTTGCTGGACATGCCTTTATTGATTAAAGTGCAAGGGAAATGTACCACCGACCACATCTCTATGGCGGGGCCATGGCTCCGTTTCCGGGGACATCTGGAGAATATTTCGGATAATATGCTGATGGGAGCTGTCAATGCTTTCAATGGAGAGACGAACAAGGTTTGGAACCGCTCCACCAATACCTATGGAACAGTGTCAGGCACTGCGAAGCTGTATAAGTCCGAAGGTATCCCTTCCATGGTTGTTGCCGAGGAGAATTATGGTGAAGGTTCCAGCCGTGAGCATGCTGCCATGGAACCGCGCTTCCTGAATGTACGCGTCATTTTGGCGAAAAGTTTTGCCCGTATCCATGAGACGAACTTAAAGAAACAAGGCATGTTGGCGCTGACCTTTACGGATAAGGCCGATTATGACAAGATTCGGGAACGCGACCTGATTTCTGTCATGGGGCTGAAAGATTTTGCTCCGGGACGCACGTTGAAGGTGGTTCTTCATCACGAGGATGGGAGTAAAGAAAGTTTTGAAGTACAACATACGTATAACGAACAGCAGATAGCTTGGTTCCGGGCCGGTTCTGCACTTAATGCAAGATAGAATATGGAAAAAATTACTGTACCTTTTATTACCGGCGATGGAGTGGGAGCAGAAGTGACCCCATCCATGCAGGCTGTCGTGAATGCCGCTGTCAGGAAATCCTATGGTGACCGGCGTGGCATTGAATGGAAAGAAGTGCTGGCAGGAGAACGTGCTTTCCACGAAACCGGCTCCTGGCTGCCGGATGAAACGATGGAAGCCTTCCGCACTTATAAGGTGGGCATCAAAGGTCCTTTGACAACACCTGTCGGCGGAGGTATCCGTTCGTTGAACGTGGCATTGCGTCAGACGCTTGATTTGTATGTCTGCCAACGTCCGGTACGTTGGTATAAGGGCATTGTTTCTCCACTCAAAGAGCCGCATAAGGTGGATATGTGCGTATTCCGTGAGAATACCGAGGATATTTATGCAGGCATCGAATGGGAAGCCGGTACTCCGGAGGCTGAAAAGTTCTATCGTTTTCTCCGTGACGACATGGGGGTGACGAAAGTCCGTTTTCCCGAAACCTCCTCGTTTGGCGTGAAGCCCGTTTCGAGAGAAGGAACAGAGCGCTTGGTGCGTGCCGCCTGCCGATACGCGCTTGAGCATCGCCTGCCTTCCGTGACGTTGGTACACAAGGGAAACATTATGAAGTTTACGGAAGGCGGCTTCAAGAAGTGGGGTTACGAACTGGCAGAGCGTGAGTTTGGTAAAGAGCTGGCAGAAGGGCGTCTGGTCATCAAGGACTGCATTGCCGATGCATTCCTGCAGAACACGTTGCTTATCCCCGAAGAATATTCCGTGATTGCCACGTTGAATCTGAACGGCGATTATGTGTCCGACCAACTGGCTGCCATGGTAGGCGGCATCGGCATTGCACCGGGGGCGAATATCAACTATAAAACGGGTCATGCCATCTTTGAGGCTACTCACGGGACGGCTCCGAACATTGCCGGGAAAGACATTGTGAATCCTTGTTCCATCATCCTTTCCGCTGTGATGATGCTTGAATATCTGGGTTGGAAGGAAGCTGCCTCTCTTATAGAGAAAGCTTTGGAGCAGAGTTTCACCGAAGCCCGTGCTACTGCCGACTTGGCACGTTTTATGCCGGGTGGCGTCTCGCTGTCCACTTCGACTTTCACCCGGGAGATTGTAAGGAGAATAGAAAATGGGAATAACGAATAAAACGAAACGATTATGAAGAAGGAGTACCTGATTTACAAGCTTTCCGAAGATTTGAAGGAAGCTACCCGGATTGAGAATGAACTGTTCAGGAAGTTTGATGTGAAGCGCGGTTTGCGTAATGAGGACGGCACGGGAGTCTTGGTGGGGTTGACCAAAATAGGCAATGTGGTTGGCTATGAACGCATCCCCGGTGGAGGGCTGAAGCCTATTCCCGGCAAATTGTTCTACCGCGGTTATGATGTGGATGACTTGGCACACGCCATCATCAAAGAGAAGCGTTTCGGTTTTGAGGAAATTGCCTACTTGCTGCTTTCCGGTCGCCTGCCCGACAAGGAAGAACTCTCTTCTTTCCGTGAACTCATCAACGACAACATGCCGCTGGAGCAGAAGACCAAGATGAATATCATTGAACTTGAAGGAAACAACATTATGAACATCCTGGCGCGCAGCGTGCTCGAGATGTATCGTTTTGACCCTGATGCAGATGACACTTCCCGCGATAATCTGATGCGGCAGAGCATCGAGCTTATTTCGAAATTCCCGACCATCATTGCGTATGCCTATAACATGCTTCGCCATGCCACCCATGGCCGTTCACTGCATATCCGCCATCCGCAGGAAAACCTTTCCATTGCCGAGAATTTCCTCTATATGCTGAAGAAGGACTACACGGAGCTGGATGCCCGCACGCTCGACCTGCTGCTGGTTCTTCAGGCCGAGCACGGTGGTGGTAACAACTCCACTTTTACCGTACGTGTCACTTCTTCTACCGGGACGGATACTTACTCTTCGATAGCGGCAGGTATCGGTTCCTTGAAAGGGCCGCTTCATGGAGGTGCCAATATCCAGGTTGCCGATATGTTCCACCATCTGCAGGAAAACATTCAGGACTGGACGAATGTGGATGAGATTGATACTTACTTCACCCGCATGCTCAACAAGGAAGCCTATAACAAGACCGGCTTGATATATGGTATCGGACATGCCGTCTATACCATTTCCGACCCGCGCGCCATTCTGCTGAAAGAGCTTGCCCGCGACCTTGCCCGCGAAAAAGGGAAAGAACGCGAGTTCGCTTTCCTTGAACTGCTCGAGGAGCGCGCCATTGATGTGTTTGGCCGTGTGAAGAATAATGGCAAGACGGTTTCGAGTAATGTGGATTTCTATTCGGGCTTTGTCTACGAGATGATTGGGCTGCCGCAGGAAATCTTCACGCCTTTGTTTGCCATGGCACGTATTGTCGGTTGGTGTGCACATCGCAATGAAGAATTGAATTTCGAAGGCAAGCGTATTATCCGTCCTGCCTATAAGAATGTTTTGGATGAGGTGGCTTATGTGCCCATTAAGAAACGGTAAGGATTAGACTTGTATCTTTTAAATCGTTCCATCACGGGGAAAAAATCGTTCCACCATGGTGGAACGGTTTTTTCTCCATGGTGGAATGAAATTTACTCCATGATGGAACGATTAGATTTTCGTATCTCTACTGCTTAATCTTCTCAGTAAAAAACACTGGTTTTTGCATGAAAAAACAATTATCCGGGGAAAACGATTTGTTTGTTGTGAGTTTTCTTTATCTTTGCTTCGCATAAATAAAGAACTATGAATCAGGAAACTTTTCAGATATTTCTGTGGGTAATGAGTGCTGTGGCATTGGTTGTCTTTATTGCACTCTATTTTGTCAAAGCGGGTTATGGCATGTTCCGTACTGCCTCGTGGGGAATCTCCATCAATAATAAACTGGCGTGGGTGCTTATGGAAGCGCCGGTATTCATCGTCATGTTTGGGTTGTGGGGGAAGAGTGGAGCGGGATTTGCCGTGCCGGTATATTTCTTCTTCCTGCTGTTTCAGTTGCACTATCTTCAGCGGGCCTTTATTTTTCCGTTCCTGCTGAAAGGTAAAAGCCGGATGCCGGTAGCTATTATGGCGATGGGTATCGTCTTCAACCTTTTGAACGGGATGATGCAGGCGGGCGGTTTGTTCTATTTCGCTCCCGAAGGCTTGTATGCCGATGGCTGGGCCTATTTGCTGAAACCTCATGCCTTGTTGGGAATCATTCTGTTTTTTGCAGGTATGTTCGTCAATTTGCATTCCGACTATGTGATACGTCATCTGCGCAGGCCAGGTGATACGAAGCATTATCTTCCCGGAAAAGGGCTTTACCGATACGTCACTTCTGCCAATTACTTCGGTGAACTGGTGGAATGGACGGGGTTTGCCATACTCACAGCTTCTCCCGCCGCCTGGGTGTTCGTCTGGTGGACGTTTGCCAACCTTGTTCCCCGTGCCGATGCCATTCACCGCCGTTATCGGGAGGAGTTTGGTGATGAGGCGGTAGGAAAGCGCAAACGCATCATTCCATTTCTTTATTAATGGAAAATGGAGAGTTGAAAATGGAAAATGAATAATTCATAACTTATAACTCATAACTCATAACTCATAACTCATAACGATGGAATCCAAGTTATTCACCCCCGTCACTTTCGGACCGTTGACCTTGCGTAACCGTACCATCCGTTCGGCTGCTTTCGAGAGCATGTGTCCCGGAAACGCTCCGTCGGACATGTTGCTCGACTATCATCGGTCGGTAGCGGCGGGAGGTATAGGTATGACTACTGTTGCCTATGCGGCAGTTACTCAGAGCGGTTTGTCTTTTGACCGCCAGTTGTGGATGCGTCCTGAGATTATCCCCGGACTCCGTAGGCTGACTGATGCCATACATGCGGAGGGGGCTGCGGCAGGCATCCAGTTGGGACACTGTGGCAATATGTCCCATAAGAGCATTTGCGGTTGTATGCCCGTCGGCGCATCTTCCGGTTTCAATCTTTACTCTCCTACCTTTGTGCGTGGACTGCGTGCCGATGAGCTGCCGGAGATGGCGCGTGCTTATGGACGTTCGGTGAATCTGGCACGGGAGGCCGGATTTGATTCTGTAGAGATTCATGCAGGGCATGGCTATCTCATCAGCCAGTTCTTGTCCCCGTCCACCAACCATCGGAAAGACGAGTTCGGAGGCTCGTTGCAGAACCGTATGCGTTTTATGGATATGGTGATGGAAGAAGTGATGAAGGCTGCCGGCAGTGATATGGCTGTGCTGGTGAAGATGAACATGCGCGACGGTTTCCGTGGAGGGATGGAGCTGGACGAGACGATGCAGGTGGCCCGGAGGCTGGAGCAGTCGGGAGCACATGCGCTGGTCTTGAGCGGTGGGTTCGTCAGTAAGGCGCCGATGTATGTCATGCGGGGCGAAATGCCTATCCGCAGCATGACGCATTACATGACCTGCTGGTGGTTGAAATACGGTGTACGCATGGTAGGCAAATGGATGATACCGAGCGTACCGTTTAAGGAAGCTTATTTCCTGGAAGATGCCTTGAAATTCCGTGCCGCCTTGAAGATACCGTTGGTTTATGTGGGTGGCCTGGTTTCCAGGGACAAGATAGATGAGGTGCTGGATGACGGCTTCGAGGCTGTGCAAATGGCACGCGCTCTGCTCAATGAGCCGGGGTTTGTCAACCGCATGCGTGCCGAAGAGAATGCACGTTGCAACTGCCGGCATAGTAATTATTGCATTGCCCGGATGTATTCCATCGAGATGGCATGCCATCAGCATTTGAAGGAGGAGCTTCCACCTTGTCTGAAAAGGGAGATAGAGAAAATCGAAGCGAAAGGCTGATTTTTAGTTTTTAATTTTCAATTTTTAATTATTAAAGTGAATTTAGCTGTTATAACCGGGGCAGACGGTGGCATGGGCATGGAAATTACCCGCGCAGTGGCAACTGCCGGCTATCAGGTCATCATGGCATGCCGTGACCCCCAAGCTGCCGAACCCAAGCGGCAACTGCTGATGCGTGAAACCGGTAATCCGCGTATTGAGACTGCTCCCATTGATTTGGCATCTCTGGCTTCAGTGGCCGCATTTGCAGAGCATCTGTTGAAGCGGGGAGAGCCGTTGGCGTTGCTGATGAACAATGCCGGAACCATGGAAACGGAACGCCGCATTACCGAAGACGGACTGGAACGGACGGTGAGTGTCAATTATGTAGGGCCTTACCTGCTGACCCGCAAGCTGCTGCCATTGATGGGAGAGGGGAGCCGTATTGTGAATATGGTATCTTGTACGTATGCCATCGGTCATCTTGACTTTCCGGATTTTTTCCTCCGGGGAAGGAAGGGTGGCTTTTGGCGCATTCCTATATATAGCAACACGAAGCTGGCATTGACTCTGTTCACCATCGACTTGGCCAGTCGCGTCAAACACAAAGGTATTGTTGTGAATGCGGCTGACCCGGGGATTGTGTCTACCAATATCATCACCATGCATATGTGGTTTGACCCGCTGACAGATATACTTTTCAGGCCTTTTATCCGTACTCCCCGTAAGGGAGCTGCAACGGCTGTCGGCTTATTGCTGGATGAGGATGCCGGTAAACGTACGGGGACATTGAATGCCAGTTGCCGTCCCAAGTCTCTTTCGGAGAAGTACACCCGGCATGTACAGATGGAAGAACTGTGGGAGAGGACGGAAAGTATAGTGAAAAAATGGTTGTAAAAAACAGAGAAGGCGCATATGTCGCCTTCTCTGTTTATGGGGTATCTGAACAGTCTGTCATTAGATAGACAGTTCTCTCAATACATTTACAAGGTCTTTCTTGATGGGTTTGTCATTCTTGATGGCCTTCGTGAAGGGAACGTATACCACTTCATCGTGGTCAATGCCTATCATGACATTGCGCTGTCCTTCCATGATGGCGTCGATGGCGGCTGCGCCCAGACGGCTGGCAAGGATACGGTCGTGTGCCGTAGGGCTACCACCGCGTTGCAAGTGACCGAGGATGGTTACGCGTACGTCATATTGGGGGTATTCGTTCTTTACACGCTCTGCATAGTGCATTGCACCGCCGGTCAGTTCACTCTCGGCTACCAGTACGATACTGCTGTTCTTGGATTTCCGGAAACCGTTCTTGATGAATTCTTCCAGTTGGTCCACTTCCGTACTGAATTCCGGGATAATGGCTGCTTCTGCTCCGGAGGCGATGGCGCCGTTCAGAGCGAGGAAACCGGCATCGCGTCCCATGACTTCTACGAAAAACAAGCGCTCATGGGAAGTGGCTGTATCACGGATTTTGTCCACAGCATCCAGGATCGTGTTCAGCGCGGTGTCGTAGCCGATAGTGGTATCTGTTCCATAAAGGTCATTGTCGATAGTTCCCGGCAGCCCGATACAAGGCACGTCAAACTCTTGTGCAAAGATACGAGCACCGGTCAGCGAACCGTCGCCTCCGATAATCACTAAGGCGTCAATGCCTTCTTTCTTCATGTTGTCGTAAGCAATCTGGCGGCCCTCGGGAGTCGTGAACTCTTTGCAGCGGGCTGTCTTCAGGATTGTACCACCCAGCTGGATGATGTTGCTGACATTTTGGCTTTTGAATTCTTTGATTTCGCCGGTTACCAGACCTTTGTAACCTCTATATATACCTTTAACTGAAAGTCCGTTGTAAATAGCCGAACGTGTCACGGCACGTATGGCTGCGTTCATTCCCGGAGCATCACCTCCTGATGTCAAGATACCAATGCACTTAACTGTTCCCATAACAATCTTTTTGTTTAGTATTAATAATCATGATGAAAAATAGATTTGGACTATTTTTTCATGCCGCAAAGATAGTAAAAAGCTGAGGCGGTGACTAATAAATTACGTTAATTTGCTGTTCCAAAAGGATGACAAACTGTTATTTAAGTTTTGACTTTATGGCTTCTGAAATTTCTTCCATCAGCCATTTGGGGGTGGAAGTGGCTCCGCAGACACCGATGGAATTGGCACCGGCTAACAGAGAACTATCTATTTCTTCGGCACTGTCTATCAAATGTGAATTGGCATTGACTTTTTTACACTCACTGAACAGCATCTTGCCGTTAGAGCTTTTTTTGCCGCTGACAAAGAATATTAAATCATGGGAAGCTGCAAATTTCCGGATATTAGGTATCCGGTTTGCTACTTGTCGGCAGATAGTGTCATAGGACTCGAAAGTGACTTTCGGTGAGATATGTCCCTCTATGTATTTCACAATGTTTTGAAATCCGTCCAGAGACTTTGTGGTCTGGGAGTAGAGACGGATGTCTTTGCTGAAATCCAGTTTCCTTGCCTCTTCCTGCTTTTCGATGACGATGGCCTTTCCGGTGGTTTGTCCTACCAGACCCAGTACTTCGGCGTGTCCATTTTTGCCATAGATGACAATTTGCTTGTCGCGGTTGTCTTCCTGGACGTACTCTTGCTTAATCTTCTTTTGCAGGCGGAGTACGACCGGGCAGGTTGCGTCAATGATTTCTATATTGTTGCGGCGGGCAATGTCATAAGTTTCAGGGGGCTCTCCATGAGCACGCAGCAGCACTTTGGCGTTGTGGAGGTGGTTGAATTCCTCATGGTTGATGGTAATCAGCCCCATTGCCTTCAGGCGTTCCACTTCACGGCTGTTGTGCACGATGTCTCCCAGACAATAGAGGGTTCCTCCTTTCGCCAGTTCCTCTTCTGCCTTGTTTATTGCGGTGACAACTCCGAAACAGAAGCCGGAGCCTTCGTCTATTTCTACTTTTGCCATATCCGGTTCAGTTCTTCTCCTTTATAACCCGTTCGAATTGTTCCGCCAGCCATTCCTTTTGTTGGGAAATGCTCAGGTGGCTGTTGTCCAACAATAAAGCGTCAGAAGCTTTGCGCAGCGGACTTACATCCCGGTTTTGGTCAATATAGTCCCGTTGTTTCACATTTTCCAGAATTTCGTCAAAGCTGGCTTCTTCCCTTTTGGCCTTTAGTTCGTCATAGCGGCGTTGTGCCCGTATCTCGGGGGTGGCGGTTACAAAAATTTTCAGCTCGGCATCCGGAAAAACGGTAGTGCCGATGTCGCGCCCATCCATAACGATACCCTTGGCCTTGCCCATCTCTTGTTGCTGTGCTACCATAGCTTCGCGTACGAAATCCAATGTTGCAATGGGGCTGACACGTGAAGATACTTCCATGGTACGGATTTTGTTTTCTACATTTACTCCGTTCAGGTAGGTATCTGGGCGTCCGGTTTCGGGGTTCAGGCGGAAAGAAATATGTATATCCTTTATTAGACTTTTCAGTTTTTCGGCATCTATGCGGTCACCCTGGAAAATACCATTCTCTATACTATATAATGTTACTGCCCGATACATGGCACCACTATCTATATATATGTAACCGATTTCGCGGGCGAGGTCTTTGGCCATAGTGCTTTTCCCGCAAGAGGAAAAACCGTCGATTGCTATTGTTATCTTTTTCATGACTTTTATGCTATAGTTATATAGGTATAACACCTGCAAAACAGAAAATTTCAATATTTCATTTAAAATTCTTGCCAAAGATACGGTATTTTTAAAATATCTCGTTACTTTTGTGGCACAAAAGCACATGGAGGTTTTTGAAGGATTAAAAAAATGAAAATGGAGCGCCTATTGTGTAAAAAAAAACAGCAGAGCGTGAACATTCTTGGGAAAAGTGCTATATTTGCCCCAAATGAGAAACACTAAAATTATATTATAAATTATGGAAATTAAGAAATCACCTAAGGCAGACCTGGAGAGTAAGAAGTCGACTTGGCTGCTTGTCGGTTATGTAATCGTGCTCGCTTTCATGTTTGTTGCGTTCGAGTGGACAAAGCGTGACATCAAGATTGACACGAGCCAGGCTATTACCGACGTATTTTTTGAAGAGGAAATCATCCCTATTACAGAACAGCCGGAGCAGGTTACTCCTCCGCCTCCCGAAGCCCCTTCAATTGCAGAGACGTTGACTATCGTTGAAGACGATGCTGACGTGGAAGAAACGGCCATTGTATCTTCTGAAGAATTGAACCAGGCAGTGGAAATCAAATATGTTCCCGTAGCAGTGGAAGAGGAAGAACCGGAAGAACAGACTATTTTCGAGGTGGTAGAACAGATGCCTGAGTTCCCGAATGGTGGTATGGCTGGTTTGATGCAGTATTTGAGCAAGAATATTAAATATCCTACTATTGCACAGGAAAACGGAACTCAAGGCCGTGTAACTGTACAGTTCGTGGTTAATAAGGACGGTAGTATCGTAGATGCTAAAGTTCTGAGAGGCGTTGACCCGTATTTGGACAAAGAAGCTGTCCGCGTGATTATGGGCATGCCGAAGTGGAAACCCGGTATGCAGCGTGGTAAACCCGTTCGTGTTAAGTATACCGTGCCTGTAATGTTTAGATTGCAGTAATAAAATATCTATAAGTGGGAGAGGCTGCCGGAATGCAGCCTCTTTTCATTATCCGCTATTCCCTAAATTCTGAAAATGCCATGTTTACAGCTTCCGAGCTTTTAGAAAGAATAAATTCTCATATTGCAGAATTGCAGTTTACCCGTACTCCTCAAGGTTTATATGCTCCCGTTACCTATGTGTTGTCCATGGGCGGAAAAAGAATCCGTCCGGTATTGATGTTGATGGCCTACAATCTGTATCAGGAGGATATTACCCGTATTTTTAACCCTGCAACGGGGATTGAAGTGTATCATAATTATACTCTTTTGCATGACGACTTGATGGACCGTGCAGACCGTCGCCGTGGTAAGGAGACGGTACATAAAGTTTGGGATGACAATGCTGCCATCCTTTCGGGGGATGCAATGCTTGTATTAGCTTATCAGTTTATGGCTCAATGCCCGGTTGAACACCTGAAAGAGGTGATGGATATATTTAGCCTGACTGCACTGGAAATCTGTGAAGGACAGCAGCTGGATATGGAGTTTGAACATCGGAAGGATGTGAAGGCAGAGGAGTATCTGGAAATGATTCGTCTGAAAACTTCGGTATTGTTGGCTGCAAGCTTGAAGATTGGCGCTCTTTTGGGAGGGGCTTCTTCTGAAGATGCGGAGCAGTTGTATGATTTTGGCATGAACTTGGGTGTCGCTTTTCAGTTGAAAGATGATTTCCTGGATGTTTATGGCGATGCTGCCGTCTTTGGAAAGAATATTGGAGGTGATATTCTGTGCAATAAAAAGACCTACATGCTGATAAAGGCTTTTGAACATGCGGATGAGGAGCAGTTGACCCGCTTGAATGCTTGGGTGGATGCTGTTGCATTCAACCCGGAGGAGAAAGTTGCTGCGGTGACGGAACTGTATAACCGGATTGGCGTCAAGGAACTGTGTGAGAAAAAGATGGAAGAGTATTGTGAACGCGCAATGGAAAGTCTGTTGGCGGTGAAGGTGGCAGATGAAAAGAAAGAGGAATTGAAGAACCTGATGGCTAACCTGATGCATCGGGAAGTATAACTTTAAATCCGGGAGAAAATGCCTTATAGAAGATTGCCTAATACAGATCAAGCGAGAATACGGGCGCTGAAAGCAGTGGTCGTCAAGGGTGATATATGTAATGTGTATGATTTGGCCGTATCTTTGAAGGCGTTGACTGATGCGCGGAATTTTCTTACAAAGTTTGAAGCTGCGCAAGCTTATTATGCCGACTGTTTTGAGCGGCAGGCTCGGGCGGGACGTAAGCATCAGGCTAATGTAAAGACTGCCCGTCTGTATATTTCTCATTTTATCCAGGTGTTGAATTTAGCTGTCATCCGTTCTGAAGTGCGTATTGCTCATAAGGAATATTACGGTTTGGACACAAGCAACAATAATGTGCCTGATTTATCGACAGAGCCTGCCTTGGCAGAGTGGGGGCGTAAAATCGTGGATGGGGAAAACAAACGTATATCCCAGGGAGGAATTCCCATTTATAACCCTACGATTGCAAAAGTGAGGGTGCATTATGATATTTTCATGGATAGTTATGAGAAGCAAAAGAATCTTCAATCTTTGACAGCCCGCAGTTTGGACACCTTGGCTTCGATGCGTGCAGAGGCGGATGGTTTGATTTTGGATATATGGAACCAGGTTGAAAAGAAATTCGAGGAGGTCACTCCCAATGAGAAACGTTTGGATTTATGCCGTGATTATGGAATAATCTATTATTACCGTACCGGTGAGAAACGCAAAGAGTAAGTTGAAGAATGAGATTGATTGATTCACATTCCCATCTTTTTTTAGAAGAGTTTGCAGAGGATTTGCCTCAAGTGATGGCTCGTGCCCGTGAGGCAGGAGTCACGCATATTTTTATGCCCAATATCGATAGTACCACCATAGGACCTATGCTTCGGGTGTGCCGTGAATATAAAGGGTATTGCTATCCGATGATTGGATTGCACCCTACCTCTGTGGGTGCGGATTATGAAAAGGAGTTGGAAATAGTGGCCCGGGAGCTGGCTTCACCGAATGAATTTGTTGCGGTTGGCGAGATTGGTATGGACTTGTATTGGGATAAGACTTTTCTTAGAGAGCAGCAAAGGGTGTTGGACAAGCAGATTGAGTGGGCTTTGGAATACGGTTTGCCGGTAGTGCTGCATTGTAGGGAAGCGTTTGACCATATATATAATGTGTTGAAACCCTATCAGCAGACTCCTTTGAAAGGAATTTTCCATAGTTTTACGGGAACCTCGGAAGAGGCCTGCAGGATTATGGAATTTGCGGATTTCATGATAGGAATAAATGGTGTGGTGACTTTCAAGAAATCAACTTTGCCCGAAGTCTTGAAGAATATTCCTTTGGAACGCATCGTGCTGGAAACCGATTCCCCTTATCTGACTCCGGTTCCCAATCGAGGCAAGAGGAACGAAAGCGCATATGTTAAGGATACTTTGGTAAAGGTGGCCGGAATCTATGGGAACTCTCCTGAAAAGGTGGCCCAGGTTACTTCTGATAACGCTTTAAAAGTGTTCGGAATGCTCAAATAAGCTCTTTAAGATTTTAAAGTTTATTAATTTTGAGATTTTATTTAATATAAAACGGGGAGAATGAGGCAGAACAACAAAAAAAAGAATACATTTGTAGCTGAAAATGCTGAAAACACAGAGGGAGAGATGCTCGAGTGGTTGAAGAGGCACGCCTGGAAAGCGTGTATACGCCAAAAGTGTATCCGGGGTTCGAATCCCCGTCTCTCCGCGATAAAGGCTGAGAATCAGTAAAT
>ENA-OYZW01000330-OYZW01000330.1-human-gut-metagenome-genome-assembly--contig:-NODE-330-length-20954-cov-5.512225_pt1 | contig 20954 bp, 11 predicted proteins | sample MGYA00244075_ERZ653474 | MGnify/ENA primary metagenome ERZ653474 (study PRJEB26926, sample SAMN06164949) | human gut metagenome | biome: ENVO:00009003; feature: ENVO:2100002; material: ENVO:00002003...
TGCGATCGTCGGCAGCGTCAGATGTGTATAAGAGACAGGTTCACCGTGTCCACAGCGCTGACGCAGAACGCGGAAAAGCCGTCGTTCGCGGATGTTATCGTGCAGAATCGTGAGCCGATGACGCTGCTGCTGGTCGGCATGGGCTGCATGCTGGTGCTGCTGCTTGCTGCGGTGCTGCTGCTCGTGCGTATTCACCACCGCAGAAAGTACGACGATAAGTAACCTGATTTTCGGCGAGGCGGAGGAAGGAGCCAAAGGCTCATGCTGTTCAACTCCATTGAATTTCTGCTGTTTTTCCCGGCAGTCGTGCTCTTGTACTACGCGATTCCGGGCAAACTGCGCGTCTTTTGGATTCTTCTGACGTCTTACCTGTTCTACATGAACTGGAATCCGGCGTATGCGCTGCTGCTGCTTTTCTCCACGGCGGTCACGTTCCTTTTCGGCTTGCTGATTGGGAAACGGCGTACCAAGGAGAAAGCAGCGGCAGAGGCAGGACGCCCGATTCACCAGCTTTCCAAGGTCTGGGTTGGCGTGTCCTTCGCTGTCAACCTCGCGATTCTCTTCTTCTACAAGTATTTCGACTTTACCGTTGACAACATCAACGTTATTCGCGGGTGGATGGGTCTTGCGCCTGTCACACCCGGTTTTGACGTGCTGCTGCCCGTCGGCATCTCGTTCTACATCTTTCAGGCGCTGTCGTATGTCGTTGATGTTTACCGCGGCGACGTGCGCATGGAGACGAATTTCATCAAGTACGCGGCGTTTGTCAGCTTCTTCCCGCAGCTGGTCGCCGGGCCGATTGAACGTTCGACTAACCTCCTGACGCAGTTCGACACGCCGCATAAGCTGGAATACGATAACGTCCGTGACGGTCTGCTTCGGATGGTGTGGGGCTTCTTCCTCAAAATTGTCATTGCTGACCGCGCGGCGATTCTGGTCAATCAGGTGTTCAATTACTGCAATTACTACGAAGGCCCGACCGTGCTGATTGCGGCGGTTCTCTTCGCGTTTCAGGTTTACGGTGACTTCGCGGGCTATTCCAATATCGCCATCGGTGCGGCGCAGGTCATGGGCTTTAAGCTGATGAAGAACTTTGAGCGCCCGTATCTCGCTGTGTCCGTATCGGACTTCTGGCGGCGCTGGCATATCTCGCTCAGCACATGGTTCCGCGATTACTTATACATTCCGCTGGGCGGCAACCGCAAGGGGACGGTGCGCAAGTACATCAACCAGATGATAGTCATGCTCGTGTCGGGCTTGTGGCACGGCGCGGCGTGGAATTACGTCATCTGGGGGGGTATCAATGGGCTGTATCAGGTGGCGGGCGGCATCACGAAGCCCTTCCGCCGCCGTATCCAGCAGAAAACCGGCGCGCGCACGAACACGCTGAGCTGGCGCATCGGGCAGGTCCTGACGACGTTTGTGCTGATTGACCTGTCATGGATTTTCTTCCGCGCGAACAGCCTCGGTGACGCCATGCACCTCCTGTCGAGCCTCTTCCGCGGCTGGAACACCAATATCTTCTTCGACGGTAGCCTGCTGAAACTGGGGCTTGACCAGACGGAGTGGCTTGTGCTGCTGGGTGCGCTGCTGATTCTGCTGGCGGTCAGCCTGATGCAGGAAAAGGGCGTGTCCGTGCTGGAAGCAGTCAAGCGGCAGCAGCTCTGGTTTCGCTGGCTGATTTACCTCGCGGCGATTTTCGTCGTCCTGCTGACAGGCATCTACGGCCCCGGCTTCGCGGCATCGTCGTTCATCTACTTCCAATTCTGACGAAGGGAGCGCGGAAAGAATGAAAAAGCTGATTCAAAAAGCCGTCAAGGTTCTCGCCTTCCTTCTGGTGCTGGCGCTGTGCTATGGACTGATGGATCAGGTGCTGAAAATCAAGACGGACGACATGGTGTCGATGGTCAAGCTGCGTCAGCTGCCGCCGGACACGGTGGATGTGCTGCTTGTCGGGTCGTCGCATATCGGGACAAATGTTGATAATCAGCAGATTTTCGATGAATATGGTATTTCAAGTTACAATTTGTGGGTTGGCATGCAACCGATCTGGAATACTTACTATTGCTTGAAAGAAGCGCTGTCAGCACAAAGCCCGCAGATTGTGATTGCTGAAGTGTACTTAAGCACGACAACAATGGACTATTCGCCGAAAGAAACGGCAATAAAAAATGTTGAATTGCTGAATTTGGGTATCAACAAAGTTCAAGCTGCTTTCGCATCTTATGAAAAGTGGACGGATGCCGTAGAAGCCTTGTGGGGATTGCCGTACTATCATGAACGGTATGATGATTTAACTATTGCGGATTTTGTGCAGGAAAATGATTTGTCGCTTCCTGCGCCGAGACGCCCAGAGGGTGGCGTGGCTATCCTAAAAATGCTGGATTATGCTTCCATTACAGATAAACTTCCGATTACTGAAAAAAACGAACAGTATTTGCGAAAAATTATTGATTTGTGCAAGCAAAAGAACATTACGCTAATATTGATGGCTGCGCCGTTTGAAGCGACAGAAGAAGCTGCTATGCGGCTGAACACTGTTGCAGAAATTGCCAAAGAAGAAGGCGTACCGTTCCTCAACTATGTGAAGGAATGGGATAGCCTTGGGATGGACGCAAACACTGACTTTTACGATGGCGGTCACTTCAATAATCAAGGTATTGTTAAGTTTTCCCGCATTGTGGGACAGTATTTATCACAGAATTATTCTTTGCGTGATTGTAGAAAAATTGAAGGATTTATATGGAATGCTTCGCAGACAACTGCTGATAAAAATAAAGCAGAGTTTATCTTAAGCAATCAGTTCTCTGGTGATGGTGTTTCTGAATACTATGATACAAAGATTAAACTCTATGAAAATCGTTATAGTTCATGGACAATATTGACCCAAATTGGTCTGCCCTTGCCAGACACGGATGAAGGGCAGGTCGTTATGGCTTGCTTTGATGAGCAAAATGGCGAGAATTATCGTGGATTGCTGATTCGCGGTGAAGGCAATGCGCTCCAAGTGATATTGGGGAACAATCGTACATTCATGCTGCCACTTTTGCATGGTGATTCCGCTACGCTTGCTATCACCAAGGACAATGAACGATATTCTATTTATCTAAATGGTGAAAAACTCTATGAGAATGAACAGCTTCCCTGCGACGCCTATTCCGGCACGCTCCTCCTCGGCTGCGAAGAACTCACCCCCGGCGGGGAGAAGTTCCGCTTCTCGCCTACGCGCGTGCTGAACCTCGAAGTCTATGACAGCGTGCTGACGGAAAGCGAAATCCTTGCGTGGCAGCCGGAAGACCTGCCCGAAGCGCCCAAGCCGCTCGGCATCGGCGTGAAGGACGCGGCGGAAGTCTACACGCTTCCGGAGCAGTTCGTCGGCGGCGACGAAACGTATCGTCAGGCGTCGTATCTCGATACGCAGACACAGCTGTTTGCCTCCACTGCGACGCGCTTCACCCTGACGACCAGCGTCACGCCGAGTGAAAATCCCGGCAATGGCGTGTTCCTGTCCTGCTTCGACGAGAATGCCAAGAACTATCGCGGCTTGCTGATCCGCCAGCTGGACAACGCGCAGATCAACATCGTTTTCGGTCAGAATGTCGGCGTGACTGTGCCGGGCGAATTTGACCGCGAAATGCATATCGCCATCGTCAAGGACGGCGCAAGCTACCGCATCTATGCGGACGGTCTGCTCGTCGCCGAAGCCGAATCGCCCGCCGAAAGCTATGACGGCACGCTGCTCATCGGCGCCCAGCGCGACGCGGACGGCAATATCTTCCGCATTAGCCAGACGCAGGTGAATCACCTGTCTGTCTACGCGGGCGTGATGGCAGAAGCAGACATTGCGGCATATGACTTCGCCGACGCGCCGCTGCCGCCGGAACTGGTTGCGGAATCCGCCGCGTACACCATGCCCGGCGCATTCGTCGGCAACGGCAGCGACCGTGCGCTCGACACGGGCGTGAAGCTCTACGACGTCGCGACGAAGGACTGGACGCTCGACACCGTCATCGACGTGCGCAAGGGCGTCAACAACGGCGTCTACATGTCCTGCTTCAGCGAGGAAACCGGGCGTTACCGCGGCTTCATGCTCCGGCAAGACAATGCCGATACGCTCACAGCCTATGTCGGCAATAGCGTCGGCGTCACGGTGGATTTGCCGCAGGGCACGTCGCTGATGCACCTCGTGGTCGTCAAATCCGGCAGTCAGTACACGATTTGGCAGGATGGTCAGCTTGTCCAGCGTGTCGAAAGCGCCTGCGAAAACTACGACGCGACGCTCCTCCTTGGCGCACAGCGCGATGCGGACGGAAACCTGTTCCGCTTCTCGAACGCGGGCATCCGGACGCTGAACATTACGGACGGCGCGCTGTCTGACACAGACGCGGCGACGCTTTCCGCCCCTGTGAAGGACAACAGCCGATTCTAACCCATATCGAAAGAGAGGAATCTTGCGCATGGAACAGACACGACGGGCGAGGCTGACCGGATTGACGGCGGCTCTGCTGACCGTAGCGGCGATTCTGTGGACGCTGTTTGCGTCGCCGTCCATCGGGGTGGTGGCGGACGGCAGCTATGCTTCGGCGGCGGAAGGGCTTGCGCTGCGCTATGCGGAAGAGAGCATCCCGACCGGGCAGCGCGTGGAGGACTTCGCCTATGAGGACACGGCGTATTCCACGCTGTTATTCGCTTCCCGAACCTCCGTCGGCGCGGCGGTTGCGCTCGTCCGGCTGGCGACACACCCGTTCGGTCTGGGTTTCAGCACGCGCTATTTGGCGGTCGTGTATGCGCTGCTGATGGGCTGGGGCGCGTACCTACTGGCGAACGGGCTGGCGCGGCGGTCGCGCACGGCGGCGATTCTTGCGACGCTCGGACTGCCGCTTGCGCTGGCGAATCCCGCCGTCATCGGCTATTTGAACAGCCTGTATGCGGTCGGCGCTTCCATGGCATATTTGCTTCTTTTCCTCGGCGCGACGGTTTATTGCCTGTGCCGGGAAAAGGGATGCGGCGTTCAATGGGCGCTGCTGGTGCTTTTTGCGGCGCAGCTGATGCTGCGTACCATGGCGCAGATGATGGTGCTGCTGCCCGCGGCGGTGCTGGCGGTTGTGCTGTGCGCTGTGCATAGCTGCCCCGGACGGGCAGAACGTCCGCTTCATGCGGCGTGTGTGCTGATTACGAGCCTGATGTGCATGAGCGGCTTGGTCACAGGCTGGCAGGCGGACGATACGGTGCATTCCGCCGCCGCGAACTACCTTGCGGTGTTTCAGGGCTATCTGCCCGCATCGGAGAAGCCGGAAGAGACGCTGGAAGCCCTCGGCTTGCCCGAAAGCTACCTCGCGGACATCGGCAAAAGCTACTATGAACCTTCCGAAAATTTTGTGCACGATCCGCGGGATGCGGAGAATGCCGCCCTGCTGAACGAAAATATTTCGCTGGGGAAACGGGTGAAATTTGCGATTCAGCATCCGGCAGTCGTTCGCACCATGATGGACAAAAACGAAAGCGCTTTGCGGAACGCGGACAGCTGGTATTTGGCGGACGATGCTGGGAATGCCGTTTCGTCACGTTCACCGCTGCATACCGTGCTGGAAACCATTTTCGGGCGTGACCATCACGCCATTTCCCGCTGGTGCTTGATTTGCGCGGCGCTCCTCGTGCTGCTGCTGCCCATTGTACGGCGGCAGAGCGCATCCGTGATGCTCTGCGCGTTTCTGCTGATGGTACTGCTTGGCACGATTGGCTATCTGCCGCTGACCCTCGTGCTGACGGGCGGCATTGACCTGCTGACCGTGAAGCCGCTGGCGTTCCTGCTGGGCGGTTTGGCGGTGCTGATGAGCCTTGTGTCCGGCGCGGTGCTCCTTCGCCGTCTGATGGCGTGGCTGAGCGTGAAGGACGCGAAATTGGCGCTGCCGCCCTGCTCGGCGGGCGCGTCCGGCGGACTGCTGGCGTATCTCCGTAAAATCCGCGTGACGCAAAAGGGGACGGTCGCCATTGTTGCATTGGTTTGCGTGGTGCTCTGCTGCTGGCAGCTGCTTCCGGCAGAGCACATTGGCGGCGTGAACAACGGCGACTTCGGGCGCATGATGGAACAAATCGACCTGTACTGGGCACAGCCGCAGCTCGATGATGAATCGACGCAGCTTGAGTGGGGTGTCGTCGAGGATTACTCCTACCGTGAGCCGTTCCATCCGGCGCGCTTGACCTCCATAGACCCCACCTATTCGCTGATTTTCCCGTCGATGCTCGTGCGCTTCATCACCCTGCTGACGGGCGGCAATTACTCCACGCAGGTGCAGGCGTTCATCCTGCTGGCGCTGGTGATGGCGGCGCTGCTGCTGCTCGTGCACGACCTGTATCCGCTGCTGGGCAAGCTGACGCTCCCGGCGGGGCTGATTGTTGCGTGTATGCTGCTGGGCGAAAATTACCTCGCATGGTACAACTCGCTCTTCGGCGAAACGATGATTCCCGTCGGCTTGATGCTGACGATTGCCTGTACGGTGCATCTGGCGCTGATGCCGCGCGGAAGCCGGAAAAGCTGGCTGTGGATGATTCTGCTTGCCATCAGCGTGCGATTTCTCTGCACTGCCAAGGCACAGATGGCGCTGGCGCTCCCGGCGGCGATTGTTCTGCTGATTGTCTTTACCGTCTATCATCATCCGCAGACAAAAAAGCCACTGATTGCGTTTTCGCTGATGGGCGCGCTGCTGTGCGGGCTGGTCAGCTACGACACGCTCGGCGTGTACCGCAAAAATCAGGGGGTGTCTGAAAAGCAGACCATCTGGCAGAGCGTGTTTTACGGTGCGCTGATGATTGCCGACGACCCGGACGCAGCCATGGAAGAGCTGGGCATTCCAGCGGAAATGAAGGCGGACATTGGCAAACACGCGTACTATCCGAACAGCGAGTACGTTTATCCCATTGAGTCGGACGAATTACAGGAGAAATTCTATGACCATGTGACGACGATGACGCTTGTGCGCTACTATCTGCGCCATCCGAAGGACATGCTGACAATGATGAACCGCGCCGCACAGGAATCCGTCACATTGAGCACGTCGTTCATGACCTACACGGACGCGCTGTACAGCGACAATCGTCCGCTGCACCGCATGAACCTCTGGTGTAATCTGCGCAGCATCTTCGCGGCGCGCGCGTTCTGGGTGTATGTGCTGCTCTACGGCACGGCGGGCGTGTTCTGCCTGACGCTGATTTGCCGCAAAAAGACGCAGAAGCAGACAAAGCTGCTGGCGATGCTGTTCCTGTGCGTGATGTTCGTGGGCGTAATGCAATATCCGCTGTCGGTCATCGGCAACGGCTTTGCGGACAACAACAAACAAATGTATACCTTTATGCTCTGCCACGACCTGCTTGTTGTGGCGGCAGGCGTGGTGCTTGTGCGGCGGCTGATTCCGGCGCGGCGCACGGCGGAAAATGCAATCAGGGAGGAAGCAGACCATGAGCCGCAAGAAGAATCTGCTTGATTATCTCGCGCTGACGCTGTTTATCATGTGCATGGGCTTGGCGCTCAGCGCCAGCCTCGAATATGTGACGCGCGCGACGGAGCGGGAATATCTCGGACAGGGAATCTGGGTGCTGAGTATGGCGGGGCTGTCTCTCCTTGCACTGCTGCTGGGGCGGATTTCGCGCAAGTGCGGGCAGAAGATGCAGCCGCTTCCCAAAAACATCATGATGATTGTGTTCGGCGCGGTGTTGGTGGGTGTTGGCGTGTATCTGCGCCTGTGGGTGATTTGGAACATCCCCGTTGAGCCGGATTCGGACTTCGAGACGTACTACCGCATGGCGAATCACCTGCTGAATGATACGCTGATGTCCGCCGAAGGAGCGGTCGACCGCCGCTATATCGCGCTCTACCCGCACACCATCGGCTTCCCGATGCTCATTCTGTGGCCGACGTTTGCTATTTTCGGCGCGTCGGTGCGCAACGCGCTGTACGCCAACCTCGTCTGCAGCGTAATTTCCATCCTGCTGGCGGGTCATATCGCACGGCGAATCGCGGGGCGCACGGGCGCGCTGGTGGCGGTGGCGCTGATGAGCCTGTGGCCGTCGCACATCCTGTTCAGCAACATGGTTGCCACCGAATCGTCCTTCACGATGCTGATTCTGCTCGCGGCGGACATGATGACGAGTATTCTTGACCGCCGCAAGGGCAGCCTCTACGATGTTGCGCCTTCTCGGATGCTGGGCGTGATGGCGCTGCTGGGCATCGTGCTGGCGCTTGCGGGCGCGATTCGCCCGATGGCGATCATTCTGCTCGCGGCGTACTGCGTGGTGCAGCTGTGCGTCACGGGCGACCCGATGAACGAAATCCGTGTGGAGGGCGCGCGCTACGCCACGAGTCAGCCAATCGTCTGCATTGTGCTGGTGCTGGTGTGCTATCTCGTCACGGGCAGCGTCATCAACCGCGCGATTTCTGACATCATCGGCGAGCAGCCCGCGTCGGGGCTGTACGCGTCCGGCTACAACCTCATGGTCGGCTTGAACACGCAGTCGAATGGCTTGTGGAACGAGACGGACAGCGAATTCTTCGCGCAGGCGTATGACGCTACGAAGTCCGCGACGGGGGCGCATCAGGCGTGTATGGAAGTGGCGGCGCAGCGCATTCAGTCGGAGCCGGAAAACGTGCTGAACCTGATGGTCTACAAGTTCCGCGACCTGTGGCGAACGGATGATTTCGGCATTGACTGGAATCTGCTCTGGACGGAGCAGCAGGGCACGCTGACGCCTGAACTGCGCAGCCTGCTGGAGAGCATCCGTCCCATTGGGCGCGTGATGTACATGGCGGTGCTCTTGTTCGCAGTGCTGGGCGCAATGGAAGCGTGGCGGCGGCGGCTTGCCCCGAACGCCATGATTCTCATTTGTATGCTCTTCTTCCTTGGCACGGCGCTGAGCCATATGCTGCTGGAAACGCAGGTGCGCTATCATTACAACATGATTCCGTTCCTGATTCTGCTGGCGGCGTGGACAGTTCGCTCGTGGAGCAAGACTGCCGCGGAGAAAGAAGACGTCCGCGTGATTTATATGGATCGCCCCGAAAACGCCGAAGAGAAGAAGGATAACATCCATTTCGACATGGCGAAAGCAATCGCGGAAGGGCACATCCACGTTTCCGTGACAGAGAACGTCGCACGCACGGAAGAAGCATCAAAAACGGAAGATTTGGCGAAAAATAGTGCAGAAAACACCTAAAATGTTCGCCATACTCGTTTCTGGCTATTGCGAAAATTTGCGAAAAATGATAGAATAAATTGAACAATGTGTGAAGAAAATTCACCGGCAAGTGTGCGGCGCCGCCTTTTATGACAATACAGAGAAGAGGGATTGCAGGTATGACGAATCGCGAACAAAAGCTCCTGCCGTCGGCACGGCAGTTGACCTCCGTGCGTCGGACGTCGAACCTGAATTCCTTGACGGGACTGCCAGAGAGGCTGGACTTCCTGCGTCAGGTGCAGCAGCTGCTGACGGAAAAGAAGCTGAACGGTTGGTGCGTGCTGTCCATCGACATAGAACATTTCAAACTGTTCAATAACTGGTATGGGCAGGTGCAGGGGGACGAGCTGCTGCACACAATCGGGCATCAGCTGGCGCAGCTTGCGAAGGAGAACGACTATATCGCCGGGTATTTTGGCGGCGATGACTTTTTCCTGTGTATGCCGGATGATGACAAGCGGGCGCAGGCGGTATATGACCTGATTTTCCACTGCATCGAGGATTATCAGCAGCTTGATAGCTTTCTGCCGCTGCTGGGCATCTGCCCGGTGGATGAGCATTCCGACGATATCAGCGTGCTGTGCAACAATGCGCAGATTGCGTCCGGGGCGGTCAGGGGCAAGCTGAATCACCGCATCTGCCGCTTTTCCGAGCAGATTATGCAGCAGCTGGAAAAGCATCAGCGCCTGCTCAGCGACGTGCGCATCGGCATCCAGCGCGGCGAATTTACGTTTTATCTGCAGCCGAAGTGCAACAGCCTGACGGGCAACATCGTCAGCATGGAGGCGCTTGTCCGCTGGAATCACCCGGAAATGGGGCTTGTGTCGCCAAGCCGCTTCATCCCATTGCTGGAAGAAACCGGGCTGGTGACGGATTTAGACCGCTACATTTGGGAGAGCGTCTGCCGCACAATGAGCGGCTGGATTCGCGGCGGAAAGCATTTCGTGCCGATTTCGGTCAACGTGTCCATCACGGATATGAAGGCAATGGACGTTCCGGCGCACTTCCGCGAGATGATTAGGCGCTATGATCTCAAGTCGGAACTGATTCGCGTGGAAATCACCGAGACGGCGTTCGCGGAGAACAGCAATCTCGTGCGCGAAGCCATTGACCGCCTCCACCAGTATGGATTTACTGTTCTGATGGACGACTTCGGCAGCGGCTATTCGTCGCTCAATATGCTCAAAGATACGAACGTCGATGTGCTGAAGCTGGATATGAAGTTCATCGAGATGAACGTGGAGAACCGGCAGAAGGGTATCCAAATTGTGGATTCCGTTGTCAATATGGCGCACAAGCTGAATATGACGATTATCGCCGAGGGCGTGGAGACGAAGGAACAGGTCGATATGCTCAAAACGATGAACTGCATCTACGGGCAGGGCTACTATTTCTATCGCCCGCTCCCGGTGAAAGATGCCGAGCGCCTGCTGAGCATCATTGTGCCGGAGGATTACCGAGATATTCAGTGTTTCTCCGGCGTATCGCCGATACCTGCTGCGCCCAGCCAACAGTGGAATACAACGCCGAAGATTGAGCGCGATGTGATTGCGACGCTGGACAGCGCGTATCTGCTGCTTGCCCGACTGAATCTCAACACGGGCGAATGCCAGCCGCTCAAGCGTACGCCGCCGCTGCCGGATGCGCAGATGCCGTTTTCGCGCTTCAGCAACGATTTGGTGCGTCAGCGGCTGATTCACCCGGAGGATTTGGACGACTACCAGCGGTTTATGGCGCTGGCACACCTGCAGACGGAGATATTCAGCGGGCGGCGGCACATGGACTTCCGCTTCCGCTTGTCTGATGGCAAGCGCTTCAATTGGGCGGAGCTGTCTGTGCTGACCAGCCGCGGCTACACGCAGCAGGAGCCGTGGACACTGCTGTGCATCCGCCAGACGGATGACATGGTGAACATGGAAGCCGACCGCCACTATCAGCGTGAACTGGAATACTACTGCAACTGCGACGCACTGACGGGGCTGTTCAACCGCATGAAGTTTGAGAAGGATGTTTCGCTGCTGAACGAGGAACATCCGGACACCATCGAATGCGTTTACATTGACGTCGTTGGGCTGCACGAAATCAACAACCACTTGGGGCATCAGACAGGCGACAGTATGCTGTGCATGGTGGCAGGCACAGCGCGGAGCTTCTTCCCGAACGACCGACTTTACCGCATCGGCGGCGATGAGTTCGTCATTCTCTGCTGCAACCGCAAGCATGACGAAGTGCTGCTGGCAGTGGAAAAACTGCGCATGACGCTGCGAGGCGCGGAGTACGAAATATCCGTCGGTGTGCAGCAAGGCACGGGGCAAGAGAATGTGCAGAACATCGTCAACCGTGCCGAGGATGCTATGCGCCGCGACAAAGAAGCGTACTATCAGCAGAACGGTCAGGAGCGCCGGATGCGCTCGCTGAACGAAAAGCTGGATCGCCTGATGCAGGAGAAGCAGGATGCAGACCAGTTCATCCGCGTCATTGCGCCGGAATACATTGCGGTGTACCTTATCAACTTTGCGCAGGATTCCTTCCGCAAAATCCTGATTCCAGATTTCTTCCGCGACATGCTGGACAAGTGCAACGGCTCGTTCCGCCGCGCGATTCTGGAATATATCCGGCTCTACATAGCCCCGGAGGATCAGGAAGAGTTTGAGTCGCTGACATGCGCGCAGGTTGTGCGGGAGCGTCTTGCAAGGGAAGGCACAATTGACGAACATTACAAGCGCAGCGACGGTATGCCGATTCACCTGCGGATTATGGCGTGCGACGGACTGAATAAGGAAGAAAGCATCTGGATTTTCGCGAAGGATGCGGAGGAAACCTGATTGTAGAAAAAATGCGCATCAGCATGATGAAAACACGGCTGATGCGTGTTTTTTTACAATTCAGTGATTGCAGTTTGCGCGAAAATGCTGTATAATGTTTGATGGTAAATAATAATGAGGAAAGTATTTGGAGGAACGAACTGTGCCACTCAAGCCTGTTTTTGATAAAGCGCCGCTGACGATGCTGACCAGTCAGCCCCTGCGCGCTGGTCAGGTGCGCGTGAACCTGCCTGTCTTGACGCGTCTGTATGCGCAAGTGGAAAATCGCCGTGAGCCGCTGCTGCTGGAAGGCGTATTCCGTCTGGCGTGCCTTGTGAAGGCGGATGCCATGCAGTCGCCCGCCGCCACGGCGATTCGGGAAGCCGCCGCCGCTCAGCGGGAGGATGGCTCTTTTGCGCTGACGATTGAGGACTCGGTGTATGTCTTGCGCGCGGTGTGGGCGCTGTATGAGGCGGAAGCGAAGAAGGAAGATTTGACGGTGCTGCTGCGCTGGTTCCAGTGGGCGGCGAAGCAGTGGGACGACATTGCGGCGGATGAGTACGTCCGCGCGTTCCCGGCGGATCTGCTCGAACTGCTGGAAAAGGTCTACCGCATCACGGGCATTCCTGCCATGCTCAAACTTGCCCGCACCCTGTCCGCCAGCACGATGAACTGGAGCGGCGTCCTGACCGCGACGCCGATTCAGACGCCCGTGAGCAAAGCTGTTTCGGCAGAAGAACTGGACGCAGGCCTGAAGAAGGAAAACGGCGATTTGGAGGGCTACTACACTCGTCTGGCGCTGACGACGAATGCGGCGGCACTGGCGGATGGCGCTCGTGCGGCACTGGCGCGCGGCTGGCTCAACGGCTCGGCGACGGAGATGAACGCCGCAAAAACGGGCTGGGAGAAAATCAGCCGCTATCACGGCGCAATTTGCGGTGGACTGACCGCAAATCCGATGCTTGCGGGCGGCAATCCCAGCACGGGCATTTTCAATGATACCTTGGGCGCATGGGCGGAAGCGTTTGTGTGCGCAGGTATGGGCGCTCATGCGGTTTGGGCGTGGGATGAGCTGGAACGGCTGGTGTTTAATGCGCTGCCGGCGTGCGTGGAGGAAACACGCGTGCAGCTGGTGCAGCGCGTCAACTCGCTGGCGGCGCAGGAGAACCAGCAGGGAAGTTTCGCCCTGACGCTCGGACGCCTTGCGCGTGGCTATGCGCTGGCGATTCAGTCCGCCGTGACTGCATGGGTGGACGGCTTCGCGGTCAATATGCTGATTCCTGGCAAATACGCCGTCTGCGACAATAAGATGGTGCTGACTATTGACGCGCAGGGCGAGCGCTACGCCATCAAGATGCACATGAAGAACGACCAGAAAGCGTTTTTCCACATGCGGCTTCCGGCGTGGGCATCGTCGTCCGAAATCCTCGTCAACGGTGCGCCGACGGCGGAATACCGCTTGGTGGACGGCTGCATCGGCATCGAGCGCGTTTGGCACGACGGGGACGAAATCGTCGCCGTGCTGGAACAGCCCGTCATGCGGCACAGCAGCGTCTATCATCAGGCGACGTACCTCACGCGTGGCCCGCAGGTGTTGGCGCTCTCGGCGGACGGCGACTGGGCATATGCGCTGTGCGGCAATGGCAAAGTGACCGAAAGCGGCGTGACCGCCCCGTTTGCGCCGATTGCGTGGAAAATAGGAAACAATGCCCCGGTGGATGTGCCGGTGCTGCCGGAACTGACGGGCGACATTCGTGCGCTGCCGCTGACACCGTATGCGGATACGCCGGTGCGTGTTGCGCTCTTCCCGCGGGGGGATAAGGCATGACGAGCATCCGCCTTGCCCCGATGGCAGGCATTACAGACTGGCCGTTCCGCGTTCTGTGCTTTGAGCAGGGCTGCGATGTGGCGACGACGGAGATGGTCAGCGCGATGGGCTACCTCTACGCGCCGCGCAATCATCCTGCGACCGTTTCCCTGATTGAACGCCGGGACAGCGAGGGCAAGCTGCTTGTGCAGATTTTCGGCAAAGAAGCGGATTTGATGGCGCGTGCGGCGGAAGAACTGTCCGCCATGGGACGCTTCGACGGCGTGGACGTGAACATGGGCTGTCCGGCGCATAAGGTCGCTGCATCCGGCGAGGGAAGCGGGCTGATGCGCACGCCGGAAAACGCAGAAAAAATCCTCCGTGCGGTCTGCAAGGCGAGCCATCTGCCTGTGTCGGTCAAGATGCGCCTTGGCTGGGACGACGAGCATATCAACGTCGTGGACATGGCGAAAATGGCAGAGGATTGCGGCGTGTGCGAAATTGCCGTACACGGTCGGACGCGGATGCAGCAGTACAGCGGTCACGCGGACTGGACGTATGTGCGCAAGGTAAAGGAAGCCGTGCATGTGCCGGTGATTGGCAACGGCGACATCTTCACGGCGGACGATGCTGCCCGCCACTTGGAGGAAAGCGGTGTGGACGGACTGCTGATTGGGCGCGGCGCGCTTGGCAATCCGTGGCTGTTCCGTCAGGTGAAGCAGCGGCTGTCTGGCGAAAATGTGATCGAGCCGACCGTTCAGGAGCGCGTGGAAACCGCCCTGCGCCACTATGATATGCTGCTGCAATGGAAGCCGGAGCGCGTGGCGGTGAACGAAATGCGCAAGCATGTCGGCTGGTACGTCAGCGGAATGCGCGGCGCGGCACAGCTGCGGGCGTCTATCAATCTGGTTGAAGACCCGAACGAAGCAAAAGATATGCTCCGCGCCTTCGCGGAAAGCGCGGAATAATCACCCGCCCTTGCGTGTGTTTCTAAATTCGCCCGGCAGCATTTTCGGCATCTTTTCTTGCACTTCCGCGTCTTCAAACCTCGATTTACCGCCAGTAAACCTTCGGTTTTCATCCTTGAATTGCAAGAAAATCTGCTCGAAACTGCACCGGTCTCATTTTAGAAACACACTCTTAATGAAAGGAACGTGAAGATTCATGCGGAAACTGCACTCGCTGATATCGCTCCTGCTGGTGTTGCTGATGCTTGCACCCTGTGCACTGGCAGATGCGCCGCTGCTGCAAGCCGCGTCGGACTGGAATTTGGCGGATACGCCCCTGTCGGTTACGCTGTCCATCAGCCTTCAAGCACATGCGCCTTTTGATGAGACGCGCACGGCGATGCTTGACCGTGTGCTTGCGCCGCTGTCGCTGAATTTGTATGCGGCGGACGGCGAAAGCGGCGTTTCCGTGCTGATGAATGGCAATGAGCTGCTGACGATGGCGCAGAAGGGCGACGCAGTGCAGTTCTCCTGTATGCCGAACGTTTCCTATGCATCGCAGGAGGGGAATGCGCTGGAACTGCTGCTCGGTACGTCTTTGAATTCCATCGACCTGCGCGCTGTTGACGGTACGTTCGAGAAATGGATTGACGACGGCTGGGTGCTGTCAAACGCGATTCTGGAGCCTTTCGCGGAGTACGGCAAACGCAAGAGCGTCAAGACGACCATCAAGGACATGGGGCTGGCGCGCTCCTGCACGGATTATACCTTCTCCAAGTCGAAGCTGGAGGAAATGCAGCAGACGCTTTTGTCCCTCTGCCCGGAAGGCGATTTGCATGACCTGATTGCGTCGCTGACCTTCTCCGGCACGCAGAAGTTGCGCGTCTATCGCACAGTGGACGAAGTACCGCTGCGTGTGGAGTACAACGGCGTCTGCGGCGTGGATGGCAAGCTGCGCACGGTCAAGCTCGTCTGGCGCACAAAGCGAGAGAACGGCGAAACACGCGATGAAATCACGCTGACCTCCCCCGCAAAGAGCGGCGCGGACAAGAACACGCTGGATTTTGAGCGTATTATGACCTTTTCCAGCGGCAAAATCACCATGCAGGGCACTTGCTCCTACAAGGTGACGGCGAGCAAGCAAACGACGCAGACCGAGGTCGCGTTTGACTTGACGAACCGCTTGGAGAATGACAGCGACAACGTGAGCGGCAGCGTGGCTATCAAGCGGCAGCTGCCGGGCGAAGATTACGCCACGAAGCGCACCATCACGCCGAATGTCGTCCTGTCCGGGAACGCAGAAGCGCCGGAAATCAGCGGGACAATCGGCTATCAGGAAGAAAAACGCTACGGCACGACCGAAGAATGTGTGATTACGCTGCGTGCGGTGCGCGCAAGCGAATCTCCGTGGAAGGACACCGCGGCGACGATGGAGCTGTCCACGCTCAGCGCGGAAACACTGCAAAACCTGCGCAGCCAGCTCAGCGGCGCAATTGCGACTGCTATCGTCCGCCCGCTGATTCAGGTTCTCAGCGCGGAGGACGCGGCGTTCTTCTTCTACGAAATGTCGGATGAGGACGTTCAGACCATTCGGCAGGCGGCAGAATCCGCCGTCGAAATCGAATGACACCCGATAAGGAGGGTAAACCCATGCTGAAACGAATCCTGTCTGTCCTGCTCTGCGCGGCGCTGCTGCTTGGCGGCACGGCGCTTGCTGCCAAAGAGGATGACTATACGCTGCCGGAACTGCTCTACCAGCAGTTTGCTGTGCAGGATTACCCCATTCGAGGCTCAGTTGCGGTCACGGCGTCCGGCACGGCGTCGTGGCTGGATTTCCTGCTGCCGTTGACGGCTTCGACGCTGCATGTGCGCCTGCTGAATCTGGAGGACAGCGACGATTTCCAGTATCAGGTGTTTTCGCAGGATGACAGCGGCAGCCAGCAAGGCTTGACGCAGCTGTACCGAGTGGGCGACACGCTGTACCTGCGCACGGATGTGCTGCCGGATGTGCTGCTGTCCATGCCGATGGCGGAATCGGGAAAGAGCAATCCATCGTTCTACTCTGTGCTGGCGGAGATGATGGCGCAGCCTGACATCCTCTGGGAAAGCATGTGGCAGCCGGCGCTGGAGGAATATCTGAACGAACTGGAGCTGTGGCTGGCGGATTACGCCGCTGAACCCGACACGATGACTGAAAACGGCGAGCTTGTCATGCGCGTCAGCTATGTGATTCCAGCGGATGACGTGAAAGAACAAACGAAGCTGATGTGGAAGCAAGCGCTCTATGACGAGACGCTGCTGACGCTTTTGCGCCCGATGATGACGGAGGAGCAGCAGGCGGCCTACCTCAATCCCGCGCTGGGCTACTTCTACGATGCCTGCATTGACGCCCTGCCGCTGTCGGGTGATTTGCGCCTGTCACGCAAGTTCTCCGCGCGTGGCGATACGCTGTCCGTGGCGGTGGCGCTGCCTCTGCCGCAGAATGCGTGGGGCTACACGACGCTGACCTTCCGGCAGGAGGGCAGCACGACTGCGCTTGTGCTGAACAGCGCGACGCAGACGCTGACATTCAGCATGGCGTCGGCGGACGGCAACCAGAACGCAATTACGGGCAGCATCAGCAGCGTACCCGCCGCGTTCGTAACGGACGCAAAGACGCTGCAGGCGAAATTCACCCTGACCAGCCAGCATTCCGAAACGCAGGACAGCGACGGCACACGCCATGATGACAGCGCGTGGACGCTGACCATCGAGCCGGACACTGACGGCGCGGAAGCAGCGGATTTGGTGACGTTTGAGCCGATTACGGCGGAACTTTCCCTCCAGTACAGCACCGAAAGCAGAGAAGGCGCGCCGATTCAGCTGCGCGTGATTGCCGCGCTGCACATGGCGGAAGCGGACGTCGGCGTGAAGATGGCACTGCGCACAACGAGCCGCTGGAACGCCCTGACCCTGCCGACGCAAGGCGCGGAGGACGTGACGCGCATGGATACCATGCGCGCTGTGCAGCTGCTGACGACGGCATCGGACAACCTGACGCGGCTGATTGCAGGCGGCAGTGCGCCGGCAGCTACGACCGCGCCGGAACTGCCCACACCTGAACCGAACACGACACCCGTCCCATCGCTGACGGGAGAATAATCAGCAAAATCGCCGCAGTGCATCACAAACTGCGGCGATTTTTGTCGGAAAAGGAGAAATGCTCATGCGGAATGCGCGCGCACTTCAGCGGATTGCCATCATCCTCGCGGTTTTGTTTGCGCTGTCGCTGCTGCCGGTGGTGGCGGTCGCGTTCTACAATCACCCGCGCGCGGACGACTACACCTACGGCGCGGTGCTGCGCAAGGTCATTGACGCAGGACAGGGGCTGCCGGAGGCTGTCGCAGCTATTGCCGCCTACGTCCGGAGCACCTACGCGCGCTGGCAGGGGTCGTTCAGCGCGGTGATGCTGTTCACGCTTCAGCCGGGCGTGTTTTCCGAAAATGGCTATTGGCTGACGACCGCCCTGACGCTCCTGCCGCTGCTGCTTGGCACGGGGATGCTCCTGCGTCAGCTGGGGAAGATGCTCCATGCGCCGCGCACAATGGTTGTGCTGATTTTCTTGGCGCTCATGACGCTGAGCATCCAGCTTGTGCCGGATTTGAACCAGACGTTCTACTGGTTCAACGGCGGGTGCTACTACACACTCTATTACGCGCTTTCGCTGATGCTGCTGACGGGCACCCTGCGGATTTGCACCGACGGAAAGTGCCGCGCCGGGCGGACTGTGCTGTGCATGGCGCTCGCGTTCTTTATCGGCGGCGGCAACTACACGACCATCCTCGTTACGCTGATTCTGCTGATGCTCCTGCTCCTTGCGCTGCTTGTGCGGAAAAAACCCGCTTGGCGGCAGATATTGCTCGTCATGGTCGCGCTGCTGACTGCGTTCGCTATCAACGCCGCCGCACCCGGCAACCGCGTCCGTGCGGCGACCATCCCGCGCTCGATGGATGCGGTTCCCGCGATTCTCTACTCCTTCGACCGGGCGTGGGTGCGCGTGTCGGGCTGGTTTGGCTGGCCGCAGGGAATTGCCATTGCGCTTTTTGCCCTGCTGATGTGGGATTTCGTCGGGCAGTGTGGGCTGAAATTCCGCTTTCCGCTGCTGAAAAGCGCGCTGGCGTATGCCATCTTTTCGGCGCAAATGACGCCGTCGCTTTTTGCAATGGCGAATGTCGGGCCGGGGCGGCAAATCGACATCTACTACTATGCGTATGGCTGGCTGCTGCTTTGCTGGACGTTCCTCTGGATCGGCTGGCTGCGGAACAGCCGCATCGGCACGAAAATCGACGCGGCGCTTTCGCATCTGACGCGCCATTCCGCCGCAATCGCCGCCGCCCTGTCGCTTGCGCTGGTGCTGACGCTGCCGTCCGCGCATCCGACGGCGGGTGCAAGTCCGACGAGCGTTGCAGCGGCAAAAGCGCTCATCAGCGGCGAGGCGCAGACGTATCATCAGCAGTACACCGAAATCCTCCAAACGTTGCGTCAGCCCGGCGAGATTTGCGAAATCCCGGATGTTGTGGTCTGTCCGGCGTTCCTGAACCCGCTGGGGCTGGCGGACGAGGGGCAGTCGGGCTACTGGGTGAATCAGGCGCTGGCAAACTATTTCGGGCATCAGCAGGTTATCCGCATTGAACAAACGCCATAAAGAAAGGGGACTGCCCGCGATGGACAGCCCCCATTTTTATGCCTGTGGGAAAATGCGTTTGTTAACGAAGAAAAACACCACCGCGGAAATTGTGCCGTTGAAGAAGAGCGTGCCGAGCGTGTACACCCAATCCGGCACGAACTTCGCCGCCACCGCGACCCAGATGCAGTTAATCGAGTTCACCAGGCAGGTAATTACGATGAACGCAAGCGCATACAGCAGCACTTGCCGCGCAAGATGCCCTTTGGCGCGGAAAACGTACTTGCGCTGAAGCGGAAAGTTCACGCATTCGCCAAGCACCATCGCCGTCATGTACGCGCACAGGTACGGCAGCCCGCCGTGCGCCGTGTCGTAGCCGAAGATATTCCAGCGGAAGGTTTCGCCCAGCAGCGTCATTTCGATGCCGGGCCAGCCGAAGTCGCGCATTGGCAGAAAGGCGAATGCGCGCGGCAGAAAGAGCAGCAGCACATATTTCAGCACTGTCACGACGCCGGAAACAATCAGGTACAGCCCGCCCTCGCGCAGCCAAGCCGGGCAGCGGGATGAATGCGGCTGGCTTGTGTCCGCCATGAAAAGCCTCCTCAGCGATAGATTTTCCGCTCGTGAACGTCCTCAATGCCGGAAAGACGGTGGAAGAACGTGTTGATGATGTCGCGCCATTCACGGGCGTTGTGCAGCTGCCGCCCGATGCGCTCATCTACTAAAGCACGGTCAAAATCGGGCAGCGGCAGCGCTTTCAGGATGCTCGCGGCGCGCTCCACCCATTCATAGCCCTCAAAATGGTCGTCGTAAATTCGCTGGATCAGCGTCCGCCCGTCGCGCATCTTGAAGGTGTACGGCAAGCGGTGGAAGAAGAGCAGCAGCTCGTCCGGGCAGGTCTGCGTCGATTCAAAGCGGCGGCGCAGTGCTTCCGGGTATTGCAGGACATAGCCCGTGCCGTCCGCCGTGCGGTCGATGCCGATGGCGTTGCGGTCGGCCTTGTGGTAAGTGCCCCACGCCTGATACTCGTAGCCGTCGGGACTCGGCCCGTAATGCTGGTTCGGCGTGACCATCCAGCAGATGCCAAGCGGTGCGGTATACTGCTCATAGGCGTGGCGGCTGCCGAGCAGCACATCCGCCAGCGCGTTCTCATCATCCGGCGCAAAACGATAGGTGAGACGAATCCAGCGGTGGATGATATCGTCCGGCTGGCAGGCATCGGGATCCCACGCCAGCGCGCCATATGCAAAGAAATTCAGCGCCGCGAAGGGATGCCCGGTCATGCACGCGTCATTGCCGAGGTTCGACACCGCTGCCATCGCCATGATGCTGTTGCGCGGCATGTCCGCAAAGAGCTCCTGCCACATTACCGGCATGGCGAAAATGTCAATCTGCTGACCCGTGTACTCCTGCGCCAGCTGCCATTCCAGCGCCAGATTCGTTTTGGGCATTGCCAGCAGGGTCGGGGAAATCGGCCTGTCTCTTATACACATCTCCGAGCCCAC
>ENA-OYZW01000351-OYZW01000351.1-human-gut-metagenome-genome-assembly--contig:-NODE-351-length-20318-cov-6.272615_pt1 | contig 20318 bp, 15 predicted proteins | sample MGYA00244075_ERZ653474 | MGnify/ENA primary metagenome ERZ653474 (study PRJEB26926, sample SAMN06164949) | human gut metagenome | biome: ENVO:00009003; feature: ENVO:2100002; material: ENVO:00002003...
GCTCGGAGATGTGTATAAGAGACAGAAATGATATACTATGAAATGTATTTTGTCTGTTTTTAGCTGTTTTGCAAAAATGCGGACACGGTGCGGACATGAAAGTATTGCTGTATTCGAATCTAAATCATATCTTTGTAGAGCATAAAATGAGGATGTATGGCAAAAGTTACATATGTTTTGGCGCAAGGGGAGAACAGCGCGGGAGAATCGCAAGTTAATTTCCGTGTCTATGTTTCCCGCGAATTGCGTGTACGTGTGCCGTCCGGCATTTGGGTCGATCGGAAACGTTGGGGAAAGAAAAACGATATCAATATTCCGAACATACCGGGGGAGGAGCGCGATGCGCTGTTGGCAAAGCGGGCGAAATTGAAAGAATTGGTCGATGTAATTGAGACCTCGGTCGAGGCGGCAGACGATAAATCGACCGTTACGCGCGAGTGGCTCGAAAAGTTGATCCGGCGCACTTTGCGGCCAAAGACGGCGACTTCCGTTGAGGAAAAGAAAATAGGCTTTTTCCCGTTGACGGATGAATACCTCGCTACGCATAAATTGTCCGAATCGCGTGTCAAGCATTTCAATGTCTTGGTGCGGACGTTGAAGCGGTATGAGTTGTATCGTAAACTGTCGAACCGACGGTTCGTGCTGGACGTACACACCGTATCTCCGACGACACTTGATGATTTCGGGGCATTTCTGATGAAAGAACCGGAGATTTTCGACGAACATCCGGAGTTGTACGACGAGGTGCCGTATGCCCGGCCGAAGGTGAGGAAGAATCTGCCTGTGAAGCGCGGCCCGTACCTCAATGCTGCGGGAGAAACGGTAATTCCCGGCCGTCCGAAAGAGCGGGGCATGAATTACGTTTCGGATATGTTGATTCGTCTACGGTCGTTTTATGTATGGTTAAATGATAACGGACATACCTACAATGATCCGTTCAAGCAGTACAAGATTGCGGAGATTGTCTACGGTACGCCTATCTATATTACGACCGACGAACGCAAACAGTTGGCCGAAGCGGATATGGGGGATGACAAGCAACTGGAAACGCAACGAGATATTTTTGTTTTCCAATGCATGATCGGCTGCCGGGTGAGCGACCTTTATAAGATGACCTATGCCAATATCATCGGCGATTGCATCGAATATGTTCCCCGCAAGACGCGAGACGACCGAGTGGTGACGGTCTCGGTGCCGCTGATCGGTGCTGCGAAAGAACTGATTCGTAAATACCTCGATGAGAACCGCGGAACATTGTTTCCATTTATTTCGGAGCAAAAATATAATGTCTATATCAAAGCGGCGTTCCGTAAAGCGGGACTGACGCGCATGGTGACGACGATCGACCAGCGGACGCGGCAGAATGTTCAGGTGCCGATCTGCGACCTTGCTTCGTCGCACATGGCGCGCCGGACATTCATCGGGAATGTTTATAAAAGAGTGAAAGACCCTGCGATCGTGGGAGCGATGTCCGGTCATAAGGACGGCAGCCGGGCGTTCGCTCGTTATCGCGATATTGACATGGATATTAAGCGTGATGCAGTAAGCGTGTTGGAGTAAGATTTGTTTTGTCGATAAATTTGTATAAATTTGCGACAGATATATGTGTGTAAATAGATGCAAGTAATAGAGGGTAAGATACTTAATAAGATAAAAAAGTGCGGGCGTGGTAAGCTGTATTCCGCATCCGATTTCGCTGTGTACGGATCGGCCGTATCGGTTGCGAAGGCATTGGAACGGCTTACTCGAAAAGGCGGTTTAGTCCGTATTGCAAGGGGCCTCTATTGCTATCCCAAAATCGACAGAAAGTTCGGACTGGGCATACAATACCCGACCATCAATGAAATCGCTGAAAAGGTAGCCCGGCAGGGCGAAGCCCGGGTTGTTCCGACGGGTATGCACGCATTGAATGTATTGGGATTGTCTGCCCAGGTACCGATGAACTATGTGTTTTATACGGACGGCAATTCCCGGACGGTTAATTTGTTCAACGGTCGCAAATTGCGATTCAAGCGTGTGGCGCTTAAAAATCTGGCCTATCAGAATAAAACGCTGATGCTTGCCGTATTCGCTCTGAAGGAGATCGGTCGGCCGCAGGTGACGGAGGAGCACATCGCCCAACTGAAGACGATATTCGCCCGGATTCCGAAGTCGAGCATTCTGCCCGATCTGCGGTTGGTGCCGGCATGGATTCGTAAAATCATTATGTCGTTCTATGAAGAATAATTTTTGGATGTTTTCCGACGAGCAGAAAAGTATGTTCGTTGCACAGACGAGCGAGCGTGTCGGGCTTCCTCCGCAGGCTGTCGAGAAGGACTGGTGGGTGACGATGACGCTGAAAGCCCTGTTCGAATCGTCGTGCCGGGACTTCATTACCTTCAAGGGCGGTACGTCGTTGAGCAAGGGTTGGCATGTCATAGAACGCTTCTCGGAGGATATCGACATTGCGATCGACAAGTCCTTTTGGGAAATTGCCGGGGACAACAAGTCGCAGCGCGATCGGATTCGGAAACTTTCGCGGGCCTATATCGAGCAGCGGCTCGTTGCGGAAACGCAGGCATTGCTGGAAGGATATGGGGCTTCCGATTTTGAGTTGCGTGCCGTTCCGGCGCAGGACTCCGATGCCGATCCGACGCTGGTGCTGCTGCCGTATCGAAGCATTTATGCGAATATCGAGTATGTGGAATCGCAAATCCGGATCGAATTCAGCTGCCGGTCGATGAAAGAACCGCGTGAGCGGATCGAGATTCGTCCGCTGATTGCCGAGGCATATCCCGATGTATTCGGAGAATTGGTGTTCCCGATTTATGCGGTCGTACCGACACGGACGTTTTTGGAGAAAGCGTTTTTGCTGCATGAAGAGTTTCAGAAAGAGAATCCGCGCGTCGAGCGAATGACACGTCATCTATACGATTTGGAGCGGCTGATGGATACGGATTTCGGAAAGGCAGCCTTGGCCGATCCGAAAATGTATGTCGAGATTGTCAGGCATCGCAGCATATTCAATACGATTCGCGGAGTCGATTATCGGACGCACCATCCGAGCCGGATCGATTTTATTCCGCCCGAAAAATTGGCGGAGGTATGGCGCAGGGATTATGAGCGGATGCAGGAGTATTTCATCTATGGAGATTCGCTGCCATACGATCGACTGATCGCGCGGATGGCGGAGTTGCGGGATCGGTTTCGGAAAGTTGTAATGGAGGATGATTTTTTCAGCGAATCGTAATTATGAATCCCGAGTATTATTTCCAGAAAGGTCTTCGTCTGATCGTGGCAAGCGCCGTGATTTTTGCTTTGATCGTTTTGTTCAGCGCCATGGTTTCGCGGGGATTTCCGCTTTGGCTGGCGCTTGTTTTGCTTGTCCCCGCAGGACTTGGCGTGACCGGATTTTACTTTTTCAGCGTGGGCAGTTCGGCGGATCTTTCGGAGCGTTTTTTTCGTCGTTTTGGGTGTAGTCAGCCGAGAGGCGAAGAGAAAACAACGACAGAAGGAGTCGGTTCCGAACAGCGGTGTGAAAGAAGCCCGGACGCGATCGTGCCGGAATCCGCCGTTGTTTCTGCCGATCCGGTTCCGGACGATCGGATTCTCGAAAATGCACTCGCCACCGTCTACGAATATACCGATAAGGATTTGGGCGATGCCGTTGACGGGACGAATCGGCAAATTTTGCGACGACGTTTGCTTTATTTGGCATGTATGGCGCCTGTTCCGAATGATGTGCCGCAGGTTCGGCTTCGGCATGATCGGGTGAGCTATGGGGATTTGTGTCACTACGGTTGGAACGTCTGGAATGCTTTTAAGGGCGCGACCAATCGTTTTTATGACCAGACCGAATTGGCGGAATGGCTGAAAGCGAGCTTCGAGTCTTTGGCCAAATACAATACGAAGACGTTGCGGGCCAAGCTTCGGGCGACGGACGGAGGTTATCGCATCCGATTGATCGATAATCTGAAAGAATATATCCAAAAATAAAGAGCTGTATAAGGATGAGATATTCCCTGCACCCGGTCGGTGCAGGGAATTTTCTTTCTGTTGTCATGTAATTGCAAAATGCTGGTAAGTAGCAATATCTGAAATTGTTTGCCGGTGCAAATGCGGTGATTCGATTGCAAAAACAGGTGCAGGAAAAGCACCTGTTATTTTCGTCGCCGGACCTGCTGTTCGGGTTCGGTTAAATTATCGTATTATGGACTTAAAACAATTGAGTGAGCTGGGCGGTGAAGTGAATGTGACCGTCCGTCTGGAAGATCTCCGGCAATGGCACAAGGAGTTGACGGCAGTCGCGTCGCCGCCGTCCGTAATGCCGGTTCCGCAACACGCGGGCGAATTGTACACGCGAAAACAGACCATCGCGTTGTTGGGTGTCGATTCCTCTACGTTGTGGCGATGGGCCAAGAGCGGTTATCTTGTTCCCGTGGAGTACGGCGGGCAGCGCCGTTATCGCGTGGCGGATGTGCAACGGATTCTAAACGGAGACAGCTATGCCCGCTAAAACAGTGAAAAGAGAAAGCCCCTACCTGCGCGTGGGAACGACCATCTACAAGCGGGTCCGGCAGCCGTTGAGCAGCGGCCGGAGCGTCGAGACGCTCATCCCGTGGAATGTCGAGACCTTGCGTCAGGACTACGGGAAAAGCTATCTGGCCTGCATTCCGAAATACGACGGCTTTTGCACGGTTCCCGACCACACGAACTACCGCCGGGAGATCGACGGTTTCCTGAACCGTTACGAGCCGATTCCCTTTCAGCCCGCCGATGGCATCTTTCCGCACATCCACGACTTTTTCGCTCATATCTTCGGCGAGCAGGTCGAACTGGGGTACGATTATCTGCAACTGCTCTACCTGCGCCCCTTGCAACGGCTGCCGGTATTGTTGCTGGTGTCGGATGAACGCAACACGGGAAAGACGACCTTTCTCAATCTCTTAAAGTCGATCTTCGGCGGAAACGTTACCTTCAATACCAACGAAGATTTCCGTTCGCAATTCAATGACGACTGGATGGGCAAACTGCTGATCTGCGTGGACGAGGTGCTGCTCAACCGCCGCGAAGATTCCGAGAGGATCAAGAACCTATCGACTGCACGCAGCTACAAGGCTGAGGCGAAAGGCCGCGACCGCCGGGAGGTGGAGTTTTTCGGCAAGTTCGTCCTCTGCTCCAACAACGAGCGCAATCCCGTCCTGATCGAGGCTGCGGAAACCCGCTACTGGGTGCGGCGCGTGCCGCCGCTCCCGTATGACGATCAACACCTGCTGGCCAAAATGCGAGCCGAGATACCGGGGCTGCTCTTCTATCTGCAACAACGTATGCTCTCGTCACATGAAGAGAGCCGTATGTGGTTCGCGCCCCGGCTGCTGGTCACCGATGCCTTGCGGCGGATCATACACTACAACCGCAGCAAGACCGAAACCGAAATGCTGTCGATTATTCGCGATATCATGGATGCCGAGAACCTTGCGGAGTATCGGTTCGACGTGAGCGATATGGTCAATATGCTGGAGATACGCGGCATCCGTGTTGACCATCCCACCGTGCGGCGGATTCTTGCCGAAAATTGGCAGCTGCGACCCGCACCACCGACTTACTACCAACGCTATACGATTACCTACAACGGCGAAACGCAGCGGCAGGACAGCAAGACGGCACGGGTCTATACCGTCACGCGGGAACAACTCGGCGGATTGCTGGACGATGCTGCGATGTAAGAATGTTGAAAAAAGGAAGTAGCTTTCTTATTTTCATAATCTTACATCTCTTACAAATCCTCTTACAAAGTCTTACGGGTTCTTTCGGACTTACAGCGCCGGATGCCGTGTAAGAGATATGTAAGACGCCAACCTTTTCTTTCACTGGATTTTACACTTTTTCTCAACAAATTTACGGAAAAAATGACTGTCATACCATACAGCAACCGGATTTCCATCCGTGATTTTCTCGCCTGGCGCGGGATTCAGCCCAAATACGAACGCAACGGCTACGGTATGTATCTTTCACCCTTGCGGGAAGAACGCACGCCGAGTTTCAAAGTGGACTACGTGCGAAATCTTTGGTACGACTTCGGACTGGGCGAAGGCGGCACATTGCGCACCCTCGTAATGCGGTTGGAGCGGTGCGACAGCCGTGAAGCCGTCCGACGGCTGCAAAACGGTGAAAAAAGGGACGCCGGTTCCGTTTCTCTTTCACCGGGTGTTGGCGAGCGTCCAGCTGCCGGAGGTCCCTTGCCGGTCTTGCGTCCGGCCGCCGTCCCCGCGCTCCGCATCCTCTCCGACGCTTCGCTCCGGCATCCGGCATTGGTCGGTTATCTCGCCTCGCGCGGCATCGTCCCGCCGGTCGCCGCGGCATTCTGCCGCGAGGTCCGTTACGAGATAAACGGCCGCGCCTTTTTCGCCGTCGGTTTCCGCAACGATGCCGGAGGGTGGGAGCTGCGCTCCGCACGGTTCAAAGGCGGCTCCTCGCCCAAACATATCACCACCATCGACAACCGTTCCGATACGGTAATCGCTTTCGAGGGATTTATGGATTTCCTCGCTTATCTCTCACTGAAATACCCCGAACGACTGCGCATCGACGCCGCGGTTCTGAACTCGGTCGTCAACCTGCCCAAAGCCGTTCCGTTTATCTCCCGACATCCGGTGATCCGCACCTTCTTCGACAACGACGAAGCAGGACGCAAGGCAACTGCCGATCTGATCCGTCTTTGTCCCCGCAGCGAGGTAATCGACCAAAGCAGTTTTACAAGGACGTAAATGACTATCTGATCGCCCATATAAAAGACCGGCCGAATCTCCCGAAAACGACATCCGACCGGCAGGGTCACCTTTGTCGGAATAATCTGCAAGCCCTGAAAGCGGAACCGGAGGAAATTGAACCACCGCGTCGGAAAGGGATAAAGGTTTAAGGAAGGCAAGGTTGTGTTTTCGTAGACGAAAACTGCGCCTTCCCCGCTGGCCGGCGTAAAATCCCGCTGGTCTGAACAACCTATATAGCATGAACAATCTATCGAAACAACCTGTCATGGAAACACCGAAGAAAACATACAGCAAACAGGGCGGTCGGCCGAAAGTCGGCATCGGCCGCATCTGCAAATACGTCGTCAGCACACGACTCAGCCCCGAACGGAAACTCCGATTCTCGGCCCTTTGCCGCGAGGCCGGGCAACCGCCGGCCGAAGTCCTGCGCCAGCTGATCGACCGAGGAACGGTGAGGGCGCGGATCACACGCGAACAGCTGGATTTCATGGCCCAACTCAAGGGCATCGCCCGAAATCTGAACCAACTGACCCGGCTGGCCAATGCCAAAGGTCTGGCGGCTGTCAGGGTACGGCATGCGGCGATCGTCACGGCCATCGAAAAACTCCTGAAGCAGATATGCGATGGTCGGTAAGGTCATATCCGCTTCGTCCTTTTCGGGGACGGTAGGCTACGTGATGAAAGAGGAATCCCGGATACTGGAAGCTGAAGGCATTACGCCTCCGGAAGTGAAGGACATGGTGCAGGACTTCAAAGACCAGACCTTATTGAATCCGCGGCTGAAAAACACCGTCGGGCATATCTCGCTGTCTTTCTCACCCAAGGACGCTCCGCGGATGACCGACGCCCTGATGACGCAGATCGCAAAGGAGTACATGCAGAAGATGGGCATCACCGATACGCAATACCTATTGGTGCGCCATCTCGACCAGCCCCATCCGCACTGCCATCTGGTCTACAACCGGGTCGGGAATAACGGGCAGACCATTTCGGACAAGAACATCAAGCTCCGCAGCGCCAAGGTATGCCGGGAGCTGACCGAGAAGTGCGGATTGTATCTCGCACCGGGAAAGGACGACGTGCGGCGGGAGCGGCTGCGCGAACCCGACAAGACCAGATACGAAATCTACGATGCGATCAAAGGCTGTCTGCCCAAGAGCAAAAGTTGGAACGAACTGGAAGGTAAATTAAAGGAACAGGGCATCGGCGTCCGTTACAAGTATTGCGGAAATACCGACCGCAAGCAGGGTATCCTCTTCTCGAAAAACGGCTTCGAGTTCTCCGGATCGAAGATCGACAGGGCATTCAGCTTTACGAAACTCGACAACCGGTTCACCCTCCTGCAACAGCAGGCGCTGCATCGGGCCGAGCTCCTCGGAAACCTCTCGGCGGCGGCAGGCAATTACCGTTCGGCATTTGCCGGGTTGTTCGGCGGCATGGGCGGCGGTACGCGCGAAGAGCCTGCGGCGCCTAGCCCCGGCGGAAAGATCGACGCGATTCCGCTTCCGCCGGCCAGTTCGCCGGTCGGAGTATCGGCCGCACAGTTGCAGCGCAAGCCGGGAGAAAGTCCCGAAGAGCATATAGCACGAATCACGGCACTGCTCGATGCCGCTGCTGCAGCGATGGCCATAGCCGCAATGGAACGCCGCCGCAGGATGGAAGAACAGAAAAGAAGAGCCAAAATGAAAATATAACCTTAAAACCGGAAAACCATGAACAACGAAAATAAGATCGATCTCTCGATTGAGATGTACGAAGACCTCAAGGAAACACTTGTCAAAGCCATTAAAAACGCCAAAGCAGGCGGCGTAGGGAACGCAGGTTGGGAGAATACGCAGCTGGAACGGATCGAACGGCTGATAGAGGCCGCGGAACGCTCGCAAGGGCAGATCGCACAGCAGCTCGAACAACTGCAACGGCATACGGCCTTGCCGGGAGTAAAAACCGAGCAGGAGCGGGAATTTGCCGACAGATACAACACACTGCTGGCGCAGTTGGCAGGGAGACTGGAGGTGATCGACAAGGAGAACAGGCAGACACATACATTGATCGAGCAGGTCGGGCAAGCCGTCGAAGCATTGACAAGGCCCGACGCCCTGCCCGCACAGGAACACCGCCATACCTATACGCTCGACATCAGTTCTTCGAAAACATTTCTGATGATGTTCGCCATGCTTGGATGTATTTTCCTGCAAGCTGCATTCATCTACCGAATCTCGGAGAACAATCGGCGGTTGGCCGTGAACGACCTGAAATACCGTTACGTGAAGATGTGCGGGAAAATCGGCGAAAAGGAGTTGACGGAGTTGGAAACGGTATTCCGGGATGAGCAATACACAGCCATACGCGATACCGTCCGAAACCAAGTCGAACGGTACAAAGAAGCCGTAAGGCGGCGGGCAGAACAACTAGAGCGGGCTGCAAGCAAAGAGCGCAAAGCGAAAAAGCTACTTGATGATGCAGCACAGTTGCGGGGAAAATAATTTATTTTCCCCGCTATAATGATTCGTTAATTTTGATTGACCACCTCCATGTTGTTTTGAAAATCAAGCAGTTGTGTTAATCTTGGATTTGTGGGCGTAAATGGTTTGGAGTCAATAATATAGGGGCGAACTTTTGCGTTTTAAAAATACGCATAAAAAAGCCCCTGTTCTTGAAAAGAACGAGGGGCAAAGGATTTTTTGAGGGGGCTGTGTGGGCCCCGGCATGATTGCCGTCCGCAGGCATCGCCCGTTATTTCAGCTTGCAGAGTTTGCGGTCTGCGTCGGTTGCCTCGCGTATGGAGATTGCAAAGCCTCCGCCGCGCGCCATCTCCACGTCGAGTTCCGTGCGTTGTCTGACCTTCCCGGTGCGGATGACATATGCCTGCGGATTGGTCTGGTAATCGGCATCGGGGGCATCGGCGTAGAGCGTCGCCACGTACTCCTTACCGGGATCGAGGTAGTCGAACGGGAGCGTCACCGTACGTCGGTTCTCGTCCGTCACGCCGCCCACGAACCACTCGCCCGTGTCTTTGGCCTTGCGCGCCACGACGATGTAGTCGCCCGGTTCGGCCAGCAGGTAGCGGCTCTCTTCCCAGTCCAGTGCGACGTCCTCGATGAAACGGAACGCATCCATGTATTTCTCATAGTGCTCGGGCAGGTCTGCCGCCATCTGCAGCGGCGAGTACATCGTCACGTACAACGCCAGCTGGTTGGCGAGCGTCGCGTTGACGTGCGAGTGGTTGCCGGGGTTGACCTCCGCGACGTCCATCACGAAGATGCCGGGCGTGTAGTCCATCGGGCCGCCCTGCAGGCGCGTGAAGGGCAGGATCGTCACATGGTGGGGCTTCGAGCCGCCGAACGCCTGGTACTCCGTGCCGCGTGCCGACTCGTTGCCGATCAGGTTGGGGTAGGTGCGGCAGAGGCCCGTCGGGCGCACCGCCTCGTGGGCGTTGACCATGATCTTGTGGTCGGCGGCCCGGCGGACGGCATAGAGGTAGTGGTTGTTCATCCACTGCCCGTAATGGTGCTCTCCGCGGGGCAGGATGTCGCCCACGTATCCGCTCTTGACCGAGTTGTACCCGTATTTGTTCATCAGGCGGTAGGCCGCTTCCAGGTGGCGTTCGTAGTTGCGCACCGAAGCAGACGTTTCATGGTGCATCATCAGCCGGATGCCTTTCCCGTGCGCATATTCGTTCAGCGCGGCGATGTCGAAATCGGGGTAGGGGGTCACGAAATCGAAGACGTAATCCTTCGTGTGCCCGAACCAGTCCTCCCAGCCGACGTTCCAGCCTTCGACGAGCAGCTGGTCGAACCCGTGTGCCGCCGCGAAGTCGATGTAGCGCTTCACGTTCTCGTTGTTGGCGCCGTGGCGGCCGCTGGGTGTGCACCGGGCGTAATCCGTCACGCCGAGCTGTACCGACGGCACGTCGCGCGTATAGGCCCAGTCGCTCTTGCCGGTGATCATTTCCCACCATACGCCCATGTATTTCACGGGCTTGATCCACGAGGTGTCGTCATAGGCACACGGCTCGTTGAGGTTCAGGATCAGCTTCGAGGCGAGGATGTCGCGGGCGTCGTCCGAGACCGTCACCGTGCGCCACGGGGTATGGCAGGGCGCCTGCATGTAGCCTTTCCACCCCTGTGCGTCGGGCGTAAGGTGCGAGGTGAAGATGAGATTCCGGTCGTCCAGGTCGAGGTGCATGCATGCATAGTCGACCAGCGCCGCTTCGTGGATGTTGATGTAGAGCCCGTCGTCGCTCTTCATCTGCAGGGCCGTCTGTACGCCCGTGGGCGAGAAGGGCGTCTGCGACGAGTTGGGCGTGATGGCGCCGGGCATCAGCTCCCGTATCTGCGAGAGCTTCGACTCCGTGTAGTCGTACTCCTGCGTGTCGTAGTCGCCCGGGATCCAGAACGCCGTGTGGTCGCCCGCCATGGCGAACTGTGTTTTCTCCTCGCCGATGACGAAATAGGTCAGCGACTCCTGTTCGGGGAATTCGTAGCGGAATCCGAGCCCGTCGTCGTAGAGCCGGAAGCGGATCGTCATGTCGCGGCCTGTCGCGGCCTGCCGCAGCGTGACGGCCATTTCGTTATAGTGGTCGCGGATCTCGGCCTGCTCGCCCCATACGGGACGCCATGTCTGGTCGGACTCGCTGCGGGCCACCTGCCCGAGGGTGAACCCGTCGTAGAGCGATACCGGGCGCCCCGGTTCGCCCTTGCGGATTTCAGCCCCGAATTCCAGCTTCGGGGCTTCGCCGCGCAGTTCGAGCCCCATGCCGCTGGGCAGGATCACGGGGCGCTCCTTGTAATCGAGCGTATAGGTGGGGCGGCCTCCGTCCGCCAGGCTGAATTCCAGGCGGAGGCGGCCGTCGGGCGAGAGGAGCGTCTCCTGTGCCGAGCAGGCTGCACCGGCCAGCAGCGCGGAGATATATAAAAATATTTTCTTCATAGTTCGATCTTGTTATTTACGTTTGAATTCTACGATCAGCGCTTGCCGCGGGCCGACCGTGGTGGTATCGTCCACTTCCGTGGCTTCGCCTGTCAGGACGTTGCGCCCGTCGCTCAGCCCCGAGGCGATCTCGGCATAGTGCGACCACGGCACCTGTTTCTTGCCCCGCGAGTTGTTGATGAAGACGAATACCGCGTCGGTGTCGTCATAACGGAAATAGGCGTAGGTGTTGTCGCGCGAGAGGAAGTGCATCGTGCGGCCGTTGTGGATCACGGGCTTCGACTTGCGCCATTGGAAGAGCCGCTGCGTGTAGTCGAAGAGCCCCGCCTGTACGGCATCGCGCTGCGCGGGGTCGAAAAGGTTCACCGCGTCGCCCTCCCAGCCGCCGGGGAAATCCACGCGCAGCCCGCCGTGTCCCTGCGAGAGGTCTTTCGAGGTGAACATCATCTCGTCACCCGAGAATATCTGCGGGATGCCGCGCATCGTGGCCAGCATCGCCATCGAGAGTTTCAGCCGGTCGGGGTTCCCGCGTACGATGTCGCCGATGCGGTCGGTGTCGTGGTTGGCGACGAAGATCATCATTTTCGACAGGTCATGGTAGACGAAATCGTGCGACAGGCAGTCGTAGACGCGCGTCATGCCCTCGCCCCAGCGGAGCGAGTCGGTGGGCAGCGCCCGGCAGATGGCCTCCTGCAGCGGGAAATCCATGATCGACGGCAGGTGCGAGTCGAAGCCGTCCTTGTTGGGATTGCCGCCCTGCCAGTATGCCAGTTGCGGGATCGACGACGTCCAGCATTCGCCCACGATGTTGAAATCGGAGTATTCCCTGCGTACGGCCGCGCACCACTCGCTCATCGGCACCTTCTCGTTGTAGGGGTAGGTGTCGACGCGGAACCCGTCCAGGCCGGCATACTCGATCCACCACACGGCCCATTGCTTGAAATATTGCAGCACGTAGGGATTGTCGAGGTTCATGTCGGGCATCGACGGCACGAACCAGCCGCTCTCCTGCAGGTCAAGGTCGTAGCGCGAAGCGTTGGGATCCATGTTCGTCGAGAAGCAGACGTTCGTCCCGGTGTATTCGGGGAACTGGTGTATCCAGTCCCTGAAAGGCAGGTCTTTCATCCACCAGTGGCCCGTGCCGCAGTGGTTGGTGACGATGTCCATAATCACCTTCAGCCCGTGCTCGTGGGCTTTGCCTACGAACTCCCTATACAGTTCGTTCGAGCCGAACCGGGGGTCTATGCGGTAGTAGTCGCCGCAGGCGTAGCCGTGGTACGAACCTTCGGGTTCGTCGTCCAGCAACAGCGGCGTGGGCCATACGGCCGTGGCGCCCAGCCCTGCGATGTAATCCAGGTGGTCGATCATCCCCTGCAGGTCGCCCCCGTGGCGGCCGAAGAAGGCGCTGCGGTCGGCGCGCTCCCGCGTGTGGGGCGTCGAGTCGTTCGACGCATCGCCGTTGGCGAAGCGGTCGGGCATCAGGAGGTAGATCATGTCGGCCGTGGTGAAACTCTTGCGTGCGGCCGAGCCTTCGGCGCGTGCCGCGATCTCATAGGGAACCTTGAACTGCCGTTCCCCCTGCGAGAATACGAGGTAGTAGGTGCCCGGTTCCGCGTCGGGTTTCACCTTCACGTCCACGAATAGGTAATTGGGACTGTCGGCTTTGTGGCGGGCCTTCACCCCGACGCCCTGTCCGCCTTCGATGCGGACGTCGTATGCCGCGATGCCGGCCCCGTTGACGAGCAACTGGAGCGGGGTCTGCATTCCCGTCCACCACGAGAGGGGTTCGACGCGGGTAACCTCGCCCGAGGCGTCTGCCACCGAGGCGGGGTCGAATACGGACTGTCCTGTCCCTGTGCAGGAGAGCAGGCCGGCTGCTGCGAGTGTCATGAAAAATCGGTTCAAAATATCGTCGTTTGTAAAGTTAGCAAAAAATCGGTTTCCAGCGATTCCCGTTTCGCCCGGGGCATCCTTGTGCTTCTCATGCGCATCCCCGTGCTTTTCGGATGGTTTACTGTCTATTCCCGTCGGGTGCTATCGGGGTTCCTGTCGCTGTTTCCGCGCATCCCCGGCGCATGTCCGCAACCCTTATCTCCTGTCTTGTGCGAAGACCTGCCACTGCCATGCGGGAAGCACGGTGCGGGTGCCGCCCGTGTATTCCTTCCCGGTGAAGAACTCGCGGCGCGAGCCCTCGAACGGCAGGTCGAATGCGACCTCCTCCGCGCTGAGGTTCGCAGCGACTGTCACCTCGTTGCCGCCGGCCGTGCGGGAAAACAGCATCAGGCCGTCGGGTGTTCGTTCTCCGAGCGGGTATGCGGCCTGCCCGCCGCGTTCTCCGGCCGCGAGCGCCGGGTTCTCGTGGCGCAGCCGGATCAGTGCGGTGTAGAAATCCGTAAACCCGTTATGTTCCCACGCGGGTACGGGGTCTTTCTCGAAGAACTCGAAGCGGTGGTCGAACCCCATCTCCTGTCCGGTATAGACGAGCGGCTGCCCGTTGGGCAGCGTGAAGGTCAGCAACGCCATCACGCGTGCCGCGTCGCCCATGCGCTCGAATTCCGTCCCGGCCCACGAGTTTTCGTCGTGGTTCGAGGTGAACATTAGGCGGAACGCCTCGCGCGGCATGGCAGCGGAGTCTCTGGCGACGTAGGCACGCAGGTCTGCGGCGCTTTTGCGTCCCTGTGCGATGTCGTTCAGCAGGTGGTGCAGTTCCCACGCATATGAGGCGTCGAACGCCCCGTCGTGCAATGCGGGGGCTTCGCCCTCGGCGAGCAGGTAGATGCCGGGGTACTCCTTCCGCAGTGCGGGCAGCGTCTGCTGCCAGAAGTCGATGGGTACCTCGCACGCCATATCGCAGCGGAATCCGTCGATGCCGCGGTTGAGCCAGAAACGCATGGCGGCCGCCATTGCGGCACGCATGTCCGTGTTGCCGTAGTCGAGCTTGGCGATGTCCGTCCAGTCGTACTGCACGATGGTGTTGCCCAGCGAGTCGCGCACATACCAGTCGGCCGGATGCTCCTCGATCCAGCGGGCATCGGGCGAGGTGTGGTTGGCCACCCAGTCCAGGATTACGCGCAGCCCGAGTCTGTGGGCGTCGGCTACGAACCGGTCGAAATCCTCCAGCGTGCCGAATTCGGGGTTGACGGCTTCGTAGTCGGAGATGGCGTAGTACGAGCCGAGGGTTCCCTTGCGCTCCTTGACGCCGATGGGGTAGACGGGCATCAGCCAGACGATGTCCACGCCCAGTTCTCTGAGCCGGGGCAGGTGGCGTGCGGCCGCCGCCAGCGTCCCTTCGGGGGTGTACTGGCGCACGTTCATTTCGTAGACGACCGAGTTGTAACTCCAGTCGGGGTGGGCGGCCGGTTGCTGCGGCCGTGTGCCGCAGGCAACCAGTACCATTGCGAGTAGTAATGCGGGCAAGCGTTTCATGGCGTGTCGTTTAGAGCGTGAATACCACCGACGACCAGGCGCCCATGAGCAGTTTCGACGAAGCGTCGCCGCGCTGAAGTTTCACTTCACCTGAGACGCCTACGGCCTTGTCCGGTTGGTCGGTAAGGGTCAGTATCTGCTCCTCCCGGCCGAAGTTGTGCACGACGAGCATCCGTTCGCCGTCCAGCTCGCGGTACCAGGCCGCGATGGATTGCTGCGAGGTGTTGCCGTCGTTGTAGACCGGGTGTTTGACCATCTTGCCCTGCGCCAGCACGGGGTAGGTGTTGCGCAGCCGGGCGAACGTGCGGTAGAGGTTGAGCAGCGAACCGTCGTCGTCGGCCTGTGCCTCGACCGAGATCGCCGGGGTCAGCATCTGCATGTCGATCTTGCCCGAGAGGCTTCCCGAAGCCAGTTCGTTGCCCGCCTTGTCCCACAGGATCGGGGTGCGGACATATTCGTCGCCGTTGGATTTGGTGCCCCAGTACCCGAGCTCTTCGCCCTGGTAAATGTAGGGTGCGCCCTGCGCCGTGAGCAGCACGGCGGCCGCCACCTTCATCTTTTCGGCGGACTGTCCCAGGTCGGAGCCCGTGCGATCCTCGTCGTGGTTCGAAAGTTTCGTGGCTTCGATATAATCGCTGCGGTACTGTGCGTAGAGGGGCTGCACGTCGAGGATGTCCTTGACGAAATAGCATCCGATGCCGTTTTGCAGCGCCCATTTGAGCTTGTACCAGAACGTGAATTCGAACAGCGCCGGCAGCCCCCGGTAATAGGGTGCCGCCTTGTCCGCTTCGTCGAGCATCTCGCCCACCATGTAGAAATCGCCCTCTCCGCCGGCGGCCTTGTAGCTCTCGTTCATGCGGTCGTAGAATTTCTTGAGGAACGTGGGGTTCTCGTCGTTGTAGGCGTTGTGGTAGATGTGCTTCACGGCATCGAGGCGGAACCCGTCCACGCCCATGCGTACCCACTTGTCGGCCGCTTCGGTGACGGCCTTGAACGCCCCGGACTGCTCGGCCTCGGCGGCCTTGCCGTAGTTGAGGTCGGCGAATGCCGCCGTCCAGAAGTGCGAATGGTACATCGTCGGCAGCGAGAACTGCACGTTGGCCGGATCGGCCGAGCGGTTCGACATCAGGGTGAAGGGCTCCCCGAACCGGATGATCGTCCGGTTGTCGGGGGCGCCGTATTTGGTGCCTGCGGCCCACGACGTGGTCGAGGTGCGGACGAGGAATCCCCAGTCGGAATCGAAGTCGAGCGTCAGTTCGTAACTGTTGCCGCCCCTGGCGTAGAAGCGTTTGCTCGTGCCGTTGCCGAAATAGAGGTATTTGTCGTCCGCGCCGCCCTGCGTATTGTCCGCATCCGCGGCATCGGTCGTTTCGGTAACGGTCACCGTCGGGCTGTCGGCATTTGTCCAGTCGAGCACGAACTTGAAGCGCCCGGCGGCACCCGCCCCCGTGTCGGTCGAGAACCATTGTCCGGCATCGTAGCCTGCGGCGCCTTCCGTGGCGATCTGGTCGATCCGCCCGGCCGCGATGTCGGCCTGCGGGTCTTCGGAGAAGATATAGCGGTCACGGTAAGGGCTCCCTTCGGACGCGGCGGCCGATTTGAACCACGGGTGGTCTTTGCCCGTATGGTTGAGCACGTAATCCAGGTAGACCCGGATGCCGCGGGCATGGGCCGCGTCGATGAATGCCCTCAGGTCGGCGTCCGACCCGAAGGCGGGGTTGACCGCCTCGTAGTCGAGCACGTCGTAACCGTGGTACGAAGCCGCCGGATGGATCGGTGAGAGCCACACGGCCGAGGCGCCGAGTGCGTCGATGTAGTCGAGCCGCCGGGTCAGCCCCGGCAGGTCGCCCACCTTGTCGCCGTTGCCGTCGGCAAAGCTGTATACCAGCAGCTGGTAGCTTATGTCGGCGCGTTTGCGGTTGTCCCACGCATCGGGCTGGGCGACGACCTGCTCGCCCTCGAAATCCTGGGAGGCATCGCCGCTCTGTGTCACGGTGACGACGACCGGATCGCAGCCCGGGGCGGTGAAGGTAAGCGTCGCGGAGCGTTTCGACGACTCGTTTGCGGTCGCCGTGACCGCGAACGACGTGGAGGTTTTGCCCGATGTGAGGGCCGGTGTGCACCATGCGGTATTGTCGCTCTGCGTCAGCGACCACGCGCCCGCATCGGTGCGCAGGTCGAGCAGCCGGCTGCCGCCTGCGGCTTCGAATTCTATCTCCGTGGGGGTCACGGAGAGCATACTGCCGCCGGTATCGCCGGTCTTGTCGTCGCTGCACGACACGGATACGGAAAGTACGAGTGCCAGCAGCAGGAAAAGAAATTTTTTCATAGCGGAATCTCGGTTAAAGTTCGTTTCGGGGCCTGCCGTCCGGTCAGGGGCGGCAGGCCAGAAACGGGACGGCAATCTCTGTGTGCCGTCCCGTGAAAGGGTGGCCGTTATTCGGCCTCTGCCGGGGTCTTGCCCTCGGACATGATGTATATCTGCGAATTCGCGAGGTCGAAATAGATGTCGTAGGTGCCGTCGAGCTGGACTTTCATGTTCTGCGAACCGCCGCTGGTGATGATGTCGACGGCCTTGTTGATGTCGACCGCACCGCCCGACGCCGTGCCGTAGTTCTTGGAGTCGTCCCAGGCGTTGTTGAAGCGGATCTTGAATTCGCTGGCGGTGGTCAGGACTACGCCTTTGCGAACGAGGTAGGCGCCCTCCTCGCTCATGGAGAAATCGCCCAGGTCACCCCATCCGGTGATGTTGCCGACCAGTCCCCATGTGTCGGCGACCAGCTCGGGCTTGGCGCCTGCGGCCATCACGTAGGCGCGTCCCGCCTCGGGCAGCAGCCAGTAGTCGTACGTGCCGGCTTCGGCGATCACGGCATTGACCTTGTCGGCGGAAACCTTGAAGGCCGAGCCGATCGTGCAGGTGTAGGGGCTGCTGCCGGCGAATGCGGCGTCGGCCCCGATCCACTGCGACTCGTCGCCGCTCTTGAAGAGGAATTCCGAGTTGGCGGCTACCTCGACCCCTGCGGCCTTGTAGGCCACGATGTTCGAGCTGGCGCTCTCCATGGCCGTCGGGCCCCAGTCGGGGGTTGCGACGGTCTGGCCGTGGATGTACCAGTCGGCCTTTTCCGGCCCCGGGTCGGGTTCTTCGCCGCCGCCCGTGCCGTTGAATTTGATCGCACCGTCGTCGATCGTCCACTTGGCCGGAACGTTGTCCTTGCCGTAACCGCGCCAGCCGTTGAACGTCTTGCCGTCGAAGATCACGTAGTAACCCTCCTTGTCGACCGGAAGCGTCGCCAGGTCGACCTGCGGCTTGTCGATTACGTTGTAGACGGGAGCGGCTTTCGCTTCGGCCTTCGTTTCGGCAGCCGCCTCGGCGTTCTTCGCCTTATTGGGGTTTCCGCCGCAAGCGACCATCGACAGGCTCAGCGCGGCACATGCAGAGAATAAAATCGTCTTTTTCATATTCGTTTTATGGTTTTAAATTGGGTTTGTTTTCATACACCTTTTCTCGCCTCGGCACAGCCCGAACAAGTTCGGCTCTGCGCTCGGCTTGACGAAAGCGTTGTTTTGGATGGTCGGAGTTATTTTATTCGGCGGTTCAGCAGCAGTACGTCGTTGGCGCCGTAGGACTCGTAGCCCGAGACGATGACCCGCTCGCCCGGTTGCAGTCCTTCGAGCACCTCGTAGTACTGCGGATTCTGGCGGCCGATGCGGATCGGCCGCTTGTAGGCGCGGTCGCCTTCGGGCGAGAGGACGTAAATCCATGCGCCGCCCGTGGTTTGGTAGAAGGTGCCGCGCGGGACGAGAACCGCTTCGGTGGGTTGTCCCAGTTGCAGATGCAGGTAGTAGGTCTGCCCGCTGCGGATATTGGCCGGATAGGCTCCCGTGAAGTTGAAATCGGCGCGGAATACGTTGTTGCGCACCTCGGGATAGACTTTGCGCAGCCGCATGCGATAGTTGGAGTCCTGCCGTTCGAAGGAGGCTTCGAGGCCTGTGCGGACGCGGTCGATATAGATTTCGTCGATCTGCGCCTCGACCTTGAAGTCCGAGAGGTCGTTGACCTGTCCGATCTTCTGGCCCGATGCGACCGACTGTCCCAGCACGACGTCCAGCAGGCCGATCTCGCCGTCGATCGGCGATTTGACGGCGAGGTTGCCGATGCGCTGGCGGATGAGCTGCATGTTGCGCCGCATGTTGGCCAGATTATCTTCCATCTGTTCGACCTGCACGGTGCGGTAGAGCGAATCCTGTATCTGCCGCTCGATGTTCAGCTCGCGTTGTTTCTCGGCCAGCTCCCAGTCCTCCTTGGCCTGCAACCACTCTTCGTGGGCGATGAGCCGGTGTGCGTAGAGTTCGTCGTTCTGTTCGAAGGCGCGCCGCTTGCGTGCCACGTCAAGATCGAGCTGCGCCTTGTTCTGCCGCAGGGTGAGCTTTTCCTGCTCCATCGAGATGAGCGTGTTGCGCAGCAGGTTCTGCTTCTCGGCCAGTTCGGCTTCGCTGTTGAGGATTTCGAGCGTCAGCGAAGGGTTGCTCAGCTCCACCAGCACGTCGCCTCTGCGGACCGAAGCTCCCTCCTCGACCACGAGCCGTTCGACGACACCCGCTTCGAGCGGACTCAGTTGAACCGTCGTAATGGGTTCGACCTGTCCCGTCACGCGGATGTAGTCGTTGAAATCGCCCTGCGTCACTTCGGCGACCGAGAGCGTGCCGGCATCGACACGCAGCGTCGAGGCGTTGTCGCGCAGCAACAGCCATGCGGCGAAGAGCAGGAAGAGCATACCGCCCCAATAGGGGAGACTCCGTTTGGCGAACAGGATGCGAAGTCCTTTTTTTCGTTCGATCTGAATATCCATTGTAGTCGTTTATGTGTCAGCGGATCAACGGCTCGCCGTTGTAGTACTCCACCAATCGGGTTTTGATGATGTATTGCAGGCGGGTGCGAATCCGTTCGGCGCGGGCTTGCAGCAGCTTGTCGGAGGCCGTTTGCAGGTCGAGCGCCGAGACCATGCCCCGTTCGTACTTGCCGGCGACGGCTTCGTAGGCCAGCCGTGCGGCTTCCGCTTTCTTGGAGGCTTGTACGAACTCCTTGCCCGCACCCAGCATCTGCTGGTAGGCTTGCGCCACCTCGCTTTGCAGCGTACGCAGCGTCGCGTCGCGCTGCAATTCGGCGATCCGCCAGTTGTTGCGTGCCCGATTGACCGAGGTACGCTTGGTCAG
>ENA-OYZW01000373-OYZW01000373.1-human-gut-metagenome-genome-assembly--contig:-NODE-373-length-19905-cov-5.627053_pt1 | contig 19905 bp, 17 predicted proteins | sample MGYA00244075_ERZ653474 | MGnify/ENA primary metagenome ERZ653474 (study PRJEB26926, sample SAMN06164949) | human gut metagenome | biome: ENVO:00009003; feature: ENVO:2100002; material: ENVO:00002003...
AATCTGCTCCATGGGGTCAGCTCTCCTTCCAGGCCCGGGTCTCCTCCAGCAGCCACTGACGCCAGGCATCCACGCCCAGGCCGGACTTGGCGGAGATGGGGAAAATCTTCAGATTGGGGTTGCGGCGGTGGGCGTACTCCACCACCTTGTCCATATCGAAGTCAAAATAGGGCAGCACGTCGATCTTGTTGATGATCAGAGCGTCGCACACCGTGAAGATCAGGGGGTATTTCAGGGGCTTGTCGTGGCCCTCGGGCACGGAGAGGATCATGGCGTTCTTCACGGCGCCGGTGTCGAACTCCGCCGGGCACACCAGATTGCCCACATTCTCCAGCACCACCAGGTCCAGATCCTCCGTCCCCAGCTCCTGCAGGCCCTGCTCCGTCATGCCGGCGTCCAGGTGGCACATGCCGCCGGTGTGCAGTTGGATGGAGCGGACCCCTGCGCCCGCCATGGCGGCGGCGTCCACGTCGGAGTCGATGTCGGCCTCCATAACGCCGATGCGCAGCTGATCCTTCAGTCCCTCCACGGTGCGCAGCAGGGTGGTGGTCTTGCCGCTGCCGGGGGAGGACATCAGATTCAGCAGAAAGGTCCCCTGGCCCTTCAGCTGTTGGCGGACCCGGTCCGCCTCCCGGTCATTATCGGCGAAAACGCTTTCCTTTACCTGGATGATCTTGTATTGGTCCATAAGAGCGCCTCATTTCTGTGGATTTTTCAGCAGTATAGCATATTCATCATGAATATGCAAATGTTCCGACAGAAAATGTGGAAATTTACCAAAAAAGGTTTGCCTTACCCACCGGTTTGGGGGTATAATGGAGGGACACGAAGGAGGCAGATAGCATGATCTCGACAAAAGGGCGGTATTCCATCCGGATCCTTTTGGACCTGGCGGAGCATCGCAACGGCGGTTACATCCCCATGAAGGAGGTCGCTGCAAGGCAGGACATCTCGCTGAAATATATTGAGAAGCTGATGCCCGCCCTGAAGGCTGCCGGTTTCATTGAGAGCGTTCACGGCATCGGGGGCGGGTATCGCCTGGCCCGGGAGCCGGAGACGTACACCCTGTGGGACATTCTGCTGCGGTCCGAGGGCGATCTGGCCCCGGTGAGCTGCCTGAAGGACGGGGCCGGCGCCTGTGCCCGGGCGGCCGACTGCCGGACGCTGCCGGTGTGGGAGGGGTATTACCGGGTGACCCGGGAATACTTCTCCGGCGTGACCCTGGCAGACCTGATGTCCCTGCCCCAGGGGGACAACTACGTCATCTGAATCTGCGCCGCCCGGCCCGGGACTGCCCATCCCCGGTCGGGCGGCGCGGTTTTCCCGGTTCCGACAAAAAAAGCGGTTGCAAAACCGCCGGGAGTCTGCTATAATCAGCAGGTAACGGTTCGCAGGGTTAGTACATCGGTAGTACATCGGCTTCCCAAGCCGAGGAGGCGGGTTCGATTCCCGTACCCTGCTCCAAAAAGAAATCACCATCCTTGAGGGATGGTGATTTCTTTTTGTGACATTGGTTTTGCCGCTCCCGGATCAGTAGTATATCCGGCGGCTGCCGGAGACGGTCTCCCGGGTGCAGTAGTCGATCCAGGCCACGGCGGCGGAGAGGTCCCGGTCCCGGATGTGGCCGCACAGGCGGATGCTGGTCTCATAGAGCATGGAAACGCCGTTGAGGGCGCAGAACCGCTCCCACAGCACCAGCACCGAGGAATAGAAGGACCGGAAGATCAGGGGCAGCAGGGTGTTGCCCGACTGCATGGCCAGCTCATGCTGGAAGGCAAAGGCCGCCTCCGCCGCATGGCGGTTGTCCCCGGCCTCTCGGATGGCCTCCGCCGCCCGGAACAGGGCGGCGATGTCCTCCTCCGAGGCGCAGGCGATGATCCCCGCCGCCGCCAGCTTGTCCAGGGCGTCCCGGATCTCCAGAATAGAGCGGATCTCCTCGTTGCGCAGGCGGCCCCGGTTATAGGTCATGATGGATTTCAGGGTGTCCAGGGTCCCGGCCCGGCGATAGTCCGTGACGAAGGTGCCCACCCGGGGCCGGACCTCTAAAAATCCCCGGCGCTCCAGCTCCGCCACGCCGCTGTTGACCACCGCCCGGCTGACGCCCATGGACTGGGCCAGCTGGCGCTCCGGCGGCAGCTGCTGCCCCACTGGCAGCTCCCCGGAAAGGATCATGGCCTCGATGTGGGTGATGAACAGGTCCTTCAGCGATGGGGACACCAGCTTTTCAAACTCCATACGCGCTTCCTCCTCTGGCTGTGGTATGGCCACATACCACAGCCGATTTCGGTTCCATTATACCCGCTTTTTCTGGCTTTTTCAACACTTTTTTCCGTGTGACAGTTGACTTTTTAAGGAAACCTGTGCTATATTGGCGGCAAGGCCGATGGTCCGGGCTTCTCTGGCTGGACCAGGCGGCTGAGCTTAGGAGACAGAAAATTTTTAAGGAGGAATGGACATGTTATTCCAGATCTATGGCGAGACTGCCCTGTACCAGCTGCTGGGCTTTGTGCTGGTGTTTACCGGGCTGGTGCTGGCCAACGAGTTCGCCCGCCGCACCAAAACCGGCGGCATCATCTGCTTTCTGGTGCTGCCCGCCGTGCTGACGGTGTATTTCGTCGCCATTGCCATCGGCGCACACGCCGGGGCGGAGTGGGCCCTGAACAACCAGACCTACACCAACATGAACAGCTGGTTCCACTATGCCAAGCTGTACGCCGCCACCGCCGGGTGCATCGGCTTCATGATGCTCAAGTATAAGTGGAGCATCGGCAAGACGGAGTGGTTCAAGGTGTTCCCCTTCGCCATTGTGGCCATCAATATTCTCATCGCCGTGGCCAGCGACTTCGAGTCCGGCATCCGGGGCGCCATGGCCCTGAAGGAGTTCGGCGACCGTTGGTGGCTGTCCTCCGAGAACGTGTGGCTGTACGGCGGCTGGTGGAACTGGGTCAACGGCATCGCCGGTATCGTCAACATCTTCTGCATGACCGCCTGGTGGGGTATCTATTCCTCCAAGGATCAGAAGGATATGCTGTGGCCCGACATGACCTGGTGCTATATCCTGGCCTATGACCTGTGGAACTTCGAGTATACCTACAACTGCCTGCCCACCCACTCCTGGTACTGCGGCCTGGCCCTGCTGCTGGCCCCCACCTTTGCCAACCACTTCTGGAACAAGGGCGGCTGGATCCAGAACCGGGCCAACACCCTGGCTCTGTGGTGCATGTTTGCCCAGGTGTTCCCCCTGTTCCAGGACAACAGCGTGTTCTCCACCATCACCTCCGTCTATGCCGACGGCGTTATGAACCCCGCCGTCCGGCCCACGGCGGCCAATCCCACGGCCCAGGGCGTGGTCTCCATCGTGGCGCTGGTGGTGAACGTGGTGATCCTGGCCAGCATCATCAAGCGGGCCAAGGCACAGAAGAAGAACCCCTATAAGCAGGAAATCTTCACCGACCAGAGAGACTTCCGGGAGGCCATGGAGAGAGCCTGAGGGTAAGTCACGGCTGTTGGGACCCTCTTTCAGTCGAAGATTTATACGAGAAAAGCACGGCTTGCGCCGTGCTTTTCTTGATACTGTCAAAAATGGGCTTCGCCCATTTTTGACAAAAGGCTTGCAGTCTGCGAGGCTTTTTTGCCCCGCCCTGCGGAGGGACGGCGGTAGGGTCAGCGGATGGCGGTGACGGTGTAGCCCTTGTCCTCCACGGTGCGGCGCAGGACGTCGTCCTCCACCGGGGCAGTGAGGGTCACCACGGCGGTGCCGCTTTCGTGGCTGACCTGAGCGGTCTGCACCTGGGGCATGGCCTCCAGGGCGGTGCGAACGGTGGCCTCGCAGTGGGGGCACATCATGCCCTTGATCTCCAGTGTCTTTTCCATAGTTTGTTCCTCCTTGATGTCGTTTAAGTGATTGGTTCGTTTATGATCGTGCCGGTTATCCCGGAACTTGAACAGATTCAGCCGCAGGGCGTTGGACACCACGCAGAAGCTGGAAAGGCTCATGGCCGCCGCGCCGAACATAGGATTCAGCGTCAGCCCCAGGGGGATGAACACCCCGGCGGCCAGAGGAATGCCGATGGCGTTGTAGAAAAATGCCCAGAACAGGTTTTCGTGGATGTTCCGCAAGGTGGCCCGGCTGAGCCGAATGGCGGCGGGCACGTCCAGCAGACTGCTGTTCATCAGTACCACGTCCGCCGCGTCGATGGCCACGTCGGCTCCCGCGCCGATGGCAATGCCGGTGTCGGCCCGGGTCAGGGCCGGGGCGTCGTTGATGCCGTCGCCTACCATGGCCACCTTGCCCCGCTGCATCAGCCGGCGGATGGCGGCCTCCTTGCCCTCCGGCAGCACCCCGGCGATGACCTGATCCACCCCCGCCTGGGCCCCGATGGCCTGAGCGGTGCGCCGGTTATCGCCGGTGAGCATCACCACGCGGATGCCCATGTTCCGCAGCTCCCGGACCGCCTGGGGGCTGTCCTCCTTGATGACGTCCGCCACGGCAATGACGCCCAGAAGCCGGTCCTCCGCCCCGAAGAACAGGGGCGTTTTCCCCTGCCGGGACAGCTCCTCGGTCTTAGCCTGCAGGTCCGGAGATACGGCGGCGCGCTTCTCTGTAAAGGCGGCGCTGCCGCCCCACAGGGTCCGGCCCTCCAGCACAGCCGTCAGGCCGTTGCCGGGCAGGGCCTGAAAGTCCGACACCTCCGGAGCCGTAAGCCCCGCCACCCGGTCCAGCACAGCCCGGGCCAGGGGGTGCTCACTTTTCTGCTCCAGGGCCAGGGCATGGGTCAGCAGCTCCTGCTCCGTGACGCCCTCCGCCGGGAGGATGTCCGTCACCCGGGGCTGGCCGCTGGTGATGGTGCCGGTTTTGTCCAGGGCCACGATCTGCACCCGGCCCGTCTCCTCCAGGGAGGCGGCGGTTTTGAACAGGATGCCGTTTTTGGCCCCCAGGCCGCTGCCCACCATAATGGCCACAGGAGTGGCCAGGCCCAGGGCACAGGGGCAGCTGATGACCAGAACGGAGATGCCCCGGGCCAGGGCGTAACCCACCGGGTGGCCCAGCAGCAGCCACACCGCCGTGGTCACGGCGGCAATGGAAATCACCGCCGGAACGAACACGCCGGAGACCTTATCGGCGATCTTGGCGATGGGGGCCTTGGTGGCGGCGGCATCGCTGACCATGCGGATGATCTGGGACAGGGTGGTATCCTGGCCCACCCGGGTGACCCGGCAGCGGAGATAGCCGGACTGGTTCACCGTGGCGGCGGACACGCCGTCGCCGGGGGCCTTGTCCACAGGGATGCTCTCGCCGGTCAGGGCGGACTCATTGACGGCGCTGGAGCCCTCCAGCACCACGCCGTCCACAGGGATGCTCTCCCCGGGCCGGACGGCGAACTCGTCCCCCTGCTGCACCTGCTCCACCGGCACCTCCACCTCCCGGCCGTCCCGGAGCACAGAGGCGGTTCTGGGAGCCAGGCTCATGAGGCTTTTCAGGGCGTCGGTGGTTTTGCCCTTGGACCGGGCCTCCAGCATCTTGCCCACGGTGATCAGGGTCAGGATCATGGCGGCGGACTCAAAATAGAAGTCCATCATATAGGTCATGACGGCGGCTTCATCGCCCCGGACCTGGGCCGCCGTCATGGCGAACAGGGCATAGGTGCTGTAGCCGAAGGCCGCCGTGGCCCCCAGGGCCACCAGGGTGTCCATATTGGGAGCCCGGTGCCACAGGGCCTTATAGCCGCTGATGAAGAACTTCTGGTTGATGACCATGATGATCACCGTCAGCAGCAGCTGGGTCAGCCCCATGGCCACATGGTTGTTGTCGTAAAACGGCGGCAGGGGCCAGCCCCACATCATGTGGCCCATGGAAAAGTACATCAGCACCAGCAGAAAGCCCACGGACCACAGGAGCCGCCGCCGGATCCGGGGCGTCTCGTGGTCCTCCAGCTGCTGCTCATCGGCACTGGGAGACGACTGGGCCGCGCCCTTTTCCGACGCGCCGTAGCCTGCCTCCTCCACGGCGGCGATGACGGCGGAGGGCTCCGCCGTGCCCTCTACGCCCATGGAGTTGGTCAGCAGGCTCACAGAGCACGCCGTGACCCCCGGGACCTTCCCCACCGCCTTTTCCACCCGGGCCGAGCAGGCGGCGCAGCTCATGCCCGTGACATTGTATTGCTTCATTGGGTCCACTCCTATTTCATCAGCTTTTGCAGGGTGGTCACCAGCTCGTCGATGACCTGATCCTCGCCGTCCCGGATGTCCTGGGCCACGCAGGTGCGGATGTGGCTGGCCAGCAGCTCCTTGTTGAAAGCGTTGATGGCCGCGTTCACCGCCGCCGCCTGGACCAGGATGTCGGGACAGTAGGCCCCGGCCTCCACCATGCCCCGGATGCCCCGGATCTGACCCTCGATGCGGTTGAGCCGGTGGATCAGGCGCTTGTATTCCTCCGGCGAGCGCTCCTTTTTCCGCTGGGAGCAGCGGCAGCAGTTGTGTTCTTCCATAGTTTCCCCGCCTCGCTTTGTTTCATGATACCCCGTGGGGGTATCTATAGTTATATACCCCTCCCGGGTATTTGTCAAGCACAAAAAATCTCCCCGGTCGGGGAGATTTTTTGTGTTATTGATAGTCCGACAGCAGGAACATGGGCTTCACGGCCACCACCTCGTCATACTCCCACTGCTCCACCTGGACATCGGCGGTCAGGGCCTTCAGGTCCCGCTTCACCACGTCCAGGGCCTCGTCGACGGTCTGGGCCCGGCCCTCCCGCAGAACGCGGATCATCCGGGTCAGCACCACCGGGTGGGCATAGCGGGCAGGCAGGGGGAAATCCTTCGGCAGCACCGCCGCCAGGTCCGCCTGGGCCTGCTCCCATTCCCGGGTCAGGGCCGTTTTGTTGTTGCGGGCGGTAGGCAGCACATGGGCCCCGGAGAACAGGAACACCGCCGCCAGGCCGAACAGGGCAAAGTAGATGCCCACGCTGTTGGTGCCCCGGATCATGGACACCACGCCGTATACCAAGGCAATAAGCCCGGCGATAACGATGGCCAGGGCCACCCACTTATAGCTGGGGTTGGAGCGGTCGTTGACCCGCTTGGCCTTGGCCGCCTGGGACAGGCGGCGGGTCAGGTTGGTGTGATCCTCCAGGAAGGTGCGGGCCTGCTCCAGGCGCTCCCTTTCGGCCTGGGCCTGGGGCGTCAGCTCCTTGAGATAGCGGCGGGCGTTCTCGGCCCGCTGCTGGGCCATGTGCTGCTCCACCTTGCGGCTTTGCAGCGGCAGATCCGGGCAGAGCTTGGAGAGGTAGGCCAGCAGGTTGTCCACGTCCTCCTCGTGCTTGAAATTGCACTGCTTTTCGCCGCCGTCGTACTCCACCACCAGGTAAGGGATGGAGCCGAAGGCCCCCTTGCCGGTGAAGCCGCCCTTGCTCATGGCCACACGCTTGAACACGCGGCGCACCGAGGACAGCGCCACATAATAGTGCCGGTCGATGAAAAAGCTGTTGAGATACAGGGCCTTTTCGCCCACGCCGCAGGGGCCGAAGCGGCGGCAGCCCTTCTTATCCGCCGCCAGGGTCTCGTTATCCAGCGTGACGCTGCCAAGGCGTGCAGGTGCAAAAATCATAGCAGTTCCTCCCATAGGGGCAAAGCGGCAGGAGGGGCCTGCCGCTTTGCGAAGTTTTGAAAAAGGGGCGAATTACTTGCCCAGCGTCTCGTAGTGAGGCTGGGTATGGCGCTTCTTGATGGTGTACAGGAAGATACCCAGGAACAGGACGGCCACGGCGATGCCGATGGGATAAGCCAAGGCGGTGTTGTACACGGTGACGCCCTCGGCGGTCTTGTGGTTGATGAACTGGCCCAGGCACTCGTTGCCCAGCAGGAAGTAAGTGGCGGAAACGGCGCTCATGAAGGTGGCAGGCACGGCGGTGATCCAGTAGTTCTTCTTCTCATAGTACAGGTACATGGAAGCGGCCCACAGGACGATCATGGCCAGAGTCTGGTTGGTCCAGCTGAAGTAACGCCAGATAACGGTGTAGTCGATGAAGCCCAGGGCATTGCCCACGCCCAGGACAGCGCCCACGCCCAGAACGGGCACGCACAGCAGCAGACGGTTCTTCCACTTCTTCTGGTCGATCTTGAACCAGTCGGACAGCACCAGACGGGCGCTGCGGAAGGCGGTGTCGCCGGAGGTGATGGGGCAGGCAATCACGCCCAGCATAGCCAGGGCCACGCCCACCTTGCCCATGGTCTTGACGCAGACATCATAGATGGCGGCAGACTGACCATTGGCCAGGATCTCGGCCAGGCCGGTGTTCAGGCCACCGGTGACCTCATACAGAGCGCAGCCGGCAGCGGCCCACACCAGGGCGATGACGCCCTCGGAAACCATGGCGCCGTAGAACACGAAGCGGCCCTGCTTCTCGCTCTTCATGCAGCGGGCCATCAGGGGACTCTGGGTGGAGTGGAAGCCGGAGATAGCGCCGCAGGCCACGGTGATGAACATGAAGCTCCACACGGGAGTTCCCTTGGGATGCATGGAACCGAAGTGATTCCAGATCTCGGGAATGGTGTACTCAGGCTTGACAAAGATGCCCACGGCCACGCCGACGGCCATGACGATCAGGCAGATACCAAAGATAGGATAAATCTTACCGATGATCTTGTCAATGGAAATAAAGGTGGCGATGAAATAATACACCAGGACGATGATCAGCCAGAACAGAGTGGTGGTGACAATGCCGGTGGAGCCGCCGTTCTTGAACAGGGTGACGATCAGGCCGGCAGGACCCACGGCGAACACGGTGCCCACCATGATCAGCAGCACCACGCTGAACACGCGCATGACGTTCTTCATAAAGCCGCCCAGGTAGATACCGGAGATCTCGGAGATGGAAGCGCCGTTGTTGCGCTCGCTCATCATGCCGGAGAAGTAGTCATGCACTGCACCGGCAAAGATCGTACCAAAGGTGATCCACAGGAACACGATGGGGCCCCACAGAGCACCCTGCATAGCGCCGAAGATGGGACCAAGGCCCGCGATGTTCAGCAGTTGGATCATGAACAGCTTCCACTGGGGGAGGACCACATAGTCCACGCCGTCGTTGATCTTCACAGCGGGGGTCTCGCGGTCGTCCGGCCCGAAGGTGTTTTCCACCACCTTGCCATAGACGAAATAACCGCCGATGAGCAAGGCCAGGCAAATCAGAAAGCTAACCATTTTTCTCCTCCTCTATTCATACATCATAATGTTTTGGAGCAAAAGGACGCAACTCCTCTTGCATTCCGTCCAATATGATAATTATTTTGCAGAAAAAATCAATTCTCACTTTGTACAAAAATTCTTTACATTTTCGTTACGATGTTCACGGAAAATTCGCGGATTCTTTATTGCGTTGAAATAATTTACAGGAGTTCGCGCGAGGACGGCGCGGATTTTTGAAAGATGATACATCGTGCAGAGGTCAGCTTGGTAACGTTTGCGGTCGTTAATTCGTTTTGGAGGCATGAAAGAAATCCTGCACGGCGTAAGCCGCGCAGGATTTCTTGAGACTGTCGAAAAACTCGGAAATCTTCCGCCATCGGAAAGGAAGATAGTTACGAAAGAAACCCATCAGGGGTGTCTTTCGTTTGCAATCACAGGTTTTTCAGAACTTTTTAAGTTCTGAAAAACCGCACACAGCTTGTCAAAAAAGACTTTTTTGACAAGCTGTGAAATCCTGCACGGCGTGAGCCGCGCAGGATTTCTTGAGACTTCTATTGCTCCCGCTTCAGGAGGCGGATGTCCTGGCCGATGAAGGGCAGAAGCTCAAACTCCCCCTCCAGCCGGGACATGATCTGGGCCGAATAGCGACGGCCGATCTGGTCGGGGTCCAGGTTGGTGCTGATGATGGTGCTTTTTCCCGCCAGCAGGCGGCCGTTGAGCAGCTGGTACAGGGCGCTCTGGACAAAGGCGGTGGTCATCTCGGTACCCAGGTCGTCCAGGATCAGCAGGTCGCAGGCCATGCAGCGCTCCACGCTTTCGTCCGGCTCGTCCACGTCGTCCCGGCGGAACTTGGCGGCCTCGAACTGGGAGAAAATATGCCCCGCCGTGTCGTACACCACGGAGAAGCCGTCCTCGCTGACCACCCGGGCGATGCAGGCGGACAGAAACGTCTTGCCCAGGCCCGGCGCGCCGAACAGCAGCAGATTCTGCTTCCCGGGGCGGAAGTCCCGGGCGAAGGACTGGCAGATCTCCAGATTCCGCTGGGCCGCCTCCCGGGGGGAGCGGGGCAGGCCGCCCCGGTCCGTGGAATAGTAGTCCAGGCGGAAGGTGTCGAAGCTCTGGGAGCCGATGTCCAGCATGTGGGACAGCTCCGCGATCTGCTCCCGGGCGTAGTAGCTGCGCAGGCAGGCGCACATGGAGCCGTCCGGCAGGAACCCGGCGTCGCCGCACCGGGCGCACCGGGGCTTCTCCTCCAGATAGTCGGCGGGACAGCCCAGAGCCGTAAGGATCTCCCCCCGGCGGCGCTGGAGGGCCAGATTCTCGTCCCGGATGGCGTGGATGGCGGGCACCGGGTCCCGGCCCCCCTTCAGGGCCCTGGTGATGATCTGGCTCATGGTGCCGCGCAGGCGGCGGTCGATGTCCGCCAGCTCCGGCTCCCGGGCAAACAGCTGCTGCTGACGCTCCCGGAACTGCCGGGCCCGGTGCTGCTTATCCTCGTCAAAGCGGGCCATGGCCCGGCTGAGAATTTTTCCGTCGTAGGGCATGGGGTTCCCTCCTTCACCGATTTATATTACCACTTCATGTATTTTTCCATGCGGGAGTTGTCCTGATCCGGCTTGTCCGGCTTCGGGGACGGCTGGGCGGGCTTTCCGGCGTCGCCCTGCTGGACCTCCTCCGGCGTGTGCCAGCCGTTTTCGTGCCAGCGGCGGAGGATGCCGTTGAGATACCGCCACTCTAACTGCTTCTTATAGAATATGGTCTTGTCGTAGGCCAGGGCCACCGTTTCCGGCGGGAAGCCCTTGTCCATCCAATCGGAGATGTACTTTTCCTCGCTGGCCACCGGGCGGCGCTGGCCCAGGCCCAGCACCTGCATATAGGCGGACTGGCCCTGCTGTCTGTCCCGCCAGGTTTTCAGATAGCGGGCGGCGCTGTCCTGGTCGAACAGGCCCTGGCGGGCCCAGTAGTAGCCCTCTTTCTCGATCTGGCGCAGGGTGGGGCGGCGGCCGGGGCCGTAGCGCTCCTCGGACCGGGTGATGCAGTGGTTCACCAGCAGATAGATCACGTCCGCCGGCATGCCCAGGTCGTCATACAGCCCCGCCAGCACCTGCAGGTCGGCGGTTTTCAGCTTGCGGCCCAGCTTCTCCTCCACCTGGGGGATCAGCATCCGGAAGGAGCGGTCGTCCTCCAGAAGGGCCGCCAGGTCCTGGGCGCTGTATACCGGGCGCTCCTCCGCCGGGGCCGGAGGCGGCGTCTCCGCCGGGCGCTGGATCAGGCCCAGCCGCTGCAGGCCCGTTTCCGCCGCATTCAGCCGCAGCTGGCTCCAGCGCAGCCGGGACTGAAGCTCCTGCTCGGTGATGCCCCGGTCCGCCCGCATCAGAAGCAGGTATAAAAGCGCGGCGTCGCCGTCGCCGTTTTTCACCAGGCGGTCCACCTGGTCCGCCGTCAGCACGATGCTGGGGTCATTTTCCCGCAGGATATAGCCGCTCATAGCCGCGCCCTCCCTTCTGTTTCCTTCGGAACCCCTTTATTTTACACGAAATCCCCCGGTTCGTAAAGCCGCCCAGGCAGGTTTTTCACAAAATTCTCCTTTTCGGCAGAAAAGGCTTTTCCCGGCGGGATTTTGTGGTATAATGGATTCTGTATCGGTATGACTCTTTTTGCGGTTTACATAAATAGGAGGATGACATGGCAAATAAGGTGACAATGAACATCTGCGGCCAGGAGTATACCCTGGTGGCAGACGAGAGCGCGGCATATATGGAGAAGGTAGGCGCACTGGTGGACGAGAGGATGCGCCAGGTGCTGGATGCCCTGCACGTGAGCCAGACGGACGCGGCGGTGCTGGCGGCGGTGAACCTGGCGGATGAGCTGCTGAAAAATCAGGCGGCGGCGGAGAATCTGCGCCGCCAGGTGAAAAACTATCTGGACGAGGCCACCCAGGCCAAGAACGAGGCCTCGGAGCTGAAGCGCCAGCTGTTCAAGGCCCAGCAGGGCCGGGGCCAATGATGGAGCTGCTGAGCCCCGCCGGGGGCTGGGAGGCCATGGTGGCCGCCGTGCAGAACGGGGCAGACGCCGTGTACATGGGCTTCGGCGGGCTCAACGCCCGGCGCAGCGCCCGGAATTTCACGGACGAGGAGTTCCGGGAGGCCGTGGCCTACTGCCATCTGCGGGGGGTGAAGGTGTATCTGACCCTGAACACCCTGGTGACGGACCGGGAGCTGCCTGCCGCCGCCGAGGCCCTGAAAAAAGCCTCGGACATGGGGGTGGACGCCATTCTCATCCAGGACTGGGGCATCTGGCGGCTGGCCCGGGAAATTGCGCCCGATGTTCCCCTCCACGCCAGCACTCAGATGAGCCTGCACACCCTGGGCGGGGCGTGCCGGGCGGCGGAGCTGGGCCTGGAGCGGGTGGTGCTGGCCCGGGAGCTGAGCCGCCGGGACATCCACACCATAACCCGGGGCTGTCCCGCGGAAATCGAGGTGTTCGGGCACGGGGCCCTGTGCATGTGCTACTCGGGTCAGTGCGAAATGAGCGCCGTGATCGGCGGACGCAGCGGCAACCGGGGAGCCTGCGCCCAGCCCTGCCGCCTGCCCTACGGCGTCAACGAAAAGGCCGCCGGAGGCCATCCCCTGAGCCTGAAGGACGCCAACCTGGCGGACTATGTGCAGGAGCTGGAACAGATGGGCGTGGCGTGCCTGAAGCTGGAGGGCCGCATGAAGCGGCCGGAATATGTGGCGGTGATCACAGGGATCTATCGCCGTCTGCTGGATGAGAAGCGGGGACCCAGCCGGGAGGAGTCCCGGCAGCTGGAGGCCGCCTTCTCCCGCAGCGGCTTCACCGACGGATACTATAAGGGGCGCACCGGGCCGGAGATGTTCGGCACCCGGCCGGAAAACGCCCCGGAGCCCAAGGAGCTGTTTGCCCGGGCCAAGGCCGGGTACAGCAGGGAGGACAGCCGCCGGGTGCCGGTGGACATGGTCTGCACCCTGCGGGCCGGGGAGCCGGTATCCCTGACGGCCAGCGCCGGGGGACACGTCGTCCGGGCGGAGGGTCCCACCCCGGAGGAGGCCCGGAACCGGGCTCTGACGGCGGAGGAATTGCAATCCCGGCTGGAGAAAACCGGCGGCACCGTGTTCCGGCCCCGGGAAACCCGGGTGGAGCTGGAGGAGGGGCTGATGCTGCCGGCCAGCGCCGTGAATGCCCTGCGGCGGCAGGCCCTGGAGGGCCTGGAAGCCGCCCTGGCCCAGCCGCCGGTGCGGCGGACGGGTACCCCCTCTCCCCTGCCCCAGGCCCAGCCGGGGCCTGACGCGCCGGTGCTGACCTGCTCCATTATGCGGCCGGAGCAGCTGACGGAGCCCCTGGCCCAGTGCGAGACGGTGTATGTTCCGGCGGAGCTTCTGGAAAAGCTCGACCTGAACCGCTGGGCGGAAATGACCCACATCTGCGCCGTTCTGCCCCGGATTTTCCGGACGGAGGACCAGGCGGCGCTGCGGGCGCTTTTGCAGCAGCACCGGCAGCACCTGTCCGCCGTGGCCATCGGCAATCTGGGGCACCTGCCCATTGCCGAGAGTCTGGGTCTGCCTCTGTGGGGAGACCTGGGGCTGAATCTTTTCAACAGTGAGTCCCTGCTTTTCTGGAAGGAGCTGGGGCTGGAGTCCGCCGCCGTGTCCATGGAGCTGCGGTGGCAGCAGCTCCGGGACCTGCGGAAGGTTCTGCCCTGCGAGGCGGTGGTATACGGCCGCCTGCCGCTGATGATTATGGAAAACTGCGTCATCCGCAATGAGCTGGGCTGCCGGGACGCCGGGCGGGACTATGCGGACCGCTCCCCTGCCTGCCGGTGCGGCCAGGAGAATGTCCTGGTGGACCGCACCGGGGCGCAGTTCCCCCTGGTGGGCCAGTGGGGCCACCGGTGCGAGATCGAGAACAGTAAAGTGCTGTTCCTGGCGGATAAGCCGGAGTGGCGGCAGCTGGGGCTGACCCGGGCGCGGCTGCGGTTTACCACGGAGTCGCCGGAGGAGTGCGTCCGGGTGCTGCGGGCCTATCAGGGCCGCAGCGACTACCGGCCGGACCAGCTGACCCGGGGGCTGTTCTACCGGGGCGTGGAATAAATACGACCGGTTATCAACCTTTACAATCTTTTCACAGTTTGTTTTCATATTCAATAGGAGCAAGTAGTACAATGGAGCTTAGAATCAAGGCGATGTCGCCGAAAATAGGCCGGGAGTTCCCGCTGCCCCAGTATAAGACGGCAGGAGCGGCGGCCATGGACCTGTGCGCGTGCATGGAGGAGGACGTGACCCTGGCCCCGGGCCAGCGGATAGGCATCCCCACGGGGATCGCCATTGCCCTGCCCTCCCCGAACTATGCGGCCCTGGTGTTTGTGCGCAGCGGCATGGGGTTCAAGCACGGAATCGGCCTGAGCAACGGCGTGGGCGTTATCGACAGCGACTATCGGGGGGAGATCTCCGTGGGGCTGGTGAATCTGTCCGGGGAGGACTATACCATCCGGCCCGGGGACCGCATCGCCCAGCTGATGGTGGTGCCGGTGGTGCGGCCGGAGCTGGTGCAGGTGGATGCGCTGGACGAGACGGAGCGGGGCGCAGGCGGCTTCGGCTCCACCGGGAGGTAAGGCCATGGCAAGGATCGTGCTGGCCTCCGGTTCCCCCCGGCGGCAAGAGCTGCTGACCCGGATCGGCATCCGGGATTTCACCGTGCGGGTTCCTCAGGTGGAGGAGTGGTATCCCCAGGGGCTGACGCCCCCGGAGATCGTGTCGTATATCAGCCGGGAGAAGTCCCAGGCGGTGCCGTCGGAGGAGGACGAGATCGTCATCACCGCCGACACCATGGTGTTTCTGGACCAGCAGCGGCTGGGAAAGCCCAAGGATGAGGCGGACGCCCTGCGGATGCTGACGGACCTGGCGGGGCGGCGGCACACGGTGTGCACCGGCGTTACCCTGCGGCAGGGACAGCGGTCCCTGACCCGGGCCCAGTCCACGGACGTGTATTTCCGGCCCGCCGGCCGGGAGGAGCTGATGGCCTATATCCGGGGCGGCGAGCCCATGGACAAGGCCGGGGCCTACGGCGTGCAGGGCCAGGGGGCCCTGCTGGTGGAGCGCATTGACGGGGATTTTTTCAACGTGATGGGTCTGCCGGTGCTGCTGCTGAGCCGGATGCTGGCGGAGTTCGGCGTGACGCTGCTGTGACCAGTTTATCAAAAAAGGCTTTTTTGATAAACTCGACGATAAGGAATACGCTATGAAACGATTTTTTCAGAAAAACGGCATTATGATGCTGGCCGCCGTGGTGGTGGTGGCGGTGGGGCTGTGTATCGCCAGCGCCGTCAGCAACCAGACGGGATTTTTGCAGAACGCCGCCGGGGTGGTCACCTATCCCTTCCGGGCGGCGGGTTCCGCCGTGGCCGGATGGTTCCAGAACATCGGCCAGCGATTCGAGACGGTGGAAGCCCTGCGCCAGGAGATCGAGGAGCTGCGCAAGGAAAACGCCCAGCTGAAGGAGGATGCGCGTCAGGCCAAGACCGACAGCGAGGAGAACCAGCGGCTGCGGGACCTGAACGGTCTGCGGCAGCAGCGGCGGGACTTCACCTTTGAGGCGGCCCGGGTCATCGAGCGCAGCACCTCCAACTGGTCCAGGACCCTGACCCTGAACAAGGGCACCGGCCTGGGCGTGGCCATCGGCGACTGCGTGGTGGATCAGTACGGCTATCTGGTGGGTGTGGTCACCGAGGCGGGCGCCAACTGGTGCACCGTGACCACCATCCTGGACACGGATTCCCATCTGGGGGCCCTGGTGTTCCGCACCGGCGAGGTGACGGTGGCCATGGGCGACCTGGCCCTGATGGGGCAGGGAAAACTGAAGCTGTCGTACCTGGAGGGGGAATCCAGCCTCATCAACGGCGACATGATCGTCACCTCCGGCCTGGGAGGCTACTATCCCTCGGGACTGGTCATCGGCTCCGTGGAGGAGATCAAAACCGATGACAACGGCTTGACCCGCTACGCCACCATCATCCCCAAAACCGATATCACCCAGCTGGTGGAGGTGTTCGTGATCACGGACTTCACCATCGTGGATTGAGAGGAGCGGCCATGAATCAATCCATGAACCAACGGGATATGTTCTTCAAATGGCTGTACTACGCCGGGGCGGTGCTGCTGCTGGTGCTGGTGCAGTCCCTGGTGCTCAACCGCATCTCCGTGTGGGCGGTGCACCCGTTTCTGCCGCCGGTGATCGCCGGGATCATGGCCATGCTGGAGGGTCCCGCCGAGGGAGCCGTGTTCGGCGGCATCTTCGGCCTGCTGTGCGACCTGACTATGCCGGGGGTCATCCCGTGCTTCTATACCCTGGCGTTTCTGGCGGCGGCGCTGCCGGCGGCGATGATCGCCAAGCGGCTTCTGAGCCAGGGATTCCTGTGCGCCGTTCTGTGCGCGGCTCTGGCCCTGGTGATCACGGACCTGCTGCACACGGTGCTGCTGACCTTCCGGCAGGGGGTGGAGCTGAGCGCCGCCCTGTCGCTGACGGGGCGGGAGCTGGCCGTGACGGTGGTGCTGTCGCCGCTGGTGTATCTGCTGCTGCGCAGCGTGCACAACCGGATCCTGAGATAGGAGGCGTGCCATGAAGAAAAACGCATTTGACCCGATGCGGGTCCGCATCTGGGCGCTGACGGGGCTGATGGGCCTGTGCCTGCTGGCCTTCGCCGGGGTGATGTACTATACCCAGATCCTCCACGGGGAGGAAAACCGGGCCAAGTCCCTGGCCAGCAATGCCGCCAGCGAGACGGTGGAGGCCTCCCGGGGGATCATCACCGACCGCAACGGCAAGGTGCTGGTGTCCAACCGGCTGACCTATACCCTGATCTTCTCCGCCAAGGATTTTGAGAATGACCAGGACCTGAACGCCGCCATTCTGCGGCTGACGGACCTGTGCGCCGAGAACGACACCGTTTGGAACGATACCCTGCCCCTGAGCAAAACCGCGCCCTACAGCTATACCGACGCCCAGGACAGCGAGGGCTTCGCCCTGTTCCTGAAAAACAAGAGCATCCCCTATTCCAAGCTGTCCCAGGTGACTCCCACCCTGCAGCCGGACCGGTTCATGGCCAAGCTGCGGGATCTGTTCAAAATCGACAGCAGCTATACCGACGACCAGGCCCGGACCATCGCCGGGGTGCGGTATGAGCTGGCGGTGAAGAGTCTGACGGACGCACAGTACGTCTTTGCCGACGACGTGTCCGTGGAGCTCATCAGCCAGACGGCGGACGGCCAGTATCAGGGGGTATCCACCGGTACCTCCTCCGCCCGGGTATATAACACCGAATATGCCGCCCATGTGCTGGGGCGGCTGAGCCCCATCTACTACGAGGACTGGGTGGGCGACCCGGAAAACGGCGTCACCGGCTATCGGGACATGGAGGGCTACTCCATGAACTCCCTGGTGGGCCGGGAGGGCGCGGAGAAGGCCTTTGAGTCCTATCTCCACGGCACCAAGGGCACCCGGATCATCACCACCAACGAGGAGGGGAAGATCACCGGCGAGCTTTACACCAAGGAGCCTCAGCCCGGCGGCACCGTGGCCCTGACCCTGGACATCGATGTGCAGGAGGACACGGAGAAGTCCCTGGCCCAGACCATTGAGGCCATGACCGCCAAGGACGGCATCGTCCGGGGCGGCGCGGCGGTGGTGGTGGGGGTTGGCTCCGGCGAGGTGCTGGCCATGGCCAGCTATCCCACCTATAACCTGTCCACCTTTGACCAGGATTACAGCAAGCTGGTCAGCGACACCGTGGGCACTCCCCTGCTGAACCGGGCCATCGGCGGCGCATACGCCCCGGGCTCCACCTTCAAGCCCTGTACCGCCGTGGCGGCCCTGGAGTCGGGGATCATCACCCCCTCCTCCACCATTGTGGACCGGGGCGTGTATGACTACTACAAATCTCCCCAGCCCCGGTGCTGGATCTATAACGAGTACGGCGGCACCCACGGGCGCATCAATGTGACCCAAGCCATCACCGTGTCCTGCAACTATTTCTTCTATGAGGTGGGCCGGTTGACGGGTATCAAGACCCTGGCGGACTACGCCAGGCAGTTCGGTCTGGGCGAGTATACCGGCATCGAGATCGGCGGGGCGGGAAGCGCCGAGGCCAAGGGCTCCATGGCCACCCCGGAGTTTGCCGAGCGCAACGGTCTGGAGTGGACCGACGGCCAGACCCTGACCGCCGCCATTGGCCAGAGCTATGACCTGTTCACGCCCCTGCAGCTGGCCAACTACATCGCCACCCTGGTGGGCAGCGGCCAGCACTATGAGGCCCATCTGCTGAAAAACGTGAAATCCTACGACAACTCCTCGGTGATCTACGCCTATGACAAGGCGCCGCTGAACACCGTGGAGATGAGCGACAGCACCTTGCAGGCGGTGAAGGAGGGCATGCACAACCTGACCACCGGGAGCCTGTCCTACTACTTCTCCAATTGCGTGGTGTCTGCCGGCGCCAAGACCGGTACCGCAGAAATCGGTATCGCCAACACCAACAACGGCGTGTTCGTGTGCTTCGCCCCCTATGACGATCCCCAGATCGCCGTGGCCGTGGTCATCGAGAAGGGCGGCTCCGGCGCGGCCCTGGCCTCCACCGCCGTGGACATTGTGAACTCCTATTTCTCCCAGGAGGAGATCGGCGCCGTGGTCATCGGCGAAAATACCCTGCTGAAATGAGGCATTCCATGAGCAAGATCTTTGACTCCCGTGATACGGAATATAAGTCCCCCTTTGGCGCCGCCGTGTGCGGCGCCACTGTCCGTTTCGCGGTTCGACCGGGGGATGAAAACGTTACCGGCGTGACGCTGCTCCTGCGGCGGGAATTTGCGGGTACGGAGCAGGAGGTGGCCCTGTCCCCCGGCGATGACGGCCGGTGGCAGGGGGTATACACCGCCCCGGAGGAGCCGGAGCTGGTGTGGTACGCCTTCCGGTTTTCGTATCCGGAGGGGCAAAGGCTATACGGCCTTCACGGCTTCGACGACCAGGCCCGGTGGCAGCTGACGGTTTATGACGACAGCCGCCCTACCCCCGCCTGGTTTGGCCGGGGGATCACCTATCAGATCTTCCCGGACCGGTTCTGCCGCACCCGGGTGCCGGACCCCGCCGGGATGGTGGGGGACCGGGTGGTCCACCAGGATTGGGACGACACCCCGGTGTGGCGGCCCGACACCCAGGGGATCATCCGCAACAACGATTTCTTCGGCGGCAGTCTGGCGGGGATCACCTCCCGATTAGACTACCTACAGAGTATGGGAGTAGGTACGTTGTACCTGTGTCCGATTTTTGAGTCCGACAGCAATCACCGGTATGACACGGCGGACTACCGGCGCATTGACCCCATGCTGGGCACCGAGGAGGACTTCCGCACCCTGTGCCGGGAGGCCGGATGCCGGGGCATCCGGGTGATGCTGGACGGAGTGTTCAACCACACCGGCAGCAACAGCCGGTATTTCAACGCCCAGGGGTTCTATCCGGAGCTGGGGGCGGCCCAGAGCCGGGAGTCCCAGTATTATAATTGGTACTCCTTCCACCCCTGGCCGGAGGATTACGACGCCTGGTGGGGCATCAAGACCCTGCCGGCGGTGCAGGAGTCTGCGGACAGCTATCGCCGGTTCATCATCCGGGACGGTGACTCCGTGGTGCGGCACTGGCTGCGGCAGGGGGCCTCCGGCT
>ENA-OYZW01000427-OYZW01000427.1-human-gut-metagenome-genome-assembly--contig:-NODE-427-length-18836-cov-8.541451_pt1 | contig 18836 bp, 11 predicted proteins | sample MGYA00244075_ERZ653474 | MGnify/ENA primary metagenome ERZ653474 (study PRJEB26926, sample SAMN06164949) | human gut metagenome | biome: ENVO:00009003; feature: ENVO:2100002; material: ENVO:00002003...
CACCAGCTCCGCCAGTTCACCCACCGCCCGTGTGTCATGCAGGATGTCAGCTCCCTTGACCTGATGCCCCGGCACATAGGCATACAGCGTCCCGCCGAAAAACACGTTCAGCGCCTGCATTCCCCGGCAGATACCCAAAATCGGCTTCTCCGCTGCCGCATAGGCTCTGATCGTCCGGATCTCATCCTCCGGCAGCCGATCCGCGATATCCCCACCGCCGGGAAGCAGCAGCGCAGCGCACGGGCCGGCCGCCTCGCGCCCTACCACCGGCGTCAGGTCCACTGCTCGCAGCGCTTCCATGTAGTTTACATAATTTAGGCCATCATCCCAGATCAGCACCCGCTTCTCCATAGTCGTCCCCCCTCTCCCATCAGTACATGCACCGCCGCGTCAAAATATACCCCGCAGAAAAAGAAGTTGCACCCCAGCGGAAAGTATGGTATGATACACCCCGTGACAAGCAGCGGTATCGAAGTGGTCATAACGGGGCTGACTCGAAATCGTGTCGGTCGCTTTCCGGGGCGACCTCGCAAACCCTTGATACTTCGGGCTTCTTCCGCTTTTCTACACTTTTTCAAAACTGAATATCTACGGTTTTTCTACGCTTTGTCTACGATTTCTACACTTGGTTCTCAATCAGCCGGAAACCCGCAAAGCCTTGAAAATACAGCATGGAGATGTATCGAAGTGGTCGTAACGAGGCTGACTCGAAATCGTGTCGGTCGCTTTCCGGGGCGACCTCGCAAACCCTTGATACTTCGGGCTTCTTCCGCTTTTCTACACTTTTTCAAAACTGAATATCTACGGTTTTTCTACGCTTTGTCTACGATTTCTACACTTGGTTCTCAATCAGCCGGAAACCCGCAAAGCCTTGAAAATACAGCATGGAGATGTATCGAAGTGGTCGTAACGAGGCTGACTCGAAATCAGTTGACGGGTCAAACCGTCCGGGGGTTCGAATCCCTCCATCTCCGCCAGAGCCTGCAGTGGTGATTCCACTGCAGGTTTTTATTTATGCCAGCTGTTCCTCTTTCTCAGGGCGGTTGAACATACCGTTCATGGCGTTTGCAGAAGCCTCTTGTGCCGAATAGTCGAGATGTGCATAGATGTCTGCCGTGGTGGAGAAGGTACTGTGCCCCAGCCAGATTTGGATCTGCTTCATGGAGATACCGTTGCTGAGAAGCAGGCTGGCGCAGGTGTGACGAAGATCATGGAAGCGAACCTTGCGAAGCCCGTACTTCTCGATGAGCCACGAGAAATGCTCCGTTACATAGTTCGGGCGTAGAAGTTTTCCGCACTGGTCAACGCAGATGTAGTCGAGGTAGTCCCGGCAGTAACTTTTTTTGAAGAGTCTCCGGTACATCTCCTGCTTCTCTTTCTCCTCCAGCAGGATGATTCCTACTGCTGGAATCAGAGGTAGTGTTCGGAAGCTGGATTTGGTTTTCAGGACATCCTCGCCCATCGGGACGAACTTTCCATCCACCTCTGCTTCGATGACCTTGTGACTGATGGAGATCGTCTTGTGTTCCATGTCGATGGCGCTCCACCGCAGTCCGAGAACTTCGCTCCGCCGCAAGCCATAGTAGGCAGCAATTTTTACGCACAATTCCAGCGGGTCACCAGACACTGCGTCGAACAGGGTAAGCATCTCTTCCTCGCTGTAGAAGCTACCGTGGAACACATTCTTCTTGGGACGGTCTACCTTGTCGGCAGGATTCTTGAGCAGGATATCCTTCTTAACCGCTGTCTGAAGTGCCTTTCGGATGATTGCGTGATAATGAATGACCGTGTTTGTCGTACAGCCGTCTGCCAGAATACTCTGGTAGAAGTCCTCAATGTGCTGTGGGGTCACTTCCCGCAACTGGAGTCCCAGCGGCGCGAAGTATGGCCGGATTCTTGCTTTGATCATGTTAGAGTAGCTTTGGTAGGTCGCCGTTGCAAGTGAGCTGCGGGTCGATTGAAGCCACTTTTCCATGTACTCGATAAACGGGAGCAAGGCATCGGGATGCGTATTCTCTGCAAGCTCTTTTGCTTTTGCCTCTCGTTCCAAGCGTTCTTCTTCCTCCCGCTCATACTGGAGCCGAATCTCATCAAACGCTTTCTGGGCTTTGCGTGCGCTGGTTCCCTCGACGGGAAGCCGCATGGGTACCCATTTGCATCTGCGGCGACCATTGACCTTCAGGTAAAGAACCGCATAGTAAAAACCGTTTTTTTGCTGCAGGCAGCCTGTTATCATAATGTCCTCCTATTCTATAACAGGTAGTCGTATTGCCCGCCATTGACATCCCAAACATACCACAATGTGTTGGGAATAGCTATACTCCAAGTGGAGAAATACCACTCGACTTTTCTACGCTTTTCGGCAAACGACCTCTTGTTTTCTAAACGATCTGTCAATTCGGCTCATGATAAATTGATGCGGCACATATCCTCACCCATCAGGTACTCAATTACACATACCTTCGGGATCTTGTAGGCTCTGCCTACCTTGACGCATCTGATCTCCTGTTCAGCCAGGAGGCGATACGCCAGTCGTCGACTGATTCCACCCAGCATTTTGCGGAGGTCATCCACCTCAACAACATCGGGATATTTTTCAAACATAGAACTCTTTTTCATGGCAATGCCCTCCTATTTTTTGAGTCGTACCTTGCGGCACAAATATGAGGATCGTCCGGGGGATAAGGAGGGGGTGAATGCAGGCCGTTCAGAGGATTGAAAGAAAGAAGAGAATGGATGGTGGAAAAGAGAAAGAGGAGGTGGACGATCCCCATACTTCTGCCGCAAAGCAGAAGAGGCCGCTCCGTATCGGGGCGGAACTGCTCCTTGCGGAGCGGCCTTCTTGCTCTTGCGTAGCTGCCTGTATTCGACACTACTTCCCCAGGCAAGGGCGGCGGCTGGAACCGCACTGGCGCGCGTCACGGGAGTTTCACCCCTCCGAGGTTCTCTCGAAGCTGCGTACAGGAGTATCATTGTAAACTGACGGGGTCATGGCGAAGCAGCCTGCCAAAGCTGCATTTGACCTGGGTGGGTATCGCTCTGCACCTTCCATTGGCCGTCCTAATATGCGGAGAATGCTCCGCACAGGTGGTCCTCGCGCACCCGGTCTGACGCTCGCGCCGTCAGCAAAGGTATTCCAGTCACCGGATATGACCGCCTGGGCGGTGTTTTTCAAGGTTCAGAGGGATCATGAAAAAGATCCCCTCATGTGGTAGGCAGCGAGAACGCGATTTTTAGAACCATTTTTCAAAATTTCTTGAAATATTTTTTGAGTTGTTGAAGTTGCTTACCGACAGCTCTCTGGGAGAGGCCCATTTCCGCTGCAATTTCCCGCTGGGTCTTGTCCTCAATGCAATACTTGGTTAAGAGCTCCTTCTCCGAAATCGAAAGCCTTTTCAGCACCCTCACCAACCGCTGGTCACCGATTCCCTCTATCCAGCCGTACCTTGACGCCGTCGTGTAATCGTCCCAGCGGCTGACCGATTCCAAAAACTTTTTCATTAGTGCGGACTTGTCCTCCTGCTCGGCGGAAGGCTCGTCAAAGATACCGATGCCCAAGTCCTGCGTATGAAGGCGATAGATCCTCTCCTGCTTGAATACCTCCCAATCGAAGTCATGCATCTTCTGGATGGCGGCATCGGACATCCCGGCCGCCCTATACTCACGCCGGAGTCTTGCCCACAGCGTTTCAACCTTCTTCTTTTCTGCCGCATAATTAAAGCCCATATATGGTTCCTCCGTATTCTGAAATTTGGTTGGCTGCAAATCTCAGAAACGGGTGGCGGGCCGCGGCAGCGGGGTCGCGCACAGGGCGCAAAAAAGCCCACAGCGACACCGCTGTGGGCATAAGGATATTCGAGGGTAACGATGGCGGACGGAGGCGGGGTATCCTCAAAAGGACGCAAAAAGTCAGGGCATCCGATGCCCGGCCATAGGTGAATGAAGGAAGGCTGCCATTCGGCAGCGACGACAGTACCGCGGATGTGAGGATACCCCATAAAAACCGCCTGTCCTGGCATTGAGCCAATGTTTTTTCATTGCCGTGCAAGTGAGGCACCTGCGGATAAGCCGGGAGATCACGGCAGAAAAAAGGAGAGATTGCGATACAGCAATCTCTCCCGCTTTCGACATGATGGTTGTTCCGTTAGCTTGGACAGGGGATGTGTCAGCCCTTATGACCGCCATACCACCTGCAGTCGAACGCCTGCCGGATCTTTTTCAGGGGGGTATCGTATTCCGTTTTGGTCTTTTTAAGGCATCTCCGGTTCTGGAGCAAGGCGCACGGTGAAGTCCTGCGCTATAGCACCCTCCGGCAGCAGCTTCGCCATGAGGACGAGCCGCTGGTTGCCGGTATTGTACTCATCGTACTTCCGGCAGCAGGTGGAAAGGGTCAGCACGGTGTCCTCCTCGCCGAAGGTTACACCGTCAAATTCCAGCCAGTTCTTCTTTGCCACCTGCTCAAAGAAATTTGTCAGCTCCTTACCTGTGGGGTTGGGAGCGATGTAATCAAAGTCAATATCCGTGATGAAGCAGGCCGTGATCTGGAAGACCATGTCCTCTCCCTTCACCGAGAGGTAGACATACGGGTTCTCCTTCACATAGTCCGCATCCATATACCGATGGAGCTTTGTGAGCTTTGGCCCGTCCGGGTCACAGTTGCTGGCAGAGTGACCGAAGATGACGGTATTCCTGTCCAGCTTGCTCCGGCTGCTCAAACGGTTGTCACAGTGGGCGTAGTAGCAGCCCCATTCGCTGTAGTTCCCGTTCTCGTCCTTTTGCAGGTAGTAGGCGTTGTCCTTCGCCTGCACCACGGGGTCGTCCACCTCGGCACCGGGCATATACAGCCATGCCACGGTATCGGAGTTATTCTTCTTGGCGGCCTTCAGCTCCTTTTGCCGATCCACGGTGGGGATGATCTCATCGGTGGGCTGTGGCTCGGTCACTTCGGGTACGCTGGGATATTCCTCTTTCTGATGGCAAGCGGTGGCACTGATTGCCGTCCCCATCAGCATAATGGCGACGAAGGTGCAAAACAGAAATCGAGTGATCTTTTTCATAGTGTTTTCTCCTGCCGCGTGGGATGGCGGCATGGCTCATGGGTTGTGAATGGCGTACAGAGTTTCCTGTGGCGAAAAGAAAACAGCGCGGAGGCCGGTGTTGTTGACCGTCCGCCGCGCTGTCCTTTGCCTGTTGTGGAATTATGCCAGCGAATGGATGATCTGGCAGTTGCTTGATTTACTCAGCCATGGTCCTCCAGAGGAAGGTCACGATCTGACCGCGGGTACAATCGTTGTCGGAGCCGAACAGTCCGCCGCCGATGCCTGTGGTGATGCCCTTCTTCGCTGCCCACGTCACTGCATCTGCATAGAAGGCCGTGGTGGAAACATCGCTGAACTCGGCCTTACCGCTGACCGCGGGGCTGCCGGAGGCACGATAGAGGAAGGTCACCGCCTGCGCACGGGTGCAGGTAGAGTTGGGGCTGAACTTGCCCTCGCCTGTGCCGCTGGTGATGCTGTTTTCGACCGCCCAGGCAACAGCCTTGGCATAGAAGGCGTCAGCGGGAACATCCGTGAAGTTGCTCATGCTCTTGGGGGCGGGAGAACCGGCCGCACGCCACAGGAAGGTGACGATCTGCGCGCGGGTGCAGGGATCGTTGGGAGCGAACATATTACTGCTCACGCCGTTGGTGATGCCCTTCTCCACTGCCCAATCAATCGCTTCCTCATAGTAGCTGCCTTCCGCTACATCGACGAATACTCCGGTCTGGGGGTTGCCGTTGGACTTCATGAAGATGGCTTCGATGGTGTGATCCTTCGTGACATTCTTGAAGGTGTAGGACTTCACAGCACCCACGCTCTTGCCGTCCACCAGCACCTTGGCTACGGCGTAGCCCTTATCCGGGGTGATGGTGAAGGTCTGGTCTCTGCCATCACGGACGGAGGTCCAGCCGGAGGGAGAGATGGAGCCGTTCGTGCCGGCCGTTGCCTTAATGGTGTAGTAGGTGTAGTACCAACCGCCACCACCGCCGGTGGACACATGATACAGCTCAATGGAGTCGGTCAGCGTTGTGTAGTTGGCGTCGGTGGGAGTGAAGAGCCACTTGTAGGTGGTATTGGCTGCCACAGCGGTGGTATCGGGCAGGACAGTACCTGCGTTATCCACCCACACCAGCGTACCGGCGTTGGGGTTCAGCGTGCTGCCGACAGTGGTCAAGCCAGCATCCGCCAGCGTCTTGCCGCTGGTGGTGATAGCGGTGTACTTGGGTGCGCCGGTGGGGGTCGCTCTGGTGATGGTGATCTCCACCTCTGCGCTGGTGATGGCATTGTAGTTCGCATCCTCTGCCTTGGTGGCCTTTACCTTTACGGTACCGACCTTGACGGGAGTCAGCTTGCCGGTGGTGTCAATGGTCGCCTCGCCGGTGCCATTGGTCACAGCGTAGGTCACAGCACCGGTGCCGTTACCGCCGGTGGTGCCCAGCTGCAGGGTCTGACCATAGACCACGGTGGTCCCACCGGTGAGGGTCAGAGTCGCCTGGTCGTCTTTTGCCGTGAGGGTGATGACCACATTGACGGTGGCGTCCGCATAGTTATCGGAGCCGATGGTCACGGGCAGGGTGACAGTATCGCCGGCCGCACCGCCGGACAGGGTATAGGTTACCTTACCGGTGGTATCCACAGCCCAGCTCGTGACTGTCACAGAGCCGGTCTTGCTCTCGGCACCCTTGGTGTAGGTCAGCGCGCCTGCGTCAGCGGGCATCACCGTGCCGATTGCCTTCTCGCCGGTGGTCACAGTGTACTTCTGGCTGACGGCAATATCCGGCAGCGTGGGAGCGGTGGCCTTGGCTCGGATGGCAACACGAACCTGACCGTTGTGCGTGATGGTCAGGGTGTAGACTCCAGCCTCGTACTTTTCCGTATAGAAGGCATCCTGCTTTTTGCTGCCCTCGCCCAACCGCTCCACGGAGGCAGTCAGCGGATTGTCAGAGGTCACCTTGATAACGGTGTCCCGGAGATCATGCCGCTCCCCGTCCCGCTTATTAAGCTGGGGATTTTCGATGTGGTAGGCCATATACTCCGTTACATGGCGCTGATTGTCTCCGTTCCAGGAGCCGTCCGGGGATACGGTTGCCCAGTCAACATTGTTCAGGCTCTTTCCGGATACCCAAAGCTCGTCCTTGTCAGCACGGAAGTTATTGAGTTCGATCTCGAGAGCATCCGCCGTCTCGCTGGAGATCAGGTAGGTGTGGGGCGTCAGGGTGAACTCCAGTTTGGTGGCAAAGCTGCCCTGCATGGGGGTGATATTAGCGGACTGATTCGTATTCTCGTTGAAGGAACTGTTCATCACCAGCCAGCGATGACCACCGCCCAGGAGTTCCTCGGCAAAGGCCGTGCCCTGATAGCGAGCCGGGTAGTTGGCGGCCAGCATATCCTGTTTCTGCTGCTCCGACTTCCCCCTGAAATCACTGACGGACAGGGTCTGGCTGATCGTAGCAATGTCGGCCCTCTGCACATATTTCGTGAAGAGAGGAAGCACCCGATAGCGCCCAGTGGACTGAAGAATATTGGTGTCGGTGTGGTTTCCGTAAAGACCTGCTGCGTAGTTCTGGGGCAGATACCCGCCATTGGTGAAAATGCCCGCTTTGATCTGGGCTGCTACGGTGTCTTTGTCCGCTGCGGGATGTTGGACGATATAGCGGAAGGCCGGCAGAATGGACTCCTTGAGAACCCAGGAGGGTTTGTCGTCCACGCCGGTGCAGTAGAACGGATGCTCGGCGTTGAACACCACTGCGCCGTTGGCATAGCACTGGAGCATGTTCATGGCAAAGAGAGTTTCCGGGAAGGTATAGACCCTGCGCACATCCTCATAGCTTGGCTTGCTGTTTGGCTTAAAGAGCTGTCCATAGCCAGACTCATACCATGCCCAAGCATCGGTCAGTGCCCCCCAGTTATCTGCCAGGCCAGCCAGCCAGGCACCCACCGCGAAGCTGCGCACGGTATTAAAGCCGGAGCTGGAGGTGCTCTTGGAGTTGATGATAAGGTACTTGTGGTACTTCTTGGCGGCATTGTGCAGTTCATCCGTATCGTTGAACCACTTCTCCATCATATTCGAGCCCGGCTTATCAATATCGGTCAGTACCAGATAGCAGCCTTGCTGTGCCATCAGCTTCAGGTACTTGGCCGTCACCTTTGCCACGCCTACCGTGTCGCCGTTGTTGTAGTTCTCCGAGAGGACGACGCCCTTGACACATTCATGGGCATTGATGAATGCGACCAACTCATCATCGGGGATGGTACGAGAGAGATAGCTGAGAGGGGTTCCTCCAGTCATCAGCGTGAGGTAGATGTTGATGTGCTTTTTCGAATCCGGCTCGTTCCGATTATATTCTTCTGCCTGATCAACGAAATAGCTGTACCATGCCCAAAGCCTGTCGTGGTCGCCGTACCCGCCATAGCCGTGACCGACAAAGTCATCGGCGTGGAGCTGGATGGCGGTGTAAGGCTTGAGATCATCCGGGATATTGTTCCAGATGCCAGTGACACTCAAATTGCCCTGGGAGGGAATGCCAGCGGGCTTGCCAGCCTCCCACCAGTCCTGCTTCTTGGTCTGTGCGTAGATGCTGACAAGCAGAAGGGGATGCTCCTTGTCCACCGGCATACGCGGTGTTTCCTGCATGCCCCCGCTCAGTACGGTGACAGCCCGTTCCGCGGACTTCGCACCGTCATTTTTGAGCCTTGCGATGAGCTTGCCCTGCCCCGCCGCCAAACCAATCAGCATCGGCTGCGCACCGGAGGCATCCACCTTTGCCAGAGTATCCGCTTCCACGGCGTACTCCAGCTGGTCGGTGAGGACGGCCACCCGGTCGCCGTGCATGGCAGTGGCAAGGACGCCGATGCTCTCGTTCACCTCCAGGAGGATGGGCGCGGAGGGATGGATGACCACGGAACTGACGGTGGTATCCAGCGTACCGTTGTAATACTCAAAGGCATCCACCTGGATGGGAGCACCGCTTTCTGCCTCCACCTTGACGGTGTGCTGTCCTTCAGGCAGACCCCGCAATTCCAGGATCATGGCCTGAAGGGGATTACCGCTGGGGGCGTTTGCATCGCCGATGGCCACCAGCTTGCCGTCCACATATACTCGGCCAAGACCGTAGTTGCTATCCATTTGACCGATCCAGCGGAAGCCGGTGCCAGTGAAGGTGAAGCTGGCTGCCGCTCCGGGAGCGTCCTTGGCCTCCTTCGCCTTGCCCTGATAATGCCCGCCGCTGTCCTCATCGATCCAGCTACCGGTGTAGGAGATGCGCCCGTCATGGCTGTCCACCCGCACCCATGTGTTGAGCTGACCGTCCGTAACGGTGACAGCGACCTCTTTGCGGTCACTTCCGTGCTTCACGGTGATTGTCGTCTGCCCCGCTCCCACGCCGGTGACAACGCCGTCGGCGCTGACCGTGGCGATGTTCTTGTCGGCGGACTCATAGCTGACGGAGCTGGCGGAGTTGAAGGGTGCCAGGGCGGTGATCCGGGCGGTTCCTCCCACGGGGATGTCCGTCTGATCGATCTCAACGGAATACAGACCGTCGGGGGCCTGCCCTTTCTCTGGACCCTTATATTGCAGCTTTGTGATCTGTACGCCGTCGTGGGGCCGTGGTCCTCCTCCTGTAGGCGTACGCAGTCCATCGTTTTTAGGCTCAATGGTCAGCACATGAGCCTTGTTCTCCAAGCTTTCCGCAGTGAACAGAATCACATCATGATTGTTCCCGCTGGAAATGTACTGGTTTTTAATGTCACCCTCGGCCACTGGATTTCCGTCCAGATAGAGGACGGCAGGGCCGAAGCAGTCCTCCTGCTGGCCGATCCACTGTACCGCTGTGCCGTAGAAGCAGAAGGTAGCCTTGCTTCCCTTGCGGTAGGAGGCGGCATCCGTATCGTTTTCCACCTTCCAGCCGTCGTTGGCCGCCGTATAGGGGTCGAAGAGGGTGTCTCCGCTTCCGGGCGTGACATCCAACCAGTCGCCGGGCTGCGGCGGAGTGGGGGCGTCCGGCGTATAGGCTGTTCCAAGAGTGGGAAGGACCGTTGTCTTGAAGCTGTCGAACTCCGTGTAGCCGATGCGCCAGCCTTGGGATTCGCCGCCGGAGAACCAGACGCGGAGTTTGCCGTTTTCATAAGTAAAGGTGGAACGGTAGACAAAATTGTTGTACCACCCACCATCAGTGGGAGAGATGAGCGGCTTGGGATAGCTGGTCCACGTCTCACCGTCGGCGGATGTGGCGAAGAGGAGATAGGTTCTCTGGGTATTCCCACCCTTCGGATAGGCGCAGAACAGGCCCCAATACTCGTTCTCGCTCTCCATCCACTGCACATCCAAATGCCACGGGATATAGTACTCCACACCGCCTTCGCCTTTCAGGATCAGGGATTGCTTCAGGCTCTTGGCAGCCCCCCAGGTCTTCCCGTCCTGTGACTGGCGCAGTTCCACAAAGGCATTCTGATTCTGCCAGCCGGCAACGCCGTCATTCTGGTCGGAGTTATTGGACCACATCAACCATTGACCAGCCCCCCTCCGCACCACGGCGGGAGACTGCATGTCGTACTGGTAACTGCTCTTTGTGCATACCTCATACTGACCGACGGTGAAGTTGCCCTCAGAATACCCCACCTTGATCCTGCGCAGCTCGGAGGGGGTACCCCTGGGGCTATCCTGCTCCCAGATATAGTAGACCCAAAGCTGATTTGAGTTAGGATCGTAGATCATATCGGTATCACAGTTGTGGGTGTTGTCAGGTTCCCTTGGGACATTGGTCAGCGGATTGGTGATGCCTGTGGGCACCACCCAAGTGATACCGTCGCTGGAGGCGGCGAGACAGGGGTTTTCAAACTGTGAGTTGCCAGTCTGGTTGGGTGTCACCGCCATCCAGTAGCGATAGCCGCCCCAGGTGTCCAGCGCTGCGCCGCCAGTGCCCTTGATCTGGGTAAAGTCAAGGACATCCGGGTGGGTGACACCTTCTCCGTCCTTACCATTGGCGGTATAGGTCGGGATATTGAGAATTCCGCCCAACTGGAAGGGCTCCGGCTGCACGGGCCGCTGGGTCTCCGTGCTCCATGCCTCGATCTCGATGTAGTGGCCGCCGTTCCCCTTGTCGTGTCCGTCGTTCCACACACGGATATAGCGGGCGCGGACAGGATTTTCCGGCGTGACCGCAAGGCCCTGCTCGGTGGCGGTATAATCCTGACTATAAATCGTAGTCGCGTTGTTGAAATGCGGGTCCTCGCTGAGAATGATCTTCAGATCCTTGAGAGTTCGCCCATCCGCCCAGTAGTTCCAGAAGTTGACTCGGCTAATGGGATACACATCCCCAAGGTCGATTTGAGCGTAGGAAGGATCGTTTTTATCCTGAACCTTGTCGCGGCTGATCTCGGTGTACTGACCGACGCTCTTGTCGCCGTCCGTCATCAGGGAGGCGGGACGATTAGAATCCACACTGCCGTCCTTGTTGACCGTGGCCTTGCGACCGTTGGCTACATTATAGAGCATCGGCTGACTGGTCGTCTCAGTTCCATAGACCTCCACTTCGATCCAATGGGCGCCGTCGTTCTTGCTGTTGCCGTTGTTGAAAATACGGAGATACTGAGCCTCTACCACTGGCGTCGGCGTGATGTCAAAGCCTGCGTTGTTGTTTTGGGCAGGCATCTCCGAATCCGTCCCGGCTCCGAGGCCGAAGAAGTTGTTGCTGTCCGCGTTGTAGACGACCTGGCTGTTCTCCTTGGTGAACTCCGCCTCATTTGAGGCAAGCACCACCAGATCCTTCAGGTAGCGTCCATCGTAATAAATGCACAGGTTCAGCTTTGTAATGCTGTACTTCTGACCCAGATCCAGCTGAAGCCAGTAGCCGGGGTTCGCAGGATTTTCGGTGTTTGCCATCTGCGTTTGATCATTGCCGGTCACGAAATAGTTTGCCTGTGTCCGGTCTCCGTCCACGACCCATCGCTTGGGCCGCGTATTGTCCGCAGTGGTTCCATGATGACTTACGCTGCTTTCGGTCAAGTCGATCTTCCTGCCTTGCTCCTCCGCTTGCGCAACTACCGTCAACCGGGGCAGCATCCCGGTCAACATGACAGCCGCCAGCAGAAGTGGAAGCAGTCTCTTTCTAAAGAGTCTGGTCCAACACGTCATTGTTATTTCGCTCTTTTCCTTTTTCTGTGATTTTCCCCTATGTGTGCGCCGGGTGTCCGGCGGTTCCACTGTTTTTAGCCGCAGTTTTCTGCGAAAAAGGATTTTGGGGCTTGGGAACGAAGATGATTAGTCCTCTAAGTGAAATGCGGTTTTCAGCGCCGCGATTTCGTCCGATGGAATATGGGCTATCGTCCCAAGAGCTTGAGCTTTCAGAATAGATGCGGCCGTCATTTCCATGACCTCGAGACGGTCGAAAACCTGCAGCATCGAAGCCCCCGTTACCATGACCGATTTGTTTTCAACAAGAAGAACCGGATGAGCATTATCAAACTCAGCTGCGACATCGTCCAAATTCTGATAAGCTGCCTCGAATGAAATCCGCTTTACATCACGCAAAAGAATATAGCTTTCCGGAATCGTTCGCGTGTCGAATGGCATATCAGTAACAGCAAACACCATGGAATGAACCGGTTGAGCAAAGGCTATCGCACCGATTTGGGGATTTATATCGTAGATTTTCTGGTGCAACAACACATCTGCATCCGGGGTCTTCCCAGGTTCTTTCGCACCGTCCTGTATACGTACCAAGTCATCTGCCTCCAAATAGGCAGAATCCGCATGAAGAGGTGTGATGATAAAGCTCCCGTCTGACAGCCGGGCGGAATAGGTTCCTTGAGCCGCCGTAAAAAGTCCCATCTTATAGGAACGCCGTATCAGTGCAATCAAATCGCGCCGGGCTGCCAATTCTTCCGAACTACAAGGTTGCGGGGATACGTTTCGCAGTTCAGAACAGACATTTGTTTTGCTCATTTGGCGTGCAGTTTCCGACAATGGGCGAATCTCTCCAAGGCGAGTTGCCAGAGCTTCCAGTTCCGCAGCATAATTGAGCGTTTCGAACTGCTGAAATGCTGTAAGCATATCCGCTGCGCCCACGCATACGCCGTGGTTTTCCAGCAAAGCGATGTTGCAGCCCTGTTCAAACACTTTCCCCACCTCTGCACTGAGTGCTTGACTTCCGGGAATGGCATAAGCCGCCATTTTCATGTTCTTGCACATATACCGCACCGTTGGAGTCAGGTTAAGCTCCGGAAGCCTGCGAACGACAGAGAACGCAACGAGTGCAGGCGGGTGCGCATGCAAAACAGCGTTTAGATCCGGACGCAGCTTATAGACCGATCGATGGAAAGGCAGCTCTGAAGAGGGCGCATGAGGGCCTTCGCAATCGCCGTTGGGATGAACGCAGATGATGTCCCTTCTGGTAAGCGAACCCTTGTCGATACTGGCAGGCGTGATCCAAATGTTTCCCTCATTATCTCGAATCGACAGATTGCCGCCGGACATGGAGGTGAGTTTTTTGTCGTAGACCCTCTGCATAAACATTACAATCTGATCTGCGGGGTGAATGTATTGAATATTCATGATGAAAGCTCCTTATAAAAAATCACATAGTTTTCTATATGCCGCTTCCCATCCTAATGTGTGGTTCGGCGTATAAGTCTCCATGTCAACTGATTCCCGAACAACATCGCGCAGATCATCAATACTCTTGATGTCACCCAGAGCCATAGCTTGAGCGAGGATATTTCCAATGGCTGCACCCTCCACCGGGCCTGTAATGACCGGACGGTCAATGGCATCTGCCGCAAGCTGGTTAAGAAAGCGGTTTTGCGAACCACCGCCAACGATGTGCAGCCTATCAATGCGATGTCCCTTGATGTCTTCAAGGCGTTCCAGTGCCCAGCGGTACTTTAGTGTAAGGGATTCATAGATACAACGTGCGATCTGCCCAACGCTCTCGGGAATCTGCTGGTTTGTTCTTCGGCAAAAGCCTTGTATTTTTTCAGACATTCCCCCGCCGGAGAAGAATTCTCCATAATCCGGGTCGATGATAGATCGGAAAGGCTCCGCCTGTTTTACCTGATCCACGATCTCATTCCAAGAGTATAGCGTTCCTTCCTTTTGCCATTCACGGCGGCACTCTTGAATGAGCCACAGTCCCATAATGCTTTTAAGTGGACAAAAGCCTCGTTGAATCGTCCCTTCGTTTGAGAAGTTTGCATCACGCACCGTCCTCTCCAGAACGGGACGATCTGTTTCCACACCAAACAACGACCATGTTCCGCTGGAGCAGAAAGCAAAATTGCCGTTTCCGGGAATAGTAGCTACAGCCGAGGCCGTATCATGCGTACCAACGGCGGCAAAAGCCGCTTGGTTGATTCCAAGTTCCTTCGCCAGTTCCGAACGCAGATTGCCCCGAAGATCCCCTGCATAATCTATCCTTGTGAAAACCTTCTCCGGCAGACCAAGTTTGCAGATGATTTCTCTGTCCCAATCTCGCTTCTCCGGAGAATACAGCATGGTGGTCGTCACATTCGTGTATTCCGATGCCTTTTCACCGGTTAGAAAATATCCCAATAGATCTGGCATCAGCAGCAATGTTTCAGCGTTCTGCAGAGCTGCATCATCCTCGCACCTGCGCCGCATGAGCTGAAAAATGGTGTTGAAGTTCATGGCGGCTATGCCGGTGTGGGCGAAGAGAACAGCAAAGTCCAGCTGCTTCCAGACTTCGGCCATATCCTCATCCCGAGCGTAGCGGTAGGCTCTTGGGTTAGAAAGAAGATGTCCGTTCTTGTCCAGTAAGCCGTAATCTACACCCCATGCGTCGATGCCAAAGCAGTCAAGCTCACCCATATTAGCCTGCCGAAAGGCAAGAAAGCCGAGCTTAAGTTGTTGGTAAAGATACGGCAGATCCCAATAGAACACACCGTTCATTTCGATATAGTTGTTTTCAAAACGATGAAGCTCATGCAGAGTAACCCTTGTGCCATCGAATCGGCCCAGGATGGCACGGCCATTACTTGCACCTAAATCAAAAGCCAGTAAATTACGCATGGAATCACGATACCTTTCTGGAATTGCGGAATTGCAATGGAGTCGAAGACGGTGCGGCGAATCCTTCATCGGATATTCCTATACATTGGGCCATAGGCAGCGCAGGCGCGATAATCCTGGCCCTCCTTATCCATGCCGAAGGCGTTCCACGCCGCCGGTCGGAAGATATCAGCCTCATCCACATTATGCATACTGATGGGAATACGCAGCATAGAGCAGAGCGTGATGATATCTGCACCAATGTGTCCATAAGAGATTGCGCCGTGATTTGCGCCCCAATGCTGCATAACGGTGTAGGCGTCCTGGAATGGGCTGCCGGGCTTACCGCTGCAGCGCGGTGTGAACCATGTACAAGGCCATGTGGGATTTGTACGCTCCATGAGCGTTTCGGTCACTGCATCGGGAATCTTGACGGTCCAGCCTTCGGCAATTTGCAGAACCGGGCCGAGACCCTTTACAAGGTTAAGGCGAATCATCGTGACGGGCATTTCTGCACGGGTGACAAAGTGGCTGGAAAAGCCTCCGCCGCGGAAATTATCCAGTCCTGCCTCGCACCAGACTGTTGCGTCGGTCATTTTCCGGATATCCTCATCTGTGACATCCCACCAGTGCTTCATTACCGCATTCCCATTCTCATCGGAACACTCGCCGCAGGCATCAAGGCAGGCTGCGCCGGAGTTTAGCAGATGGATAATCCCGCCGTTGTCCTTTGCCAGACCCTCCAAATCATATCCGGTAACTCGCTTTGTGGCTTCCTGCGACCAATAGGTACGGACATCGGCGAAAATCTGCGCTCGATTGGTCAGCAGGCCCATAAACAACATACTGAGTCCGTTGAGCACATCATTTTCAGTAGCGAAGACCATCGGTTCTTTCTTGCCCTCAAAATCGAAGGAGGAATTCAGTATTGCCTCGGGATAATCACAGTTGGGCCAGTGATCCGTCCACTGCCTCTGTCCCTGGAAACCTGCTGCAATGGCATTGTGGCCGGACTTTTCCTCCTCGAATCCATCTGGGAGATTGGGGTTTCCCTGCATCAGATCTTTGATGATACAGTACATCTTAATGGTGAATTCCCACTGCTTTTCCTTTTCCTCCGCAGTGAATTTAATGCGGCGTTTTTCTCCAAGAAACTGGACGAATTCAGGGTTATCGTCACGACCTTCTTTGCAGTGCTCCTTTGTCCATGCCAATGCTCTTTCATACGCAGCGTGGTCATAGATGCCCTCCTCCATGCGGCGAAGGATCTCTACTTCATCCACAGACTCTACGCGGAGGCCGAGATATTCCTCCATAAATTGCTGGTCGATAATCGAGCCTCCGATCCCCATACACATCGAGCCGATCTGCAAATAGCTTTTTCCCCGCATGGTTGCAGCGGCAACGGCTGCACGGCCAAAGCGCAGCAGCTTTTCCTTTACATCATCAGGAATACAGGCGACCTGGTCACGATCCTGCACCTCATGGCCATAAATCCCAAACGCAGGAAGTCCCTTTTGCGCATGGGTGGCCAAAACAGAGGCCAAGTATACAGCCCCCGGACGTTCCGTACCATTAAAGCCCCAGACGCCCTTGATCGTCATCGGGTCCATATCCATAGTTTCGGAGCCGTAGCACCAGCACGGTGTGACAGACAGTGTAATTGCCACGCCTTCTCTGCGGAATTTCTCCGCACAGGCAGCCGATTCCGGTACGCGCCCGATTGAGCTATCTGCGACGACCACGCGAACCGGATCGCCATTGGAATAGCGCAGGTTGTCCTCAAACAGCTTTTTGGCTGCCAAAGCCATCGCCAGGACTTGATCCTCCAGATTTTCACGTAACTGCATCGGGCCGCGGCGACCATCAATGATCGGGCGGATACCAATAGCGGGATAATCCCCAATATACCTGTTCTTTGCCATATAGCTCCTCCTTACATTTCAGCACTATGTATAAATCTCAAAAAAGCCTCCCGGCCCTCTGGGGTACACTTGAAAACGCCGGCGTGCTCCAGAACCGTGGCGAACACCGCGCCCACCTCCTGCCGCAGCAGCTCCCCGGCATTTTCCGCCGTGAACACATGGCGGGTTTTCAGCTCCTCCGCCCAGTTCGCGTGCTTGGCCAGCGTCTCGTCCCGGCGCAGATCGTCGCCCCGCACCAGCGCCCGCGCCACGCCGTCCAGCTCGTCCTTCAGCCGCGCCGGAAGCACCGCCAGACCCATGACCTCGATGAGTCCGATGTTCTCCTTCTTGATGTGGTGCAGCTCCTGATGGGGGTGGTACACCCCCAGAGGATATTCCTCGGTGGTGATGTTGTTGCGCAGCACCAGATCCAGCTCGAACTGTCCCGCCCGCATCCGGGCGATGGGGGTGATGGTGTTGTGGGGCTCGCCGTCGGTCTCCGCGAACACAAAGGCCGCCTCGTCCGTGTAACCCCGCCACGCGGTCAGGATGCGCTCCGCCAGCTCCACCAGACGCTGATCATCTTTGCAGCGGAGCCGGATCACAGACATGGGCCACTTGACAATGCCGGCCTCCACATCTGCAAAGCCCCGGAAGGTGACATGCTGCTCCACAGGGGCTTTTTCCATGGCAAAAGCATAGCGGCCGCCCTGAAAATGGTCGTGGCTGAGAATAGAGCCGCCCACGATAGGGAGATCGGCGTTGCTGCCCACAAAGTAGTGGGGGAATTGCCTGATGAAGTCCAACAGCCGGCGGAAGGTCGCCCCGTCGATCTTCATGGGGGTGTGCCGGCCATTCAAAACGATGCAGTGCTCGTTGTAGTAGACATAGGGACTGTATTGGAAAAACCACTGCTCCTTTTGGAGGGTGACGGGTATGAGCCGCAGATTCTGCCGTGCGGGATGCCCCAGCCGCCCGGCGTAGCCCTCGTTCTCTCTGCACAGCAGGCACTTCGGATAGCCCCGCTGGGGGGCGGCCTTCGCCGCGGCGATGGCCTTGGGGTCCTTCTCTGGCTTGGAGAGATTGATGGTGATGTCCAGCTCCCCGTAGGGGGTGGCGGCCTTCCACTTTCTGTCCCGCGCAACGCGGTAGCGGCGGATGTAGTCCGTGTCCTGACAGAAGCGGTAAAACCAGTCTGTGGCCTCCTTCGGGTCGGACTGATACCGTCGCCGGAATTCACTGATGACATGAGCGGGGCGGGGCGTCAGTATGCCCATCAGCTCGGTATCAAACAGGTCGCGGCTGGTGATGTCGTTCTGTATGTCGCCCCGCGCCGCCGCGTCGTCCAGCAGCTCCTTCAGGATATCCTCCAAGGGCCGCTCTCGGACTGTCTGCGGCGGCTCCCACGATTCCAGCCCCAAGGTCTGAAGCAAACGATTTGCCGCCCATGTGCGGTCACATTCCTCTATAAGCCCTGTGCGCAGGGCGTAGCCCAGCAGATCTTCAATGGTCTGATAGCACATGACGCACCTCCTATCCCAGCCGGATGCCGCCGGCTGGCCGGATGCGTACTACGTGGCAGCAGCCCCGTCCCAGCGAGGCTTCCACTCTGTCGCGGAAGCGGTCCAGCATATCCAGCGGCACGAACGCCTGCGCCGTGCCGCCGAAGCCGCCGCCGTGGACGCGGACAGCGCCCCGCCCCTCCAGCATGCGTTCACAAAGGGCGATGGTCACCATCAGCTCCTGCGCCGCCGTGCTGCCGGTGGGAATGATATTCTGCAAATACATGGCGGAGGAGCGCCCCGACTCCCGCACCAGCGCAAGAAACCGCTGGAAATCGCCGCTGCGGAGCGCCTGTACCTCCTGTCTCTTATACACATCTCCGAGCCC
>ENA-OYZW01000434-OYZW01000434.1-human-gut-metagenome-genome-assembly--contig:-NODE-434-length-18681-cov-17.020455_pt1 | contig 18681 bp, 15 predicted proteins | sample MGYA00244075_ERZ653474 | MGnify/ENA primary metagenome ERZ653474 (study PRJEB26926, sample SAMN06164949) | human gut metagenome | biome: ENVO:00009003; feature: ENVO:2100002; material: ENVO:00002003...
CAGATGTGTATAAGAGACAGGACGGAAGGGGCGCCGTTGTTGCGAAGGCTACAGGCGGGAGTTTCCATTCCGGTTTTGGAGGGGGCTGCGTCCTCCTGCCCGATTTTCAAATCGTTCCAGGCCTGTTCCGCGCTGGCCATCGGGCAGCGGTGCGTTTCTTTGGCGCCGGGCAAAGAATAGATGATGCCAATAAGCTGGCCGAGGAAGAGGCAGGCGATGATGACACCGATAGCGACGGAGAAAGGCCTGCTGAAGGGGGATGTTTCCTGCTTCACATTCAGCAGCATGATGATGAACGCGAAGAGCACCATAATGGCCCCGGCGTATACAAGGATTTGGAGAATGCCCAGGAAGTGGGCTCCCAGCCCGATCATGACGGCGGCGGTGGCTCCAAAGGAAAGAGCCATCATCATGGCGGAGGAGACGGGGTTGCGCATGAAGACGACCATCAGGGACAGGACCACGGCCAGGGCCCCGAAAACGTAAAAAAGTATGTCGCTGGCAAAGATGTTCATAACGTACGGGAAATGGAGTGTTCGGGGGTTATTTGTATTGGTTCCACTTGTTGACCAGCCCCTTGCGGGTGCCGCCCAGTTCGTAGAGCTTGGCCTTGTTGTGGATGGCCTGGGTTTTATCCGTGGGGGTGAACAGGTAGTTATGGCTCATGAAGATGGCCTGTTCCGGGCAGGCTTCCTCGCACATGCCGCAGTAGATGCAGCGCAGCATGTCAATCTGAAATTCCCTGGGGGCTTTTTCCACTTTGCCCCACGGTCCTTCCTGTATGGGGCCGGGGGTGATGGTGATGGCGCGGGCCGGGCAGATGAATTCGCAGAGCTGGCAGGAAACGCAGCGTTCACGGCCGTCTTCGCCTTTCACCAGCACGGGAGCTCCGCGGTAATATTTCGGCAGATGTTTGTCCCATCTGGCTTCCGGATATTGCATCGTAACGCCGATGCCGGAACCGGCCAGTTCTTTTTTGTTGCGGGATTTGCCCAGCAGAGCCAGAACGAGGTGCCTGATAGTGAGCCAAAGACCGCCAAGAATGGATTGCAGATAGAACCGCTCTCCAAGGGAAATCTTCGGACGCTTGATCGTTTTGAAGGCCATAATAGTAATGTTGTCGGAATGAAGAAGGGGGGGATTACTTGACGAAGTACAGGATGGCGGCTGTAAGGAAGATGTTGATGACGGCCAGTTCAAAGAAGACCATCCAGCCGAGCTTCATCACCTGGTCATAGCGGAAGCGGGGGAGCGTCCACCGCACCCAGACGAAGAAGAAGGCGAAGAAGAGAAGCTTGAGCACATATGCGATGAGCTGGCAGATGACCGCCACCCAGTTGGCTACGTTTTCATTGAGCCAGCCGTCCAGGCCGAAGCCGATGGACCAGCCCCCCAGGAACAGCGTGATGACAAGGGAGGATCCCACCACCATGGCGGCATATTCCCCCATGAAGAATTGGGCGAATTTCATGGAGGAGTATTCCGTATGGTAGCCGCCCACGAGGTCCGTTTCACATTCGGACATGTCAAACGGCGTACGGTTGGCTTCCGCAAAAATGGAGGTGAGGAATATGATGAAACTGATAGCTACGGGCACCAGCAGTATCCAGCGCTGCCAGCTCAGGCCCTCGCCCCACACGGGAAGCAGGAGCCAGCCGTTGGCGGCCTGGTATTCCACGATGTTGGACAGGTCCAGCGTGCTGTAAATCATCAGCACAGGGATGATGGACAGACCCATGCTGATTTCATAGGAAATCATCTGGGCTGAGGAGCGCACGCCGCCCAGGAAGGGGAATTTGGAGTTGGATGACCATCCGGCCAGCACCAGTCCGTACACGGAGAGGGAGGAGATGGCGAACATCCAGAGGGGGCCTACGCTGAGGTTGGCCACCGCCATGTTGACGTTTCCGTAAGAGGTTTGAAGGTCTCCGGCGAAGGGAACCACGGCCGCCGTCATCAGCGGTGGCGCAAGCACTAGGATGGGAGCGATCCAGAAGTATACGCGGCGTACGAAGGGGGGCGTGAAATCCTGTTTCAGGAACAGTTTGCCGCCGTCCACCATGGGCTGCACGAGACCGAAGATGGGGATGTCGCGGTCCAGGCGGAAAAAACGGCACAGGTTGGCGATTTTGCCGTCATGGGGCAACCCGAAGTAGTCCAGCGTCTTTTTGAACGGCAGGTCGGATTTCATGCCGAAGCGGCGGAAGATGCTTAACGGAATGCCGGCGCGGTTGGGGCCTACGCGGTCCTGGATCCAGGCGGCCACCCGGCGTTCAATGTACACGCAGACCGGAATGAACAGAATGGTGATGGCAAAGCAGATGACGATTTTGATCAGCAGAGTGATGATATAAAACCACACAGGGTTGCTGAGCACCTCGTCGCAAAAGGTTAGAATCGAATCAATCATGGCGGATTAACAGGTTGTATGCGTGTGAAGTGTGATTAGCGGCCCTGGTTTTTTTCGCGTTCCACCACGGGAATGGTGACGCCGGTTTCCAGAATGGGCTGGCCCCCGTCTCCGATGGAACCCCAGGAGACTCCATTGAGTGCGCCGTATTCCGTGCTCATGGCGGTGAGGATGTCCAGGGCGGAGTTGAAGTCTTTCAGAGCAGGATTGCCTCCCAGCAGAAGGGTGATGTCTCTGAAAATCTGCCAGTCGTCCCGGGCGTATCCTATGGGCTGGATAGCGCGGTTCAGGCGTTGAATACGGCCCGTGACATTAATCATGGTGCCGAATTTTTCAGCGTAGGTGACGCCCGGCAGAACCAGGTCCGCATGGCGCGCCGTTTCATTGGCGCTGTGGGCGGTCATGAACAGGTAGTCCAGCTTGTCCAGATCTTCCGCCGTGAAGCCTGCTTCCGGGGAGATGAGGTCTTCCCCCAGGGAGAGGATGCCCTTGATGGAACCGCTGCGAACTCCTTCGCGAATGGCGTCCAGCCTGGAACCGGGTTCGATATCCAGCACCAGCCTGGCCCCGTTCGTGTTCGGGTTGCGATCCGCAGAAATAAGCATGCCGTCGCTTTCTCCCATGCGGGGAACGATGTCCACCATATCCGTGCCGATTTGGGCGGCCAGATGGCGGACCATGTAAAGCTCTTCATTGGTCATGCGCCCGGAGGCAATGATGGCGAGCTGGTTCGGAGCAATGCGCTTGACGGCTTCCGCGGCGGAAGCCAGAGCCGGTTCCCAGGTGGAGGGGCGGTGGGGCGCTTCCGCATCCGTACGGATGACGGGCTGGGGAATGCGGGTTTCCGCATTGATGTATTTGTAGTTAAGGCGGTGAGAGTCCGGCATCCAGCAGGAGTTTACGGCATCATTCTGGCGCGGGGTAATGCGGTATACCTTGTCTTCTCTTGTCCAGAGGGTGATATTGGTGCCCGTTCCGCAGTCCACGTCAATGGTCTTTGTTTCCTTCAGGAACCAGACGCGCATTTTAAAGCGGAAATCCTTGGAAGTAAGGGCTCCTACCGGGCAGAGGTCCACGGTGTTCATGGAGTAGTTGCTGTCCAGCTCGCGGCCGGGGTAAACCGTGATGGCGTTGAAGGTGCCGCGTTGGGACATGGTGAGCACCTCATCGTGCATGATGTCGCGCATGAAGCGCACGCAGCGGCCGCAGAGCACGCAGCGTTCCTGGTCCAGGTTCACGCGCGGACCAATGCTCAGGTTTTTTCCTTTTTTGGTCTTTTTCTCTTCAAAACGGCCTTCCACCTGGCCGTAGTCGTTGGAGTATTCCTGAAGCTTGCATTCCCCGGCCTGGTCGCAGATGGGGCAGTCCAGAGGGTGGCTGGTGAGCAGGAATTCCATTACGCCGCGGCGCGCTTCACTGGCCAGGGGGCTGTCCGTGCGGATGCCCATGTTTTCCGCCACCGTGTTTGCGCAGGAGATGATGGGGCGGGGCATCCACTGGATGCGCTGATAGCCGTTTTCATCATAGGAGGGCGTCTGGCCCGGTGCGAGCCTGGGCGGCATCCCCTGTTCCACCATGCACATGCGGCAGGAGCCGGCGACAGCCAGCTTGGGGTGGTAGCAGAAGCACGGAATGGGCACGCCCACGGAACGGCAGGCGTCTGCAATCCGCGTGCCGCGCGGGAACCGGTGCCACGTTCCGTTGATTTGGACGTTCACCTTGCCTTCCGCGGCGGCAATGTCTTTGGGGAGTTTGGAAGCTTCTTCACTCATGATGACGGATGGGAGAGGGATGGTTTTGAGAACTGGTGTTGCGTGCTGCTGTTTAGCGGGTGAGGAAACGGTTTTGCTCCCTGCCTTCCTCCGTGTGGGGCAGACAGGCGTTGAATGGATCCGTCAGGGCTACGAATTCCTCCTTGAATTTGGAGACCATGGCCTGGGTGGGCCAGGAGGCGGCTTCACCAAAGGCGCAGACCGTTTTTCCTTCAATCTGGTTGGCCACTTCAATGAGCAGATCCACATCCGACGGGGCGGCTTTTCCTTCCAGGATGCGGGTGCTGAGTTTCATCATCCACGGACAGCCTTCCCGGCAGGGAGTGCACTGCCCGCAGGATTCATGGGCGTAGAAACGGTTGATGTTGTTCATGGCCCAGGGCATGGAGCGGGAGTCGTCCATGACGATGACCGCGCCGGAACCGGACATGGAGCCGTGCTGGGCGATGCTGTCCAGATCCAGCGGAATGTCGAAGAAGGTGATTTTTCCCATGGTGCCGTCCGGATTCTGCACTTTGTATTCCGCATCCGTGCGCATGACCTTGGAGGAGGAGCCGCCAGGTATCACGGCCTTGAACTGGCGCCCGTCCCGCGGGCCGCCGCAGACGTCATACAGCAGTTCACCGAAGGTCATGGAGCCGGAGATGATTTCATAGAACCCGGGACGTTTAACGTCGCCGGAAACGCCGATGATGCGGGTGCCGGGGGAACGTTTGGCCCCTTCCTGGCTGTAGGCTTCTCCACCCATGGCCATGATGTGCTTCACCTGGCAGAGGGATTCCACGTTGTTGACAATGGTGGGGCAGCCGTACAGGCCGATGGCGGCCGGGAAGTAGGGGGGCTTGATGCGGGGATAGGGGCGATCCCCTTCAAGGGAGTTGAGCAGGGCCGTTTCCTCACCGCAAATGTACGCTCCCGCGCCGCGGTGCAGGTGGATTTCCAGATTATAGCCGGATCCCTGGATATTGCTGCCCAGAAAGCCGCGTTCGCGGGCTTCCTGAAGAGCCTTGAGCATGATTTCCGCGGCGATGGGAAATTCTTCGCGCATGTAGATGTAGGCCTGATGCGCCCCTACCGCGTAGCTGGAGATGACCATTCCTTCAATAAGCTGGTGGGGATCCTGGTGGACAATGTAGCGGTCCTTGAACGTGCCTGGTTCGGATTCGTCACAGTTGCAAACCAGATAGACAGGTTTCGTGTTGTTCGGCGGAATGAAAGTCCACTTCACGCCGGTGGGGAACCCCGCGCCGCCACGGCCGCGAAGGCCGGATTTTTTCACCTCGTCAATGACGGCCCTGGGCTCCATGCCGAGCGCCTTTTTCAGTTCTTCATAACCGCCGTCGGCCAGATAGCAGTCAATGGACGTGTTCCAGCCTTCGCGGTTGACGTTTTTCAGGATGCGGCGCGTTTCCCTGGGGTGGGGTTCTTTACCGGGAAGATAGGTGTTGTTCATGGCGAAAATCTGGTGCGGGGATGGAAAAGGATTAGGCGTTCTGGTATTTGGCGATTACTTCCTCCAGCACTTCCGGAGTGACTTTTTCGTACAGGAGGTCGTTGACCATCATGTTGGGGCCAAAGCCGCAGTTGGCCAGGCATTCCACTCCTTCCACGCTCCACAGGCCGTCCGGGCTGACTCCAATGGGGTGGTGGTGGTCGATGCCGTTTTTGTCAATGCCCAGACGCGTGCAGATGGCGTCGAACAGGCTGTCCGCCCCCGCCATGGCGCAGGAAAGAGTGCGGCATACGCGGATGTGGTTTTTTCCAGGGCACATCTGGCGCAGACCGGGATAGAAAGTCACCACGCCCAGAACATGGGCGGCGGAGATATTCAGTTTTTCTCCCACCCAAGCGATGGCGTCGCCGCTGATGAAGCCGAATTTTTTCTGTATTTCATGCAGGATGGGCAACACGGCGGATTTTTGCTTGCCTTCCGGGTAATGCGTAACGTATTCGCTGGCGGCGGCGTCAAGTTCCGGCGTTACTTCAAAGGCCGGGTAAAACCGTTCGCCCGGGCTGGGCTGGTGGGCGATAGTCGCGTCGATGGCGTTTTCAGCGTAATCGGACATGGGGAGAAAGTTTGGTGTTTGCGTTGAAGTGGATGAAAGTGGCGGGTGTTTAACGGTCGCATTCGCCCATCACGAAGTCGAAGGAGCCGAGAATGGCCGGAACGTCGGAAACCAGGTGGCCTTTCATCAGTTCCGGCAGGATGGACAGGTTGCAGAAGGAGGGGGAGCGCATGCGCAGACGGTTGGGAAGTCCGCCTCCCTTGGAGTCCAGGAAGAAGCCCAGCTCTCCCTTCGGGTTTTCCGCGGCAAAGTAAACCTGCCCGGCGGGGGCGTTCACCCCCATGGTTGTTGTCATGAATTGGCGAATCAGGGATTCCATGTCCGTCAGGACTTTTTTCTTTTCAGGCAGCGTGCCTTTGGTGTCCACCATGTTGATGGGGCCGTCCGGCATGGTTTCAATGACCTGGCGGATGATGCGCAGGGACTGGCGCATTTCTTCAATGCGCACGGTAAAACGGTCGTAGCAGTCTCCGTGTTCGCCTACGGGGACGTCGAATTCGTAATTTTCATATCCCAGATAGGGGGTGAGTTTGCGCAGATCCCGCTTAATGCCGCTGGCTCGCAGGTTGGCTCCCGTAATGCCCCAGGAAAGCGCTTTTTCACGGCTGATGACGCCTACGCCCTGAAGACGGTCAATGAAGATTTTGTTCTTGAGCAGGAGCGCTTCCGTTTCATCAAGGGTTTTGGCCGCTTCATCGCAGAAGACGAGCACTTCCTTGAGCATTTCATTAGGAACGTCGCGCGTCTGGCCGCCGATGCGGGTGTAGGAGGAAGTGAAGCGCGCCCCGGTGAGCTGTTCGTAAAAATTATGGATTTTTTCACGTTCCTCATAACAGTACAGGAAAACGGTCATGGCGCCTACGTCCATGCCGTACACGCCCACCCCCAGGATGTGGGAGGAAAAGCGGGAAAGTTCCAGGGCCAGTACGCGCAGGGCCTGTCCACGGGGCGGCAGTTCCCAGCCCAGCAGTTTTTCCACCGCGCAGGCATAGGCGATGTTATTGGACAGGGGCGCCAGGTAATCAAAACGGTCGGTGTAGGGAACAAACTGGTTGTACTGGATGGTTTCGCCGATTTTTTCCATCCCGCGGTGCAGATGGCCAACCACCGGATCACAGCTGATGATTTCTTCACCGTCAAGTTCCAGCACCAGGCGCAGCACGCCGTGAGTGGCGGGGTGGGAGGGGCCCACGTTCAGGGTCATCGTTTCTCCGAGCGGTTCGGATGTATTGGTGAGATAGTCTGCGTTAGCGGCTGTATCTGCAATGGCGAAAGTTTTGGTGCTCGTCTTCATGTGGATGTCCGTGCCTGGCTGAACCTGATAATGGTGCCGGATGATTATGCCACTTCACACCATGCGGGCAAGCCAAATGTCAGTTTTTTTGGCATTCCGGGAAGGTAGTGCGGGAGTCTCCTCAACTGATGAATGTTAGCCTTTTCTAATAATGAGCTTTTATCCGGAACCTGCCGAATATGGGAAAAAGCGGATTTGGAATCCGGAGTCAACCTACAAATTTGAGAAAAAATAATTTAATGCAAATTTGCACAGTTATTTCCGCGAGCCGGATGCCGGGAAAACAGGACAGCAGAACCTTATGGCTGAATGTACTCAAACGCAAGGGGAGGAGGGAGATAGGGAAGATCCCCTTTCTTTGTGGTCAGTTCCCGGTATATCCCTTTTCAGGATTCACTTTATATGCGGATTCCAAATCCGTTAGAAAAAACATGTTGCACGACGAGGTGTATTGCAGATTAGTAAGAAAATAAAAAGGAGAAATCTATATAACATTATGGCTATCAACTTACAAAAGGGGCAGCGCATAGGTATCGGTCTTCAGAAGGTTGGTGTAGGTCTTGGCTGGGATTCCAATACAGGCACTGGTTACGATTTCGACCTTGATGCTTCCGCATTCATGCTTGGAGATAACGGTAAACTGCCTCAAGACGAATTCTTCGTATTCTACAACAATCAACATTCTCCAGATAATGCTGTTGAATCGTCAGGCGATGACTTGACCGGCGGAAACAGTGATGGTGGAGATGATGAGACTCTAACCGTGAATCTAGCGGAAGTGGATTCTCGCGTGCAGGAGATTTTGTTCACCGTGACTATTCACGATGCTGAACAACGCCGCCAGAATTTCGGCCAAGTCCACAACTCCTATATCCGCATCTACAATGCGCTCACCAATGAGGAGATTGCAAAATATGAGCTTGATGAGGATTTCTCAACGGAAACAGCAGTAGAGTTCGGCCGTCTTTATCGCCACAATGGAGAGTGGAAGTTTGAAGCTATGGGAAACGGTTTCAAAGGCGGCCTTCAATACCTTGTTAATAAATATGTAGGGTAAAGGAGGCTTTGAAGAGCTTGTTTCTAAATACATGTATTCATCATGGCTATTGTACTTGAAAAGAGCGGTGACAAACATCGCATCAACCTTGATAAGGCAATACGTACGCCGGGGGAGATTAAAATCAATCTTGATTGGAGTAAAGGCAGTTTCTTCAAACGAATGTTCGGTGGCGATATGGACTTGGATCTCGGCTGTTTCTATGAAATGAGAGATGGCTCAAAGATGCTCATCGATGGGTTGCAGTTTTCTCACGGTAGAGGAGGTCGCAGAGACCAGCAAACGCGGCAGGGATGCTATACACAAGCCCCTTATATTTGGCATAGAGGTGATGACCGTGGAGGCGGCGCAGAGTCAGGTGAGACAATTTTTGTCAATCCTCAGGGTATATCGCAAATTAGGAGAATTGTGGTCTACACTTTTATTTACGATGGAGTTGCCAAATGGGCCGACACCAATGCTGTAGTAAAAGTTTCAGTTCCCGGATGTGAGGATATCATAGTGAAGATGGGGCAACAAAGCAGTATTAAAAAATTCTGCGCTATTGCTTCCATAGAAATTGGTACAGACAACTCAATGACTGTGCAAAAGCTTGTGACATTTCATGACGGGCATTCAGACTGCGACCGCAGATATGGTTGGGGATTCAATTATTCTCCCGGAAGCAAGTAATTAGTTGCAACTTATAGTATTTTGAGTTCTTATCGATGGTAAAATAGTGCTTTTGCAAGATTTTAAAAATTCTGAATTTTGCGCTCAGAAAATTACTCAGATGTAAAACAGAGAAGATTAATGAAACAAAGCTGAAGTAAACAATTCCGTTTGATTTATTTTTAGATGGAATTGATATAATAATTCAAAAATTAAAAAATTTTCACAATGATTAATCTGGAAAAAGGGCAAAGGATTAATGTTGATTTTCAAAACTTTTCCGTCGGATTGGGATGGGATACCAACCAGTCCGATACAGGTCAAGACTTTGATTTGGATGCATCAGCATTCATTCTTGGCGAAAACAAAAAAATTCTCAGTGACGAGTACTTTGTATTCTACAATAACCTGAAATCGCCTGATGAAGCAGTAGAGCATACTGGAGATAATCTTACTGGAGAAGGAGAAGGAGATGATGAAAGCATCCGAATCGATTTAAGTAAAATCAACTCTCGTGCTACTGAAATTTGTTTCGTGGTCACAATTCATAAGGCAGACGAACGTCGTCAGAACTTCGGCCAAGTTCGTAACTCGTTTATCCGAATTTACAAAACCAACACAGGAGAAGAAATAGCCAAGTACGAATTGGAGGAAGATTTCAGTGTGGAAACAGCTGTAGAGTTTGGCCGTCTCTATAAGCGCAACGGAACATGGAAATTTGAGGCTGTGGGTATTGGTTACAAACAGGGGCTTGAGTCTTTTCTCAACAAATACAGCTAATAATTATGGCAATACGATTAGAAAAAGGCCAGCGCATCAATTTAGAAAAGAATAATGGTGCGAAACTTACACAGTTTTGTGTAGGTTGTAACTGGGGAAGTATAATAAAAAATGGATTTCTTGGACTTGGCAATTCAGTACAGGATGTAGACCTTGATTTAAGTTGTGTGATGCTTGATGCCAACGGCAATCTCTGCGACCACATTTATTCGCCTCTTTACCGTAAAGAGTTCCTTGATCAATATGGTATGCCTCCCGGCAAAGTCGATTCCAATGACCGTGCATTACATCATTCCGGCGATGATCTTAAAGGCGACCAAGACGGTGACGATGGCCTTGATAACGAGATTATCACAGTCGACCTTAACAAAATATCCTCTAGTGTTGAGCAAATTTTCTTTTTCCTCAATAATTGTGGAAAGGAAGACTTCTCCCAGATACCTTATGCTTCAATAAGAATGTATGAGGGAACACCTGAATGGGTGAAGGAGATATTCGCGCAATATGATGTTGCTGCCGAATCTCAATACCAAGGTAAAACCGCCTTAATTATGGGCAAATTATATCGCCGTGGTGGCGAATGGAAATTTTCTGCCATAGGAGATGCCTACCCTGATGGGAATCTCTGTGAAACCATAAAAAGAATAATAACGAATTACAAATAATCCATCATGAGAAAACTCCCTGTATATCTTCTCCTCGATACATCCGGCTCCATGTACGGAGAACCTATTGAGGCTGTTAAAAACGGTGTTCAAGTTCTTGTCAGCACTCTTCGCAGTGATCCCTACGCGCTTGAAACGGCTTACCTCAGTATCATTACATTCAATAATACGGCACAGCAAGTTACACCGCTGACTGAACTTGCCAATTTTCAGCAGCCTAACATAGATGCCAGCGGTTGCACGGCATTGGGGGAGGCTTTAAGTCTTCTTGCCAACAAAGTGGATCAGGAGGTAACCAAGACCACTACCGATGTCAAGGGTGACTGGAAGCCGCTTGTATTTATCATGACCGATGGTGTTCCTACCGATGATATTCGCAAAGGGCTCGACGAGTTCCGCAAACGCAAATTCGGCATGATAGTAGCATGTGCTGCCGGGCAAGGAGCAGATACGACCGTGTTGAAACAAATTACTGAATGCGTAGTATCGCTGGATACCGCAGATTCAGCAACAATCAAGTCTTTCTTCAAGTGGGTTTCCGCCTCGGTTAGCGCAGGCTCGATGAAAGTAGAAGAGACAGGTAAAGAAATGGGGACGCTCAGCGAGCTTCCGCCGCCGCCGCCAGAAGTTAACATCGTAGTTTAACTTCAATATATATTCTGAAAGAACTTGAAGAACTACTTGGCTGGAAACAATAAGTCACTTCAGGTGCTTATCTGACAGGAGGTGTATTTTTGGTTATACGAAGACTTTCTGTTAATTGCTCATTATCAATGTGAAGTGATCTGATAGAAGCAGCCAAATGTGAATCCAATGAGTTGAAGCAATCATTGAGTCTGGGGACTTATGTGTATAAAACTGCATTCTCAAGTATAATGACGTACAATACCGAAGTGCGGCAGTTGGTTCCTCTTATTGAGATATATCAATTTCGTCTCCTTGAATTAGAGGCAAAAGGCAGATCAGCTCCCAGATGTGCGATCGACTTGCAAGAGTCACCTCATCTTCCGGCAGGGATAATGATATATAACCCGACAAAATATTATGTCACGTAGACTACCAGTATATTTACTTATAGATACTTCCGGTTCAATGAAAGGGGAACCTATTGAGTCTGTAAAGGTTGGCATTGAAGCGATGCTTAGTACCCTGCGCACCAACCCGTATGCGTTGGATACTGTAAGCATAAGTATTATAACATACGACCGAGAGGTAAAACAAATCCTGCCTCTCACGCCCATAGACCAAATACAGATGCCAGAAATAACAGTTCCGGAAAGTGGTCCAACTTTCACTGGGGCTGCATTGGAAATGCTTTGTAAGAAAGTTGATTCGGAAGTTCAAAAAGGTACACCCGAGCAGAAAGGTGATTGGATGCCAATCCTTTTTGTGATGACCGATGGAAAACCGTCAGACATACAAGTTTACAAGGGTGTATTATCACAAATAAAACAACGACAATTTACAAACATTGTTGCACTCGCAGCCGGACCAAAGGCCAAGACGGAAGAATTGCTTTTGCTAACTGACAAAGTGTTTCAGATTGACGCGATGGACAGTACTGCCTTTATGAAATTTTTTAAATGGGTTAGTGGCATTATTGAAGAAGGCGGCAAGTCGATGGGCGCTACAGAAGATATAGCCCTTCCTCCTCCTCCAGATGAGGTCAATGTTGTAATCTAATAATTATGAACGCCAAACCAGTAAGCAATTTTATCCAGTTCCTTGAAGTTGAGTTGTTATCCGGTAATGATTCCCGGTATTGTTTACTTTAGCCTTGTTTTATTCATTTTCTCCGTTGTTCACTGAGCAATTTACTGAATATCAATAACCAGAATTTTTGAAAATCTTACGGCAAGATTATTCTATATAATTTCGAAATATAATATGAGAAGACTACCAGTATATTTTCTTATCGATGTTTCCGAGTCGATGGTTGGACAGCCAATTGAGGAGGTCCAAAACGGTATGCGTACTATCATCCAAGAGTTACGTGTTGATCCGTATGCATTGGAGACCGTGTTTGTATCTATTCTTGCTTTTGCAGGAAAAGCCAAAACTCTTTCGGAATTGACTGAATTGTATAAGTTCTATCCTCCCATATTCCCGGTAGGTAGCGGCACCTCACTCGGTGTGGGTATGAATTATCTGATGGATTGCATTGAGCGCGATGTCCAAAAGACAACGATGGAAGTTAAAGGCGATTGGAAACCTATTATTTTCCTGTTCACTGACGGTACTCCCACCGATGATTATCTTGCCTCTTTCCAACGGTGGAATGACAAGTATCGTCTCTTCTGCAATCTCGTGGCAATCTCTATTGGTGATAATGTAAATACGTCCATTCTTGAACAACTTACCGAAAATGTGCTGCTTCTTAGAAAAACTGACAAGGAATCTTTCCGCCAGTTTTTCAAGTGGATAACTGCCTCAATCAAGGCCACAAGTATGTCGGTAAGCGAACAGCATAGTGACGAGATGCAGTTTCCGGAGACTACTGGTATAAGTCTTGAAAAGGCCAATTCCAGCGAATCCAAACGTATTGATGAGAATTTTGCTGTTGTGATGGGAAAATGTCAAACAACCAACAAGCCTTACCTCATCAAATACGCTCGTAATTCCAAAGATATGGAAAATCTGTTTATGGACGGTTTCCGTCTTGTTGGAACTTATCCAATCGACGAGAAACAATATCAGGAACTATCTGATGGGAGGAATTTAGGCAAGAATATCAATACTAATCAGCTTTATGGCCGTCCTACCTGTCCCTGTTGCGGAAATCAATTCGGATTCGTGATTTGCGAGTGCGGAAATATCTTCTGTGCCGGTAAAAATGCAAACGATCATTGTCCCTGGTGTGGTCTGCACGGAGAATTGTCGTCAGTGAGTGGAGGAGGAATAGATGTATCACGTACACAGGGCTAATGCACAATAATGATGAGTCAGCATAAGAAGAATAAAGAGTTCTGTCGGTCGAAAAATGACCTGATAAAGGTAGATATGAGCCGGCAAATAGCCGCTCTATTGACTTCGAATCAAATATTAACTTCTGCCGCCGAAGCGTCTGACTTTATTAATTGGGCGGTCAGAGATGCTTGGGACAGATACCAACAATATGTCATGGATCAAAGAAGAATTATTGAAAACGAAATAAACGCGCTCCCTTTGAAGATATCTAATGCAACAAGGGGGAAAGAATACCTTTCAGAGAACATTCAACTTCCTTCTGACAAGGTCACTGTTGTGAGCATTGAAGGTCTGGACGAAGTCGGCCTGAATGCGGTGACTACGGATGACGGTATCATCAGGGTGCAAGGTATACCAACTGAAGCGGGGGATTTTATAATAACCATTCTATATAAATATATTGGATGGGTTGATGGTCAGCCTTTGCTTGAACGAAAGATTCCATTTGCCGTAAATCACAACCCCCGTGATTTATGGAAAGATATTCCGACTTCAAAAGATGTGCCATACTTTAAGGAAGATAAAGTGTGCGAATATGTCAAGGTTGAGGCCGGACCTGACGGGACTCCACTAAAGGATATGGTTGCAGCTTCTAACCGTGGCCGTAGTCATGCACAGGAGGGGAAGCCGCGCGATGACCACTTCCAGCTTTTTCATTCCAATGACAATGGCTGGTATATCATAGCCGTGGCCGATGGTGCTGGTTCCGCAAAATTTTCCCGTAAGGGGTCAGAAATCGCCTGTCGGTCTGTTGTCGATTATTGCAAGGGAAAACTTACGGGCGATTCAGACTTGGAGGAAAAAATCCAGGATTACTATGGTGCTGAAAACGAAACATCGTTACGTAAAACCGTTGGTGATGTTGTGTATGGTATTGTCGGCAATGCTGCATACTCGGCGCATAAAGCTATTGCTGAGGCGGCTAAACAGGCAGAAGATGCCAACTTGAAAGATTTTGCCACTACACTTTTGCTTTCTATCTGCAAGAAGTTTGATTTCGGTTGGTTTGTTGCTTCTTTCTGGGTTGGGGACGGAGCCATGTGTATCTACAATAAAGAGGCACAGACATTCAAATTACTTGGCACTCCTGATGAAGGAGAGTTCTCCGGTCAAACTCGTTTCCTTACAATGCCAGAGATATTTGCCGACACAGCATCGCTCTACAAGCGCTTGCGCTTCGAAATTGTGGATGATTTCACAGCTTTGATGATGATGACCGATGGCGTGAGCGACCCGATGTTCGGTACTGATGCAAATCTTAATGACATTAACAAGTGGAATGAGTTTTGGGACTCTCTGCAAACCGGTTTTGCCGAAGATGAAATTCCCGGAGTTGAGCTTACGGACAATAACGAAGCCTCAAAAGACCAACTGCTGCGTTGGTTGGACTTCTGGAGTCCGGGCGAACATGATGACAGAACAATAGCAATACTCTACTGATATGGCGCAGACAATCACACTCACGGCGGTTGACGGGTCCACTGTGCAGTTTGTAGACGAAGTGATTGGTTCAGGAGCGATGAAAGATGTGTATTTCAGCCTGGACAAAAGCTACGTTATCGGTTTCTTTCGTACCTCGCAGGATGCTAATGCAAAAGATCGTCTTCAAAACATCACAGGCATCTATCGTGACCGTATATTCAACCAACCGGGGGGCGACTATTGGGAGAAACTCTTTTGTTGGCCAACAAAATTGGTCGAATGGAACGGCAAACTTGGTGTGGTAGTGCCAACGTATCAGAAGCATTTTTTCTTTGAAGGAGGTCGCTTTCAAGGGAAGGAGAAGATTGGCAAATGGTTCGCATCAGCAAAACTTCGTAACAAATTTGTGGAGCCGGAGTTCAAAGGCTCATGGCTGACGCATTTCCATATGCTGATACAAATAACCCGTGCCGTTAAGCGTCTGCACGCGGCAGGATTGGCACATTCTGACTTATCGTATAACAATGTGCTTGTAGACCCCAAGAGTGGGACGGCGTGCGTCATTGATTGCGATGGACTTGTGGTGCCGGGTAAATACCCTCCGGATGTGGTGGGAACACCCGACTTTATTGCTCCGGAGGTGCTTGGTACACGCGCTTTGCAAATTGGAGATCCCAACAAGAAGCTTCCTAATATACAGACTGACCGCCATGCTCTTGCCGTTATGATATATATGTATCTTCTGTATCGCCACCCTTTGCGCGGCGGTAAGGTAAACGACCTTGATCCGGCGAAGGATGAAGAGCTCTCAATGGGGAGCAAAGCCCTCTTTATTGAACACCCCGCAGATAAAAGCAATCGCCCGAACGTGGCAAATATGACTCCGTCCGAGTTGCCGCAAGGAGATGTGTCCAAATTGCCTTATTCTATCTGTGGACCCTATCTGAAGCAGCTTTTCGACAAGGCTTTCATTGAAGGTTTGCATAATCCCCCTATGCGCCCGACAGCGGACGAATGGCTGACTGCATTAGTGAAAACGACCGACCTCATTCAGCCGTGTCAAAATCCGAAGTGCGAAGCCAAGTGGTTTGTGTTTGACAACTCAACCAGACCGCGATGTCCGTTCTGCGGTACGGAATATCACGGTCAACTTCCCGTACTAAATTTCTACTATTCTCCTAAAACCGGTACGTTCAAACCAGAAAATTACCGTTTGATGGTATATAGTAAGCAATCGCTTTATATGTGGCATGTTAACCGGTTCATTTTTCCCAACGAAAAACTTACTTCAGAAGAGAAAAAGCCGGTGGGCGATTTCCATTTCCATAATGGCAAATGGATACTCATCAACCGTCGGCTTCCCGGTCTTTGGGATAAAGACTCTGACACCAAGATAGAGATAGGGCAAGCCATAGAGCTAACCGAAGGGAAAAAGATTCTTCTCGGCAAAAATGACGGTGACCGCCTCATCATTGTGCAACTCGTCAGCAACTGATCCACAAGACCATTAACTATACCTTAGCATTAATTATAAATATCCAACAATCATATGTCACAGCAAAAGTATGAAGGTTTAACCGATGTGCAGGTTTCGGAGAGTCGAAAAAAGAATGGCGTTAATGTCTTGACGCCTCCTCTGAAAGATCCCTGGTGGAAGGAGTTTTTTGAAAAATTTTCTGACCCGCTCATCATTATCCTTTTGGTTGCCGGAGTCTTCTCAATCGGCATTTCATTCTACGAATATTTCGGATTGGAACAGGACTGGAAAGTGTTTTTTGAGCCTATAGGTATCTTTGCTGCTATCGGACTTGCTACCACCTTGGCATTCATTTTTGAACAACGTGCAAACAAAGCTTTCAGGATTCTCAATCAGGTTAATGATGATGAGCAGGTGGAAGTGATACGAAATGGTTCTACGACTACTATTCCTCGCAAAGATGTGGTTGTGGGCGACATCGTTATACTAAACACTGGCGATGAAATTCCGGCTGATGGTGAATTGCTAGATGCTGTAATTCTCAGCGTTGACGAGTCAACGCTGACAGGTGAGCCTTTGTGCGTTAAAACAACAGATCCGGCACATTTCGATGAAGACGCTACCTATCCTTCTAACCAGGTGATGCGTGGCACTAAAATTATGGAAGGACACGGCGTAATGCGGGTATTGAAAGTAGGCGATGTCACCGAAATGGGCAAAGTCTATGAGGAAGCTCAAATCGACGATTCTGTCAAGACTCCGCTTAATGAGCAGCTTGACGGTCTTGCTGATTGGATCACCAATGTCAGCTATATCTTTGCCGGTTTAATTATTGTTGGACAATTGATCCACTTCTTTGGATGGGCTTCATGGCCGGCATATTCTCTCATCATCCCGGTTGTTGTATTCTTTTGGATAGTCATCAAAAAGTTCCCGGAATGGGTAGGAGATGAGGAGGAAAGATCACAGGCGGAAATAGAAGCTCAAAAGAGTAATCAAGGCACAGCTAAAGTAATCACCAGCATCATCGCGTTTGTCATCGTATTTTTTGCGATGGTAATCGGAGTTTTTCATCTCCTTAATCCCGGAGCAGATGAAGCCGCGTGGCTGGCGCTTCTGGGTCATACGTTGAAGACGATGATGGTTGCTGTCACTCTTATAGTTGTTGCTGTACCTGAAGGCCTGCCTATGGCAGTCACCCTCTCGCTTGCCTACAGCATGAGCCGGATGCTCAAAACCAACAACCTCGTGCGCAAGATGCATGCTTGTGAAACAATGGGAGCAACAACCGTTATCTGTACTGATAAAACAGGTACTCTCACACAAAACCAAATGCAGGTCTACAAGACCAACTTTTTTGGCAAGCCATCCGACGAAGTACTATATGAAGGCATTGCTGTTAATTCTACAGCTCAACTTGATTTGTCGGGCGACAAAGTACAAGTGCTTGGTAATCCCACCGAAGGAGCTCTTCTACTATGGTTGAAAGCACGCAATGCTGACTATCAAGTTTTACGGGCAAATGCATTCCGCATTGAAGAACTGCCATTTACTACGGAGCGTAAATATATGGCTACCGTTGTCAGGTCTGCCACCGGCAAAAATATCCTATATGTTAAAGGTGCTCCGGAGATTATATTCTCAATGTGTGAAAACACATGCGGCGTGACAAAATCGGAAATAGATAATCAACTTTTTGAATATCAAAATGAAGCAATGCGTGTTCTTGGGTTTGCTTATCAGGAACTCAATGACGGTGATGCCACAATCGCAGATGGCAGGATTGTGGCAGAGAAATTGACGTTCCTTGGAATCGTTGCCATCTCAGACCCTGTTCGCATGGACGTGCCTCCTGCTGTAAACGAGGTGATCGCCGCCGGCATCAAAGTCAAGATTGTCACTGGCGATACTCCCGGCACGGCAAAGGAAATTGGTCGTCAGATCGGACTTTGGAATGACGCGATTGACGGAGACCAAAACATCATAACGGGCGCTGAGTTTGCCGAACTATCCGACGGTCAGCTTCGTGAGCGTGTAGGCGACCTCAAAATCATAGCACGAGCTCGTCCTATGGACAAAAAGAGACTTGTTGAGGCTCTTCAGGCTAACAACGAAGTAGT
>ENA-OYZW01000444-OYZW01000444.1-human-gut-metagenome-genome-assembly--contig:-NODE-444-length-18511-cov-4.552395_pt1 | contig 18511 bp, 19 predicted proteins | sample MGYA00244075_ERZ653474 | MGnify/ENA primary metagenome ERZ653474 (study PRJEB26926, sample SAMN06164949) | human gut metagenome | biome: ENVO:00009003; feature: ENVO:2100002; material: ENVO:00002003...
CTACACTTATGCGATCGTCGGCAGCGTCAGATGTGTATAAGAGACAGGTATTGAATTGGCCATTTCGGAAATGTAGCCCTCGCGCAGCATGGAGCCTATCAGCGCGTTCACGGCAACCTTTATGTCGCTGCCTTCAAGCTTCATGTCGCCTATCACCTTTTTGCCGTCCTCGTTCTTCGGCGTAACGTAAACTACCTTTTCGCCCTTGTTTACGCCTATTTCAATGCTGGGGTTCACGTCCAGCGCAACGGTGGACGCAACGCCGTACCTTTCGCCGTATGCATAGCTGCCCATTATCATCAGCACCAGCGCCGCGGCAGCGGCGGCTATTCGGGCGAATGTTTTGTTAATGCTCTTCTTTGCCTGTTTATTTTCCAATGGTATTACCTTGCCTTTCTGTTCTTTGCATTTTTCCGTCACCTTGTCCAGCTGATACGGGGCGGCATTGACAAATGCGCGCTTCACGCTCCGCTCTATCTTATCGTTTTTCATTCTAAATGCCCTCCGCCTGCATAATATTTGCCTTCAGCTTTTTTATGGCCCTGCTGTATTTTGAAAGTACCGCCGTAAGGGTCATGCCCATCAGATGCGCGGTTTCGCGGTGCTTCATGCCGCCTACCGCGTGCAGAACGACTATTTGCCGCTCCGCGTCGTCAAGCGCGTTCATGCATTGCTCCAGCACCAATCTGTCCTCGCTCGATACCGCCGCCTGCTCAACATAGCTTTCCCAATCCTCCATCGGGGCATGGGCGTGCTTTGCGCGCTCCCGCAGCCGGTCCAGGCATATGTTGCGGGTTATTGCTATAAGCCAGGCCATCGGCTTCCCCTGCGGCCTGTATGTTCCCGCGCCCGCGTATGCCTTCACGAAGCAGTCCTGCGCCGCCTCCTCCGCGTCGTGCCGGTTTTTCAGCATGGACAGCGCGAATGCGTATACCGCCGCGTTGGCAATGTTATAAAGCGGCTCCATGGCTGCCGCGTCGCCGTTTGCCAGGCGGGCAATGCATCGCTCCATCGTTTCGCGTTCGTCCGCGCTCTGCGGAGCAACGGTATTAAGGCATATCAGCATCGTTCAGCGCTCCTTTCATAACGTAAACGGAAAAACGCCGCGTTTTATTGCGGCAAGGATACCATCAGTTGATAAGAGCACACAAGCCCTAAAGGTTTGCTTTGGGACACTCCTGCGTTCTCGTCGCTTGAATTACCTCCAGTAGTACTGCGCTCCTCGGCCTTGGATCGTCCTCAAAGCAATTTCTTTAGGGTCTTTGAGTTTTAGGAGCCAAAGAGTATGGCAGAGCAAGGAGGACGAATGCAGGAATACTAGAGGTCTTTCAAATGAGGACGACACAGCTATGCCGTGCTATTTGGCCCCTAAAACCTTGTGTGTCCTTGTCAACTGATGGTACCATATGATTGGAAATGATGGAACGAATTATGCCGTATTATTATTCAGGAATATTTCATGCGGCGATGAGCGTACATATAAGCAGCTTGCTTAGGCGGCGGGGTTCGATGCGAAGCAAAATTTGCTCAAAAATGAAAAATCGACCTCATTTTAACATTTGTGTCACAGCAATGCGCGTACGGCCGCTTGATATAATGCGTAAAATGCGCTAAAATAAACTATCAAATTATTTAGTGAAGAAGGAGGGAGCTAAATGCCCGGAATCATTAATACGGAACTTGGCGCCATATCTATACCGGATGAGATCGTGGCAACCATAGCAGGCTATGCTGCCAGCGAGAATTACGGAATAGTCGGCATGCACGCCAAAACTACCGGCGATCAGCTTTGGAAGCTTGTCGGGGGCGACAATCAGCGCCGCGGCGTGAAAGTCACCTGCGTAGAAGGCGACCAGATCGATATAGATCTGTTTGTTACCATCATATACGGCGCAAGCCTCACCGCCGTTGCGGAGAATGCAATCGGCAACGTGCGCTACCGCGTGGAGGACATGACGGGACTTAAAGTGCGCAATGTGAATATTCACGTTGAGGGCGTGCGCGCCTGAAATTGATAATGCTTTCCATGCGGCGTGAACGCAGGGGAAGCACGGAGGAAACTGATTTGGAAAACATGACCATAGGCGGCGCGATGCTGAAGGAAATGTTCCTTACCGGCGCGGCGCTGCTTGAAAAGAACCGGGCGTATATCGATTCGCTCAATGTGTTTCCAGTGCCGGATGGCGATACGGGAACCAATATGTCCATGACGATGCAGAGCGCCGTCAAGGAAATACAGAATTGCAAAGGCACCAATGTGAGCGATATCGCAGCGGCGGCCTCTTTGGGCGCACTCAAGGGTGCGCGCGGCAATTCGGGCGTTATATTGTCCCAGATATTAAGGGGCTTTGCGCGCGCACTTTCAGGCAAAGAAGAAATGGCGCCGGAAAACTTTGCCGCTGCGCTCACTACCGGGACCGAGGCTGCGTATAAGGCCGTTATGAAGCCCGCCGAGGGCACGGTGCTGACGGTTTCCCGTCTCGCTGCCAAGCGGGCTGTGGACACTGCCGCTGAGGGCGCCGACGTGGAGACCACCTTAGCCGCTGCCATCGAGGAGGGCTATGACGCGCTGGCCCAGACCACGGATATGAACCCGGTGCTGAAAAAGGCCGGCGTGGTAGACGCAGGCGGCAAGGGCTACCTGCTGATCCTGGAGGGTATGCTGGCGGAGCTCCGCGGCGAGCCCATCCCCGAAAATGTGGAGGAGCCTGAGACGCACAAGGAAAAGGCCGACTTCAACGCCATGGCGCAGGAGGAGATCACCTTCACCTTCGACACCGTGTATGTGGTGCGCAAGGCCCGGGAGGACATCGACCTCATGCCCCTGCGTGCCTACCTCAGTAGCATCGGCGACAGTCTGGTCATCGGTGAGGACGACGAGACCTTCAAGGTCCACGTCCATACCGACATTCCCGGCGCAGCCCTGACGGAATCCCAGAAATACGGCACGCTGGAGCTGGCGAAGATCGAGAATATGCGCTCTCAGGCCGACGCGCTGGCCGCTGGCCAGACCGCCCAGAGCACCGATGATCTGGACGCCATTGAGGAAGAACTGGAAAACGGAGAAAGCGGTCACAAGGTAGCCGCCCCCGAAAAGGCCGTGGGCTTTCTGGCCATCTGCGCCGGCGACGGCCTTGCCGCCGTGTTCCGGGATCTTGGCTGCGACGCCGTGGTTTCCGGCGGTCAGACCATGAACCCCTCCACGGAGAGTATTCTGGCCGGGATCGATCAGGTCCCCGCTGAGACCGTGTTTGTTCTGCCCAACAACGGCAACATCATTATGGCCGCTCAGCAGTGCCAGGGCCTGACGGAGAAAAACGTGGTGGTCATCCCCAGCAAGACTGTTCCCCAGGGCATCACCGCCATGATGAACGTAGACCCGGAGGCGGAGGTCGCATCTATTACGGAGGCCATGACTGAAGCGCTGTCCACCGTCACCACCTCTCAGATCACCTATGCCGCCCGGGACTCCGACTTCGACGGCTTTGAGATCCATCAGGGTGACTATCTGGCCTTGAAGGAGGGCAAGCTGTTCGGTACCGACACCCAGTTGGACGCTCTGCTGGAAAAGCTGGCAGAGGAAGGGAAGGACTCCTCCTTCATCTCCCTCTATTATGGTGAGGACGTCACTGAGGACGCCGCCCAAGCTGCCGGTGCCCGGTTCCAGGCCGTCTGTCCTGACGCGGAGATTAGCGTGCTCTCCGGCGGTCAGCCTGTATACTACTATATCATATCCTTTGAATAATCCATCAATTACAAACAGGGCAGTCCATCGGACTGCCCTGTTCTTGACAGAAGGAGAACATCATGCTGTTTTTGTGCTATCCCAAATGCTCCACCTGCCAGAAGGCCAAGGCCTGGCTGGAGGAACGGAGCATTTCCTATGATCTGCGGGACATCAAGCAGAACAACCCCACCGCCGAGGAGCTGACCGCGTGGTATCAGAAAAGCGGTCTGCCTCTGAAAAAGTTTTTCAACACCAGCGGTCTGCAATACAAGGCCCTCGGCCTGAAGGAGAAGCTGCCCGCCATGAGCGAGGCGGAGCAGCTCGCTCTGCTGGCCACCGACGGGATGCTGGTGAAGCGCCCTCTGCTGGTGGGGGAGGACTTCGTTCTCACCGGCTTCCGCGCCGCAGAATGGGAAGCGAGACTGGGATGATCCAGACGATCGACTTCGCCCCCCTGGACGGCATCACCAAAATCGTGTTCCGTCAGGTGTGGAGCCAGTTTTTTGGCGGCGTGGACCGCTATTTCATCCCCTTCTTCTCCCCCACGCCTCACCATACCATGACCTCCCGGGACCTCCGGGAGGTAGATTTCATCCACAACGCCGCTCTCCCCTCGGTGCCGCAAGTGATGACGAAAAACGCCGACGATTTCCTCTGGGCCTGCGAAGTCCTCAAGGACATGGGCTATACGGAGGTCAATCTGAATCTGGGCTGTCCCTCCGGCACCGTTACCGCCAAGGGCAAGGGCTCCGGGTTTCTGGCCCATCCGAACGAGCTGGCCGCCTTTTTCGATGAGGTGTTTTCCAAAAATCCACTGCCGGTATCCGTCAAGACCCGGCTGGGCTATGAGACGCCGGAGGAATTTGCCGCTCTGCTGGACCTCTACAACCGCTATCCCATCGCCTGTCTCACCGTCCACCCCCGTGTGCGGAAGGAAAAATACCGGGGGCCTGTCCATCTGGACGTATTTGCTGACGCACTGGCAAACAGCCGCAATCCTGTGTGCTACAACGGCGATCTGCGGACAGTGGGCGAGGTCCGGGCCTTGGAGGGCCGGTTCCCGGAGGTCACGCATGTGATGATCGGCCGGGGACTGGTGGCAGATCCGGCGCTGGCCCGGAAGCTCCGGGGCGGCAAGGGCACCGACCGAGAGGAATTGACAGATTTTCTGGCCGCGCTGTATCAGGGCTATACGGACTTCTATCAGGGGCAGGTCCCCACTGCCGCCCAGCGGATGCGGGAGGTGTGGTTCTATCTGATCCATTTGTTTGACGATGCGGAAAAGCTGAACAAGCAGCTTCGCCGGTTCCGCACTCCGGCGGAATACGAGCGAATTCAGGCGGAAATCCTGGCCTCCTGCCCGATCCGGTCGGACGTTCAGGGGGATCTGATCTGAGCACAAAACTTCATGTATGAGCAGCGCGCCACGAAAACGCGCAAATGCCAATGCGTGAAGTTTTCGTGCATCATTTCCGGTTGCCCTGCAGGGGCGAGGGAATGGCACATTTCTTATTTTTCTGTGCTTTTGCATAGCAAAAAACTTCTCCAGTCTGTCTGGAGAAGTTTTTTATCGAAATACCGTTATTTCAAATGAGCCTCCGCGGCGGTCAGGATATTCCGCATGAGCATAGCCCGAGTCATGGGGCCAACGCCGCCGGGGACCGGAGTGATGTAGGACGCCTTCGGCTCCACAGCGGCAAGATCCACATCCCCGCAGAGCTTTCCGGCCTCGTTCCGATTCATGGCCACGTCAATGACCACTGCGCCATCCTTCACCATATCGGCAGTAACGCAATTCACTTTTCCAACGGCGGATACTAAAATATCCGCCTGCCGGGTGATGTCCGCCAAATCCGGCGTTTTGGAATGGCACAGCGTCACGGTGCCGTCCGCCTGGGTCAGCAGCGCCGCCATGGGTTTGCCCACGATATTGCTGCGGCCCAGCACGACACATCGCTTTCCCGCCGGGGAAATGCCATATTCCCGCAGCATTTCCATAACTCCCGCCGGGGTACAGGGCTGGAACACCGGATCGCCGATGTTCAGCCGCCCCACGTTGTAGGGATGGAAGCAGTCCACATCCTTTTCCGGGGCGATAGCAGCGATCACCGCCGCCGCCTCCAAGGGCTTGGGCAGAGGGAGCTGCACCAGAATACCGTCCACCGCCGGGTCACGATTCAGTTTTTCAATGAGGTCCAACAGCTCCCGTTGGGTGGTCTCCGCCGGAAGCCGGTAGGGAAAGCTGCGGATGCCGCACTCCCCGCAGTCCGCTTCCTTACCCCGGACATAGACTTGCGAGGCGGAGTCTTCCCCTACCAGCACCACCGCCAGCCCCGGCTGACGGGGCAGCTTGGCGGCTTTCTCCGCTACCTGGGCCTTTACCTTGGCCGCAAGGGCTTTTCCGTCAATTCTCGTTGCCATGCGTCTCTCCCTTTTCCGGTTTCTCCTGTGTTTCCGTATCCGGAACGGTCTCGGCGTCAGGGGTCTCCACAGCCTCCGTCTCCAACGGGTCCGCCGCTTCTCCCTCCGTAGGCACTTCGTTCATAAGGGTCTCCGCCAACACGGCGTCCTCCGCTTCCGCAGCGGCCAGACGCGCCTTTTCCGCCGCCACCTGATGGACCCACAGGCTCTCCGGTGACCGCTTCTTGATGCGGATGTTATAGAACAGCATAAAGGCTGCCACCGCCACCATCACAATACTCAGCGCCTGAGACACCCGGATTCTCTGTCCGAACAGCTCCCAGTTGAAGAGGTACAGGCTGTCGGTCCGCAGGCCCTCGATCCAGCTGCGGCCCAGACCGTACCACAGGAAATAGAACCAGGTGTTCTCCCCGTCGAACCGACGGCCCTTGGACACGATGAACAGGATCAGCAGCAGGCCAATCAGATTCCAGAAGCTCTCATAGAAAAAGGTAGGATGGACCTCGATGCTGGTATACTGGCTGACCCACAGCTTCATCCGCCAGGGCAGGGTAGTCTCCCCGCCGAAAGCCTCCCGATTGATGAAATTGGCCCACCGGCCGATGATCTGGCCTAACAGCAGGCCCATCACCGCTACATCGCCCATGGCAAAAAACGGAAGCTTATGGCGCTTTGTGTAGACTAACGCTACCAATACACCTGCGATCACCGCGCCGTAAATAGCCAGTCCGCCGTCCCAGATCCGGAACATGGCACCCCAATCCAGGCTGCCGTCCGTATTCCGGTAAAGGTCCAGATAGAACAGAACATAATAAAACCGGGCGCCGATGATGCAGCAAGGCACCGCCCAGAGCACCATGTCCATAATGTTGTCCTCAGTCAGACCATAGTGTTTGGCCTGCTTCATGCAGAGATACAGCCCCGCCAGCATGGCAAATGCCAGAATGATCCCGTACCAGTAGATCCCGTGGCCGATATGGATGGCCACCGGGTCAATGTTCAATTCCCAATCCCCGAACAGGCCGGGGAAGCTGATGGGCATGTTTTTCAGTGCGCTCACAACAGGTTCTTCCTTTCGGCGGCAAAGAGTTTACCCCGCCGCATATGTTTTCTGCAAGAGACCCAACGGGCCTTTTCGTCTCTTCCCAAAGACTTATTGTTTCGGCACGATCCGGCTGAGGACCATCCGTTCCGCCGTGACATTGGTTTTCAGGAACGCTGCAACATCCTCCGGCGTGATGGATTCAAATACCTCCGGGAAGCGGAGGGGATCATAGCCGTGGAAATAGCCCTCCGTCAAGGTCACAGCGATGTTCTCAAAGGAGTTCAGTCCCCGGAGATTGGCGCCGAAGGATGCCTTGCGGATTCGCCGGAAGTAGTCTTCGTCCACGCCCTCCGCCGCGATGCGGGCAGCCTCCCGCAGGATGGCGTCGGTGACGGCACTGGCATCCTTGCTGTCGCCGCCGGCGTAGAGATAGGCCACGCCGGGCATCATCTCAAAGGCCCCGCCGAAGCTGGGGTTGATGAGGCCCTGCTCATAAAGCCGCTGATACAGCGCGCTGGACTCGCCCAGCAGAATATCGCTGGCCATGTCGCCCAGAATGGCGGCGCGCATATAATCGTCGCCCTCCGTCGCCGGGGCACACTTGAAGCCCGCCAGGAACTGCGGTGCGGAGACCTCCATCTCCAGAACGGTCTCCTTCTCCGCCACGGTCTCCGGCTCCGTGCCGTAATCCCGCTCAATGATGGGGCCGCTGAGCTTGGGCAGCACCCGGTTGGCCAGATCGATCACATGGACCGGGTCCACGTCGCCCACCACCGTCAAAATCATGTTGGCCGGGGTATAAAATGCCTTATGGCAGTCATACAGCGTGTCCGCAGTGATTTCGGCAATGCTCTCCACTGTACCGGCAATGCTGGTGCGGGCCGCATGGCGATGATACATGGCCCGCAGCATCCGGGTGTAGATCTGCCAGTCGGGGTTGTCCTCGATCATGCGGATCTCCTGACCGATGATGCCCTGCTCCTTGGCAACACTCTCATCGGTGAAATAGGGAATGGACACAAAGGACAGCAGGATCCGCAGGTTTTCCTCAAAATGCTCCGTGGAATCGAAATAGTAGGCCGTCATGGCGTTGGCGGTGAAGGCGTTGGGTTCCGCGCCGTTTTTCGCCAGCTCCTGCAGGGCGTTGCCCTCCCGGGTGTCGAACATCTTGTGCTCCAGATAATGGGCGATGCCCGCCGGGGTGTTCAGCCACTGCCCGTCCAGACAGAACCGGGTATCCATACCGCCGTAGCGGGTGGAGAAAAAGGCGTACTTTTTGGCGTAGCCGGGCTTAGGCACCACGCAGACCTCCAGTCCGTTGGTCAGCCGTTCCCGGCAGACTGCCTCGCCGATCCGCTCATAAAAAGTCTCTTTCACGCTTCCCCCTCCTTCCCCTTCAGGAAATACACCGTATCCAGCTTCACGGTGCTCATGGCACGGCAGATCCGTTCCGCCGTCATGTCCTGAATGGCACGGGCCAGGTCCGCCGGGGTCTCATGCTGCCCTGTGGCAGCCTGTCCCAGATAAAAGTTTTCCAGCTTGCCCTGAGAATCGCCAACGGTTGCATAGCTGTTCAGCAGCGTGGAGCGGGCGCCTTCCAGCTCCCAGTCCTCCAGCTCACCCTTCTGAACCGCCTCCAGCTGGGCCATGATCTCATCGTAAGCCCGCTGATAGTTCTGGAACTCAATGCCGGAGGACACGGTGATGAGGCCCTTCTGCCGGTGGTAGAGGGAGGACGCGTAATAGCAGAGGGACAGCTTCTCCCGGACGTTCAAAAACAGCTTGGAGTTGCTGGACCCGCCGAAGAGCGTATTACCCATCAGCAGAGCGGGCATATCGTCACTGCCGCAGGAAAAACCCATGCCCAGCTTGCCCTGGGTCACGTCCAGCACATCCTCCACATGCTGCACGGATTCCCGGCAGACGTGGGGCGCCGCCGTGGAGATCACCCGGACCTCCTCACGGGGCAGGGTGGCAAAGGCCGCCGCCAACGCCTGCTTTACCCGTTCCAGATCTGCGCTGCCGCTGTATATGATCTCCAGCGGCGCTGTGGAGATCAGATCCCGGTACTGGGTATAGACCTTCAGCGCTTGCAGCTTGTCCACCGTCTCCTCGTCGCCCAGACGGGGCACGGCGTAGGCCTCTCCGTCGCACAACGCCCGCAGCAGACGGCTGTCCGCCCAATCCCGCTTATCGTTGATGAGAGACCGGATGGCCTCCAGCAGATTGGTCTTTTCGCTTTCAAAATACTCCGGCACAAACCGGCCGTGGTAGGTGACAGGGTCGCAGATCAGCTCGCCCAGCAGCGCCGCCGCCGGTTCCAGCAGCCGTTCGCCGCCGGGGGCGTACCGATCGTCAATAAAACTGGCCACAAATCCCACGCACTGGTTTTCGCCTTTTTTTCGCACTGTGTAGTCGATGGAGGCATCGTAGAGGTTGTCCATCTTTGCGGAAAGCGCTCCCATATCGGGACAGCTTACCGTACCCCGCCGCAGCACCGCCGCCAGCAGTGCGTTGGCTCCCGCCGTCTCCCGCCGCAAAGGCGTGACGAACTGTGCGGAAAGCAGACTGGTTTTGAATTTTCTCGCCGGCAGATAGGTCAGGTGGACGCCCTCCGCCAGCCGGATGCGTGTCGCTTCCAAATCATCAACTCCTTATGGACCGCGCAGGCAGCCCGTTCAATGTCAATACAGAGTTTATTATATGTCAAATATATGAATAATTCAAACCTTTTTCTGTGGGCCTCTCCATCATTTTTGCCACTGTGCGCAAAAAGCGGAAAAACCGGCGGTCTCCCGCCAGTTTTTCCGCATAAAACGATTCTTTTTTATTCCAGCACCCGCAGGAGATTTTCCGATGCGATGGCCTGCCGCTCCGCCTCCGAAAAGCCGATCCGTTCCAGCTCAAAAATGAAATTCTGAGCCTGACCGCAGTCCTCCATGCCCTCGCACCCCTCATAACCGGGGCCGAAATACTCGCAGAAGTCAAAGCCGCAGGCAACGTGTTCCGGTCCCATGACCTCCGCCATGTGGGCGGCATGACGGGCCAGCATAGCCGCCGTCTGCTGCCGGGGCTCCTTATGTACAAAGTCGTGGGACACATTGACCCCCACCACACCGCCGGTATCCCGGATGGCGCGAAGCTGCTCATCCGTCAGGTTCCGGCGAACATCGCACAAGGCCCGGCAGTTGGAGTGGGAGGCGATCACCGGCCCCTCCGCCAGATCCATAATATCCCAAAAGCTGCGGTCACTGGTGTGGGATACATCCGGCAGGATGTTCAGCCGCTGCATCCGGCGGACCGCCTCCCGCCCCAGCTCCGTCAGGCCCCTGTCCGGATTGCCGCCGGCACCGCAGGCCAGCAGGTTTTCCTCGTTCCACGTCAGCATCCCCATTCGGACACCCCACTGTGCATACTGTTCCAGCCGCTCCAGCCGGTCGCCCACCGGTTCCATGCCCTCCACGCTCAAAAAGGCGAACAGCTTTCCCTCCGCTTGCGCTTTCCGGGCCTCCGCCGCCGTCCGTACCAGTGCCAGCCAGGGGCACTCTGCCAGCTCCTCCCGAGCGCGGGCCATCATCTCCTCCGTCCGCCGCCAGCCGTCCCAGTCCGGGTGAGCGGACCAGATGGAGTCCTGTTCCACCGTTGTCCAGATGGAAAGCCCCAGGCCGCCGATCTGCCCCGCCTGTAATCTCGGCAGGTGACGCCGTTCAAAGACACGGTCCTCCCCGGCCTGCCGCCACTTGGTCACATCATATAAAAGGTCCGCATGTCCGTCGAAAATCATCATCTGGTGTCTCCCCTTTCTTCCTTATACAGTATATCTGCCTGTTCATCCCGGTGCAACTGTAAATTTCCTTGAATTTTTCCGGGTTTTTCTCCATTTTCCCCTTGACTTTCCGGCGAAAATCCTGTAAACTGATTCCTGTTGTAAAGCGTCACAGCTTTACAGGAAAGGAGTTCAACATGAAAAATCAGACTTATCGGATGACGATGCTCTTTGATTTCTACGGCGAACTCCTGACTGACCGTCAGAAGGAGTTCTTTGATCTCTATTATAATGAGGACCTCTCCCTGTCTGAGATTGCCGAAAATGAAGGCATTTCCCGTCAGGGCGTCCGGGACGTGATCGTCCGGGCGGAGGCCGCCATGCAGGAGATCGAGGACAAGACCGGCCTGATCCGCCGCTTTGAACAGTTCCGGGGTCATCTGGATGCCATCCGCAGCGCTGCTGAGGATATCCGCACCCTGAACTACCGGCAGTATGAGGACAGCCGCCTGACGGAACTGACTGATAAGATCACGGCGGAGGTCTCCGCGCTGAAGGAGTAACCAATGGCATTTGAAGGACTGAGTGAAAAACTGAATGCGGCCTTTAAGCGTCTGCGGGGCAAAGGCCGGCTGACGGAAAATGACGTCCGGGAAGCCATGCGGGAGGTCCGTCTGGCACTGCTGGAAGCCGACGTGAGCTACAAGGTGGTCAAGGAATTCGTGGCCACCGTAACGGAGCGGTCTGTGGGCACTGACGTGCTGGACAGCCTGACTCCCGCTCAGCAGGTGGTAAAGATCGTCAACGAGGAACTGACGAACCTCATGGGCGGCGGCACCGCAAAGCTGGCTTTTGCCAACAATGGCCCCACGATCGTCATGATGGTGGGCCTTCAGGGCGCCGGTAAGACCACCACCACCGCCAAGCTGGCGGGCTATATGAAGAAGTTCCACAGTAAGCGGCCCCTGCTGGCCGCCTGCGACGTGTACCGCCCCGCCGCTATTGAGCAGTTGAAGGTAGTGGGCGGACAGCTGGGACTTCCGGTTTTTGAAGAAGGCCAGGGCGATCCCGTAAAAATTGCTGAAAACGCCCTACGCTATGCCAGAGATCACGGCAATGACCTGGTGTTCTTAGATACCGCCGGCCGGCTCCATGTGGACGAAGCCCTCATGGACGAGCTGAAGCGGATGAAGGCAACCGTCCATCCCAACGAGATCCTGCTGGTGGTGGACGCCATGACAGGTCAGGACGCCGTCAACGCCGCCTCCGCTTTTGACGAGGCGCTGGGTATCGACGGTGTGGTGCTCACCAAGCTGGACGGCGATGCCCGCGGCGGCGCGGCCCTCTCCATCAAGGCCGCCACCGGCAAGCCCATCAAGTTTGTGGGTACCGGCGAAAAGCTGGATATGATTGAGCCCTTCCATCCGGACCGCATGGCCAGCCGGATTCTGGGCATGGGCGATATGCTGTCCTTCATCGAAAAGGCACAGCAGACCTATGACGAAAAGCAGGCCAAAAAGCTGGAGGAAAAGCTGAAGAAAAACAGCTTTACCCTGTCGGACTATTTCGACCAGCTCCAGCAGATCCGGAATATGGGCGACCTCAGCCAGCTGGCAGGTATGATGCCCGGCAATCTCGGCAGTAAGCTTCAGGGTGCACAGATCGACGAAAAGGCCATCGCCCACACGGAGGCCATCATCCTCTCCATGACCCCGGAGGAACGGGAAAATCCTCAGATCTTAGGCGCCAGCCGGAAAAAGCGGATCGCCGCCGGCTGCGGTCTGGATGTTGTGGATGTAAACCGGCTGCTGAAGCAATTTGAGGGAATGCAGCAGATCATCAAGCAGGTCACTGGCGGACGGAAGCCCGGCTTCGGGTTCGGCGGTCTGGGACACGGCCGCGGCCTGCGTAAGCGCAAAAAGAAATAAACCGTATATTAGATGTCATAACCCGGACATTTATTATAAAAACATCAATCTATTTATTACATTTTGGAGGTACTATCAATGGTTAAGATCAGACTGCGCCGCATGGGCGCCAAGAAGGCTCCTTTTTATCGTGTTGTTGTCGCTGACTCCCGTTTCCCCCGCGATGGCCGTTTCATCGAGGAGATCGGCACTTACAATCCCTGCGTGGCTCCCGCCGATATCAAGATCGACGCTGACCGCGCCAAGGAGTGGATCAAGTCCGGCGCTCAGCCCACTGACACCGTGAGAGCTCTGCTGAAAAAAGTGGACGTCCTCTAATCCGGAGGGCGGAGCATGAAGGACTTGCTGCTCTACATCGCCAGAAACCTGGTGGACGATCCTGACAGCGTCTCCGTGACGGAGGTTCAGGGCGATCAGGAACTGACGTTGGAGCTGCGCGTCGCCCCTGATGATATGGGGAAGGTGATCGGCCGTCAGGGCCGCATCGCCAAGGAGATCCGGACCGTGGTCCGGTCTTACGCCCAGCGCACCGGCGTTAAGGTTTCCGTCGATATTGTAGACTAAAAAAGCAGCTCACCTGCATTGCAGGTGAGCTGCTTTTTCCTTTTACGAACCGTTCAAATCGGCGTTCAGACACCAAGACCGGCATAGAACAGCCAGCACAGTACATATCCGGTCAGTACTGCCATCAGTGTGAAGGGCACGCCGATCCGCATGAACTGCCCCGCCGAGACTTCATAGCCCTCCCGGCGCAGAATACCGCAGGCGGCGATATTGGCGCTGGCTCCCACGGGAGTCAGGTTGCCGCCCAGCGTCGCGCCTACCAGCAGTCCGAAGCACAGCACCGTCTGATCCACGCCCAAGGCAGTCGCCACGCCGCCTACCACCGGCAGCATGGTGGCCGTATAGGGGATGTTGTCCACAAAGGCGGAGATCAGCACCGAAGCCCAGACGATGATGGTATAGGTCAGGAACAGGTTTCCGCCGCCCATTCCCGTGATGATATGGCTGAGATCATCGATGATCCCCGCCCGTTCAATGCCCCGGATCACCAAGAACAATCCTGCCAGCAGCGCTAAGGTCTCATAGTCGATGGCCTTCAGCACGTCCTTTGCCAGGGCTGTGCCGTACCTGCCGCACTCCGCCGCAAGCCCCGCCAGGAAGAATGTCATGCAGATCAGGCCGTTGGTGATCTCCGGCTTGTTGGGGATAAAGGACGCGGCGATCAGGGAAAGCACCGTTCCCAGCAATAGCCAGGTGGGCAGATAGTCCGTCACCGGCGTCAGCGCCGCGCCGTACAGCTTGCCCTTTTCCTTCCGGAACAGAAACAGCATCACCGGCACCGTCATCAGCGCCCCGGCCTGCACCACCCAGAACAGGCCCGGACGGCCCCGGTAGGCAAAAAAGTCCATGAAATCCAGTCCCATGTGGCCGCCCAGCAGGATGGACGTGGTATCCCCCACCAGCGTAGCCGCGCCCTGCAAGTTGGAGCTGACGGCAATGGCCAGAATGGGCTGCACCGGGGAAATATTCAGCTTTTTGGAGATGGCAAGTCCCACCGGAGCCAGCATCAGCACCGTGGCTACATTATCCACAAAGGCGGATACCAGCCCCGCGAACAGTGCCAGTGCGATGATGAGCCATTTTACGCTGGGCAGCACCGCCACCAGCCGGTCCGACAGGCGGTTTGGCATATTGGACCGGATGAACAGGTCCACAGTCCCCATGGTGCCCGCCAGCATCATCAGCACGTTCCAGTCCACCGTTCCCGCAACGTCCCCCAGCGGCACGATCCGCAGGAGTAGAAACAGCGCCGCCGCGGACAGGGCGGACACCGCCCGGTACTTGGGCAGCAGGAGCAGCAGGGCGTAAACCGCGATAAAGGTCAGGAGTGCGATGGTTTTCATAGGGTATCCTCCGTACAAATTCGATAGAACTCCAAATACGGCAAAAGCGGCACTTTCGCCGCGTCAGACAGCAAAAGTCCCGCTTCTTCCCACGCGGCCCAGGTCCTTCATCCGGGATGGCAAACCGCGCAGCGCCCTGATGGCGCAAACCGCTTCCTTTTACGCATGTCAGGATACCAGACTTTTCTCCGTCCGTCAAGCGAACGCTTCGATAGGATAAGATATGCGGGCCTGTCCCATTTCATTCCTGCGTCACCTCCGGAGCGGGAAGGCTTCCCCATCAGCTTCGGCCAGCGGGAAAGCGGGGCCACCGTCCCGGCTTTCCCTGTCCGGTCCCTTACTGCCGCCGGGCCGTCCGGTACTCGTCACCGGGGCGGTAAAAGGGGCAGCTGTCATTGGCAGAACGGAGGAACCGCTCCATCTCGTCCTCATCCAGATCCGCCTCGCAGTAATTGGTATCCGCTTCCGGATCGTACTCATAATAAACGCAGTCCTCACAATTCGTCATAGCGTGCTCCTCACTTGGTAGGAATGATCTCGATCCAGTAACCGTCGGGATCAGAGATAAAGTAAATACCCATGGCCGGGTTCTCGTAGCAGATGCAGCCCAGCTTTTCGTGGAGAGCGTGAGCCTTTTCCATATCCTCCACCGCCAGAGCCAAGTGGAATTCGCACTCGCCCAAATCGTATTTCTGGGGATGATCCCGGAGCCAGGTCAGTTCCAGCTGAAACTCCGTTTTCCCGTCCCCCAGAAACGTGAGGATAAAGCTGCCGTCTGCCGCTTCCTTTCTGCGGACCGGCTCCAGCCCCAGCGCGTCATGATAAAAAGCGATAGACCGCTCCAGATCCGTCACATTAAAATTAAAATGGTTAAAAGCAAACATAGGTTCCCTCCTGTTTTGATCTGCCTGCATTATACCGCGTTCCGGGTCTGTCCGCAAGCGGTTCTCTCTTTTTATATTCCCTGCCGCGGCCATTTGTCTTTCTCACAAAATCTTAGGAAAATCCGCCCTCACTCCGGAATTTTGTATAAAACGCCCTCAGCTTTTATGCCTTCCCCCTTATCTTTATCCATTTTCACATGCGCTTTCCTGTTGACAATTCAATTCCGCGGGATTACAATAAACCCATAATTCAGGCAGAAAGGAGCGATTCAGATGATGTTCAATCGTTTTTACAACATGGAAATGATGAATACTTCTGCGTCCGCTCCCAGTGCGAACGCTGGCTCTTCCTGCGCACATACCGCTTGCACTTCTCATACTGCCAATACTGCTATGATCGCTATTATGGACGCCATTATTATGGCGTCCATTATTATTTGCGGCCTGATTATTAGCCTGCGTGCCATCGCCTTGATTGCGATTCTGGTACTGGTCGTAGGTCTGATTATTCAGGAAGTGAATACGCCCTGGTGTAATGAGTTAGCGATTTAACTGTTTGATACAGTAAAGCGGCTCCGCCAGTGGCGGGGCCGCTTTTTTGTATGACTTCCCCCGTATTCCGCACGGCCGGCGGAGCGGAGAAAGCCCCATATAAATCTGATTTCGTTTTGATGAAAAGGAGAACCAATATGAAAAAGAAATTGTTAGCCTTTGTTATGGCCGCGACTATGGTGTTCAGTCTGGCCGCCTGCGGTTCCAGCAGTTCCAATGATTCCAGCAATTCCGGCAGTTCCAGCGATTCCGATTCCGCCCAGTCCGGCGACGAGGTCCAGACCTTCAAGCTGGGTTCCATCGGCCCCCTGACCGGCGACGCCGCCATCTACGGTCAGGCCGTGGTCAACGGTGCCCAGCTGGCCGTCGATGAGATCAATGCCAGCGACTCCAAGATCAAGTTTGAGTTCAAGGGCGAGGATGACGAGGCCGACGGCGAAAAGTCCACCAACGCCTACAACCAGCTGATGGACTGGGGCATGCAGGTTCTGGTCGGCCCCACCACCACCGGTGCTTCCATGGCTGTGGCTGATGTCTGCAACAGCGAGCGCACCTTCATGATCACGCCCTCCGCTTCCGCTGTGGACGTGACCGCCGGCAAGGACAATGTGTTCCAGGTCTGCTTCACCGACCCCAACCAGGGCATTTCCTCCGCTGACTACATCGCCGAGAATATGCCGGACGCCAAGATCGCCGTGCTGTACCGCAACGATGACGCTTACTCTCAGGGCATCCACGATACCTTCGTGAAGGAAGCCACCGAAAAGGGTATGAGCGTTGTCTATGAGGGCACCTTCACCAACGATACCGCCACCGACTTCTCTGTCCAGCTCTCCGGTGCCCAGAGTGCCGGCGCCGATCTGGTGTTCATGCCCATCTACTATCAGCCCGCTTCCATCGTTCTGGCTCAGGCCAAGGCCATGGGCTACGCTCCCACCTTCTTCGGCGTGGACGGCATGGACGGCATCCTGACCATGGAAGGCTTCGATCCCTCTCTGGCTGAGGGCCTGATGCTCCTGACTCCCTTCTCCGCTACCGTTCCCGAAACCCAGTCCTTCGTGGAAGCTTACACCGCTGCCAATGACGGCGTGACCCCCAACCAGTTCGCCGCTGACGCTTATGACGGTGTCTACATTGTCAAGGAAGCTCTGGAAAAGGCCGGCTGCACCGCTGATATGAGCAGCGCCGATATCTGCGAGTCTCTGGTGGCTCAGATGACCCAGATCTCCTACTCCGGTCTCACCGGCAAGGACATGACCTGGAACGCTGAGGGTCAGGTCTCCAAGGCTCCTACCGCTTATGTCATCAAGGGCGGCGAGTACGTCCTGCCTGAGGCTTAATGTCTCACACCTGAACGCTGACCGCAAGGACCGGCAGCCGGGGCCTTCCCCGGCTGCCCCCTGCGGCGTTCAGGTCCCTGTCCTCTTCCGCTGTTTCCATGGCGGAAATCTGGGCAGAGGCGCTCCCTCCGCCCGTATTTCTGTCATGGAAGGCTCCACTCCATATTCTATAAAGAGAAAAGAGGTATTGCCCCATGGAATTTCTGTCCTATTTGATCAGCGGCATCAGCCTGGGCAGCATTTACGCCATCATCGCTCTGGGCTACACCATGGTGTACGGCATCGCCAAGATGCTGAACTTTGCCCACGGCGACATCATTATGATCGGCGGCTATGTTTCCTTCTGCTCCATGTACTATTTAAATCTCCCCCCCATCGTGGCCACCCTGCTGGCAGTGATCGCCTGCACCGTCCTCGGCATCGTGATCGAGCGGCTGGCCTATGCGCCTCTGCGCTCCGCCCCCTCTCTGGCAGTGCTGATCACCGCCATCGGCGTCAGCTATTTCCTCCAGAACTCCGCTCTGCTGATTTGGAAGGCCGCCGCCAAGACCTATCCTCCCGTTGTCGCAGGCGCTGTGCAGCTTTTCAACGGCCAGCTCACCATTTCCTACATTTCTCTGCTGACCATCGCCGCCTGCATCGTCATCATGCTGGCGCTGACCACCTTCGTCAGCAAGTCCAAGATGGGCAAGGCCATGCGTGCCTGCTCCGAGGATAAGGGCGCGGCCCAGCTCATGGGCATCAACGTCAACTCCACCATTTCCGCCACCTTTGCCATCGGCTCCGCTCTGGCGGCCATTGCCGGTGTGCTGCTGTGCTCCTTCAACACCTCTCTGATGCCCACCACCGGCTCCATGCCCGGCATCAAGGCGTTCACCGCCGCCGTGTTCGGCGGCATCGGCTCTATCCCCGGCGCATTTCTGGGCGGCCTGCTGCTGGGC
>ENA-OYZW01000448-OYZW01000448.1-human-gut-metagenome-genome-assembly--contig:-NODE-448-length-18466-cov-5.746184_pt1 | contig 18466 bp, 20 predicted proteins | sample MGYA00244075_ERZ653474 | MGnify/ENA primary metagenome ERZ653474 (study PRJEB26926, sample SAMN06164949) | human gut metagenome | biome: ENVO:00009003; feature: ENVO:2100002; material: ENVO:00002003...
GCAGGCGGAAAAGACCCGCTGTTTGGGCATGTTGACGGTTTTCAGATAGACCCTATGAAGAAATAGTATTATTCTTCCGTCTTTTCCGCCGCGGGAAGGGCGTTCCTGTCCGCGTTGACGTAGGCCATCAGCTCGTCGCCGGTGATGGTCTCCTTTACCAGAAGGAACTCGGAAATTTCGTCCAGCAGTCCCCGGTTTTCCGTCAGGATGCGCTTGGCGTCGGCGTAGGCCTGCTGCAAAATCTCCATGACCTCCTTGTCCACCTCGGCGGCGGTCTCCTGGGAGCAGTCCATATAGGCCTGCCCGTCCAGATACTGGTTCTCCACCGAAGCCGTGGACATCAGCCCGAACTTTTCGCTCATGCCGTACTGGGTCACCATGTTTCTCGCAAGCGCGGTTGCCCGCTGGATATCGTTGGCAGCGCCGGTGGTCTGGACGCCGAACACCACCTGCTCGGCAGCACGTCCGCCCACCAGAGTACGCAGTTCCGTGCGCAGTTCTTCGGCGGTGGACAGATACTTTTCTTCCTCGGGCATCTGCATGGTATAGCCCAGCGCGCCGGAGGTGTGGGGAACAATGGTGATCTTGGACACGGGCTGGGAATGCTTTTCCAGCGCCGCCACCAGTGCGTGACCCACCTCGTGATAGGCCACCAGCCGCTTTTCCATGTCTGTCAGAACGGTGTTCTTCTTCTCCGTACCGGCAATGACCGTCTCGAAGGACACCAGCAGGTCTTCCTGATTCACCAGCTGACGGCCCTTGCGTACAGCCCGGAGAGCAGCCTCATTGACCAGATTGGCAAGGTCAGCGCCCACCGCGCCGGCCGTGGCCTGAGCGATCTTCCGCAGGTCCACATCGTCGGACAGCCTGATCTTCCGGGTGTGTACCTTCAATGTATCCAGCCGTCCCTGAAGGTTGGGCTTGTCCACGATGATCCGGCGGTCGAACCGGCCGGGACGGAGCAGTGCCTTGTCCAGAATCTCGGGACGGTTGGTGGCCGCCAGACACACGATGCCCTTGGACGGCTCAAAGCCGTCGATCTCGCTGAGCAGCTGGTTCAGCGTCTGCTCCTGCTCGGAATTGTTCCCGTAGCGGTTGTCCCGGGCGCGGCCCACGGCGTCGATCTCATCAATGAAGATGATACAGGGCGCAACCTTCGCCGCCTGCTGGAACAGGTCACGGACACGGCTTGCGCCCATGCCCACGAACATCTCCACAAAGTCGGAACCGGAAATGGAGAAGAAGGGGACGTTGGCTTCCCCCGCCACGGCCTTGGCCAGCAGCGTCTTGCCGGTGCCGGGAGAGCCTACCAGCAGCGCGCCCTTGGGCAGCTTTGCGCCGATGGCGGTGTACTTCTGGGGATTGTGGAGGAAATCAATGATCTCCTGTAAGGACTCCTTGGCCTCGTCCTGACCGGCCACGTCCTTGAAGGTGACGCCGGTCTGCTTCTCCATATACACCTTGGCGTTGGACTTGCCCACGTTGCCGATGCCGCCGATGCCGCCGCCGTTTTTGGACACGATCCGCATCACCAGCACGATCAGCCCCATGGTCAGCAGCATAGGCAGAATGTACATCACCAGGATGTCGCCCAGGACGCTCCAGGAGCTCTTGACGGGGCTGGAATACTCCACGCCGTGCTCATCCAGCAGGGGAAGCAGCCGGGTGTCCGTCAGGTAGGTGGTGTACAGGGTGATGGGGTTCTTCTCGCTCTGGGTATAGGTCCGGGGCTGCTGATTCTTGTTGGACGACTCCTGGGTATAGGTATAGCCCTCCACCGGGGTGGCATACAGCACGCCGTCCTTCAGCTCGATCTTCTTGATCTGGTCCTCCTGCACCAGGTTCATCATCTGGCTGTAGGTGATCTCGAAGCTCTTGCCGCCGCTGGTCATGGCCAGAATGTAGTTGAACACCAGGGTCAGCACCAACGCCCAGCCGATCAGGGAGAGGACGCTGCGCAGATTCCGGTTGTTCTTCTTGTTTCCGCCGTTGTTTCCGCCGTTTCTGTTGTTTGAGTCCATCTTGGTCTCCTTCCGTCAAAAAAACTGCCCCCAGCCTGGCCGCCTCCGGGCAGAAATCCTTTAGTATTCTTGCAGTATACCATAAAATAAATTCCGTCACAAGCGGAGAATGACGGCTTTTGTGTTAATTTTCTATGAATCCCCGGCAGGGGCATTTCCGACAAGCTGGCAGGCTCCCCGGACGATTTTCGCCCGGGGAGCCCGTTTATCGTATTCAGTCCTCCCGGCCTGCGTGGCGGCAGGAGGTCCGGAAGGTGGACCCCCATGCGTTCTTCATGGTCCAGGAGGGGGTACATACCCTGGGCAACTTCAAGCGGCACCTGAACCCCTGACGGAAAAAACCGTCCCGGTACAGAGCGGGACGGCCCGGAAAACCGGCGGTTTGTCCCGGGACAAAGGCGAGAAAAGGCGGGACGCCCAAGGCTGTGGAAATGCTTTGGGCGTCCCGCTGTTTTTTGAACCTATTCGCCTAAAATTTCGGCAAAAATTCCAATGCTGTCTGCTCCGGCGTCATAGACTTTTCCGCCGGACTGGGTCAGGGGCAGGGTCAGGGTCACGGCGCTGCCGCTGCTGTCCGTGAAGGTCAGCTCCATGGACATGGCGCCGGGGGTGGTGACGGAGGCGTCCGTGGGAACAAATTCCAGGCTCCGGGCGGCGTCGGTCATGGCCCGGACCTGGGCCGGGTCGGTGCAGGTAACGGTTTTTCCGGCGTAGGTAACGGTGACGGCGGTCACCGAATCGCCGGGCAGCGGCACAGCCGCCGGGGCGGCGCAGGCCGAAAGCGTCAGGCACAGCGCCAACAGAAGGGGCAAGAGCTTTTTCATGGTCCGTCTCCTTTCCGATATGCCACAATATTCCGATACTTATACAAAACCATTATACGCTTTTGGACGAATTTGTCAAATAAAAATGGACGTTTTTTTGCGAATCCGAACAGAGAGCATACCGGTGCCCGTATCCGCAGGGGCGGACGGCACTGTCCGTGGCGGAAACGTGGATTTGCCCGGAGGACTTATTCTGCCCGGCTGGCGTGGCGGCAGATGGCCTCAAAGGTCTGCTGGCTGATGTCGTGCTCCATCTTGCAGGCGTCGGCCTCGGCGGTTTCCGGGTCCACACCCAGATGGATCAGAAACTGCGTCAGGGTCTTGTGCCGGTCCAGCATGCTGGCGGCGATGGCCATGCCCGTGTCCGTCAGGGTGATGAGCCCCTCCTTGTCCATGGTGATATAGCCGCTCTCCCGCAGGCGCTTGGTGGCGTAGCTGACGCTGGGCTTTGTCACGCCCAGATACTCCGCAATGTCAATGGAGCGAATGTAGCCATGCTTCTCCTTCATCATCAGCATGGTTTCCAGGTAATCCTCCGAGGCTCTTAAGATCTGCATGGCAAACAGTACCAACCTTCCAGTAAGATTATATATAGGTTAGCATATTTTAACCAAAATTGCAAGGAAGAAAAATTTTTCCGGAAAAAGGGTTGACAACAAATGTTAGAGGTGTTAAACTATCCAGCGGTTAAGGGAGCTTAACCTTTTTCTTGGCAAAGAGGTTAAGGCAGATTAACCATTCATTTTTCACGATCGGTTAGCGACCCCTAACCGCTATCACAGGGAGGGAAGCAGCTATGATGCCGCTGACATTAGCCAACATGGGCGAAGAAAATCTCATCCACCGGGTGGGCGGCAGCCCCGAGGTGAAAAAGCATCTGGAGGACCTGGGCTTTGTGGCCGGGGGCACCGTCACAGTGGTGGCGGCCCTGGGCGGAAACGTCATCGTCAAGGTCAAGGAGGCCCGCATCGCCATCAGCGAGGAAATGGCCCGAAAGATCATGATTTGAGAAACTAAAATACATAAAAGGAGAGAATCCACATGAAAACACTGCGCGACGTGAAAATCGGCGAGACGGTCCAGGTGGTGAAGCTCCACGGGGAGGGCCCCGTGAAGCGCCGCATCATGGACATGGGCATCACCCGGGGCACCCAGGTGTTTGTCCGGAAGGTGGCCCCTCTGGGCGACCCCATGGAAGTCACCGTCCGGGGCTATGAGCTGAGCCTGCGGAAGGCCGACACCGAAATGATCGAAGTGGAATAAGTTCCCGGAAAGGAGATACGAGAATCATATGGATAAGCAGATCAAAATTGCCCTGGCGGGCAACCCGAACTGCGGTAAAACCACCCTGTTCAACGCCCTCACCGGCTCCAACCAGTTCGTGGGCAACTGGCCCGGCGTCACCGTGGAGAAGAAGGAAGGCAAGCTGAAGAAGCACGATGACGTGGTCATCATGGACCTGCCCGGCATCTACTCCCTGTCCCCCTACACCCTGGAGGAGGTGGTGGCCCGGAATTACCTGATCGGCGAGCGCCCCGACGCCATCCTGAACATCATCGACGGCACCAACCTGGAGCGCAACCTGTATCTGACCACACAGCTGACGGAGCTGGGCATTCCCGTGGTCATCGCCGTGAACATGATGGACGTGGTCCGCAAGAACGGCGACCAGATCAACGTCAAGGAGCTGTCCCGCCAGCTGGGCTGCGAGATCGTGGAGATCTCCGCCCTGAAGGGCGACGGCGTGATGGACGCCGCCGAGGCCGCCGTGAAGGCCGCCAAGGGCCAGACCAAGACCATCCCCATGCACACCTTCTCCGGCCCCGTGGAGCACGCCATTGCCCACATTGAGGAGGCCGCCGTCCACACCCTGCCCGAGGAGCAGCAGCGCTGGTATGCCATCAAGATCTTCGAGCGGGACGACAAGGTGCTGCAGAAGCTCAGCATCCCCGCCGACGTGATGCAGCACATTGAGCAGGACATCCAGGCCGCCGAAAAGGAGCTGGACGACGACGCCGAGAGCATCATCACCAACGAGCGCTACGTTTACATCGCCGAGATCATCAAGAGCTGCTACAAGCAGAAGCGCAAAGGCCAGCTGTCCACCTCCGACAAGATCGACAAGGTGGTCACCAACCGCTGGCTGGGCCTGCCCATCTTCGCCGTGGTGATGTTCCTGGTTTACTGGATCGCCATGGTAGCCGTGGGCGCTCCCGCCACCGACTGGGCCAACGACGGCGTGTTCGGCGACGGCTGGCACCTGCTGGGCATCGGCAGCAAGGAGTATAACGCCGTCAACGACGATTACACCGCCGCCATCCAGGCTGTGGACGCCTTCCTGGGCACGGAGATCGACCCCGAGGCCGAGGACTTTGACGCCCAGGCCCTGCTGGCCCAAATGCAGAGCTTCCAGGCCAGCTCCTCCACCGCCACCGTGGACGTGGAGGACGAGGAGACCCTGGCCATCAACACCATGACCGCCTACTATGACGCCCTGCCCGAGGGCGCGGACAAGATGGACAACGTGGTGCAGATGACCTTTGTGGACGCCGTGAAGTATCTCACTGAAAACGGATTTGACGCCCCCGATCCCGCCGACTACGGCGTGTGGGTCCCCGGTATCCCCGTGCTGGTCAGCAATGGTCTGGAGTCCGCCGGCGCCGCCGACTGGCTCAGCGGCCTGATCAATGACGGCATCGTGGCCGGTGTGGGCGCGGTGCTGGGCTTCGTGCCCCAGATGCTGGTGCTGTTCCTGATGCTGGCCTTCCTGGAGGCCTGCGGCTACATGGCCCGTATCGCCTTCGTGCTGGACCGCGTGTTCCGCAAGTTCGGCCTGTCCGGCAAGTCCTTCATCCCCATGCTCATCGGCGTGGGCTGCGGCGTGCCCGGTATCATGGCTTCCCGTACCATCGAAAATGAACGCGACCGCCGGATGACCGTTATGACCACCACCTTCATCCCCTGCGGCGCCAAGGTCCCCTTCATCGCCATGATCGCAGGCGCCATCTTCGGCGGCAGCGCATGGGTCTCCACCTCCGCTTACTTCATCGGCATGGCCGCCATCATCGTCTCCGGCATCATGCTGAAGAAGACCAAGATGTTCGCCGGTGATCCCGCTCCCTTCGTGATGGAGCTGCCCGCCTATCACTGGCCCACTCTGGGCAACGTGCTGCGCAGCATGTGGGAGCGGGGCTGGAGCTTCATCAAGAAGGCCGGCACCATCATCCTGCTTTCCACCATCTTCGTGTGGTTCACCACCTACTTCGGCTGGGTGGACGGCACCTTCCGTATGCTGGACGAGAGCGAGATCCAGAGCTCCATCCTGGCTGCCATCGGCGGCGTCATCGCCTGGATCTTCAAGCCCCTGGGCTGGGGCAACTGGCAGGCTGCCGTGGCCTCCATCACCGGCCTTGTGGCCAAGGAGAACATCGTGGGCACCCTGGGCATCCTGTATGGCGGCGGCGACGGCACCGTGTATCAGAACATCGGCGCGGCCTTCACCGGCATCAGCGGCTTCAGCTTCCTGGTGTTCAACCTGCTGTGCGCTCCCTGCTTCGCCGCCATCGGCGCCATCAAGCGGGAGATGAACAACCGCAAGTGGACCTGGTTCGCCATCGGCTATCAGTGCGGCTTCGCCTATCTCATCAGCCTGATGATCAACCAGTTCGGCGGCCTGTTCACCGGCAGCGTCAATGTCATCGGCCTGATCTTCGCCCTGGCGGCCCTGGCCCTGATGGTCTATATGCTGGTGCGCCCCTATAAGGAGGCCACCAAGCTCAACGCCACCGTCTGATCTGTTCCAACCCATCTTACGACATTTTCCGAAAAGGAGTGAAATTCCATGCTGCATTGGATCAGCGCCAATCTCTCCACCATTCTCATCACCCTGGTCCTTATTGCCATTGTAGTCCTTATCATCCGCAGTCTGATCCGCCAGAAAAAGCAGGGAAAGTCCTCCTGCGGCGCAGGGTGCGCCCACTGCGCCATGCATGGCCAGTGCCACCGCAGCCAGCCGTGACCTGATCCCCGGGGGAGACGTGGGCAGCTCCGCGTCTCCCCCTCCCTTTCACCCAGGAGGTTAGATATGTCTAATTGCCCACAGGCCATGACCCCGGCCTCCATCCGATATCTGCTGGTGCTGGACGATCTGTGCCGGGAGGGCAGGGGCGTCCGCTCGGTGGAAATCGCCGCCCGGATGAACGTGTCCAAGCCCAGCGCCCACTCCATGCTCCAGAATCTCTGTCAGGCGGGCCTGGTGGAAAAGGAGCGCTATGGCACGGTGTTCCTGACGCCGGAGGGCCGCCGGGCCGCCGCGGAATACGCCGCGTGCTTCGGCCCCCTGTGCCGCCGGATGCAGCAGGCCCTGGGCCTGGAGGAGGACGCCTGTCAGACGGCGGTCTGCGCCATCCTGGCCCAGTCCCAGGACCGGCTGCCCCAGCTCCGGGACCGCCTGCTGTCGGCGGAGCAATAGCCCCGCCGGAAAAACAACCCATTTCCTCAAGGAGGTATAACGCTATGATCGAAACCATTGTCCAGGTGGACGGCATGATGTGCGGCATGTGCGAAAGCCACATCAACGACGCCGTCCGCAGCCATTTCCAGGTGAAGAAGGTGTCCTCCTCCCACACCAAGGGCCAGACCGTGATCCAGTCCCAGGAGCCCCTGGACCGGGAGCAGCTGGTCCGGGTCATCAACGACACCGGCTATCAGGCCGGGGAGGTGGTATCCCGTCCTCTGGAAAAGCGGGGCCTGTTGGGCCGCCTGAAAAAGTGACCATGGAGTCCTGTCTGCATGATGCCGCGCCGCTGCCGGAGCACACCGTCCGCCGGGAAACCCCGGACGGGGGCCAGGCGGCGGTGACCCTTTATCCGGTGTTTCCCGGCATCGACATCCACTATCACGACGTCCATGCCGCCTCCTGTCCCTTGGAGCCTGCCGCCCCGGGGGTGCTGGAGATCAGCCACTGCCGGGAGGGGCGCATGGAGTACCGCCTGGGGAGCCGGTATTTCTACCTGGCCCCGGGGGACCTGTCCGTGGCCCGGCAGGACGTGCTGCCCACCCTGGCCGCCTTTCCCACCGGCCATTACCACGGCATCACCGTTACCGTGGACCCCGGGCTGGCGCCCCGGTGCCTGTCCTGCTTTTTAGAGGACGTGGAGGTGCAGCCCGCCGCCCTGGCGGAAAAATTCTGCGCCGCCGGGGGGTATTTTGCCGCCCGGTCCTCCCGGCGGGTAGAGCACGTGTTTTCGGAGCTGTATCAGGTGCCGGAGGACCTGCGCCGGGGGTATCTGAAGGTGAAGATCCTGGAGCTGCTGCTGTTCCTCAGCGCTCTGGAGGTGCCCGCCCAGCTCCAGGCGGCTGCGCCGGGCCTTTCCCGGGGACAGGTGTCCCTGGCCAGAAAGACGGCGGACTATCTGCTGGCCAACACCGAAAGCAAGGTGACGGTGCAGGAGCTGTCCCGGCATTTCGGGGCCTCCGCCGCCCAGATCCAGGCCAGCTTCCGGGGTGTCTACGGCCGCAGTCCCGCCGCCTGGCTGCGTCTGCAGAAGATGCACGGCGCGGCGGAGCTGCTGCGGTCCACGGACCGGACGGTGCTGGACATCGCCGGACAGTTCGGCTATGACAACGCCAGCAAATTCGCCCGGGCCTTCCGGGACGTCATCGGCGTGTCCCCCAACGAATACCGCAGCGGCGTGGACCAGGATTCCTGCGCGCCATAAATCAAAACCTCCGGCATTGCCGGAGGTTTTGATTTTATCGGCACAGATAGGAGAACCAGCCCTCGCTGCTGCGGGCCTCGGCAATGGTCCAGCCGTTATCCCGCAGGCGCTGGGCCACCTCCTCCGCCCGGTCGTCGATGATGCCGGAGCACAGGAAGATGCCCCCCTCCTTCACCAGGGGCCGCACCGTGGAGGCCAGGGCCTTGATGACGTCGGCCACGATGTTGGCCACCACCACGTCATAGGGGCCGCCCAGCTCCTGCCGCAGGGCCTGGTCCGTTACCACATCGCCCCAGCGGACGGTGTAGCGGTCCCGGCCCACGCCGTTGAGGGCGGCGTTTTCATAGGCCACGTCCATGCACTTTTCGTCAATGTCGCAGGCCACGGCCCGGTCCGCCCCCAGCAGCAGGGCGGCAATGGACAGAATGCCGCTGCCGCAGCCCAGGTCCAGCACCGTCTGGCCGCCGGTGATATGCTTTTCCAGGGCCGTCAGGCACAGGCGGGTGGTGGCGTGGCTGCCGGTGCCGAAGGTGAGGCCCGGATTCAGCCGCAGGGCCACCCGGTCCTCCGGCACGCCGGTGCTCTCCCACTCCGGGATGACGGTCAGCCGGTCGCCGATCTCCATGGGCTTGTAAAACTGCTTCCAGTTGTTCTCCCAGTCGGCGTCCTCCATGTTCTCCATGGTCAGCAGCAGCCGGCCGTATTCGGGGTGCTCCTGCTTCACCCGGGACAGGGCCATGCGGACCTGAGCCAGGGTGTTGTACCCGTCGGGACTGTCCTCCAGATAGAAGGTGATGCGGCACAGGCCCTTTTTCTCCTGCATCAGATGGTCGTCCACATAGTCCCAATAGGCGTGGTTGTGCTCCAGAAAGTCCTGGAAATCCCCCTCGTCGTCAATGACCAGGCCGGTGATGCCCAGGTCCTCCAGCAGTGCGCTGACGGGCTCCAGCCCGGCGGGGGCGGCGTCGATCTTCAGCTCCAGCCACTTCATGCTCAGCGCTCCGTTCCCACGAAGAACAGGCCCATGGTGTTGGGGCCGGTATGGCTGCCGATGACGGGGCCGATGTAGTTGATATACACCTCTTTGACGCCGTAGCGCTGCTTGAGCTGGGCGGCCACGGCCTCTGCCTCCGCCTGGCAGTCCGCCTGGCAGATGAACATCACCTGATCCTGCAGGTCAATGCCCAGACGGCCCACGGTGTCGATGAGGGTGTTCAGGCTGCTCTTGCGGCCCCGGGCCTTGCCCACCACCGTCAGCTTACCCTCGTCGGAGGTGTGCATGATGGGCTTGATGGACAGCATGGTGCCCACCAGCGCCGTGGCGGCGGACACCCGGCCGCCCTTTTTCAGATAGTTCAGGTCGTCCACCGTGAACCAGTGGCAGACGTGGAGCTTGTTTTCCTCCACCCAGTCCCCCAGCTGGTCCAGGGTCAGGTTCTCCTCCAGCTTCTTGTGGGCGGTCAGGTACATCAGCAGGCCCTGGCCCAGGGAGGCGCTGAGGGAGTCGATGACCCGGATGCGGCCCTCGGGGTGTTTGGCCAGAACGGTCTCCGCCGCGATGCAGGCGGACTGGTAGGTGGTGGACAGGGCCGAGGAGAAGCTGATGCACAGGATATCCTTCCCCTGCTCCAGAATGGCGGACATGGCGTCCTCAAACTGGCCCACGTTGACGGCGGAGGTGGTGGCCATTTTGCCCGCCCGGATCCGCCGGTAAAACTCCTCGTTGCTGATGGCCGCGCCATCCAGGGTGTTGGGATAGTCCTGCCCGTCCATGTGCATGGTCAGGGGCAGCACCTCCAGCTGCAGGTCCTTTGCCATCTGGTCCGGCAGGTCGCAGCAGCTGTCGGTCATGAGAACATATTCGCGCATGGGAAAAACCTCCTTGGAAGGTATAGTTTTCACGTTTTCTCGACATCTAATATACCATATTAGAACTCGCAAGGAAAGATGATTTTTAAAGTTTACAATTTGTTCACAATTAACAAGGCGCAAAAAACGCAGGACCCGGCAGCCCTGCGGTGTTTTTTGCGGTCCGCCGCCCGGCAGCGGCGGACCATTTGTAAGAGAGAAAAACTTGGAGGGTATATGCGGAATGGAAAAGGATGGAAAAGCGAATTTGCGTTACAGCAGCTTGCACAGCAGGTCCAGCTCCACGAAAGCCAGAACCGGCATCAGAAACGCCAGCACCACCGTCAGGCCATAGAAGTGGCCGGTGGCCGTGCTCACCAGCGTGAGTGCCATCAATACAGAAGCAACAACGGCTGCAACTACCATACCGGTGCGATTCGTCTGAGTCATTTGAGAACACTCCTTTCTGCTGTGATCCCGCGCCGCGTCCGGTGCGGTTCCCCTTCGGGCGAGTGATAAGATAACACGAAAAAAGGGATTTGTAAAATCGGTTCTTTTCCCTTATAATATAGGTCGCAATCTATAATTTCAGGAGGGCTCCGACATGACGGATATGGAGATCGAAACCTTTCTGACGGTGCTGCGCAGCGGGTCCATGACCGCCGCCGCCCAGGCGCTTTATATCACCCAGCCCACCCTTTCCGCCCGGCTCCAGACCCTGGAGGACGAGGTGGGGACGCCGCTGTTTGTCCGGGGCAAGGGCCTGCGGCGGCTGGAACTGACGGAAGCGGGAACCCGGTTTCTGCCCCTGGCCCAGCGGTGGCAGCGGCTGATGGCCGAGATGCACGGCATTGCCGCCGCCGAGGCCCGGACCCACTTCCGCATCGGCGCTGCCTACACCGCCAACCAATATGTGCTGCCGCCGGTATACAAGCGGTTTCTGGAGCGGGACCTGCCGGTGGCTCTGCGGGTGGAGACCCTGTCCAGCCAGCAGGCCCAGGAGGCCGTTACCCGCCGGGAGCTGGACATGGCCATTGTGGAGGACGACGTGGGCTTCAACCCGGAACTGCAGGTGACGCCCCTGTTCCGGGAGTCGTTCTATATGATCTGCTCCGAGGGCAGCGACTATCCGGAGCTGGTGAACCCCCACGACCTGGATATGTCCCAGGAGATCAACGTGTCCCAGCGGCGGGAGGTGCAGGTGTGGAACGACTATTGGTTCGGGTCCGATGCCCGGCCCCTGCTGAACACCGACACCATGCAGCTGGCGGATGCGTGGCCCCCCACCCGCCGGGTGTGGGCGGCGGCCCCGGCCATTGCCGCTGAGCATATGCGCCGGGCCGGGCGGGCCAAGATCTGCCGCTTCACCGCCCCGCCGCCGGACCGCATCAGCTATCTCATCGCCCCCCGGGCGGTGGAGCTGCCCCGGGAGGCGGCCCTGTTTCTGGAGGACCTGCGCTGGGAGCTGCAGCAGCACCCGGACGTCACCGTCTATTTCTGACCGCACTCAGCTTGTCAAAAAAATCTTTTTTGACAAGCTGGAAAATGTGGAAAATTGGTAGCCAGATGGGAAAGAGTATGCTATAATTCATATATTATGTATCTGCCAGAATCGAGGCTTTCGCATATGAACCGGCAATATCCCTGTCTGGAAATCAGCCGCAGCCGCCTGCGGCACAATATGGAGGAGGTCATCTCCCGCTGCACCGCCCGGGGCATCCAGGTGTGCGGCGTCATCAAGGGGTGCAGCGGCCTGCCGGAGGTGGGCCGTATGTTCCGGGACTGCGGGGCCACCCAGCTGGCCAGCAGCCGCCTGGAGCAGATCGTCCGCTGCCGCCGGGCCGGGGTGCCGGGGCCGTATATGCTGCTGCGGATCCCCATGGAAAGCGAGCTGGAGGACGTGGCCCGGTGGTGCGACTATTCTCTGGAGAGCGAGCGGGCCACGCTGGACGCCCTGGAGGAGGCCTGCGCCCGGCAGGGAGCTGTCCACAAGGCCGTGGTCATGGCGGACCTGGGGGACCTGCGGGAGGGCTTCTGGGACCAGGACGAGATGCTGGACGTGTGCGTCCATGTGGAGCGGGACCTGCCCCATGTGGAGCTGGCAGGCGTAGGCGTGAACCTGGGGTGCTACGGCTCCATCCAGCCCACACCGGAGAATCTGGGCCAGCTGGTACATATCGCCCGGCGGGTGGAGGACACCATCGGCCGGAAGCTGGAGATCGTCTCCGGCGGGGCCACCAGCTCCTTCACCCTGGTCCACTGGGGCACCATGCCGGAGGGCATCAACCACCTGCGCATCGGCGAGGGTATCTTAGTGGCCAAGGATTTACAGGTGGACTGGGGCATTCACGACATGGACTATCTGCGGATGGACTGCATGACCCTGCGGGCCCAGATCGTGGAGGTGAAGGACAAGCCCACCCACCCGGTGGGACCCATTATGGTGGACTGCTTCTGCAACCGGCCCACCTATGAGGACCGGGGCATCCGCCGCCGGGCCATTGCCGGCATCGGCCGGGCCGACGTGGGGGATATCATGATGCTGCATCCCCGGACGCCGGGTATGACGGTGGTGGGCGGCTCGTCGGACCACTGCATCCTGGACGTGGAGGACTGCGACCCCTGCCCGCAGGTGGGGGATATCGTGGATTTCGACGTGATCTACCTGACCATGCTGTATGCCAGCGCCCGGGAGGACGTGGCCGTGAAATTTGTGGACTAATTATTATAATAGGAGGATAGATTTTTGGATAACGAAGGATTGATGATTTTCATTTTCCAGGCCATCATTGCGCTGTTTGCGTTTTTCGTGGTGGCCCCCTGCGTGCTCAACGCCGTCAGCCTGTTTACGGTGCAGAAGCGCTTCGCCAAGACCATGATCGACCTGGGCGTGGTGCAGGCGGACGTGGTGCACAAGCTCCACCCCAAAAAGGAGATCGCCGGGGTCATCATCTCCCTGGTGGTGGTGGCGGCCTTTGGCTACGGCGTGTGGCGGCAGGCCCCCATCAGCTATCTGTCCGGCGGTCTGCCCCTGGTGGTGGGCTTCCTGAAATACCGCCAGATCGTCCAGTTCAACAGCCTGACGGTGAAGCGGTTCCAGAACACCTATCAGGGCCAGATGGACGTGAAGAAGTACAACGACTATGTGAACAAGACCTTCTGAGTGCCAAAAGAAGACGGGGCAGCGCCCCGTCCTCTTTTCCTCGAAAAACCCCCGGTTTGTTCACAAAATCCTGTTGATTTTCGCGGGACGGCGTGGTATCATATCCCAAAATTCCGGGGATTCGGACCCGGCTGACGCAGGAGGACGGCATATGAAAGAAGTAAAGCCCCCGAAAAAACCGTTGATCTATTATTACGGCGTCGCCCTGGTGGTGCTGCTGCTGATCAACTTTCTGCTGGTGCCCCTGGTGGCCCGGCACGCGGTGCAGGAGGTGGACTACGGCACCTTCATGACCATGACCGAAAACAAGGAGATCGGCCAGGTGGAGGTGGAGGACAACCAGATCATCTTCACCAACAAGGACGGCAGCAAGGTCTATAAAACCGGGCCCATGAACGACCCGGACCTGACCCAGCGGCTGTATGACGCCGGAGCGGAGTTCACCCGGGACATTGTAGAGGAGACCTCGCCTCTGCTGAGCTTTGTGCTGACGTGGATCCTGCCCATCATCATCTTCATCGCCATCGGCCAGCTGATGACCAAGAAGCTGACGGACCGGGCCGGAGGCCCCGGCTCCATGATGTTCGGCGCAGGAAAATCCAACGCCAAGATCTATGTGCAGTCCACCCAGGGCATCCACTTCTCCGACGTGGCCGGCGAGGATGAGGCCAAGGAGAACCTGCAGGAGATCGTGAACTATCTCCACGACCCCGGTAAGTATCAGGAGATCGGAGCCTCCATGCCCAAGGGCATCCTGCTGGTGGGCCCTCCGGGAACCGGCAAGACCATGCTGGCCAAGGCCGTGGCAGGCGAGTCCCAGGTGCCCTTCTTCTCCATCTCCGGCTCGGAGTTTGTGGAGATGTTCGTGGGCATGGGCGCGTCCAAGGTCCGGGACCTGTTCAGCCAGGCCAAGGAGAAGGCCCCCTGCATCGTGTTCATCGACGAGATCGACGCCATCGGCCAGAAGCGCAGCGGCGGCCAGTACGGCGGCAACGATGAGCGCGAGCAGACGCTGAACCAGCTGCTCACCGAGATGGACGGCTTCGAGGGCAACACCGGCGTCATCATTCTGGCCGCCACCAACCGCCCGGAGTCTCTTGATCCGGCCCTGACCCGACCCGGTCGTTTCGACCGCCGTGTACCCGTGGAGCTGCCCGACCTGCTGGGGCGCGAGGCCATTCTGAAGGTACACGCCAAAAAGATCAAGATCGCCGAGGACGTGGACTTCAACAAGATCGCCCGTATGGCCTCCGGTGCCTCCGGCGCCGAGCTGGCCAACATCGTCAACGAGGCCGCCCTCCGCGCCGTCCGTGACGGACGCCGCTTTGCCACCCAGGCCGACCTGGAGGAGAGCATCGAGATAGTCATTGCCGGCTACCAGAAGAAGAACGCCATTATGACCGATCACGAGAAGCATATCGTGGCCTACCACGAGATCGGCCACGCGCTGGTGGCGGCCAAGCAGACCAATTCCGCCCCGGTGCAGAAGATCACCATCGTGCCCCGCACCTCCGGTGCTCTGGGCTATACCATGCAGGTGGAGGAGGGCAACCACTACCTGATGTCTCAGGAGGAAATGGAGAACAAGATCGCCACCCTCACCGGCGGCCGCGCCGCCGAGGAGACGGTGTTCGGCACCATCACCACCGGTGCCAGCAACGACATCGAGCAGGCCACCAAGCTGGCCCGCGCCATGATCACCCGCTACGGCATGAGCAGGGACTTCGACATGGTGGCCATGGAGACGGTGCAGAACCAATATCTGGGCGGCGACACGTCTCTGGCCTGCTCCGCCGAGACCCAGGCGAAGATCGACCAACAGGTGGTGGCACTGGTGAAGCAGCAGCACGAGAAGGCGCTGAAGCTCCTCACCGACAACCGCGCCAAGCTGGACGAGCTGGCCGCCTTCCTGTACGAGAAGGAGACCATTACCGGCGAGGAGTTCATGGCGATCCTGAACAAAAAATAAGCGAAACGCCCCCGGCGTCACCGGGGGCGTCCATCGGAGGAATACCGCATGAAGTTCATCACGACACTGGCCGTCACCTTCTTCGCCGGTATGGGCGCAGGACTGGGCACCGGCTTTGCGGGCATGAGCGCCGCGGCGGTCATCAGTCCCATGCTCATCACATTTCTGGGCATGGACCCCTACATGGCGGTAGGCATCGCTCTGGCCTCCGACGTGCTGGCCAGCGCCGTCTCCGCCTACACCTACCGCAAAAACAAGAACCTGGATATCCGGAACGGCATCATTATGATGGTCACCGTGCTTCTGTTCACCGTGGCAGGCAGCTACATCGCCAGCCTGGTGCCCTCCCGCACCATGGGAAGCTTCTCCGTGATCATGACGTTCCTGCTGGGCGTCAAGTTCATCGTCCGTCCCGTTATGACCACCAAGGAGGCCATGCTGGGTGTCTCCGCCAAAAAGCGTGCCGTCCAGTCCGTGGTCTGCGGCATCGTCATCGGCTTCATCTGTGGCTTCGTGGGCGCAGGCGGCGGCATGATGATGCTGCTGATTTTGACCACGGTGCTGGGCTATGAGTTGAAAACCGCCGTGGGCACCAGCGTGTTCATTATGACCTTCACGGCGCTGACCGGCGCCATTTCCCACTTCACTATCGGCGGCGCGCCGGACTGGACCGTGCTGGCGCTGTGCGTGGTGTTCACCCTGATCTGGGCCCGCATCGCCGCAGTATTTGCCAACAAGGCCGAACCTAAAACGCTGAACCGCGCCACCGGCGTGGTGCTGGTGATCCTCGGCGCCGCCATCATGACCTTCAACCTGCTGAAGTGACCGCTGAAATATGACAAGAACGCCTCCGGCAGTGCCGGAGGCGTTCTTTCCTTCACTTATTCTGCTCATACAGCACGGCCAGACCCCGCAGGATCAGGTCCGCGGCCATGTGCATCTCATGCCGGCAGGCCGGCGCGATCACCGGCGCGATGCCGCCGGTGGCCACCACCGTGGCCTTTCGGCCAAGCTCGGCCTCCATCCGGTCGATCAGTCCGTCCAGCAGCAGTGCCGAGCCCAGCACGCACCCGCTTTGCATACACGTCAGCGTATCGTCGCCGATGGCCCTCTCCGGCACCGCCAGCGGGATGTCCGGCAGCAGCGCCGTGCCGCCCGCCAGGGACGACAGCGCCAGGTTTGCCCCTGGCAGGATGGCTCCGCCCCGGAACGCTCCCTGCTCATCCAGCACCGTCACCGTGGTGGCGGTACCCATGTCGACCAGCAGCAGCGGTGGCTGATACAGATCCAGCGCGCCCACGGCGGCGGTCAGCAGGTCCGCGCCCAGCGTCTCCGGCCGCTTGATACGCACCGGTACGCGGCAGCGGACATTCCCGCCCACCACCAACGGCTCTTTTCCGGTCAGCAGCCGCGCCGCGCCCTGCAGGGCCCGGGTCACCGGCGGCACCACCGAGGAGATGATGACCTGTTCCACCTCCTGCCTGTCCACCTCCGCCAACTCCAACAGCTGGCTCAGTGCCACGGCGTAATCGCCCACGGCGTTGTCCCGCCGTGTGGCGATACGGAAGCTGCGGCGCACCTCGCGCCCCTCCATCAATCCCACGACCACATGGGTATTTCCCACGTCCAAAGCCAGCAGCATACGCGCGCCTCCCGTCTTATGCGTTGGTCTTGCGGGCAGCCAGCTTGCCCCGGCTGTACATAACGGCCTTGGCGATAGCCGCGCCGGTGATCAGGCACACCACGCCCTCTACCAGGCCGTTCACGCCCACGAAGGCGATGACGAACAGGAACGCGTTGGCGCTGCCGAGGGCGGCCACAAAGCCCTGGATATACTCTGTGTTGTAGAAGCACAGGCACAGCGTGGTCATAAACAGCACCGTGTTGCACAGCGCGCCGATCAGGCCCGCCGCGCCGAAGGACCACAGGTTCGTCTTGTCCAGCCTGTTCAGGCCCTTGAAGGCCACGCCGCACAGCCAGCCCGCCAGAATACGGGTGGGCACGCACACCAGGAACGTGTAAAGCGGGTTGATGCCCAGCAGCACCGCGCCGAACTGGCTCCTGCCGAAGCATTCCCAGAAGCTGATGCAGCCGAACACGCCGCCCAGAATGGCGCCGCTGGCCGGCCCCATGACAATGGCGCCCACGATGACCGGCACCATCAGCAGGGTGATCTCCAGCCCAGGCATCTTGATCATGCCCAGGCCCGTCACCTCCAGCAGCAGCATGATCGCCACCAGCACGGAAATGCGCACCAGGTCATGCACGGAATAGGTCCCGCGCTTCGTTTCATTATTCATAGTTTTACCTCCTGCTGCCGCCTCCGTCCAGCAGAGTGCGGCGCTCGCACGTATGATACCACATTTTCGCGTTTTTGCAATAGCTGATTTCAAAAAAGTACCCCCGGCTTCGCCGGGGGTACTGGTCGTATGCCGCACGATCGGTCCGGCGAAGCCGGGGTACTGGCTGTGCGCCGCCGTATAGGCCGGTCAGCGCTTCCTTCTCCGCATCCAGGCCATGCCGCCCACGGACGCCAGCGCCATGCCCACGTAGGCCCCGATGCCCGCGTCGAACGTGGTGGGGCTGTCCACCCCGCCGATGGTGAAGTTCATCGTCACGTTGCCCGCGTCGGACAGAATGGTCACCGTGTGCCTGCCGTCCTTCAGCGTCCGCAGATACACCGCCTTCAGATAGACCTCGATGCCGCCGTTGTCCTCGGCGACGTAGTTGGCCGCGGCGATGGTCCTGCCGTCCACCTGCACGCCCTTAAAGCCGCTGAACGCCGCCGTGCTGCGGAACGTCAGCCCGTAGATGCCGGAGGTGTAATCCGTGGCGCTCTTGGCGGCATCAGCCGTCTTCACCGCGGAAATTCCGGGCGTGGACGCGCCGCCGTAGTAGTAGTACCCCTGTCTCTTATACAC
>ENA-OYZW01000466-OYZW01000466.1-human-gut-metagenome-genome-assembly--contig:-NODE-466-length-17953-cov-5.654934_pt1 | contig 17953 bp, 19 predicted proteins | sample MGYA00244075_ERZ653474 | MGnify/ENA primary metagenome ERZ653474 (study PRJEB26926, sample SAMN06164949) | human gut metagenome | biome: ENVO:00009003; feature: ENVO:2100002; material: ENVO:00002003...
TACACTTATGCGATCGTCGGCAGCGTCAGATGTGTATAAGAGACAGATATTACTGTTTAGTGCACTTACCTCGCTTCTGAGATTCGCAATCATGTCATTGTTATCTTTAATTCCCTTATCCATTATGTTAAGATTGGTTGGGTTCCACGGTGTTTGCCCCGTCCAACCTACTCTTTTGTAAGAAATAAATCCTGTTAAGCTCATAATTACATCTCCTTAAGTGCTGCCATCACCTCTGCTTCAAAATTAGCAAAATCTGTATCGCATTCTTCTTGATTCTCAATATATGCTCTTCTGTCTGCAATTCTCTTATTAATAGTTATCTCACCTGCGGAAGGTATGCTGGCTGAAAATGTAACTACAGCCTTTTCCTCTATAGAACTATTTCCATTCATTGATGTATTCTTTGTTGTATTTAACATATTGTTTTCCTTTCTACCGCTGTGCGGATTTATATTAATTATTTGCTATGTCTTTGACATAGTCTTCTAATTTCCACCATTCACCATGGTGCCTTATATAGTAATAACCCTCTATATAACAGTTATTTCCACTTATATCTACCGTACCAGCTGTCTCACTATGTCGTATCCAATCCATTAAGTTATAATATGCATCACCGCTTCTGATATAATAATAATCATCAACATATATTCCATCACGGCGAATGCTTACAGCATTTCTTGTTCCGTCTTCGTTTGACAGATTTATAAAATGTCCTTGTATTTTCAGATAGGCGCCAGTGCTACTTTTCATAAGGTATTCACCACCAATAAGAGTAGTGGTCATTGTAATACCTTCTTCAGTTACATTTACATTTTTAAATGTGCCTTCTAAATCAGCATTAACAGCTTTTAGCTTCTTACAGTCTATCGAACCATCTGCTGAAATAGTAGTATTAGTAGATGTAAGCGTGAACAGATTACCATTGATATTAACAGACTTATTACCACTAATATTAATTGTTCCACTTGCATTAAGTGTTATATCATCTGCAATAGCTTCAATTGCAGATTTAAGTTCCCCTGTCGTTGGGTCTTTCTTAATGTATGCTTCAAGGCTTGCTGTTGTAGCATAATTGTTAAACTTAACATCAATATCTTCTGGTGCTGGAGAATAATCTGTAGCTTTTGTACCCTTTTCTATTTTTAGCTTGTTTGTATCTACATGTGCAAAGCTAAAACGCATATATACAGCATTAGAAGGAACTGGCAGAGAACCTCTTACTCCAGTAGATTTATCTGCTACTCCGCTGATAAACTTTTTATTGCTGTCATAAAAACAAGTAGCCGGTGCATTACCCAGATTGGTCCATCCACTCGCTACATAGTTTTTCCACTTAGACACATCTATGTAGTCCGTCAAATCCCAATAGTTACCGCCATCTGTTATTATGCCAGTGGCTGTTATATACTTATTAGGAGTTACAGTGCTTTTTATGAATCTATTGACTCCACCAATTTGTAGATTATTAATATCATTTTTAGTTGCATAGGTGCCAGATACTTCTAGCTTAATACTATTACTTTCCTTAGTTATTGCTTGTGTTATAGCGTTATTCATCTGCGTTGTTGTGCTATAATTGCCCTTTAAATCCTGCTGAGTTAATGACAAACTGCTACTTATGCTATCAAGATTGATTCTTAATGCAGAATTTTGTCTTAACATATAAGCTGTTTCCGAATTTGGAATCTCTTTCCAGCCATGGCTTCCATCCTCATTACGAATAAACCGCCATGCTCTTCCTTCGTTTTCCCAGTAAGCAATCTTTCCAATATACTTATCCCACTCAGTATCGTTGTACTGCCATGTTTCTTCCCTTGGAAACTGGGTATCTGATGGATAAACAGGAACACACCAATCCCAAGCCGGATAATTATCCTTCGTTGGCACATAAGATATCAGGTATATTTCATCGTCATACTTGGCCATATTAGATAAACTTACACTATATTCCTGCAGCGTCTGGTTTACATTGGAAAACTTCTCCTTAACACTAGTTCCGTCTATGTTCTCAGTCCACCATAACTTTTGTGTTATAAAATCATCAGACTGCTTTAATAAGCTTCCCCATTCGGAATAATCCTTTCCAGAACCAGTTCTTATATCCTGCAGAAGAACATTAAGTGTCTGTGCTGCATCATCCAGATATATCTTGTTGCTCTTAAGCGTATGTGTACCATCATCATTAATAACACTAAAAAGGCTTGCTATATCCAGTTTTCCAGCAGATATATTTGCATCTTCTTTTACCATGTCGTTGCGGATTATCTCACGTTGAACTCCCTGTTCTGTAAGACCTAGCGCGTCAAACATCAGGTTGCCCTTTACATCCCACACATACATGTTATAGTCTCCAGATGTATCTTTACCTATCTGAACGCGAACACGCTTAGAATCACTTATCTGTATCGTATTATCAGACCATCTACTCAAACCGTCTTTGCTATGTACTGCAACATCTGTGGTATCAATGTCCAGGGCCTTTATTTTCTTTGCATCTAAAGAATCTATCATAGAGTCCTTTATTTGTGCTGTACCTATCATGCTCACAACACTATTTGCAAAATCTGTAGTAATGCTTTCACCAGTGGAAGAGCCAAACATTAATGTTTTAATACCAGCAACATCACCATCTAATATGCCTACTTTCTCATATTTAACATTAAGCTGCTCTATGTCAGATTTTATTACCTTTTCTTCTTCTATTGTTGCAAACTTTATGTCTGCCTCATTAGATTTAAGGTAATTATTCTTAATATTCTGCAGCTCATTGTTTACAGACACAATAGTCTCTGCAGTTACCGTATTAGCCTTAACCCATTCTGCATCTACCTTTTTAGAAACCAGTTCCTTAGTAAGCATCATTTCCGCATATGTTCGTTCTGCAAGCTTAGTAGATGGTCCTTTATAATCTGTCTCTGTTTCAGTTTCTGTTTTGCCATAAGCTGTAATAGTCATAGCAAGACCGCCATCATATTCCTGAGTTATATTCATAACCGGAACCTTATAAGTCTCCCCTGATTCTTCAACAGTTACAATATCCCATGGATCCAGTCGGATGTCTCCAAGCGTCTTTAAGCTTGCACCTCTATACGCAAATCCTCTTACTTTCTTATATACAGAATTAAGCTTTTCTTCTGTCATAAGTGGATTATCAAATGTTATTCCCAGAGTTCCACTTCCTGCTGTAAAAGAAGTATTACTGTCAACATTACATGTAAGATAATCTAAATGGTAATCACTCTCATTCTTTTCAAATGTCATTATTCGTGATTCATTTATCGTATAGCCATTATCCCCATACCACTTAATAACAATTGTTCCAGTTCTGTCTACACAAGCAAAACCTCCAGCTAAAGAAGCGATATATCCGATAACCTCTCGATAGGTATATCCTACCGGTGCAGTATCAATAGTTATTCCATTCAAGCCAGATACATTACAGGGAACGCCACATCCAGTACTTATCTCTTTTAAAACAGATTCTGCACTTGCAGGATATGTCAATTCAGATACATATACACCTGTGGTCTTCATCATTCTGTCGTAAGCCGTAAATGTTGTGGTTGCCTGGTCAAGCGTTGGATGTTCTGCAGTAAAAAAGCCAAGTGGAATATACTCATACTTTCCGCTTGGCAGTTTCAATCCTATCTCTATAGGAATCTCTGTGTTTTCAAACAACTCATTTATTCTTTTTACTGTCAGTTCTATCTTAGCTGCAACAGCCGAACCTATCTGTATACCCTCATATGCGGAAGCGGTCTCATAGCTCATCTTTTTAAAGCCAGCGTCAATCCACTTACCATTTATCTTTAATCGTAAGTTAAATGTTCGCGATGGTGATCTAATCGTTGTTGCAAATTGCTCTGATACATTATTATACATAAGCTTAATCCTCGATCATAAATTCAATGGCCGCAATATCCTCTAATGTAGTTCCATCGTATCTGCTGTCAGAATCACATACAGATATGTCATCCATCTTAATCATATGTACATCAACATCCGTTTCCATGTTGTACATCTCATCAATCTCTTTTACAACTTCCTGCTCTTTACCTTCTGGGAACTGGTAAGAATCTCCATCCATGACAGCATTCCCATTTTCATCTTTAAGCACATTGTTCTGTATTACTTCAGTTCTCTGTGTAACAAAAATATCTACTTCTCCTAACAATGTCTTAAGGTTCTTTGCAATTGCATAATTTACTTTTACAGGCCAATGCTTTCTTAAGCCCTGTAATTTTTTAAGCATTGTTGCACTATTATCAATCTGTTTAATAGTCATTGTTTTTTTCATGTTCTGCTCCTTACTGTTGTATTATAGATACACTGGCACTTCTGTAGTAATAGTTACCGTCCCCTATATCACCCAGCACCTCTTTACTTAATGTACCTCTATAGCTTGTTATTGTTATATCCTGTCCATCGTCATGGAATGTTATTGGAAAGAATCCGGCGATAAGTTTGTTCTTAATAAGTGCCATCTCATCTTCCTTCAATATTCCCCAATTAATAGATAAGGTCTTCTTTTCAGCGACAACATCACCCAACATTGTTCCGTCAAGTGCTCGTCCTGTAGAAGAAGACCATATAATCTCATCATCCACCTTGATGGACACAGGAGCCGGAAGCTCCTGCCCGTCACATCTCAGTATCAATTCATCACATCCTTGTTAAGTTATAATCTCACATTTTCCTGTCTGCTTTGTATGCTCGTTAATCTTATCAACCACATATTTCTTAAGACTCTTTCCATCAAGCTGTATATCAAGGTCCAGTGTTTCAAGTATCTTAAGTATCTGCTTAAGAATACTTATAGCCTCTGCCAATAACTCTGCACTGGATGCCATAGCTGCTGCCTTCTGTGCCATATCAAGTAATTTATCCTCAGGTGCAACAACTTCACCCTGATGTCTGTTATCGCCAATCATGGCAAGCTGTGGAGTGTTTGGCTTAACGTATCCGCCTTGTGCAAGGTATGGAATCTTGGAGAAGTCGGCTTCCGGTAAATGGAATCCAAAATCTTCGCCACCTATGCCCGGTACCCAGTTTGGTACTTTAAAGCTAAGCTTATTTACAGACCTTACTATTGCATTTATGCCAGATTGAACACCTGTGATCAGTCCGTTAATAAATCCAATTACCATATTAATAGGCCCTTTAGCAATATCAGCAATACCGCTAAATATGCCATCAAAAGCCGTAACTATACCATTCCAAGTGCCTTCCCAGTCACCAGAGAAAACACCCTTAATAAACTGTATAACTCCTTTAAATACAGTAATTGTATCGTTCATTAAATCAGCTATGGTTCCAACGACAACTCCAACCTTATTCCCTATAGAATCAAATATAGCTATAAATATTGGTCCTAATAGTTCAGATAAAAATCCAACTACAGGTGCAATAAAGTTGTTATATATTGTCGTAGCACATGTAACTATCTCACCAACAAAATCCAAGAAATTGGCCAGCAGTGGCTGTAAATGTTCACTCCATACTCTATCAATTACATCTAAAGCATTCTCCCAGACTGGCTGAAGCATATTATTCCATATATCTAAGAATACATCTCCGGTAGTCTTAACAGCCGCTTTTATTCCAGTAAATATCGGCTCTCCCCATTCGTTCCATGCCCCTGCCATTGTATTAACCAAGCCAATCCATACATTTGATATAGATTCAATGGCTGGACTTACACCTTCGCTCCATAAAGAATTCCAAGATGCTTTAAATGTATCAAATATTGTTCCATTTAAAGATAGTGTCTGGGATGCAAAATCCGTCAGCATTGGTAATCCAACAGAAACAAAATTTGCAAGTATAGGATATGCTGCTTTATTCCATACATCCGAAAAGACTGTATTAAAGCTATCAAATAATCCATTTAATATACTGCCATTAGTATCGACCCATGTTACAAGATAATTTGTAAATGGACCATTAAAATAATTTAACAACGGCGGTCCTAATGCTCTTATATCATTAAACGCACTTGCTAAGTTTTTCTTGGCTGTATCTGTATTTTTTGTAAGTCCATCCCATATTCTTGACATAGATGGAGAAAATGTCGATACACTCCATTTGCGGAGTTTATCTAATTCTTTCTTTGCCTTATTTACAAAATCACTAATTGCAGATGTTGCATTAGATGTACTTCCACTCACATCTGGTACAAGGTCAACACTTCCGATTCCTGAAGATGTTCCACCTGTACTACCGCTTGAATCAGAACTATCATCTGTTGGCTCTGTCAGCTTATTTATCTGGTCAAAGCCTGCAAGCGACTTTTCTATATCTTTAGCAGTCTTCTTGGCTGCACTTCCTATATCACCTACATTATCCGCTGCGCTGGATGCATCATCTCCTATACCAGCTATATCCGAACTTATCGAGCCCATAGAGGTTGATACATCTGCTCCTGTGAGCATTTGCACAAAGCTGGCAAAGCCATCTGCAACCTTCTGTAATCCTGCCAGCAAGTTGTTAAAGCCACGCAGAATAGGTGTAAACAATGCTATGAAGCCTTTACCAAGACTAGCCTTTAACTGCTGAAACCTTAATGTAAGTATTCTTGTCTGATTCGCCCAGGAATCCTGTGTCTTAACAAAATCACCAGTGGCATTGGACAGTGCACTAGTAACATATTGATAACGAATCATTACTTTTTCCTGCTCTGTCATCTTAGCCGTAGTCTTACCAAAACCATTATTAAGTGCATACTGGTCTAAGTTCGTCTGAGTCATTACTACGCCCAGGTCCTTAAGTGTCTCAGTCTCGCCAGTCCAGATGGATTTCAGCTTTGTATATGCTTCATCTGTGCTCAAATTGTAAAATGATGCAACATCACCTGTTAATCCGGTAACATCTTCTGCCATATCAAGTGCAGCCTGTCCTGTAATACCCATTGCATTACTCATCTGGCCAAATACACCCATGTACTTCTTAGCAGATAATTCAGATAGTCCAAAGTTAGTCATGGCGTTAGAAGCCCACTGATCTGCCTGTCCACTCAAGTCCTTAAATGCCGTATCTACAACATTCTGTACTTCTGTAACATTAGAACCAACTTCTATGCAGTCTTTCGTAAACTTAGTAAAAGCTGCTATACTTAATCCAGCAGCTATTTTCTTTCCCATACCAGAAAAGATGGATGTTGCCTGCTTTGCTGCCTTATTGGAAGCACCTGTAAGCTGATTAACTATCTGTGAACTGTCTATGCCAAGTTCCAGAGCTATCTGTCCTACTACATCCGACATACTCCCTCCTTTCCGGCATTTAAAAAGACCACTTTCTACTTAGAGAAAGCGGTCTTAGCCCAATTTTGGAAGTCACTCCAATACTTATTGTAATTTGCATGATCTTCCATTAATTTTCTATTTCTTCTTAATATCCAGTCATTACGGATTTTCTTCTGTTCCTTAGTGAACTCCTTTATAACCTTAGGATCCTTTTCTGCTCTGATTCCCACAATTCTTCCAAGGGGTGTTTCAGGCATTATTCCACTAAGCAACGAACAGAACTCTGACCATGACATATCGTCTTCGGTACGCAACCGTATGCCATATTGGGACAGGAAGCTGGCTTCTATCAGCTCCCAATCATCCCATATATCATAATATGTCTCATGCTGAGGGTGTCTGCTCCTCGCCGTATGTTCCCATAGCAACCTGCATGATTGTATTATACATTTCCTTATATTCAGGAATAGGAAGGTCTAATGCCTCAATCTTATCTGAAGCATCCTTTCCAACAAGCATTTCAAGGCCTTTAATCATAAATGCCATATCATCCTTGTTTTCCTTGCTCTCTGCTTCCTGTGCCATAGCCTGTATGTTGAGAATTGTGCTCTTTCTGTTATTAACAGTAACAACCAAATCCTCTGTAATACGAATCATAGGTAACTGGTTCGTAATCTTCATAGATATATCTATTACTTTAAAATCTGTCTTTGCCATTATTCAAATCCTCTCTTTCTTTAAGCTGCTACATATGCTATATATGTTGGCTTTCCATCCGAATTTGCATCCCATTCAAGCGCATCAATACTTGTAGCATCTCCACCAAGAGATTTTACATCGATTACTGCAGGTACAAGAAGCTGATCAAGATTAGGGAATATAATAGACACCCATGTATTGCAATCCTGACCTGTCTTCATAAATCGACTTGCTACATAATCATTTCCTTCATCTCCATAGTTACGCTTACCGCCGAAAGACATACCAAGTGACTTACCTGTCATGAGCCTTCTTACCCAGCCAGCCTGATCCATTGGATTCCATTCCTCAATGGTTCCATCTACAGATATACTTAAGCTCTCTGCATCTTTTACAATCTTAGTTTCTACTGTTTCCGGTGTATCTGTGTTTTTTCTTCCAGTTATACATACTCCAAACTGAATTTTATGTACCGGATTAACCCCTGTTAATGGTGTAGCTTCCGCGTTATACCCAGCTATCTTTGTATTCTGTGACATACTTCTACCTACCTTTCATAACAAAATTTAAGTTCTATGACCATTTCAAATATTCCTTTATCATCTGTATCAACCTCAATCGGTGCTGATACTAACATTTCTGTAAAAAGAATATTTGTGTCATTAATGTTTACATGTTTCATATCTCTGAGCTTGTCGTAAAGCTCCTGTGAGACTTTTTCAGTCTCCCTGACACTTTTATTCCAATGAATCAGTATACTTATGGATTTGACAGCATAAGAGCTGTTCTGTATACCTCCAACAGCCATCTGAACATTATCTCCCCTGTTAAGATGGTATACACCTATGCTCTTATCTTTCTTATCATCAAGCTTTCCACAATATACATGGTCATCAGCCGCTATCCCAAGACCTGCTATAAGGTCTCTCACATCACCTATTCCTAACATCCTAACATCATAACCCCGCATTCTTTTTATAAAACTTTCCAAATGCTTTAGGTGCAAAATCCTGCTTTTTACCACCTTTCATATAGTCATCAAGCCATCTGCCTTTAGCATTTGCATTTCCTTCATGTTTCTTGCCGCTTTCATCTGTCCACTGCGTCTGATGGAAGTTGTATTCCGGATGATAATATAATCTTCTTGCCTGCGGTGCTGATGTTGATATGATAACTTTACCATTTACAGCTTTTGAAATACCATTAGTTACTGTCTGTCCATTTTCGTAAGTGGCAGTTTCACTCTTTCCTGCGCTAATATGAGTACTTTCTCCCTGCAATTTACCTGTATCTCTTGGTATCACCTGACTTTGCACAACATCCGTGTGTATAGCTTCCGCTGTCATTTCTAATGAAGTCGCCGCTGCTGCCGTAAGCTTCCTTACCATAGGCATATTAAGCTTCACTGTTGACTTAACATTCTTTGCCATTACATCACATCCAATCTTACATAATTAACCGTACCATCCGGATTACGGCACTTCGTACCCTTGTATATATGCCTTGTTACACCGAACACCGTTATATCACCTTTAGTAATAACAGGAAGCTCCGGTGCAATATCTCCTGGTATCAAAGCACATCCTTCAAGCTTTATAAGCACCTTTTCTACTGTTAATTCTGTCTTACCGCTGTCCTGATAGTTACATAAGCCATCCCAAATAATAGGTTCAAGAGGTTCTCCATAGACATTCCTGCCTTCCTGCTCTATCTCAAGGTGTATTTCTGTCTTACACATGCTCTTTAATATTAAACATGGGTACTTCATACTCACACCCCCAGACTTAAGCAGCACAAGCCAGTCTGACAGAGTATCTGGTATGTATCACGCTTTATAGCAATTCCATTCTGTACAAGGACATTCCAACTGCTGCCAAACTGCATAGATACTCCATTTAAAGAATAGTTCTGTAAGACACAATTAATCATGTCCTCATTCTCATATTCAAAATCAGCCATCTCACAACACACATCTATCAGTATGCCTTGCTGGAACTCTGTCAAATTATTAAATCCTCTTGATGTTATACGATTAAAAGTAAGCGAGTCGATATGCCGGCTCGCCTGTTTTAATCTTCGTTCTATCTGCTCATCTGGGATAAGTCTATGTTCACTAAGGTACTGCTCTTTACTTGCATATACCATAGGCTTACTCTGCAATCTCTTCTGCAGGATCTACATCAACGAATACAGAATCAACCTTACCATCCTTGCCATTAGGGAATACAAATGTATCACTTAACTGGCGATTCTGATAAAGATATCCGTCTCCTTCTGTATGTGCTCCTGGTGCGAAGAAATAAATAGATGAAATCTTAGGTACTGTCTTACATGTCTGTCCACATGCGACAAGTACATTAATCTTGCGTGAGCCCTGAACAGTTTTTTCATAATATGTGCCTATATTAGTCTTTGTAGGCTTTGCCACAACTGTATAAGTGCTGTCGCTCTTAGTGTAGTATGTCTTTCCTTCTGCCACATCTGTATCTGTTGTTATGGCATACTTTGACTTAAGCGGAGCAAAGCCGCCCTCTGCAACATCCCAATCGAATCTGTCATAGAATCTTTCATCATCCACAACTTCCATAAGTGTCACACCATCAATATCAGTTACACGTGTTTCAATGCCAAGACCACCTTCTGCAATCTGAGTCATTTCAATCTTGCGTGTAAATTCCTTTGACATTTCCAGCTTATCCATAATGTCTGAAGAAACATACATGATAAGGCTTCCATTTGCCTTATATCTTCTAAGCTTTCCTGCTGCCAGAATAGCTTTAAGCTTAGCAAATACATTCTCTGTTGTGTATTCTGTAGCTGAAGTTTCAGAATGGTATAATTCTGTATTCTGTGCAGCCTGTGCAACCTTACTGAAGAATAATGCATCTGTCTCTGGTACAGCCTGTGTCTGCTCAAAGATGCGTGAAATATTCTGCATAGATGCTGTCTGATTGGTCTCATCTACATCTGCCTTGTCAACCATGAACTGTACATCCCTGTCATGTGTTACTGTGTAAGGAACATCTTTCTGGTTATATTCTCCTGTGTTCCATCCGCCTGATCTCTTGTGATTCTTATAACCGCTTACACTCATCTGAGTAAAGTGAAATGTCTTTGCATCTAACCATCTGACATTACTTGTAATAAATGGTGATGTAAGTGTGCCCTGCATAAGAATTGCTAATAATTCCGGACTCCACTGTTCTGCGTAATTCAAATTTGGCATATTGTTTTACCCTTTTAACCTTTCTTAATTAAATCTGTTCCATCTCTTTGTTGGAACATTTACATTGTTACCTGTAGAGGACTGCTGTCCGTTATTCTGCTGTCCTGCACCAATCTGAAAGCCTGCATTGCTTTCCTGTACCGGCTTAAGTGCAGGTACATCTTTGATAACCTGATCAAGTGCAGCCTTGATATTGTCCTCTGATATCTTTCCATCTGCATCCTTTGCCTTGCTGAAATCAGCCATCTTAAGTACATATGGAAGTGTCTTGGCGTTAATACCAAGTGTCATTGCTACCTTTGTAGCAGCAAGCTCAATCTGAGCCTGTTCAGCAACCTTCTGTGCTGCTGCCACTTCATTCTGAAGATTAGCATTAGCGTTCTGCTGCTGTTGTGTCTGCTGCTGCTTATTCTGCTTAAATGTTGCAATAGCCTGACTTATCTCATCTTCTGATAATCCCTGCTGCTGAAAATAGCTTTTAAGCACAGCATTCTCTTTCTTGGCAGTTGCATTATCCAGCATTGCCTGTATCTTGTCATAATCAACACCAGCCGCCTGCTGATTATTCTGATTACCCTGCTGTCCTGCCTGTTCATTGTCTCCTCCAGCGCTCTGGCCGCCGTTACCGTCTCCGCCCTCTGCGAAGAGCTGTAAGTTCATAGGTAATGTCTTTCTCATCACTCTATCTCCTTTCTTCCGTTTACCGCCCGTCGGCATTTCCCTAAAGTTTAGTGCCATTAAGTTTTGGGCATAAAAAAAATAGGCACACACAGCTTATTTGCCATGTGTGCTTAATAACTAATATTAAATTGTGTTGCACTGGTGCAACTTTGGACTATTCTACTATAATCCAATCTTCAGCGAGACAATCGTTAATACTTGGAACCCACATTGAATGTGAACCATCCACATTTTTTATCTGAAAATATGGGTTACATATAAACAAATCGCCTTCGTTTAACCCCCATGCTTCCGCTGTTTGCTTATTGCAGGGGATTCCATTCGGATATGCTTTCTGATATACAACAAACATTCCTTTTCCGTTCCAACCTCTTCTTGCTACCTTATTACCTTTTTTCATGGCCTCAATAGCAATTCCAAATGTCATATTGTCACATTTTCTATACGCTTCATTAAATTGTTTCTTAGGGCACCAGCTTTCATATCCATCAGGATATCTTATATGATAGCCTTCATCTTCTGGATTCTCGTCACTTGGTATCTTCCACCCTCTGTATTCATTGTATTCGCCCCTACTCATTGGCTCTGCTGCCACCACTTTTACTCCAATATAATTCTTCATTTCTAAATCCTCACTTTCTTAAAATTGGGTATAAAAATACCACCAATCTCTCGACTGGTGGCTGTTACATACTTTCTTTTGTTTTCTTTTCATCTTCATCATCGTCATCTGCTGAATATGGTTTTAGTCCACTATCATCTAAGATGTATCCACCATCCCGTGTATCTGACATTTTAACTGCCTACCTCCTTCGGATAATTATACTTCATTAAATCTCCCTATGTTCTTATCTCCACCAAATTCTTCCATCAACATTTCCTGATGTTTCTTGTGTGATAATTCAGAATAATACTTACGTTGCTCCTGTGTAGTTGCTTCTCTTCCCTTTTGCAGCAACTCTTTATATTCTATAATCATGCTAAGCATTGGTTCTTCTAATCTCAACGCCAATCTACGATTAGACTGATTTAATTCCTCAATATTTTCTAAAATCTTCCTTTGCTCATCATTACTAATCATTTTGTCAAACTGTAACTTTAGACTTTTAATCTCATCATTATTTTGTTCTATTAAATGATTCGTATATTGTATTATACTTTCTCTTTCACTTTGATTATGCATACAACATTCTCCTTTAATACTCCACCAGAGTCTTCTAAATCCTCTGGAAAATACAGATACTCCCTATGCTTTGATAAATAATCGTATTTACTTTCCTTTATCACTTCAACCACTTCATACTTTGAACTACTTAAAACCTCTGATTCATCAGTCCCAAATAAAGATAAATGCTGCACACCAACAGCCGTTTCATTTTTCTCGCATTCAAGTATAACAGAACTTCTCTCGTAATCGCTTATTCCGCCATATCCAATGGCAGTACCTTTGTTACTCGTCCAGCTTTCTATTATACCGCGTCTTGGTAATTCATCACCTTTTTTCAAATTGCTAAACATTCTAACATCTGAATTGTTCAATATCATTCCTCTGCTTATACTGCCTTCGTATGTTGGCATTCTGTCAATTCCATCTCTAATTGTTTTAGCTGTTTCAGTTTCTCCATTCAGAATTGATGTATAATCACCACCAAAATACTCTTTAAGTGCCTCTTGAAGTTCTTTTGCTTTTTCATCCGAATACCCTGTATCTGTCTTAATCTGTTCAAGTGCTTTCTTATTAAACTTATCAAGTTCATTATCTGGAACTTTACCACTATATCCAGTATTTAACTGTTTTCTCTTTTCTTTCTGAAGTAACAGCTTATTCTTTTGTTTTTCAAATTTCTTTATTCGAATGTCTAAATCTTTTAGTTTATCAACCAAATCATCCTCAGAAACATCTCCAAAGCCATCCTCGATAGAATCAAATTCTTTGAACCAGTCATCATAAGAATATCCTTCTGTCATGTCGCTAAATTCTTTCTTAAGAGACTCTATTTTTGTATTCGTGTTAGTGATATTATCTTTTAATTTTATTTTATCATTCTTCTGTCCATTTGCAACAACATTCTCCCATTGTTCCTTCCTTGCCGCATACACTTTCTTGTTATCCGGGTCTAGGGAATACTTAGACAGCCTGTCAAACTGCTCCGCCATTCTGCCTGCATACTGCTGCTTCTGGTCTTTCTTGTAATCTTCCTTAACCTGCTCAAGCTCTTCCTTGGTAAACTTACTGTCTGGCTCTTCATCCAGCTCAGGGAAGTATGTTGTATGTACATCTTTACAGTTAGGATGGTAAAGCCCTGCTGCCATAGCAGAAGACATAAGTGGATAAGGACCATCAGATGCCTTACCTCCACTCCACACATCATCTATGAGAATCTTTCCAACAAACGGAAGACATTTAGGACAGGCATTAGCACGCTTATTCATGATAACTGTACTAATTCCCCATGATTGTCTCATTTCGCCTTCTCCGGTCAAATATGCGCGCTTGTTGGCTGTCTGAATTGCCATCTTGGCATAGTCTTTCATGGTATGCCTTGCGCCATTTGCATATTCAATACAGTTGATACCGGCTTTAAGGAAATCTTTTGTAGCCATATCAACCGCCTTCTCATATGTTCCTGCACCCGTATTTGCATAGACCTGAGCATCAAATATTATCTGTCGATATTTATCCTCCGACATTCTAAGCATTGCTTTTTCTGCCCTGTTAAAATCTGATTTCGTTGCTTTAATCAAGGCATTGAGCTTCCTTGTATTCAATCTGAAAAAAGCACCCTCAGCGCCTTGCGACACCTTAGATGCTTTCAACCCTTTCTTTAATGCTCTTAATATTTTCTGCTCCTGTTCTGTTCCACCTTCCTGCCTGGCTGCAAATATCATTTCATCTATAGAATCATTGATATCACTGAACTTCGACGAAAACATTTTCTTGTTCTGTGCTTTATATTTCTCAAGCGCCTTAAGCTGTTCTACCTGCCACTGCGTCCAATTATATCCTTCTTCTATTTCTTCTGCCCTATGTCCTTCGAGATTTCTCATCATTGAAGCTATCAGCTCATCTTCTATGGCTTTAAATGCTTTCTCTACATCATAGTCCGTATTTAACATAGGCTACCTCATTAAAAGCTTTCCACTTCAAATCCATCTAATTCTGTATTAAGTTCCGGTTCTGTCATCTGTTCAATTCCCTGTTCTGCCTTAAGCCTTGCAACTTCTTCCTGTTTCCAGTCATCATCCTTAGTGTCTCCATACAGCTCATCAATTGACGCTTCTACACTCATAATGCCTCCCTGCTTGGCTTTGCTCACTGTCTCAACCTGGCTCTCAAAGCTAGGATTCGCATATTCCCCAAATGTCACATCAACATCAATGTCCTGTGTTGTTGAATTATTAAGTGTATCTATCGCCTGCAATGTCATTTTTACAAGCTTCGGAAGAGCCTTCTGGAGCTGATTGACAATATTATTCCTACTGTACAGCGTTGCTTTTTCCTTCTCCCTCTGTGCTTCTGCATTATCAAGCTTCTTTACATCTATTCCCAATGTAGAAGGGCTCATGATTCCCTGTAAGCAAAGGTCCAATGCCGTGATATATGTAGCAAGATACCCTTCATGTGGTATTTCACTTTGTTCTCTTTCAATCTTATAATTTACACCTTCTGCCATAGGAGACGAATACTGTATATAAGCGTTGTCAAATGAATTTGGCAGCATAACTTTTCCATCGTATGGATTTCTAGGAAGTAAATTCTCGGGTATATATTCCTTTGTACGGTTATGTCTTAAGGCATCCATCCACTGGCTCCATGCTTCATCCAGTGCATCAAATTCATCTATCTTACTGTCATAGATACTTTTACCTCTACCTTTAAACTTCGCTGATTTATAGAACATGATCGGTATGGCCATCATAAAACTTTTATCTTCCCATGTTACAGGTCTTAAACCTGCAAGCTCCGGCACAGTGCTGATATCACATTCTTTATTATCTCTTGTGAGCATATATGTTATATAGCCTTTGCCATATGTTTCAAGCAGAATGTACTCTTGATTCTTAACTGTATATACTGTCTTAAACACAACCTCTTTCACTCTGCCGCGTTCTCTTATTATCTCTACCCTGTCGCCTGGATAAAACTCTATAATCGGATACTGGCTTAGATTCGTATCTATGGATAGTTTAAATGCGCCATCTCCAACAATAAGAGTGTCTGTTATTGCCTGCTTTACAAGTTCTGCAAAATCGTTTTCTTCTGCTATCTTATCCCAGTCTGACTGCCTGCTGCCAACGTCTACCTCGTTCATATCTGCAACAACAATACTTGCAAGCATATCAACCATCATTGCAGGTAATCCTACATGTATCTTTCTTATCGCTAATCCAGGAGAGCATTTTGCAGCCCAGAATCTTGTCTTATCTCCATCAATCTGATCATACAGCTGTGACAGTTCCTCACTTACACCTCTGTACCATATCTGATTCTTAATGGCATTACCTTCAAAGTCGAAGATTTCCTGTATATTAATTATTCCTCTCTGTGCCGGCTGCACACGCAACCATGTCCTTATTCCATCTCTTATCTTATCAGCCATAGTATTAAATATGCTCACCTCTCTCACTCTCCTATCTGTTCTCTACTCCAACTTTGTCCCTGTATGGTATCCAGCCATATTGCGTACTGTTAACCATATGATCATTTCCATCTTCCGGCTCACAGTCCTTATCTTCCAGCCAACTGTATACCTGCAGTTCCCCTGTGTAGTTCGTGCATGTATCTACAACATAATAGCTTGGCTCTTTGCCCTTTTCATCATTAAAAGACATCCAGCCAAGCTGCAGGTTTATTCTGTCTATTATTGTTACTTTCTTATATGCATTATTGAATATATACAGGCATTCATGATGTTCTCTCTTATACTTGGCAAATTCTGTTATTGTTGCTTGGTCAGCGTTATCAACAAATGTATTCTTTGCCATGCCACCCCATTCTTTTCTGTTACGTTCCAAGAAGTCTATGTAATTCCTTACTGTATCACTTGGAGCTATGGGAATATCAAGAGTCGCATTGTTATATACCCTTTCTGCCAGTATAATTAACTTCCCTTTGTTTGTTATTCCCATATATGACATTGCAATAGTATCCGGGCTCTTTGTTGAATATGCCGTATCAAGACCGCTTGTATATATTACAAACCATTCTGTCTGTGTGTCGTCATATTCTCGCTTAATAAATGCCTTTGCCTGTTCTTTAGTAATAACATGTCGTTTGCAGAAATTAGAAAAGACAAGACCTGTAGCCTTGCCTCTTAATCCTGATATCTTGTTCTTATATATCTTAGTACCAGGCGGATAACTTAATTTCTTCTGTTCTATCTTTTCAGGTGTCATAGATATGTTATCTTCCATCCTGAAAAACCAATACACCCAGTCTTTAATAGGCTCACAGCCGTTAAGGTCCTTCCATATCTCTTCCGGCACATCTGCCTTGTACTTATCAATCGGTCTTGCGTGATTGATGTACTCTGAATATATTGGCAGCGTAGGCGCATCCGGATTAAGTGTACCTACAAAGTATTCAGAACGTCCGAATATCTCTCGTATGAAGTCTATGTTAGCTGTATTGCACTCATCTACCCACACACAACCAAACTGACTTCCAAGTGCATTTTTCCATTTACTGGCATTATCATAGCCAAGAATATATATTATCTTGGTACTGCTGCCAGTTTTAAATTTAATGTGTGGAAGTTTATTTTCTTTATCGCCATTACCACAGTATTCCAAATTAGGGAATATCTGAAGTAATCCCATATCTGCATTGATTATATTCTTCTCGATAACGCCTGTTGTATTACCGGCTATAACATGCAGCTTCATATCTGATTCTGCTACATTCATGATAAACTTCACAGCAACCGTTGTTGTCTTACCTGATGCAGTAGAGCCTTCAAGGAATTCCGCTCTTGCCGGTGTATCTATGTAATCCCAATATTTATCACTTAGAAGCATCAGGCTCACCCCTTGCCTTACGCTGAGCAAGAAGCTCTGCAAGCTCTGTCTCTTATACACATCTCCGAGCCCACGAGACATG
>ENA-OYZW01000467-OYZW01000467.1-human-gut-metagenome-genome-assembly--contig:-NODE-467-length-17947-cov-5.562262_pt1 | contig 17947 bp, 18 predicted proteins | sample MGYA00244075_ERZ653474 | MGnify/ENA primary metagenome ERZ653474 (study PRJEB26926, sample SAMN06164949) | human gut metagenome | biome: ENVO:00009003; feature: ENVO:2100002; material: ENVO:00002003...
GTCCGGGTGCGTTGGGAGTTTTCAGATACACCCTAGTGCGCGCAGCAGTGCAAGCTCCTGCGCGTAGCCCGGCAGCTCGTTCGGCGTTTCGAGGATCATGGGCAGACCCCGCAGGGCCGGGTGGTGCAGAATACGCCGGAACATTTCCAGCCCCAGACAGCCCTGCCCGAGCTTTTCATGCCGGTCCTTATGCGCGCCGCAGGGGTTTTTGCTGTCGTTCAGATGCAGCGCCTTCAGCCGGTCAAGGCCGATCACGCGGTCGAATTCAGCCAGCACGCCGTCCAGATCGTTTACAATGTCGTATCCCGCGTCCGACACATGGCACGTATCGAGGCACACGCCGAGCAGCTCCCCGCACCGGCAGGCGTCAAGAATCGCGCGCAGCTCCTCGAACCGGCCGCCGACCTCGCTTCCCTTGCCGGACATCGTTTCGAGCAGAACGGTCGTGTGCTGCTCCGGCCGGACGACCGCATCCAGACACGCAGCGATCAGCTCGATCCCGGCTTCAACGCCCTGTCCGACATGGCTGCCGGGATGGAAATTGTAGAAGTTTCCGGGCGTCAGCTCCATGCGCTGCAAATCGCTTTCAAAGACCTCGCGGGCAAATTCCCGCGTCCGCTCGTCCTTGGAGCACGGGTTCAGCGTATACGGCGCATGGGCCACGACGCGGCCCAACTGCCCGTCCTGCTGCATCTGCACGAGCACGGCGGCATCCGCCGGGTCAGCACTTTTTGCGGCACCGCCGCGCGGATTGCGCGTAAAAAACTGAAAGGTGTTCGCGCCGATGGAAAGCGCGGTCCTCCCCATCGCGGCATAGCCCTTCGACGAGGACAAATGGCAGCCCAGATACAGCATAAGCGGCCTCCTGCAAGCGTATTTTTTATAGTTTATCACGTTTTTGGAAAATCCGCAATTCCACTTGCTCCCGGCGCGAAAAATCTGTACAATAAATATACCACTACTGACAGGAGGCGCGGACGATGGGACGGACGGAGAATCAGAAGCTGAAGCTGCTGTATTTAAAGGAGCTGTTCGAGCGGCAGTCGGATGAGGAGCACCTGCTCTCCATGCAGGACATTCTGGACGCGCTCGCCGCGCAGGGCATCCGGGCCGAGCGCAAGAGCGTCTACGACGATATTTTGTGCCTGCAGCAGTTCGGCATGGATATCGTGACGGTCAAGGGCCGGAACGGCGGGTATTTTCTTGCCTCGCGCACGTTTGAGCTGCCGGAGCTGAAGCTGCTGGTCGACGCGGTGCAGTCGAGCAAATTCCTGTCGGAGCGGAAGTCCATGCAGCTGATCGCCAAGCTTGAGACGCTTGCCAGCGGGTATGCCGCCGGGAGCCTGCGGCGGCAGGTCACAGTCGCCGGACGCGTCAAGACCATGAACGAGAGCGTCTATTATTCCGTCGATCTGCTGCACGAGGCCATCCAGAAAAACAGCCGCATCACGTTCCGCTATTTTGACTATGATCTGAACGGCTCCCGCCGCTACCGGCCGGGGCTGTATCCTGCCAGCCCCTATGCGCTGTGCTGGCAGGATGAAAATTATTATCTCATCGCGCATTCCGAGCACCACGGGCTGACGCATTACCGTGTGGACAAGATGGCCTCGATCAGCATGACGGGCCAGCCGCGCTATATGGACGCGCAGACGCGGGAGCTTGATCTGACCGAATACGGCAAAAACGTCTTTGGTATGTTCGCGGGCAGCCGGGAGCAGCTGCGGCTGCGCTTTGACCGGTCGCTGGCGGGTGTTGTGATCGACCGCTTCGGCCGCGGGACCCCATGCGTCCCGGATGGGCCGGACGCGTTTATCTGCACGGTCGAGGTCGCGGTGTCGCCGAACTTTTTCGGCTGGCTTGCCTCATTCGGCGCGCGGGCGCAGCTGCTCTCCCCTGCCCCCGTCCGGGAGGCGTTCGTCGCCCTGTGCCGGGCGGCAGAGGCGGCAAATACCTGAACTGAACGCAAAAACCTGTTTTTTTGTAAATACTACTGGAAAAATCCGCGCAGATATTGTATGATAGAAGCCGGAATGCAACAAGAAGCAAAATGAGTTTTCCTGCGAGGCAAATCAATCCCACACAAACGCAGAAAAAATCCCGATTCTATGAACAAAGGAAGGAATTCATATGGAACAAACCAAACTGAAGGCGCTCGAGCTGAACGCGGCAAAGGCGCGTCTTTATGGCGTCCAGATGGTGCACGACGCGGCCTCCGGCCATCCGGGCGGCTCGATGAGCTGCATGGACGTGCTGACGTACCTGTACTTTGCCGAAATGCGCGTCGATCCCAAGAACCCGCATGACCCCGGCCGTGACCGCTTCGTCATGTCCAAGGGCCACTGCTCCCCCGCCATGTACCCGGTGCTGGCGCTGCGCGGCTTCTTCCCGGTCGAAGATCTCAAGATGTTCCGCCGCATCGACGGCCATATGTCCGGCCATGTGGAAATGAAATACGTCCCCGGCGTCGATATGTCCACCGGCTCTCTGGGCCAGGGCATCTCCGTCGCCGTCGGCATGGCGCTGGCCGGTAAGGTCGCGCAGAAGGACTACCGCGTTTACGCCATTCTCGGCGACGGCGAGGTCGCCGAGGGTCAGGTCTGGGAGGCCATGATGGCCGCCAACAAGTACCACCTCGACAATCTGTGCGCCTGCGTTGACGTCAACGGTCTGCAGATCGACGGCGAGACGAAGGACGTCATGCCCACCGAGCCGCTGGACAAGAAGTTTGAAGCGTTCGGCTGGCACGTGATCAAGTGTGACGGTCATGACTTCGATCAGATCGAAGCCGCTTACAAGGAAGCCGAGCAGACCAAGGGGCAGCCCACCATGATCCTCGCAAAGACCATCAAGGGCAAAGGCGTGAGCTTTATGGAAAACAACGCGGGCTGGCACGGCAAGGCGCCAAACGACGAGCAGTGGGCGCAGGCCAAAGCAGAGCTTGAAGCGAAGATCAAGGAACTGGAGGGTTAAAAAATGGCTGAGAAAATTGCAACTCGTGAAGCATACGGCAAGGCGCTTGCCGCGCTGGCCGAAAAATATCCCGACCTTGTCTGCTTCGACGCAGACCTCGCAGGCGCGACCATGACGAAGTATTTCAAGGCCGCCTGCCCGGAACGCTTTTTTGACATGGGCATCGCCGAGGCCGATATGGTCGGCGTCGCCGCCGGTATGAGCCTGTGCGGCTTCAAGCCCTTCGTCAACACGTTCGCCATGTTCGCAGCCGGCCGTGCCTGGGAGCAGGTCCGCAACTCCGTCGCTTACCCGCACCTGAATGTCAAGGTCGTCGGCAGCCACGGCGGTCTGTCCGTCGGCGAAGACGGCGCGACGCACCAGTGCATCGAGGATTTTGCCATCATGCGCGCCATCCCCGGTATGCTGGTTCTGTGCCCGTGCGACGGCAATGAAATGCGTCTGGCCGTTGAGGCACTCGTCAATTATGAAGGCCCGGCCTACATGCGTCTGGGCCGTCTGGCCGTCGAAACGGTCACGGATTCCATCCCCGGCTACAGGTTTGAGCTTGGCAAGGGCGCAACGCTGCGGGACGGCACCGACGTGACCATCATCGCGGTCGGCATGAACGTGCAGATGGCGCTGGCCGCCGCCGAAAAGCTGGCCGCCGAGGGCATCTCCGCCCGCGTCATCGATATGCACACCATCAAGCCGCTCGACACCGAGCTGGTTCTGAAGGCCGCGAAGGAAACCGGCGCGATCGTCACCACCGAAGAGGCCAACGTCCTCGGCGGTCTTGGCGCGGCAGTCGCCGAATATCTGAGCGAGAATTATCCCGTGCCCGTCGTCCGCCACGGCGTCAACGACGAGTTTGGCCGCAGCGGCAAGGCCCCGCTGGTGCTCGACGCCTACGGCGTCAATGCCGACGGCATCATCGCCAAGGTCAAGCAGGCGCTGGCCATGAAGAAATAAGCAGAGCATACAAACAGCCGCCCCGTTCAATCCCGGGAGCGGCTGTTTCAGTTTGTCAAAAAGTCTGCTTTTGCAGCAGACCGCTTTCTGCCGGGCGGACGACTCTGTCCGCCCCTACATCCGGCGTGAGAGCCTTGGTGGCACGCTACGCTTATTCCTCCAGCAGCCGGTCGAGATCGGCGACGGTTTTGCAGTAGAAATCGCAGTTTTTCCGCATGAACTGCTCGATTTCCGGGATATCATTCGCCCAGCCTGCGGCGGCGAAGGGAACGCCTGCGGCGCGCGCCATGTCGTAGCCGGGCTTCAGATCGTCGACGACAAGAAGCTCCTGCGGCTCAAGGCCGAAGCGCTCCATGATCTGCTCCAGCGGCCAGGTGTTCGGCTTGCGCTGCTCGGGCGGCTGCTCCCAGCCGAAGATGATATCCGGCTCGGGAAGATCGTTTTCCCGGTAATCGCGCTCGATGCTCCCGCGCATGGAGTGCGAGACAACGGCAATGTACCCGCCCGCGTCCTTGTGCCGCTGCAGAATCTCGCGGATGCCGGGATAGGCGCATGGTACGCGTGTGCGCACCCAGTCCTGCCAGAAGCGGAACTCGCCTTCAAGCTCCTGCTCCGAAAAGCCGAGCTCACCGGTGAACAGCGCCATGATGCCGGGGTCAAAATTTTTGCGGAAATAGTCCTCCAGCGTATACGACGCCTCCGGGCGCACGAGCTTTAAATAGGCAAGGAACGACGGAAAGTGGATGGTGGCGGTGCTGTTGACCGTGGTGTCGTCGTGATCCATGACCAGACATCTGAAGCGCAAGAAAGATCCCTCCTGTCAGTCTTTTCTGACATCATACCAGCAGAAGCGGCGCTTCGCAAGGAAAATCGTCAAATCTTATTTTTTTATGAAGAATTGCTATTTTCAGAAAGCTGTGCTATCATAATCATGAATATACTGCGCGAAGTCTATCCTCGTGCTTCGCAGCCCCGAACACAATCATGGAGGTACGGCTATGAACAAAAGAAGAAAGCAAAGCATCTGGCTGCGCAGAAATCTGCCGCTGCTGATCGCGGCCGCAGCGCTCGTGCTGCTGGTACTCATCATTGTGCTGGTTGCACGCGGCTGCTCCAAGGGCAGCGACACCGTGATCAGGGCCAAGGCGTTTTCCACCGGCACGACCATCGAGCTGCCCCTGTCCGCCGAGCTGAACGAGTCGGATTTCGTCTCCTACGGCGGCTACCAGTTCACGACAAAGAAAAAGCTCAGCGCGCTGAGCAAGCTCATCACCAAAAATAACGAGGGCATCACCGCCGAGACATATACCAACAGCTACGGCGAGTGCGGCGTTTATACGAAGACGAACGAATCCGGCGGTACAGACAGCTGGTGCCTGTATGTCAAGGATCCGAAGAACACCAATGAAAAATGGTATTTCTTCATGGGCGAGCACCGCGAGATCGCACTCGATTCCGGCACGCTTGATCTGCTCCTGCCGCTGCACCTTATCACGGACGCGTCGCTGCGCGACACGATGTTCGCCGCCGTCCAGCCCGGCACGCCGTATACCTGCGGCATCGACAAGCTGCCGGACGGGCAGACTCTCTCCGGTATGTTCCGCTCGTTCTATGAGGCCTCCGGCCTCTACACCGTCACGACCAGCGACAAGGGCTTCACGCTCGTTCCGCGCGGCGGCGCACAGGAGCTGATGTTCCAGTTTGACGAGCAGGACGCGAACGGCCAGTTCATGATCACTGTCCCGCAGACTGCCGAGCCGCAGCCCAGTACCAGCGCCGTTGTGACCTACGGCAGCGACGATCCCGTGTCGCTGTCCGAAAGCGACGCGGCGGCTCTGTCCACCGTGCTGCTGCAGGCCAACTATAAAAAGACCGGCAAGACGGCGGATTACCGGTACAGCGTCGATCTGGGCGGCCAAATCTACGAGGTCGCGCTCGACTGGAAGGACAACACGTGGAACGGCTCTGTGCGCTATAACGGACAGGTCGCCATGCTCGTCACCAAGAGCAGCTGCACCGTCGCGTCCATCTTCGCCTCCAACCATCTCGGCGGCACGCCGGAGCGTGACACGGCCAAGTGGCCTGCCGACGTGCAGGAGCTTGCCATCACGCCGAAGGCCGAAAGCATGGCCACGACGAATGATGTGAATGTGCGTACCGCTCCGTCGACCAACAGCGACGTCCTCATGACCATGCCGACCGACACGGTCGTCGCCGTCACCGGCGTCTCGGACGAGACGGACGACGGCGCATGGTACGAGATCTGGTACAACGAGGTCTGCGCGTACCTGAACGCCAAATACGTCAAATCCATCAGCAGCGCCGCAGCCAGCACGAACGGCTGATCGGGCCGCAAGATTATCAGCCTGTAGGGGCCGGCGACTCTGCCGGCCCCTGCTTTTTTCTGTGACGCACTGGCGCGGGAGCGCCCCTCCCTTGAGCAGGGGGGCCTGAAGGGATTCGAACGCGGCAAATTTTTGAGCGCTCTGAATCCTGCACCAAACGGAACCCAGCGCCCCTTTTCTCCCCCATCTTTTCCGGCAGGGCGGAAAAGATGGGGCCGCCGGAGGCGTCCCGGCAATGGAATAAACTTTCCGCTGCATTCGCTTTTCACCGGTTTTATCTTGCGGAATCCTTGGCTGTGCGGTATGATAGACAAATAAAATTCAGACAGAAGCCATTGTGCGCAAAAGGAGTCTTAATCATGAGCACAAACAGCAGAGAAGCATTTGAAAAACAGGACGCGTTCGGGATCGGCGCGCCGAACGACGCGTATGCGCAGTATTTTACCGGCCAGTCCTATCTGAAGCCGCTGACCGAACCCGGCGTCTGTCCCGTGTTTCTGGCCAACGTGACCTTTGAGCCGGGCTGCCGGAACAACTGGCACATCCACCACGCAAGCAAGGGCGGCGGGCAGCTGCTGATCTGCACAGCCGGAGAGGGCTGGTACCAGGAGGAGGGCAGGCCCGCCGTGAGCCTGGCGCCCGGCATGGTCGTTACCATCCCGGCCGGGGTCAAGCACTGGCACGGAGCGAAGGCGAACAGCTGGTTCAGCCACATCGCTGTCGAGGTTCCCGGCGAGAACACCCGGAACGAATGGTGCGAGCCGGTTTCGGATGAGGAATACGCAAGCCTCGGCTGATAGGAGACACGATGGGCTGGGATGTTTTATTATTTGATCTGGACGGAACGCTGACAGATTCCGGGCCGGGGATCATGCACGCGGCTGAGACTGCGCTGGGATCGTTCGGGATCACCGGACTGTGCGAGCGGGAACTGCGATACTTTGTCGGCCCGCCGCTGGTCGAGTCGTTTGCCGTCTATCTCCCGCAGGCGGATGTCCAGACGGCCATCGACCGCTTCCGTGCATATTACCGCGAGACGGGCTGGCTTGAAAACGAGCCGTATCCCGGCGTGCGGGAATGCCTGCACGCACTGAAAGCGGCGGGAAAGCGGATGTACGTCGCCACGTCCAAGCTGGAGAGCATGGCGCGGCAGGTGCTGACGCATTTTGATCTGATGCGGTATTTTGACGGCGTGTGCGGCGGGATCGCCGACGACCCGGAGGCCGGGAAAAAGGCCAATGTCGTGCGCCGCGCGCTGCGCGAGGCAGGCTGCACGGAGTTTTCCCGCGCCATTTTGTCCGGCGACCGGGAATATGATATTTACGGCGGTCACGCGGCGGGAATCCAGACCGTCGGCGTGCTCTACGGCTACGGCAGCCGGGAGGAGCTGGAAAAGGCCGGTGCGGACGCGCTTGCGGAAACGCCGGAGGCGCTGCTGGCGCTTCTGCTGTGATTTTTCCGGTGAAGCCGCTTGTAAACAGGCGGTTTGTGTGATAAACTAAACCAGTTGTGTAAAAAACCAGAATGATTTGGAGGGCGACCCATGTAGCGGCTGACGATTCAATCAAAAACAAACTGAATTTGGAGGAACATACATGGCATCCCTGAAAGAAGAGATCTCCCGGCGCAGAACGTTTGCGATCATTTCGCACCCCGACGCCGGTAAAACGACCCTGACAGAAAAATTCCTGCTCTACGGCGGGGCCATCGCGCAGGCGGGCGCGGTCAAGGGCAAGAAAAATTCCCGTGCCGCCGTATCCGACTGGATGGAGATCGAGAAGCAAAGAGGCATCTCGGTCACGTCATCCGTCATGCAGTTCCAGTATGAGGGCTTCTGCATCAACATCCTCGACACCCCCGGCCATCAGGACTTTTCCGAGGACACCTACCGCACGCTCATGGCGGCGGACTCCGCCGTCATGGTCATCGACGGCGCGAAGGGCGTCGAGCCGCAGACCCGGAAGCTCTTCAAGGTCTGCGCCATGCGCCATATCCCGATCTTTACCTTTATCAACAAAATGGACCGCGAGGCCCGCGACCCGTTTGAACTGCTGGACGAGTTGGAAAACGAACTCGGCATTGAAACCTACGCCTGCAACTGGCCCATGGGCTCCGGCCGGGAGTTTCAGGGCGTGTACGACCGCCGTTCCAGCCAGCTGATCTTTTTCTCCGGCGTGTCCGGCAAGAACCGCGCGGACAAGATGGAAATTGATCTGTACGACCCGCAGGTCGCGCAGCTCATCGGCGAACGCCGCCATCAGCAGCTGATCGACGATGTGGAGCTGCTCGGCGCAGGCCGCGAATTTGACCTTGAAGAAGTTCGTGCGGGCAGGCTTTCGCCCGTGTTCTTCGGCTCGGCCCTGACCAATTTCGGCGTAGAGCCGTTTCTGGAGGAATTTCTGCGCATGACGCCGAGTCCTCTGCCGCGCGAAGCGGACTGCGGCGTGATCGACACGTTCAGCCCGGATTTTTCCGCGTTTGTGTTCAAAATTCAGGCAAACATGAACAAGGCCCACCGCGACCGTCTGGCCTTCATGCGCATCTGCTCCGGCCAGTTCCAGCGCGACGCAGAATATTATCATGTCCAGAGCGGCAAGAAAATGCGCCTGTCGCAGCCGCAGCAGCTCATGGCCTCCGAGCGCGAGATCGTCGACGAGGCCTACGCGGGCGATATCATCGGCGTGTTCGACCCCGGCATTTTCTCCATCGGCGATACCATCACCGTGCCGGGCAAAAAGTTCAAATTCGGCGGCATCCCGACCTTCGCGCCGGAGCACTTTGCCCGCGTCAGCGCCAAGGATTCCATGAAGCGCAAGCAGTTCCTCAAGGGAACCGAGCAGATCGCACAGGAGGGCGCGATCCAGATCTTCAAGGTGCCGAATTCCGGCATGGAGGAGGTCATCGTCGGCGTCGTCGGCACGCTGCAGTTCGACGTTTTCCAGTACCGCATGAAGGCCGAATACGGCGTCGACCTGCGTATGCAGCAGCTGCCGTATGAGCAGCTGCGGTTCATCACCAAAGCGCCGGTCACGGATCTCAAGGATCTGTACCTGTCCACCGACGCGGAGCTTCTCGAGGACTACCGCGGCCGGAGCCTGCTGGTCTTCGCCTCGCAGTGGTCGATCAACTTCATCCTCAAACGCAACCCCGGCCTCGAATTGTCGGAAACGGCGCAGTAAGCGCGGGTTCAGGCTACAAAGGCTCCCTCTCTTATTTAGACGGGGGAGCCTTATTTGTTTGTTCAAATCCATTTATGCCGGATTTTCAGTGTCTGCCCCTACCGGCTGCTTCTGATTTTGGTCAGGGTTTCCTTATGTCTGCGGAATCTCCCCAAATACCCGGCGCACACCGAGCCTTCGCAGGAGGTTCAGCTTTTCCCGGCAGGTCTCCTCCGTGTCGTACAGGAAGACGTGCGCGTCCCCGTCTTCGTCCCGGAAAAAGCAGTAGCGGCAGACAAGCTCCGGGGAGAAATGCGATGGGTGCCGCGCGGTCAGCGCGTCCGCCGCCGTTTCGTCAAGCGGCGTTCCGACACCGGAGGGGCATGGGACGGGGAACAGCATCCGGATGGGCGCGAGATATACCCAGAGCCGGTCCCCCCAGACCGGGAGCAGCCCGCGCAGGTATCCCTCCAGACTGCCGCCGGAGACCTGCGTGTCGCACCAGACGGCGGGCGCATCCGGCGCGGCAGTCTGTACGGGCTGCAGAAGCCGCGTGTCGCGACAGCCCGGCGCTTCGCAGAACAGATAACCGCCTCCAAAGTCCGCTGGCGGCACAGAACCCGGCGCGAGCAGGTACAGCTCCGCGGCGGGTTCTCTTTTTTCTTCATCAAAGCCCGCAATGCCGCATTTCAAGGCAGAACCGGGCGGAAATGGATACAGAATCATGGACAAGCCGCCTTTCCTGTGATATAATGCTATGTATAAAACTATGAGATTGCAGGAAAAGCTATGCCGTTTTCATTTTTGCCCCGCATGATCTACCCGCATCTGACCGACGTGCGCGCCGAGGATCTGACCGCGCGCGGCGTCTCGTTCCTGATGCTGGATTTTGACAACACCATCGTCCCCTACACGACGAGCGAACCGACGCCGGAAATGGCCGCGTGGCTGGGAGCCATGCAGGCCTCCGGGATCGGCCTCTGCGTCGTGTCAAACAGCAGAAAGCCGCGCGTTGTGACCTTCTGCGAGAAATACGGGCTGGACTGCATCACGCACGCGAAAAAGCCCTTTTCGCGCGGCATCCGCGCGTGTCTGGCGCGTTTTTCGCTGGAACCGGCCCGCTGCGCGCTCGTGGGCGATCAGATCTACACGGACGTACTGGGCGCAAACTGCGCGGGGGTGCAGTCGATCCTGATCTCGGCAATTCATAACCATACCATGTGGCTGAAGCTCCGGCACGTGGCCGAGCTTCCCTTTATTGCAATCGGAAAATGGAGGATCCAACATGAAAAACATTGAAAAGTACCAGAAGCTCATCGCAAAGGGCGAGGTCGACGCGCTGCTGCTGACCTCGAAGCACAACCGGCAGTATGCCGCGGAATACTGCATCGCAGAGGGCGTCGCCGTCATCTGCAAGACGCAGAGCTATTATTTCACCGACTTCCGCTATATCGAGTCGGCACAGAAAAACCTGCCGGGCTTTGCCGTGAAGATGGTCGATACGGAGCACCCGTACACAAAGCTGATCAACGAGGCCATTTCCGACAATACTGTCAAGACCATCGGCTTTGAGGACGATACGCTGACCGTGGAGGAATATACGCTCTACAACACGAAGCTGAACGCCGTCCTGCATCCCTACGCCGCCGAGATCAACGCCCCGCGCGCAAGCAAGGAGCCGTGGGAAATTGAATACATGAAAAAAGCGCAGGAGATCACTGACCGCACCTTTGACGATCTTCTGAACGTCATCCATCCGGGCATGACGGAAAAGGAGCTGCGCGCGGAGCTGATCTACCGGCTCTACAAATACGGCTCCGAAGGCCCGTCGTTCGACCCCATCACCGTCTCCGGCCCCAACACCAGCCTGCCGCACGGCGTTCCGTCCGAGCGCGTTCTGCAGTACGGCGATTTCGTCACCATGGATTTCGGCTGCCTGTACCACGGCTACTGCTCCGACATGACCCGCACCATCGCGCTGGGCTACGTGTCCGAGAAGATGGACAAGGTCTATCATACCGTGCTCGAGGCGCAGCTGGCGGGCATCGCCGCGACGAAGGCAGGCGTCACCGGCAAGGAGATGGACGCAGCCGCGCGGAATGTCATCAACGCCGCAGGCTTTGAGGGGCTGTTCGGCCACAGCTACGGCCACAGCCTCGGCCTTCTCATCCACGAGGCCCCGAACGCCAACACGCGCAACGACAAGCCCATGCCCGCAGGCGCGGTCGTATCGGCAGAGCCGGGCATCTATATCCCGGACGAATTCGGCGTGCGCATCGAGGATGTGACCGTCATCACCGAAACCGGCTGTGAGATCCTGACGAAGAGCCCGAAAAATTTGATTATTTTATAAAATATCTTGAAAAGCCGAGCAAAATAGTGTAAAATCAAAAAGCTATTTTATTTGTTGGTGTATTCTACACGTATATTGGAGGAATATTTTTATGGCTACTATTACCGCTGGCGATTTCAGAAACGGTAAAACATTTGAGATGGACGGCAAGATCATGCAGGTCGTAGAGTTCCAGCACGTCAAGCCCGGCAAGGGCGCCGCATTCGTCCGCACGAAGATGAAGAACGTCGTGACCGGCGCCGTGACCGAGACCTCTTTCAACCCGACTGCAAAGTTCGAAGAGGCTTTCATCGAGCGCAAGGATTATGAGTACAGCTACAACGACGGCGATCTGTACTACTTCATGGATCAGGAGACGTACGACATGGTTCCCGTCAGCAAGGATATGCTCGACGACTCCTTCAAGTTCATCAAGGAAAACACCCCGGTCAAGCTCCTGAGCTACAAGGGCAACGTCTTCAGCGTCGAAACGCCGAACTTCGTCGAGCTGACCGTTACCAAGGCCGATCCGGGCGTCAAGGGCGACACCGCTACCAACGTCACCAAGCCCGCGACCGTCGAGACGGGCGCGGAGATCAAGGTTCCCCTGTTCATCAACGAGGGCGAAAAGATCCAGATCGACACCCGCACGGGCGAATATCTGGGCCGAGTCAAGGGTTAATCCAAACGTCAGCGAAAGGCAAACCGCCGGAAAGGAGATTTTACGATGACGCTTTCTGAAAAATCCGCATATCTCAAGGGCCTGATGGAGGGCATGAAGCTCGACACCGAAACTAACGAGGGCAAACTGATCTCTGAGATCATCAGTATGCTTCAGGACGTGGCTGAGAATGTTTCCGATCTGGAAGAAGTCGTGGACTGCATTTCCGATGAGCTCGACTGCATCGAAGAGGATCTCGACAACATCGACGATTACCTGATGGACGACGATGACGACGAGTATGACGACTACGACGAAGACGAGGACTACGAAGACGACGAGGACGACGACGATCAGAACGAGTACGACTTCGGCAGCGAAACGCTCTATGAGGTCAAGTGCCCCACCTGCGGCGAAGTCATCACCATCGACGAGGAAATGCTCGACGAGGGCGCGACGACCTGCCCGAACTGCGGCGAAGAGCTGGAGTTCGACATGGAAGACGAGGACTCCGAAGAGGACGAGTAATCAAAATTCAAAAAACGCCGCCCGGCTGGGCGGCGTTTTTTTCCTGTCGGCAGCATTCTCCATACGGCGCCAGCGGCTTATTCGGCCCACTGTCTGTACAATCCGCGCATCCACGCGGCAACATCCATGCCGTAGACCCGGTCAAGATTTGTGGGGGTCAGGACGTCGTTCGCCCGGCCCAGTGCGATCTTGCGGCCGCTGTCCATCAGCAGCGCATCCGTGCCAAAGGCCCGCGCAAAAGACAGATCGTGCACCACGCTCACCACAGCGCGGCCCGGCGTTTGCAGCCACTGGCCGATCAGGGCGAAGATCTGCTTCTGATAGATGAGATCGAGATGGTTCGTCGGCTCGTCGAGCAGCAGGAGCTTCGGGTCCTGCGCCAGAACCTGCGCGAGGAACGTGCGCTGCAGCTCGCCGCCGGAGAGCGTCAGAACCGACTGCCGCCGCTTGTCCTGCAGGCCGGTGAGCGTCAGCGCCTGCTCAACGTGCCCGGCGTCGTCCTCCCGGCTGCGGCCGAACACGCCTCCTGCATAGGCGAAGCGCCCAAGGCGCACGACCTCCTCGACTGTGAAGCCGTAGCCGACAAAGTGGTTCTGCGCCAGAACGCCGATGGCCCGCGCGCGAAGCGCGGGCTTCATGCTCCTTACATTCTGTCCTTCAAACAGCACGCGGCCCGTATACGGCGTCCCCTGCGTGATGGCAGCAAGCGCTGTCGATTTGCCTGCCCCGTTCGGGCCTGCGATCATGAGCCACTGCCCCTCGGAAACGGAAAAGGAGAGCGCGTCGACGATCTGCTTTGTCCCGTACCGCACCGAAAGACGGTCGACATCCAGCATCGGCATATCAGTGCTCCTTTCTCGACTGATAGAAGATCACCACGAATACGATCGCGCCCACAAAGCTCGTGACCACGCCGATGGGCAGCTCCAGCGGATTCAATAGAATGCGCGCAATGAGATCGGCCAGCATCAGAAAGACCGCTCCGCCGAACATCGCCGCCGGAAGCAGCCGCTTGTGGTTCGGCCCGACCAGCATCCGCGCCATATGCGGCGTAACAAGGCCGACAAAGCCGATCGTCCCGCCGATGGACACGCACACACCGATGAGCATGGAAACCATAATGAGCAGCACGAGCTTGGCCCGCTTCACGTCCACGCCGATCTGCCGGGCGTTGTCCTCGCCGACAGCAAAGGCGTTGAGGATCTGCGCGTGCAGCAGGATGACCGTGCCGCAGATCAAAAGCGCGCCTGCCAGCACGGCGGCATTCTGATAGGTGCTGCCGCTCAGGGATCCCATCGTCCAGAACGTGATGCGCTGAACCTTGTCGGCAGCGAAGGTAATGACGATGCTCATAATGCTGGAGACGAACATGGAGAAGATCACGCCGATCAGGATGATCGTGTTCGTCGACAGAGAACGGTCGAGCTTATAGGAAAGGCCGAGAATGACAAGCAGCGATAAGAACGCGAACATGATCGCCATACCCATTGTCCCCGCGAACGGCAGACCCGGCAGCGTCACGCCGAAGGCAATGGCAATGACCGCGCCGAGCGACGCGCCGGACGAAACGCCGAGCGTCGAGCCGTCGGCCAGCGGGTTTTTGAGCAGTCCCTGCATCGCCGCGCCCGCCAGAGACAAAGCCGCCCCCGTCAGCGCCACGCACAAAACACGCGGCAGGCGGATGGGCAGAATGGACGAAACAAGACCCACGGGCGTCTCGCCGCCCGTGAGCCTCGCAGCAAAATAGGAAAGCGTGTCCGAAAGCGGGATGCGGACGCTCCCCACGCAGACGCAGAGGCACAGCACGGCCAGCGTCACGAGCGTAAAGAGCAGGTATTCCCATAGCCTGAACGTTTCGTGATACCGGCGCATGCTGTGCCTCCTGTTTTCAGAGTGGTATTTCCGGATTATTCGCCGTAGACAAAGTCATACAGAGCCTTCGCGCCGTCGGCCAGACGCGGGGCCGGGCGGGACAGCTCGTTGTTCGGCAGATTGAGGATCTTGCCGTTTTTGATAGCGGTGACGTTTTCCCAGCCGGTGCGGGAGAGGATCTCCTCCTCCGGCGTCGGGCCTTCGCCATAGTACATGGAGATGGTCACGATATAATCCGGGTTGCGCTCAAGCACCTGCTCTTCGGAGATCTCGCCCCAGCCGGTCACGTCGGCAAAGCAGTTGGTCAGGCCCAGCATATTGGCGATCTCGTCCATGAACGTGCCGGAGCCGGCCGTCCAGAGGCCGTATTGCAGCGGGGAGACCTCAAAATAGATGCTCTTTGTGCCGTCGCCGGCGTTTGCCCTGATCTCGTCGAAGGTCTTCTGCATGCTCTCAACAATGGACGCAGCCTCGGCCTGCCGGCCAACCAGCTCGCCGATCATGCTGATGGCGGTATAGGTACCCTCGATGTCCTGCGCGTCGCTCACGACGACATGGATCCCGGCAGCCTCCAGCTGCTGCACCTGCTCGTCGGTCTGGGCCATGGTGCTCATGAGCAGCACCTGCGGCTCAAGCGCGATGATCTGCTCGATGTTCGTGTCGTAGCCGGACTGGACGGAGGGAACGTCCAGGACCTCCGCCGGATAGTCGCAGTATTCGCCGCGGCCGACCAGCAGATCGCCCGCGCCCAGCGCGTAGAGGATCTCACAGTCGGAGGCCGTCAGCGCGACGACGCGCTCTGCGGGCGCGTCCAGCGTGATCTCGCGGCCGGTCATGTCGGTCAGGGTAACGGCGGAGGCGGTGTCCTCTGCTTCCGGTTCCTCTGCGGGAGCCGGTTCTTCTTCTGCGGGGGCAGATGTTTCCGTTTCCGGAGCCGTCTCGCTCTGGGCGGGTTCTTCCTGTGCAGGCTCCGTCTTCGCGGCGCAGCCGGTCAGGACGGCCAGCAGCATCACAGCCGCCAGCAGCAGGGCAAGAAGTTGATTCTTTTTCATAACAGTATCTCCTTGTTTGTGATAAAGCGCCTTCCTGCGGCATTCGTCCGTATGGAAGGGTCTACATTTTACCTGCAAATGAGAGATTTGTCAAGCTTCCGTGCATCACGGCCCGTGAGCGCCAATGCCTCCGGCGGCCCCATCTTTTCCGCCTTGCCGGAAACGATGGGGAAGAAAAGGGGCGCTGGATTACGTTTGGTGCATCCTGCGGGTGCAGTTCATGCAAGCACCCGCTTTATAGTCGCTGCGAGCACACATACTCACCCTACGGGCGCTATGGTACGCGCCGCCTGTTACGGTACACCGAATTTGCAAGCAGCTGCGATTCAATATCTGCGGTGAAAACGCTTTGCGTTTGAAATTTGCAAGGCAGTACAGATTCGCCGCAGTCCCCTCAAAGCCTCCTCTTGCCGCGTCCCGCGCGGTAAGAGGAGGCTTTTGGCTTATCGCAGGCCTCGTTCCGGCAAGGCCATGGCTTCCCGGCGAACCCAGCATCAGCGGTTCAACGGAAAAAAAGGAGGAAACGGCCTTAGAGGATAAGAGGCTCCGCGAACAGCGGGGCCTCGTTCCGGCAAGGCCGTTTCCGACTATCCGACGCCGCCGATCCAGCGGAACCCTCTGCCGTTCGTCAGATCGGGCTGCGGGGTGTCAACGGAGGTCTCCACAATCTCCAGATTCGCCGCGATCCGTTCCGCATCGTCCCAGTCGGCGCTGATAATGACAACGCAGAGCTTCTCCGGGTCGTACAGCAGAAGCATCTGCGTGGTCCACTCCTCCGGCGCGTCGGAGCCCGGACTTGAACGCTGCCAGTGTGTCTCGACCCATGACGCGTCGTAGGGGCCGATCGTCCCCTGCTTTGTGATCTCCGTCCGCGTACCGCCGCAGAGGAAGTCGCACCCGGCGACCGTGTTGGCGGACATACACTGCACGCTGTAGTCCTTCCGCACGTCCTGCACGGCAAAGAGGTCGTAGGTATAGACCACCAGCTCGCGCTCGTCCTGCGGCAGACTCTGCGCCTGTTCGGCGTCCCGCTGGGCGATCACGTCATAGGCCGTTTGGGTGTAGCCCGTGCCCCAGCCCTCCGGCAGCCAACCGAGCCGCATACCGCAGACCTTTCCCTTTGTCCGGCCCTCGGTATCGAAGCTGATGGGGTTGTTCCACTCAAACGGCGTGTCCACCAGAATCGTCTTTTTGTTTTCCTCGTCATAGCGGAGCGTGTCCGGCATGATGTAGCTTCCCGCACCGTCCCGGACCGACGCGTAATGCACGATCGCCGCCGCGCCGCATAAAACGGCGACGGCCGCCGCTGCGATCAGCACAAGGCCGACCGGCCGCCGCTTTTTCAGCCCCGGCAGCTTGGCCCTTGTTTTTTCCCAAATTCGCTCCGCGTCCGCGTCCCGGCTCAGCGAAACGGTGTTTTCCTCATAGTCCTCAAACAGGCTCTGCACAGAGATCTTCAATCTGCACGTCTCCTTTCTGTAATTCCGTCCTCAGCGCCTGCCGTCCGCGCAAAAGGCGGCTGCGGACCGTGCTGGGGTTCATATGCAGCGCCTCCGCGATCTGCCCGGCTGTCTGGTTGTAGTAATACCGGCGCAGGAAAATTTCCCGGTCCTCCGACGTGAGCGCGGCCAGCGCCGCGTTTAAAAGCGCGCTGCGCTCCTTCGCCTCCAGCAGCTTCTGCGCGTCGCGGTCGTCGACGAGGATGCAGTCCTCGTCCCGGACGAGTTGTAAATGCTGCCGCCGCAGAAAGCTGATTGCCTGATTGCGCGCGACCTTGCCCAGCCAGCCGCGCAGATGCTCCGTCCGAAGCGGCTGTGGTGCGCGCCACAGCGCGACAAACACATCGGAGGCCAGTTCTTCAATGTCTTCTGCGGCAGCGCACGGGCCAAGCTGATTGCCAATCACAGCCGATACATATCCGCTGTACTGCCGCACGGCGGCCTCCAGCGCCGCCGCGTCGCCCCGCTTCAGCCGCCGCAGAATGGTCTTGTCATCCGTATCCATCCCTCCTGTCGTTTTGTTCCTTTGAGACGTCTCACCTATATAGTCGCTGTCTCTTATACACATCTGACGCT
>ENA-OYZW01000470-OYZW01000470.1-human-gut-metagenome-genome-assembly--contig:-NODE-470-length-17914-cov-6.715326_pt1 | contig 17914 bp, 9 predicted proteins | sample MGYA00244075_ERZ653474 | MGnify/ENA primary metagenome ERZ653474 (study PRJEB26926, sample SAMN06164949) | human gut metagenome | biome: ENVO:00009003; feature: ENVO:2100002; material: ENVO:00002003...
CCACCCGCCGATCCGCCAGCTCGTCCAGCAGCTCCCGCCGCAGCGCGTTCACCGCGCTGGCGGACACCATCAGCCCCTCGTCCAGCTCTATTTCGATCTGATCCGCCGCGAACACCGTGCCGCCGGTCTTGGTCAGCCGCTGCCGCAGTTCCTCCTCCGTCACGGCGCGGTTTCGCGCCTCCTCCGGCACGTTGCCCGTAGCCATGCCCATGGCCACGCCGCCCGGGACGGCGCACGCGCCGCTCAGCCGCACCGGTTCGCCCCGGCGCACTGTCAGCCGCAGGTTCACCGGTATTTTCCGGTTCTCTTTTCCGTTTTCATAGGTCTCACGGGCCGCGGCGAACAGCGCCTTCGGCTCCGGTACGTTCTCCGGCCGGGTGCCGAACATGGCCTTGCCCTTTTTACCAAGCCAGTAGCCGTCGGTGAAGCCGCTGCGGGAGAAGGCCTGCTCCAGCGCCCGGGACTCCTCCGCCGTGGGCAGCCGCCTTTCGTCCAGCAGGCGGCGGTAGATGCCCGTTACCACGGCCACGTATTCCGGCCGCTTCAGCCGTCCCTCCAGCTTCAGGCAGTCCACGCCCATAGACGCCATATCCCGCAGATAGGCGGACAGGTTGGCGTCCTTCAGGCTCAGGGGATGCGCGTCCCGGCAGGGGCCGTTCACGCCGTAGGGCAGGCGGCAGGGCTGGGCGCAGGCGCCCCGGTTGCCGCTGCGCTGTCCCAGCACGGCGCTCATCTCGCACTGGCCGGAGTAGCACATACACAGCGCCCCGTGGCCGAACACCTCGATCTCCGCGCCGCAGCCGGCGCAGATCTCCCGTACCTCGTCCCGGTCCAGCTCCCGGGCCAGCACCACGCGCTCCATGCCCAACGCCGCGGCCGCATTGGCGCCGCCCAGCGTGAACAGGCTCATCTGCGTGCTGGCGTGAAGAGGCAGGTCCGGCACGATCTCCTTTGCCAGGGTCAGCAGGCCCCAGTCCTGCACCAGCACCGCGTCCACGCCCATGGCGCTGGCCTTCCGCAGCGCCGCGGCCGCCCCGGGCAGCTCCCGGTCGGTCAGCAGGGTGTTCAGGGTCAAAAAGACCCGCACGCCCCGCAGATGGCAATACCGCACCGCCGCCGCGAATTCCTCGTCGGTAAAGTTTTTCGCGCTTCGCCGCGCGTTGAACGCACCGAAGCCCATATACACCGCGTCCGCGCCGTTCTGCACCGCGGCGGTCAGCGCCTCATATCCCCCCGCGGGGGCCAAAAGCTCCATCATCACCGGCGGTTATTCTGGTTCTGGGCGTTCTGCAGCTTCCGGCGCAGCTCCGCCGCCTCGTTCTTAGCGCGGCTGGCCTCGTCCAGATAGGTCTTTACCTGCCGGCGCAGATTTTCCGCGCCCTCCTGCGCCTTGGTGAGCTGGTCCGCCAGATTGACCGCCGCCAGCACCGCCGCCGCGTCACGGCTCATGTGGGCGCTGTCCATCAGCTTCTGCATCTCCGCATCCACCATGTTGCCGATCTTCTCCATGTAGGCGGCGTCCTCCTCCGCTACGAGGATATACTCCGTGCCGCAGATAGACATCGTTACCCGGTTCGCCATGCCAAAACCCTCCTTAATTCATTTCGTTGGGTATATATACTTATACAAATAGCATTATACCACAAAACCCGCCGGAGAAAAGTCTATTTTGGCGAAAAGCGGAAATTTGTAAAAAGTTGTCCCGCCCCGCTTTACGCCGACCCCTTTTTCGTGTAGAATGGAGAGCACGAATGAGAGGGGAGGTCATCGCCATGGACGGCTATATACTTCGGAACAGGCAGGAGCAGCTGACGCTGCCCGCCGATGCGGCCGACAAGCTGCTGCAAAGCGGGCAGGGCGACGCCGCCCTGCTGTATCTGGCCCTGCGCCGCTTCGGCCGGGGCGTCACGCCGGAGGAGCTGGAAAAGGTCCTGCCCATCAGCCGCCTGCGGATCGACGCGGCGGAGAAGGTCCTTCAGGACCTGGACCTGCTGCCTCGACCGGCCCGCCAGGCACCGCCCGATCCGGCGGACGAACGCCCGGTCTACACCGCTCAGGACATCGCCGGACTGCTGACGGACAACGAGGGCTTCCGCCTGCTGGTGCCACAGACGGAGCAGCAGCTGGGCAAGAAGCTCCGCACCGCCGACTTGCAGATATTGGCCGGTCTTTACGATGACCTGGGTATGCCCGCCGACGTGATCTATCTGCTGGTGTGCCACTGTGTCGAACGGGCCCGCAGCCAGTGGGGCGAGGGCAGACGACCAACCATGCGCCAAGTCGAAAAAGAGGGCTATCGCTGGGCACAGCTTGGCATATTTGACCAGAATTCTGCCGCGGTATACCTGAAAAAATGGGCAGAGCGCAACAGGAAGTACACTTCCTATTTGTCGAATTTACGAATTCTTAACAGGCCGCCGGTGGAGGCCGAACGCCGCTACATCGACCAGTGGATGGACATGGGCTTCCCACCGGAGACGGTGGCTCTGGCCTATGAGCGCACGGTGTTCTACAAGAAGGACCTGAACTGGCGCTATCTTAACGGCATCCTGCGCCGCTGGCACGACGCCGGCTGGCACACGCCCCGCCAGGTAGAGGAGGGCGAGGCGGCCGGCAAGCGGCCCGCTGCCGCCGGTAAGTCCGCCGCCCCCGCCGGGGACAAGGACGCCTGGATGCGCCGCTATATCAAGAGGTGAGAGTATGTCATACGACGGTATCATCATGCAGCGGGCCATTGCCCGCTTTGACCAGGCCCGCCAGCGCCGGGAGGCCGAGCTGGACCAGCGCCGCCGGGAGGTCTTTGCCCGCCAGCCCCGCCTGCGGGACATTGACCGAACCCTCCGCACCACCATGAGCCGCATCGTGGCCGCCGCCGCCAAAAAGGGCGAGGACCCGCTGCCCGCCCTGCGGGTCCTGCGGGACGAAAATCTCTCCCTGCAGCGCGAGCGCGCCGCCCTGTTGGAGGACATGGGCTATCCCGCCGACTATCTGGAGGACAAGCCCGCCTGCCCCCTCTGCGGAGACACCGGCTATACCCGGTCCGGCGTCTGCGCCTGCCTGAAGCAGTACTACGCCCGCGAGCAGCTGGCGGAGCTCTCCCGGCTCCTGCCGCTGGGCGAGGCCCGGTTCGACACCTTCCGCTTCGACCTGTATGACAGCGCCGTGTGGGACAGCTACGGCGTTTCGCCCCGGGCCAACATGGAGCGCAACTTCGACGTCTGCCGGGACTTTGCCCGCCAGTTCTCCCGGGGCAGCGGCAGCCTGCTGCTCTCCGGCGGCACCGGTCTGGGCAAGACGTTCCTCTCCGCCTGCATCGCCCGGGAGGTCAGCGACGCCGGCTTCTCCGTGGTCTACGACACCGCTATCAGCGTTTTCTCCCGCTATGAGGACGCCAAATTCCGCCCCGACGAGGTCAGCGATGCCGACGTCCGCCGCTGTGAGAGCTGCGACCTGCTGATCCTGGATGACCTGGGCACCGAGATGACCACCGCCTTTGTCCAGAGCGCCCTCTATCAGATCGTCAACGGCCGTATGCTCTCCGGCAGGGCCACCATCATCAGCACCAACCTGGCCCCGGAGGAGCTGGGCCATCGCTACGGCGCGCCCATCCTCTCCCGTATCGAGGGTGCCTACCAGATCCTGCCCTTCTTCGGCGAGGATATCCGCACAAAGCAGTGACCGCCGCACCCGTCCCGACAGGGGCGGGTGCATTTTTTTATTTCCCGACGGTCTTCGCCCGCTTTCGACAGGCCTCCCGCCGTACAATAGGCGAAAAAAGGAGGCGACCGCCATGAAAAAAGACCAGAAGACCAATTTCCTCTCTACCCGTGTGCGATACATACCCATCAACGATATCCGTCCCAATCCCCAGCAGCCCCGCCGCCGGTTCGACTCGGAGAGTTTGCAGGAGCTGGCGGCCAGCATCGCCGCCTACGGCATTCTGCAGCCGCTCACCGTCCGGCAGCAGGGCGCTGTCTACGAGCTGGTGGCCGGCGAGCGCCGCTGGCGGGCGGCGCGGATCGCCGGGCTGCGGCAGGTGCCCTGTCTGCTGGCCCGGGTGGATGAGGAGGACGCCGCCCTGCTGGCCCTGATCGAGAACCTCCAGCGCCGCGACCTGGACTACATGGAGGAGGCGGCCGCCATCGCCCGCCTGCTCCGCCGCTACGGCCTCAGCCAGCAGCAGGCGGCGGAAAAGCTGGGCCGCAGCCAGTCTGCCGTGGCCAACAAGCTGCGCCTGCTCCGGTTGGAGGAGCCGGTGGCGGAGGCTCTGCACCACTACGGCCTGACCGAGCGCCACGCCCGTGCCCTCCTGCGTCTGGAGGACCCGGAGCAGCGCCTTGCCGCCGTCGAGCATATCGGCAAAAACCAGCTGAACGTCGCCGATGCCGAAGGTTACATAGACCGTCTGGTCACACAGAACCAGACCACGCCGATCCGCCGCCGCAGCGCGTATATCATCAAGGACGTCCGGCTGTTCCTCAACAGCGTGGACCGGGGCGTCAGGCTCATGCAGACCGCCGGCGTCGGCGCCAAAGTCTCCCGCCGGGATACGGAGGACACCATCTGCCTCACCGTCACCATCCCCCGCGCAAAGCCGCAGAAAGATGTGTCGTAACGCTTTTGTAACCCATTCCTTGACAAACCGTGATACAATGCAGTAACGGCACGGCATTTTGCCGGTATTGCCCAAACCTGATGATACAAAGGAGGGGACACCATGAGCGACGAGTTGAATATGTCCTCTGTTACCGCCGATCCCGCGCCGGAGACGGCCGGCAAGCGCGCGGCCCCGGAAGAAAAGCCTCCCAAGACCCCCGGCAAAAGAGCCGGACTGATCATCGGCATCGCCGCGGCGGTGCTGGTGCTGGCCTACGCGGGCTGCTGTGTGGCCGCCAACGCGCTGTATTCCCACACGGCGTTTCCCAACACCTCCGTGCTGGGCATGGATATGTCCGGCCTGTCGGCGCAGGAGGCCGAGCAGCGCTGGACGGAGCAGGGGAGTGCCCTGCTGGACGGCATGACCATCCGCCTGACCCGTGACGGGCAGGAGATCGGCAGCACCACCCTTTCCGACCTGGGCGTCACCGTTCTGCCCGTCTATGTCTCCAAGGCTGCCGGCTGCGACGTGCAGGACCGGGGCTGGGGCAGCGATGTGACCGCGTTCCTCCGCGGCGGCTGGCGCTTTATCGAGAGCTGGTTCAGGGCCGTGGATGTCACGCCCCAGCTGGACGTGGACGAGGCGAAGCTTACCGCCGCCTGTGAACAGCTGTCCGACACCGTGGGCTGCACCGTAACGGACGGCGGCTACCGGCTGGCGGAGGGTGAGGGCCTGTACATCACCAAGCCGCAGGACGGCGAGAAGCTGGACGCGGCGGCGCTGCGCGCCGAGTTGGCGCAGCGCTTCGAGAGCCGCGACCTGTCCGCGGCAGCCCGGTCCGTGGAATGTGTGTTCGCGGCCCACACCGCCGCGCCCATGGACGTGCAGGCGCTCCACGACGAGATCGCCGGCACCATGGCCGCCGCCATCTGCGACAAATCCACCGGCAAGCCCACCCAGTCCCGCGTGGGCGTACAGTTCGATGTGGAGACGGTGCAAAAGCAACTGGACGCCGCCCAGCCGGGCGAGGAATTCCTGGCTGACGCCCAGGTGCAGTTCCCGCCCGCCGCCACCGAGGAGCTGGAGCAGGCCATGTTCCGGGACGTGATCGGCACCTGCACTACCACCTGCGCCGGCCCCTGGGGCCGCCGCCAGAACATCAAGCTGGCCTCCGCCGCCATCAACGGCCGTATCTATAACCCCGGCGAGGAGTTCTGGTACAACGCCACTGTGGGCCAGCGCACCGAGGCCCGGGGCTTCCAGCCCGCCGCCGCCTACTCCGGCGGCAAGACCGTTACCTCCATCGGCGGCGGTATCTGCCAGGTATCCTCCACGCTGTACTATTCCGCCCTCATGGCGGACCTGCAGATCGTCTTGCGCTACGCCCATATGTTCGACCCCGGCTATATGCCCGTCACGGGCTGTGATGCCACGGTCAGCTGGGGCGGCCCGGACTTTGCCTTCCGCAACAGCACCAACTACCCCATCAAGATCACCACCAGCTACAACGACGAGACCAACCAGCTGACCATCACCCTGCTGGGCACCAAGACCGACGACCACTATGTGGAGATGACCAACCAGTTCCTCTCCTACTCCGAGCGCAAGACGGTCTATCAGGAGTCCGAGCGCATCGCCCCCGGTACCAGCGAGGTGGAGCAGTACGGCCACAACGGCTACGCCGTCCAGACCTACCGCAACGTCTACGCCGGCGACGGTACGCTCCTCCGCAGCACCAAGGAGGCGTACAGCGACTATGACCGGGCCGACAAGATCATCTTGGTCGCCCCCGGCGAGCTGCCGCAGTAAATAAAGAAACAGCCCCCTGCCGGGGGCTGTTTTCTGCTTTCGCTGTGTCTTCGCCGGGAGCAGACAGAGAAAAAGACCGGCGAAAGCCGGTCTTTTCTTTCTGCGTATCATTCTCTCCGCAGGGCTTCGATGGGGTTCAGCTTCGATGCCTTCATGGCCGGCACCAGGCCGAACACCACGCCGATGACCATGGAGAAGGCCACGGCGATGATGCACGCCGGTATGCTGATGGCCACCGGTGTCCCCATGATGTGGGACATCATCTCCGCCAGGCCGATGCCCGTAGCCACGCCCAGTATGCCGCCCATGCTGGTCAGCACCGCCGCCTCCGTCAGGAATTGCCAGAGGATGCGGCTCTGCTGCGCGCCGATGGCGATCTTCAATCCGATCTCGCGGGTGCGCTCTGTCACGGACACCAGCATGATGTTCATCACGCCGATGCCGCCCACCACCAGCGAGATAGCCGCGATCCAGATCAACTGCTTGTTGGTGCTCTCCGACAGGCTCTGCAGATCGCTGGCCTGCTGCAGAAGGTCCTTGGACTCGTACTTGTACTTCGTGGTCCGGATGGCGTTCTCATTCAGGTACTTGGCCACATTGTCGCCGGCGGCGGTCATGTCGTTGGTGCTGGTGGCCCGCACCGCCGCGTACTGGGGCTCATCATACCGGTACGGCACCGACCAGCACACGTCCGGGATGAAAATGGTCCCCGCTGTGCTGCCGGCGTACATCTGATAATCCTTAAAGTTGTTGATTACCGGTCCGCTGCTGGACCGGGAGGACACCACACCCACCACGGTGAACGGCATCCCGTTGATCTCGATGGTGCCGCCGATGGGGTTCTCGCCCTGGAACAGCGACTTTGCCGACTTCGCGTCGATCAGCGCCACATTCCGCCGGTTCTCATAGTCCGCCGCCGTGAAGGAGCGTCCGTAGTTCACCGCGTAGTCCACGGCCGTCAGATAGTGGTCGTCCACGCCGTACAGCGACCCGCTGAACGCCGTATTGCCCACGTACACGTTGTCGCACCAATCCCGGGAGTAGTACATACTCACCAGCGACACGCTGCCCAGCTTCTCCATCTCATCCCGCATCTCCCGGGTCACTGGGTCGATACCCTCCGGCAGCGCCGAGTAGTTCAGGTCGAAATAGTTTTGGCTGTCCGTGGCGCCGATGGTCACCCGCACCACGTTGTTGCCCGCGCCGATCAGGTTCTGCTTGATCTGCTCGTTGGTGCCCTGAATGGTGGACACGATGGTGATGATCGCGGCGATACCGATAATAATGCCCAGCATGGTCAGAAACGACCGCAGCTTGTGGCTCCACACGCCCTGAAAGGCGAGATTTATATTTTCCAACATATGGTTATCCCGCCTCCTTTATATGCCGTAGTTGTACAGCTGGTCGGTCGTGGCCTCCTGGGTGTGGGCACCCTCCACCACGTCGCGTCCATAGGGGAACGCCACGTAGTCGTCGATGGTCAGCCCGCCCCGTATCTGGGTGTAGCTGCCCCACAGATCCCGGCCGGTCTGCACCCACCGCTGCTCCAGTCTGCCGTCCTCGCCCCGGGCCATCACATAGCTCTTGCCGTTGTCGGTCCGGATGAACATACTCTGCAAATACAGTGAGCTGCCGCTTTCTTCCGCGCTGGTGTCCTTCTGGTACTGTATATCCACATAGTCATTGGGCTGCAAATTCGCGTCCTCGGTGACAAACACCTTGAAGGGGTAGTAGGACACGTTACTGTTGCCGTCGCCCCAGTTGTTGCCGTTGCTGGTGGGATAGTCGTCGATGGACACGATGGTGCCCTCGCAGGCCGCTCCGGTCATCCAGCTGCTGATGGATACGCTGTCGCCCACCTGCACGCTGCCCAGATCCATCTCGCTGAGGGTGCCGGTGACGTAATATCCGCCGCCGCCGGACAGCTCCACCACGGCCTCGCTGTTGTTATAGGCCTCGTCCGGGTCCCGCACGGCCTTCACCGTGCCGTCGAACTCCGCGTACACGTTGCCGTCGCCCAGCTCCGCCAGCTTCTTGTCCAGCTTCAGCTTCGCCACCTTCAGGTTGACCTCCTGCTCCTTTACCGCCTGAGCCTTCTCCAGAATGGCCTTGTTCAGATCCAGCTGGGTCATGGAGGTATCCAGCAGCTCCTGAATTTGGGCGATCTTCCGCTGCAGCTTCTCGATCTCGGCCTTCTTGTCGCCGTAATCCGGCGCGCCGTCGGTGAACTCTTTGAAGCCGTTATTCCACGGCTTGACGGTCACAGATACCAGCTTTTTGGCCGTTGTGCCGCCGCCTTCGCCGCCGGCCGGGGGCTGCTGCGGGTCTTGGCTGCCGCCACCGGCGTCACCGCCGCCGGTCTCGCCGCCGCTGGGCCCATCCTCCGTCACCGCCGTCAGGATATAGCCCTCGTTGCCCATCACAGCTCCGCCCAGCTTGTTGCCCGCACGGGTGACAAACACCAGATACAGCGTGCCGTCCGTCTTGCCCAGACTGCTGAAAATGCCCATCAGGTCAGCCTGCGACAGCGCGAAGCCGCCGTCGCTGTCCGTCGTGCGGTAGTAATAGATGGCATTGTCCTTGTCGTTGCCGCTGCCGGTGCCCAGCTTCATGTCGTTGGTAATGGTGATACGCGTCAGATCCGCCACGTCCGTGTTATCGTCCGGGCTTTTCGTGGCGTCCTCAATAAGCTTGTTCAGCTCCTTTTCCAGCTTATCATACTCCGCCTGCAGCGTCTCCTTGTTCTTCGCCTTCTTCAGCAGCTCCAGCTCGTTTTTCATGACCTCCAGGTTCTCCGTCTGCCGGTCATAGTCGATCTTGGCGCGCTCCACGGTGGCCTGGGTCAGTGTGGAGTCATAGCTCACCAGCGCCGTGCCCTTCTTGACGCTGTCGCCCTCCTTGACCCACACCTTCTTCACCGTCTGGCTCTGGGAGATGTAGATCTTCTGCAATTTGTCCGTGGTCACCATGCCGCTGGTGTTGGAGGTGTCCCCCCAGTAGTCGGTCATGGCGCACTCGTTGACGGCGTATACGTTCACGTCGCCCCGCTGGGCGTTCCTGGCGATGGTCAGTCCGCCCCACACCGCGCCGCACACGCCCACCACGCAGGCGGCGGCGATAATGCCCTTTTTCAGCTTCTTGCTCATGCGCGGCTTTTCGCCGTCGGGGCGCTTTTCGCCGATATGCAGCTTTTCCCGCAGCGTCAGCTTCTCACTCATAGTCGTCACCTCCCGACAGTACGCCGTCCCGTATGGTCATGACCTTGGCGGCGTGGTTGGCGATGGAGCGGTCATGGGTGATCATAATAATGGTGGAGCCGCTGTCATGCAGCTGCTGAAACAGCTCCATCACCGCCGCGCCGCTGGCGCTGTCCAGCGCGCCGGTGGGCTCGTCGGCCAGCAGCAGCTTCGGATTGCCCACGATGGCCCGTGCGATGGCCACCCGCTGGCACTGTCCGCCGGACAGCTGGTCAGGGCGGTGCTCCACCCGGTCGGAAAGCCCCACCGTCTCCAGCGCGGCCCGGGCCCGTTCCAGCCGTTCCGCCTTCTTCACCCCGCCGTACAGCAGGGGCAGCGCCACGTTTTCCAGCGCCGTCAGCTTCGGCAGCAGATTAAAGCTCTGGAACACGAAGCCCAGCTCCTTGTTCCGCACCTCCGCCAGCTGCTTGTTGTTGCAGGTGGTCACGTCCCGCCCACCCAGCAGATAGCTGCCGCTGGTGGGCACGTCCAGACACCCGATCAGGTTCATCAGCGTGGTCTTGCCGCTGCCGGAGGGACCCATGATAGCCAGGTATTCCCCCTCCTCCACGTCAAGGTTCACGTTTTTCAGGATATGTGCCACGGACTTTCCCATGGGGTAGTCCTTGCATATATCGCGCATTTCCAAAATCATGCTCAGCCCTCCATCGGCGGAATGACCGCTGACGCGGAGGCGGCCTCGCCGCCGGGAATCACGGCTGCGGTGCTGCCGTCGTCCGTGACGGTGTCGTTCTCAGCGGGCATATCGCCGCCGTCCATGCCGTCCATGCTGCCCGTGCCGTCCATATCCTCCATGCCGTCCGTGTCAACCATGCCGTCTATATCTCCCGTGCTGCCGCCGGCGCTGGGGTCAAAGGTGGCGTCGTCATAGGTGATGCACGTCATGCCCGCCTTCAGGCTGTCGTCGGGATAGGCGATGTAGTCCTCCGCCGTCAGGCCGTCCGTCACGGGATAGGTGTCCGTCTCCGTGTTGTACTCGCCCAGGGTGATGCTCCGCTTCTCCAGCTTGCCATTGCTGTTCTGAGCCCACACCCAGGGCTTGCCCTCGGCGTCGTTGATGAAGTAGCTGGGCAGGTTGATCAGGCTCTCGTCCTGGGTGTCCTCCTGACCGTAGTCCGGCTCTATGTACACGTGCTGGCCCATCAGCAGGCCCTCGCCGTCGCCCTCCAGCGTCACATAGAAGGGGTACTTGCTGGACATGGCCGTGTCGCTGTCGCCGTAGTCGCTGCGGCTCTGCTGGGCGTTGTTCCAGTCGATGGAGCTGATGCTGCCCTTCCACGTCTGGTCGCTGACCCGGGAACGGATGACCACCGCCGTGCCCTCGGTCAGCACGCTGGCGTTGTTTTCATTCACATAGCCCTTGATGCGGAAGCCGCCCGTCTCCACGATGGTCATGAACGGCAGGGCGTTGCCGGAGTTGTCCGTGCCGCCGTCCGGGTTCAGGGACTGCACCTCGCCGTCCACCGGGGACTTGACGGTGCTGTCGGCGGTGTTGGCCTTCAGCTTCTCAATGTCCTTTTTCTTGGTGGCGATGTTGGCCTTCGTCTCCAGCACCTTCACGTTCTGCTCCCGCAGATCCAGGGCGTACTGCCGCTTGGTGGCGTCGTCATAGGTGCTGTCCATCAGCTTCTGTATACGCTCCAGCTCCGCCTGCTGGTCCTCCAGCGTGGCGTTCAGCTGCTCCAGCTCCAGCTGGGCCATCTCCAGGTCGGTGCGGATCTGGCTGAGGTCATAGGTCAGCAGCACGTCGCCCTTTTTCACGCTGTCGCCCACCTTCACCTTGATGGTGTCGATGGTCATGGCGTCGTTTTTCTTGATGGTCGTCTCGCCCAGCGGGCTGACGATGCCTGCGAACCGGTCCGCCAGACCTACGGACCCCAGCCCGCAGATCATAGACACCGACTGCACGGAGGCCTCGCCCTCCGCTGCGCCGCAGCCGGACACACAGCCCAGCAGCATCACCAGCGCCAGTACAAAAGCCGCTTTTTTCATGTCGTGTTCTCCTTTTTCCTTCCCGCGCACCCGCGGGATGATTTGCCTATTTACTTAGACGGCAGAAATTGTCATTCCGTTCCGCCGCTGCCCCCGACAATATCATATCATGCGCCTGGCCCTCAAAATGTGAACAAATCGTGAACACACGCTTAAGACCTTACTAAGGTTCCGTATCAAAACGGTGGCAAAACGCCCCGCGGAATATTGACAGCGTGCGGGGGAGTGTCCTATTATTATGGTGTGCCGTGTCCATCCCGGACATCTTACCGGTGTACGGGCGCCTTTCGGTGGACACGGCCCGCGTACGATACCACCGGCAGGAGGTTTTGCCATGAACAAAAAACGTATCCGCCAGATGGACCTGGCCCTGCGCCGCCGCCTTTCCGACCGTCCCGCTGCGGACTATTTTGCCCCCGGGAACGCCCTGCTCCGCGCCATTGAGACCGAGGGCTATATGCAGCGCTTTGTCGGGCTGTTCAGCGGCGCGCGCCTCCGCTGCGCCGACGTGCTGGCCCTCTGCCGCCCGGAGCTGGAGGTGCTGTGCCCCGGCGAACCGTCCGAGGGCTGGCTGGCCTATGCCTACGACTATGCCCGCCGCCTGCTCTACCCGGAAAAGACCGATGCGGAGCCCTTCGCCCCCGGTGCGGTGTTCCTGCTGTCGGTGCTGCAGGTGCTGCTTGCCGCCGAGGCGGAGCTGCTGCCCCACGACCCGGCATGGACCTTCGATTTCCTGACCGATGATGAGCTGGCCGGCAGTCCCTGTGCCCCGTCCTATCAGCGCTTCCTGCGCCTGTGGAGGCGGGAGTTCGTCTATGAGCTGATGCGTTTGGGCCTGGAGGTCACGCCCTACCGCACCCTTGAGCATATCGCCGGCGTCCACCACATCGCCGTCACCGCCGCCCGCGCCCTGCGGAAAAGCGGCGTGGCCGTGGACGTGGCCCTGGTCTCCGGCGCCGCCGCCGGCCACGATCTGGGCAAGTTCGGCTGCCGCCCCGGCGAGCGCGTGCCCTACCTGCACTATTTCTACACCGACCAGTGGTTCCGCCGCCGCCGGATGACCGATATCGGCCACGTGGCCGCCAACCACTCCGTCTGGGACCTGGAGCCCGACTACCTCTCCGTGGAGGCGCTGCTGCTGATCTACGCCGACTTCCGCGTCAAGCAGCTCCACGATGCGCGGGGCCGGGAGATCACACGTATCTCCACCCTGGCTCAGGCCTTTCAGGTGATCCTGGACAAGCTGGATGACGTGGACGGCGAGAAGCAGAAGCGCTATACCCGGGTCTACGCCCGGCTGGAGGACTTCGAGCAGTTCATGGTTAGCTGCGGCGTGGATGTCACCATGTCCGGCGGCGATACGCCCCCGCTGCCGGAGAAGCACACCGCCCTTATGACCGACGACGAGGCCCTCCGCGCCCTGACGCTCCGCTGCGTGGGCCACAATATGGAGCTGATGCACCGCCTCACCGATCAGCGCAGCTTCGCCCGTCTGCTGGAGGAGGCCCGCGGCGAGACGGATTGGCGCCGTCTCCGCGCTTATCTGGCGGTGATGGAGTCCTACTCCCTCTATCTGCATATCCCACAGAAGGTCCAGACCCTGACGTTCCTCTACGAGCTGCTGATGCACCGCGAGGGCGATATCCGCCGTCAGGCGGCGGCGCTGCTGGGCGAGATCATCGCCGGCTTCCACGCCGGCTACGCCAAGGAGCGCCCCGCCGACATCCGTCCGGACCCCCGGGCCATCACCGATGTGGACCAGTGGAGGCTCTATCTGGACAAGATACTGTATCCCGACCATAAGCTCATGCCCCAGCACCGCCGCTGGATCGGCTATACCCTGAAATTCGCCGTCGGCTCCCTGCTGAGCCACTGCCCCGGCCGGGAGGAGCGCTTCCTGGCCCCGGTGTTCGCCTACTACCGCAGGCCGGAGGATCTGGACGACTACACCGCCTTCCAGCTGCTGGATACCGCCGCCGCCCTGCCGGATACGGCCTATACGGCCAGCCGCGCCCGGCAGATGATGGACTTCGCCGCCGCCCTGTCCCTGCGTAAGGACCTGACCATCCGCATGGCCGCCGTGCTGCTGCTGGACCGTCTCGCCCGCCTGTACCCGGAGGACGGCCGCGCGCTGGAGGCCGTGACCGCCGTCCCCGACGGCGACAGCGGCACCCTGCGCTATCTCAAGCAGGATGTGCTCTCTCAGGGCGCACCCCTTCTTTTGCCGGAGGACGTGGTCTCCGAGATCTTCCTGGACAACCTGAAGACCGCCACGCCGTGGATCACCAAGCAGGGCAACCTGCGCCTGCTGACGGACTTTGCCCGCAGCGGCAAAAGCCCCGCCCTCCATATCGCTACCCACCTGTCCAATCTCATCAAGGTCAGCGACCGCGTCACCGTCCGCCACAGCGCCGGCAACGCCCTGCTGGCCCTGGCGCCCCGCCTGACGGCCGACCAGCGCAACGAGGTGGCGGTGGAGCTGTGCCGCGGCCTGGAGCTGGGCCAGCAGGAGTTCACCAAGTATATCCCCGACTACCTGGGCCGTTTTGCCCTGTGGCTGCCCCCGGCGGAGCTGGATGAGGTGCTGGATGACCTTCGCGTGAACCTCAGCTCCTCCGACAGCCGCGTTACCGCCTCCGTGCTGGATACCGTGGGTGTCATCTATGAGGCGTACGATGCCTATCGCTCCCGCTTCCCGGAGACGGACGACGCCTACCGCCGCCGCCGTGAACGGCTGCTGGGCCTGCTGATGCGGGGCCTCAGCGGCATTGACGGCGCCACCCGGCAGGAGGCCCTGTTCGTGTTGGGCCGCCGGGTCTTCGGCTCCGGAGAGCTGGGCCGCCACGAAAAGCGCCGCGCCTTTATGCTCACCCAGCGCAAGCTGCTCTCCGCCCAGGACGAATTCCCCGGCGAGGGCCTGACGTTCTACTACCGGGCCGCCATGCTGGGCAAGCTCTACCGCTTCATCACCGAGGAGCGCCTGTTCCACAAGGGCTTTGACTTCGGCGCGCCCCGCCCCGTGGCCTTCTTCCCCGGTACCTTCGACCCCTTCACCCTGTCCCACAAGGGCATCGTCCGGGCCATCCGCGACCAGGGCTTCGAGGTCCTGCTGGCCATTGACGAGTTCTCCTGGTCCAAAAAGACCCAGCCCTACCGCCTGCGCCGGCGCATCGCCGCCATGGCCGTGGCCGACGTGTTCCACGTCAGCATTTTCCCGGAGGACTTCCCGGTGAACATCGCCAACCCGGAGAACCTCCACGAGCTGCGCGCCGCCTTCCCGGGCCGCAGTGTGTCCATCGTGGTGGGCAGCGACGTGGTGCTCCACGCCTCGTCCTACAAAAAGCCCGTCACGCCGGACTCCATCCACACCTTCGACCACGTGGTCTTCCGCCGCACCGAGCCGGATGCCGAGCCGGCGGATTACAGCTGCATCACCGGCAAGGTGCTGGAGCTGACGCTCCCGCCCCAGCTGGAGGAGATCAGCTCCACCCGCATCCGCGAGGCGGTGGATGCCAACCGCGACATCTCCAACCTCATCGATCCCACGGTGCAGGAGTTCATCTATCGCCGCGGCCTGTACCTCCGCGAGCCCCAGGACAAGCCCGTTCTCCGCACCGAGGACCTGAGCTTCCTGCCCGCCTCGCCGGAGACGGCGGAGAAATTCCTCCGCACCATGCTCTCCGTGCCCACCGCCGCGGCGCTGCGGACGCAGATCGAGAGCCGCGGCGACGACGTGATGGTCTGCCGGGACACCGACGGCACCATTCTGGGCGCGGCCAGCTACGCCTGCCTGGACTCCGCCCGCCTCTTCGCCCGCCTGGGCGACCCGGCCCTCTCCGGTCTGGTCCGCCAGAACGCCGGCGGCCGCACCCTGCTCATCAGCGGGCTGTTCGTGCCCCGGGGCGAGCGCCAGAGCGACCTCTGCCAGCTGCTCATCACCGAGGTGCTGACCCTGGCTCTCAGCCGTGAGTTCACCTATGCCCTCTACCTTCCCCTGGAGGGCGCCGTCTCCGGCTACGGCCGCCAGCTGCTGACGCTCCAGGGCTTCGTCCCGGCTGGTGACAGCACGGACGCCCTGGCCGTGGATATGCGCTGCCCCATCGTCCTCAGCCGCAACGTGGACACCGCGGTGAAGGCGCCCTTCAGCTCCTCGCCCCGGGTGCTTGCCGCCATCGCCGCCGCCCACCGCCGCCTGCAGGCGGCGCTGACAAAGCTGCAGCCCGGATCTCTGGTGCTCAGCCTGTCCGCCGGCGTCATCTACCACCGGCTGCTCCAGCGTATCACCGGCCGCAACGGCGTCCCCGCGGAGCCCACCACGCCCCGCGTTCTCGGCCCGGATATCTGCGTTCCCTACGGCAAGATCCTCCGCGGCGTGGCCGTGCCCAACACCGTCACCAAGACCCTGCGTACCGACAAGGTCTACGAGCCGGACCTCAGCACCTATTCCATCGAAGCCTACCCGGACTACTCGCCCCTGCCCGACCAGGTCCGCACCATCCACGCCTTTGCCCGCCCCGTCATTCTCGTGGACGATATGCTCCACGACGGCAAGCGCATCCGCCGCCTGGCCCCGCTGCTCGCCGAGACGAACACCCCCGTGGACCAGGTGCTGGTGGGCTACCTCACCGGCATGGGCCGCGATCTGATGGAGCAGCTGGGCTACGACGTGGACGCCATCTACTACCTGCCCAACCTGCGCCTGCGCTTCGTCGAGTCCACGCTCTATCCCTTCATCGGCGGCGATACCGTTCGCCGCAGCGAGGCCCTGCCCGGCGGCCTTCAGCCCGCCGTCAACCGCATCCTGCCCTACGCCGCCCCCGAGTACACCGGCATGGACGACGAGACCGCCTGGGAGCTCTCCCTCTGCTGCCTTGAGAATGCCCGCGACATTCTTCTGGCCCTCGAGACCGAGTTCCGTTCCCTCTACGCCCGCAACCTCACCCTCAGCCGTCTCGGCGAAGCGGTCATCCTGCCCCTCTGTCCCGACAAGGGCGGCTGCATGACCTACGATCTCTCCCGCGCCGCCAGCACGTATCTTGAGGGAGATATAGAGCTCCTGAAACGTATGCGCCCCGCGAGATAATGCACCGTCTTTTCCGCCCTGCCATCGTCAAATCTCCTCGACGTACACACGGTACGCCTTCGTCGGTTTGCCATCGGCAGGACGCAAGATCCGGCACATTCTCTATTCCTCAAGGGGGGGCTGCGCCTCCGCGCCTCGTCTTGACACAAAATCTGAACCCTTATCAAGACTGTGCGGCGCCGCCTCGTCATCGGCAGGACGCAAAATCCGGCACATTCTCTATTCCTCAAGGGGCCTGCCTTGGCGTGAAATTTGCGCGTCAGCACCCCGCCGGAGGCAAAAAGATAGAAACAGGAGAAGCTACTATGATCGATCTCAACGATACCAACCTGCCGCGCATCCCGTCTAAGTGCCGCGTCACCCTGCTGGCTCTGGGCGATGTGGGCAGCACGCTGCTGACGGGCCTGCGGCTCATGGGCGGCGACGTGATAGGCTCCGTCGGCATCTGCGACGTGCGCCCCGGCGTCTCCGAGCGCTGGGAGTTCGAGCTGAACCAGATACAGTCCCCGGACGGTGCGGCGCTGCCCCCGGTGGACATCATCGCGCCGGAGCAGCTGTTCGACGGCGACGTGTTCCTGTTCTGCGCCTCCCGGATGATCCCGGATACCTCCGTTACGGCGGGGGATGTCCGCATGGCCCAGTACGGCCTGAACCGGGAGCTGGTGTCCGTCTACGCCCGTATGGCCCGGGCGAAGGACTACCGCGGCCTGTTCTGTGTGGTCAGCGACCCGGTGGACCCCCTCTGCCGCGCTGTCCTGCGTGAAAGCGGCCTGTCCCCGGCCCAGGTCCGGGGCTTCGGCCTGGGCGTTATGCACGCCCGCGCCCTGTACTACGCCCGGAGGGACCCTCGCTTCGCGTCCTACCTCACCGAGGGCCGCGCCTTCGGCCCCCACGGCGAGGACCTGGTGCTGGCCAACTCCATTGCGCACTACGACGACGCCCTCTCCCGTGAGTTGACGGAGAAGGTGGCCCACGCCAATCTGGAGATGCGTAAGCTGGGCTACAAGCCCTATGTGGCCCCGGCCCTGTCCTCCGGCGCGCTGAGCCTGCTGGCCCTGCTGCGGGGGCAGTGGCATTATTCCTCCGTCTACGACGGCCAGGTGTTCATGGGATGCCGCAATCGTCTGACCCCCGCCGGCATCGAGACGGCTGTCTCTTATACACATCTGACGCTGC
>ENA-OYZW01000479-OYZW01000479.1-human-gut-metagenome-genome-assembly--contig:-NODE-479-length-17801-cov-6.131748_pt1 | contig 17801 bp, 21 predicted proteins | sample MGYA00244075_ERZ653474 | MGnify/ENA primary metagenome ERZ653474 (study PRJEB26926, sample SAMN06164949) | human gut metagenome | biome: ENVO:00009003; feature: ENVO:2100002; material: ENVO:00002003...
AAAGAAACATTCCGGCAACTTGACACACCCTATTCAAAAAGATGTGCTATAATTTCTTTGAAAACTTCTCTCTTTCATTTAGTGTTTGCAGCTAAAACCGTAGTATATGAGTGAAGCCGGAAAGGAGGTGGCGCGATGATCGATGATGAAAAAATTATTGAGTTGTTTTTTGAGCGTTCCGAACAAGGCATACGGGAACTGGACATGAAATACGGAAAAATCTGTCACAACCTTTCGTACAACATTGTGAACAGCAGACGGGACGCGGAGGAATGTGTAAACGACGCTTATTTAGGCGCATGGAACGCTATTCCCCCGGTACACCCCAATCCCTTGTTGTCCTACATTGTGAAAATCGTGCGGAACATTTCCCTCAAAACCTATTGGAGAAAGGAAGCAGCAAAACGAAGCGGACACTATACGGTTGCCTTAGAGGAAATCGAGGGCTGCATCGCAGACCAGAAAACCGTGGAAGATGAAATTGAAGCCAGAGAGTTAGCCCGTATCATCGAGGCATTTTTGGATACATTGACCGCAAAAGAGCGTGTTATCTTTATGCGCCGCTATGCGTATGCAGACACCTACGCGGACATAGCAAAGCGCGTAGGTATATCTGAAAAAAATGTATCCGTCCGGCTCACACTAATCCGCCAGAAGATGAAGCAATACTTGATTGAAAGAGAGGTATTCGTATGACCACGAAATTATTTTCCGAAGCCATTAGTGAAGTTGGCGATAAGTATTATGAGGAAGCCGCAAACTACCATTGTAAAAAACACGGGTGGATAAAATGGAGTGCTATGGCAGCTTGCTTAACCGTTGTACTTTTTACCGCCCTTTCGGTTCTCCCCAACTATTTCCGTCAGCAAGGTACTACACCACCAGACAATCCGAACGGAGTGATTGTTGACAACCCTATTGACACTGCCGATGATGATACAACTCCTGCAACATCTGAAATCCATGTCAGCATGGACAATATTTCCTTCAATGAGGTGGGGGCATTGAAGGATGCCGCACGTGTATGGCGCAATCCGGAGTTATATGACCATATTCAGTGGGATAAAAATGCTGTAATCGAATACTATGGAAAAGACTTGTCCCCTGCATACATTCCAGATGGCTTGACCGCAGCCAATGGCAATGGCACTGCACGGGTTATTGTAGATAAAAGCGGCAATATTGTAGAGGACACAGTTAGGCTCAATTTCTATCATGACTATTACGAAGATGGAAGCCCAAAGCTGACAGAAGGCGTGACGGCGCGCAAGGGATTTTCTATCACGGCTTCAAAAATCGGCATTCTAAGTGATTGTATTTATCTTCTGCCCGAAAATGAAGTGAAAACTTCTGACATTGATGGAACGGCAGTTACCTTTGGGTATCGTTCCATGCCCTGTGGTCCGTATAACCCTGACACGCACGAACCGTCTGGCTACTATGATATGTATGTGGCTGAATTTGAATATGACGGTATCGAATATCAGATAGTCGCAGAACAAATGGAAGCCGAAGAAGTTATAAAAGTTGTATCGTCTATCATCTATGGAGAAGAAGTATTCGTTGACAAGTAATTGACACCAAAAGAGAATATACCACAGAGGGCAGCCGAGAAAATCGACTGTCCTTTTTCTATGCCTACGGGCAGAAAGGAGCAACCAACCATGACGAAACCGAGAGAGAAAACCCGCGAGGAATTGACCGCCGAGATTGAAGACGGGAAGAAGAAAATTCGACAGTTTGAAAACCGGGAAAAGGTATTGCGGCGAAAGTTAAGCATTGTGAACAACTCCACACACTTTGACATCTCCAAATCAACTTTAACATTGTTCATCAGCGCACCTCCTTGGGCCACAAATACGCTGTGTGCAGGGCCAGCTCCGTATTCAGTGTGCCGATCTGCTTGCCGTCGCGGAATGCTGTGATCGTGACCGTGCAATCCACATTGCCGAACTCCGGAATTTCGAGAAGCGTAAGCGTCGAAATGCTCTTGCCCGCAGCCAGCTCAAAAGCGTTGGCAATGAGCGCATTGTCTTTGTTGCGGCGAATTTCCACCTTATAGGTATCGTTCTTGCTGTTGTTTCTGAACTCGGCTTTCACGCTGCTTTCCCCGACAAGCGCGTAAAGATGAGCAGGAGCAGTAATATCAATCTGATTGTCCGCGACGATGGCGTTGAGCTGCTTCTGTGCTTCGCGCAGTCCGGAAACGTCGTAAAAAATGACTTCCGTTTCCTTGTGCTGCTTCGCACGTTCGGTGATACGAACCTTGATCGTGTCAATGACCGCAAGGGTGGAATCTCTGTCATAAATGACTTTCACGGCATCGTCTACGCGGGCTACGACAACAGCGGGCATATTCGTCCCAGCGTTGCAGTACACGGCTTTTGTACCGCCGCCCCAGACGAGCAGACGACCCTTGACGGTCACATTGTCCAGCACGAGTTTACCATCCGCCGCGCCGCAGCCGATGATGAGGTCGCCGTCCACGGTCAGGTTTTTCAATTCCACATCGTCAGTACGAATCAGGACGCTGCCCTTGATGTCCTTGTCATAGCTACCCTTTACTGTGATATAGCTGCCGATGATGTTATGGAAAATCTGCGCAAATTCCGCGCGGGTGATGTTGTCCAGCGGCGCAAGGATTTTGCCGCGGCCGTGAATGTAGTCTGCACCGACCATCGCGCGCACATAGGGCAGCGCCCAGTTAGAAATCTCGCTGCGGTCAGAGAATGCGGACAAATCTGTTTTGGAATACGAATCGTAGTCCAGCTCCAGTGCGCGAGCAACGACTGTCATAGCCTCCAGACGCGAGATTGGCGCATCTGGAGCCATGGACGAAGCAGACCGACCGTTGTAAGTACCCATCTGGACGGCGAGCGCAACATCTTTGTAGTACCACTTGGATTTTGCAACGTCCTTGTACTGCGAAATGTCCGCCGTTTTGTAGCAGCCGAACGAGCGGTTGATGATCGCGGCCATTTCCGCACGGGTCATGTCGCCGTTCGGATCGATGATCGTGCTGGATTTGCCGTACAAAAGTCCGTTGTCCACGGCGGCACTGACAGCATCCGCGTACCATGCGTTGCGGTCAAAGTCCTTGAAATCTGTAGCTTTTCTGGCTGTGCTTGCCGCCGATACCGAAACCGCCAGCGACAGGCAGGACGCCACGGCAAGAAGCATTGCGAGGATTCGTTTGTGTTTCATGTTGAAGTCCTCCTGTTAGAATTTAAGGGGAACGCTTTTGGCGTTCCCCTTTGCAATAGCGAGTAGATTAGACTGCATCCCAAGCGATGATGAACAGGACGCTTGCGATGGCGGTGTTTGTCACAGCTTCGGAAACCGGGGTCACGATAGCGTCATAGGCAATGCCGATGCTGTTTGCAGAGGTGTCGCCCACGCCGGACATGTAGCAGCCTTCCACGGCGCTGTCCAGAAGCGTCTGCTTGGAAGCATTCTTGTCGTCGGTCATCTTCTTTTCGCCGTCGCCGAGACAGAGGGAGAAGCCAAACTTGTTGGAGTTGACCTTTTCATGGGCGAGCGTGGCCTTGTCGCCGAACGCAGCCAGCGACCAGCCCTGCGCGGCTTCGATGCTCACGGAATTGACCTTGACTGCGCCGAAGGAATTGTTGACGATCTTGGCATCAGTTGCAGTGGAAACGGTGCCGTCGGTGCCGACAGCGATGGGCAGGACGGTCGGAACAGTGACGCTCATTTTGGTGGCTGCGGGGTCGCCGCCGATGCTGCCGTCCGCGGTGCTGGACAGGGTAACAGACGAAGTGCCAGTGCCGCCAGAGGTATCAACCGTATTGGCCGCGGAAGCGCCGATTGCGAGGCTTGCCATCATGCAAATGGCGAGGATGAGGGAAATGATCTTCTTAGTGTTCTTCATGGTAAAATCTCCTTATTAATTTAATTTTTAATAGTGATGGTGATGATGGCCCCGGCCGTGCCGATAATATCGCCGGTTTCGGGGTCAAGATTGTGGAACATCGCTGTGCATTCGTACGTGCCAGCCGGAAGCTCCACGTCCAGTTTGGCTCGTTCAATTTTCGAGCCAATCGGAATTGCTTTGGACTGATAAATGATCTCCTGCGTATCGTTGCGGATGAACTCCACCTGCTGCGGGTAATTGTTGATCGACTCGTTTACGATCATGACATTGCCCTCGGATGCGCCGTTTTCAAAATACGGCGCGGTGTTCATGCTGATGTTGATCATGCCCTCCGCGACCTTTTCGTTCAGCTTCTCCGCAATTTCCTCCGGACTGAGATTATCCCAGCCGCCCTCAACAGCGCTGGAATCGTAGACGATGCCAGTTTGGCCACGAGCGTCTTCTTTGGTCAGCGGTTTGCCGACCAGACGGGTAATAAGAAAGATGCCCGCGCCAATGGCACAGATAAGAAATGCGATGGCGAGCACAACGCGGACGTTGAGCTTTGCCTGTTTTGGATGATCCTGATATACTTCGTACATGGAAACAGCTCCTTTGTATTTTGTTTTGTATGCTAGGGCGGAATACGATAGCGACACAGCAGGCGATACAGGTCGTCCGCCGTGCATGGGATTTGATTTCCGGGCAATTCGATACCTCCTCCGTCTGAATTTGAGTATAAAAAAACACGACCTTGAAAAAAGTCGTGTTTTTTATGAAGTTAGCTGTGCCTCATCCGGCGCGCTGCCTGAGAAACTCCAGAAACAAATCTTCTATTTCCTTGTCGCTCTTGAATTCACTCAGATACGGTGCAAGGCGCTTTCGGTCGAAGCTCAGCTTCTTTGGCAGCGGCTGCGTGCGCTGCGCGGCTTTTGCTCGTGCTTCCCGCCACGCGGCGTAGATTGCCTGCCTATCTGCTGTCGGCGGCGGGCATTGTGCCTGAATAAACGCCATTGTCTGTTTGTTCAGTGCATAGCCCTCGATCTGGCACATCTCAATGAATGCAGCCTGCGTCGCTGCATCGTAATCTGTAATCAAGTCGGCACAGGCCAGATTCAGCTTCTTGGGCTCATTCTCCACGATCTCAGCAAGCGGTGGGATCAGCTGCGCCAGCTTGACAGCCTTGCGAATTTCATACTCTGTCACACCAAAGAACTCGGCCACGATTCCGCGGGCGGAATACTTCTGGCGAGATTCGCCAGAAGTTAAATCCGTGCGGAAACCGTGCCGGTTTCTTGCATCCAGCAACGCTTTATACGCCTTGCCGCGCTCAATGATTGTAAGATCCTGCCGCCGCAGAAGATTCGTTGCAATCGCAATACTGATGGCACGCTGATCGTTGACGGTCATGACCGTTGCGGGAATATCCGTCCAGCCCGCCAACTTTGCCGCCGCTGTGCGGTTATGCCCGGCCAGGATTTCAAATTCATCCGTTCCTGCAATGGGACGCACCAGAATCCGCTCATACAAACCATTCTCCTTCAATTCTTCCGCAAAGGCTTCCAGCTTCCAGCTTGGCGTGGGGGTAGGGATGAAAGCCAATGTCAGCGGTATAGAACGGGTGTAGCTTGCAGACCGGCACGTCACGGAATTGCGTTTCCGTCTGCGGTACCGGCATCTGAAAGATCTGCTCATACGCCGCATCGCCGGTCTGCTGCTCGGACGCCTGCTGGGTCGCACTCATGCGTTTGCGCAGCATCTCGTTCATATTCGCTCTAGCCAAGCCGCAGCACCTCCGAAGCGAGATTCCGATAGGATTCCGCTGCCGGGTTGCCCGGCTCGTAGTCCAGAATACTCATGCCGGCCATGGGACACTCCGCAATGCGAATGGTGTACTCGATGGGGCGGTCAAAGACGTGCAAGTCATCACCGTATATTTCCCGGACACTCTGCTGCACGCTTTTGCAGAGCTGCGGTCGCGACTGGTACATCGTCAGTAAAATACCGGCGATCTTCAAACCCGGATTAAAATGCTTCTGCACGGAACGTACCATATCCAGAACATCCGGGATGCCCTCGGATGCGAGGAAGTGGGATTGCACGGGGATGATGCAGTAATCCGACGCGCTCAGCGCATTGACAGTCAAAAGCTCTTGCTTCAGTCCGCAATCAATGATAATATAATCATAGGCATTGCTCAGCGGTTCCAGCACCTGCGCCAGCATCTTTTCCGCGCAGCATTCGGATTCGTTCACGGCTCTGTACTGCGAGATCTGCATGACTTGGAGCCGCGCCGCCGCATCCGATAAGCGCCGGTTTGCGGGAATGAGATCCGGCTTGCCGTCCGTATGCAGGATGCAGCGCGGCAGATGCAGCTCCAGATCCTCCGGATAGTCGATGGCAGCAAGCAGAAGGTTTGCCAGCGTGTACTTCTGCTCGGCTGGGGTATATCCCATGGACGCAGTGAGATTGCCCTGCGTGTCGTTGTCGATGAGAAGTACGCGCTTGTTTTCGTCTGCCAGCGCAGAAGCAAGATTCAGAGCGGTGGTTGTCTTGCCGACGCCGCCTTTTTGATTGGTGATTGTAATCACGGAATTCTTTTTCATGTCATACCCTCGCCTTCAGGTTTCTTTGGTCATAATCAGCGCTGAGAACGTAGTCGATCACACTGTCCTTCACAATGTAATAGGACGGTCTTATAAAAAATGACTGCACTCTTTTTTCGTGGATCAGTCTGCTTGAAAATGAAATGCTGATTCCGTTTAACATTTGCCGCAGCTGTGCCTATGTGACCAGATCAGGATAGTCCTGAAACAGCTTTTGATAATACGCACGATTTTTCTTCATGGCGTTTCCTCTTATCATCAGAATTTGTCATTGGCAGAAACGCTTGTTTGCTCTTTGCTCGTTCTCTCCATTTTCTTTCCGAATCACTTTTTTCGAGGAAAAACGCTCGTTTTCTTGGTGTCTCCAACTTCCTCCAATTTCCGTTCAAAGCCTTGCAATCACAAGGATTTTTGGCATTGACTTCCTCGTAGGTCTTTTCTCTTCTGGATTCGGTCGAAGTCTTAAAATCCCTCGGCGTAACAACCGTGCGGGTTCGAGCCCCGCCACCGGCACCAGCTCAGAAACGCCCCTTACGGCACGAATCCCCGCCTTGCGGCGAGGCTTCTTAGCCAGACGGGGCGTTTCTTCGCTTCTGCATCGTGACCGCTTTGCTGGGTCACGATGCAGGGTTACGATGTTCGCATTCCGCGCAAGCGCGTCCATCTCGACAGCAAAGGTCTTTCTTCGTTCAACCCCGTGACCGCTTCGCTGGATTGCGGGGTTGTGCTCCGTCGCTTCTCTTCATAAAAAGAACCGCCGCTGCTCCATTGGGAGCAGCGGCGGCGCTATGTCTGAAGGCTGCGGTCACGCGTTTTCGTTTTCCTTATCCAGCTCGGCGAGGAAATTGATGAGCCGGGCCTCGTCCTCGCGGCGGTCGGCAAACAGCTCGAGGTTGTCGCCCTGCTCGCTCAGAAGCTGGCCGAGAGCGATGTACTCGCTCAGCGCGCTCTTGAGATTGAACACGTCGCCGTCCTGGCTCTTGAGGTACACGTCGCCAGCGCAGGCGTGGATGACCTTGCGGAATTCTTCGACTTCTTTGATGTTCTTGAGTTTCATGTTCATTGCCTCCCATGCAATTTTTTACTTTGACTTTCGATTACAGCAGCAGTATACGCGCTGGGGCAGAAAAATTCAAGGGGTGGTTTGAACAAAACGCACAAAAATATGCGTTTTATTTTGTGCGATACGCCGGATAATAAGTATACAACCGAGTCAGAGCCGCACTGCGGCTGGCAGCGCCGGGTGCAAGAAAGTGCACATCCGCACCCACGTCCTGACTGCCCTGCATCACGATCAGAAGTGTGTCCATCTCCTTTCCGGCAGAAAAGAGGATGGATGCCTCGCCGGACAGACCGTGCCATGCGCCGTCCTCACGCGTGAGCGTCAGCGTATACGGCTCCTCCATACCGTCAAGGCCGGAGATCGTCAGCGTCCCGTGAAACAGATTGCTGTGCAGCACGCTTTTCGTCAGCGTGCCGGTGAGCGTGAGCGTGTGCGCCTGTGCAAATGCCTCGTCGGCCAGCGCGTATTCCGTGACGGTCTGGGAAAGCTCGACCGGCGTCTGCGTCGGTACCGCAACCAGCACCACAAGATTTAAAATCAGCACTGCGACCGCAATGCCGAACACCGCCGTGCGGTGGCGGGCGAACCAGTTCTTATTTTCCTCTCCCATAGCTCAATTCTCCATTCTTCACAGATTCTTCAGATTTGAAGCCTTGAAATAGTTACAATTTAGTGTATAATAAATTACAGATTGATATTTAATCAACATCTCACACCGAAAGGAGCGGATGCGATGGCAGCATGACCGGCCGCTTTTACACAAACAACCAAACCAACCAGTTTCAAAAGGGCGCTGCGGGATCCCGCAGCGCCCTTTTTGATTATACAGGAATCTTCCAAAAACCGCAAGCGGTCAGAACCGCTGATTTATCCGACGTACGGAACCAGCTCGAAGTATTCCAGCTCCGATTCGCCGTCAATATACCACTGCCAGTCCCCCGCGGGCTGCTCGATTGCGATGCGTCCGGTCACGCCGTCGCTTGTGATCACGTCGACGAAGCTCTTGCCGTCCGTTCCCGTGACCTGCAAAACCGTGCCGGGGCCGAAGACGGACTCCGTGCCGTCGTCCAGCGTGACGGGAATATCCCGCACAACGGACAGGCGGGAATAGCTCGTATTTGCGGGAACGATCTGCCACGCATCGCCCAGCGGCGTCAGCACATCGTCGTGCAGGGCATAGGCACGGATGGCGCTGTAGGAGCCGAGCACATTCTGCGTGCTCTCAAGCTGGAGGCTGTTATCGGAGACGCCGATGATCGCGGCCTCCAAATAGATCTGGTCCTCAAACGGGATCAGCTCCGGCGTCCCGGTCTTCATCGACCAGACATTCAGCACATACTGATCCCCGTTCATATTGCCGTTGAAATAGACCTCCGGATAGCCGTCCGCGTCCAGATCAGCCAGCCAGATGTGTGCGTTGAAGCTGGCGGGATAGGACACATCCGGCTCCTCAAAGCCGGTGTCGAACACGTCCGACCCCTTCTGAATGCGCAGCACAAACGACTGCTGGTCATATTGGTCCCAGATGCGCAGCAGCTGCACCGTCTCGGGCGTGCCGCAGCCATCCAGATCTGCCTCGCCGCTGCGGACGATCTCGGTGCGGATGCTCTGGAAGCCGTAAAGCGTGATGCCGTCATAGGGGATCTCAGCCGGAACCGGATCCTGCGCAGGAAGCTCGACCGGGGCAAACGGCTCCGCCTCAGGCTCAGACGGGACTGGCTCGACCGGCTGCGGGTCTGTGACCGTATTCGTCGTGTCCTCGACCGGCTCCTCCGACGGGACGACGCGTATGGCGACCGCCAGCACCTGCGGCGGGTCAGACGTTTCAACGCCGCCGAGATACGTGATATCCACCTGAAGTGCCTGCGTCAGTTCGGACACAGAAATGGGCCAGCCGTCCGCGCCGGTGGGGACAAGCCCGTCGGCCAGCGCGACCGTGACCGTGTCCGCAGAACCGAACGACGAGTCTTTGTCTGCAGGGCGGACCGTCAGCGTACCGCCGCCGGATGAAAGAATATCGGCAGTAAATGTCGTGACGTGTACCTCAGCGGGCGCTTCCGGCTCCGGGTCAGCCTGTACAGGCTCCTCCGGAAGCGGCTTTGCACAGCTACACAGCAGCGAAAGCGCCAGCGCCGCGGCCAGCACGAGAATCAGCTTTTTCATAGTTCCTCCTTCTGGGAGATTGCAGTCACTGTCCCAGCGTCACCATAATAGCGGATTCTGCCGCATTCGTCAATGGACAGTTTTGCTTATTTTGAATATGTTTTGCCCGTTTCCTCCATCAAAATGCGCTCTTTTTGTGATTATGTGAACTTGCGGAAACAATTTGTAATTTTCGGGGAAGTGCAGCCCAGCCGCCTGTCCGTATCGCCCCAAGGCCAAAGCGCGCGGCTCAAAGCTTCTCTGCCAGGCGCTGTCCTCCGCTTCATCCGGATCTTGCAGCGAAGCCCCACGTCATGTTCTTCAAAAATACCGCCTCTTCTTACCATGCGCTGCATGATAAAAAGAGGCGGCTTTTGCTCTCCGGTGCGCCGGTCAATACGCCAGCGCAGACTGAACGGTGTGGTGGATGAGGTCGTGACCGGCCTGCGTGGGGTGGATGCCGTCCGCGCCGATGAGCGTCGGGAAGACGCGGCTTTTCAGGAACTCCGCGCGCAGATCGACCAGACGGCAGCCGAACGCGCGGCTCAGCTGCGCGACCATGGCGTTATAATACTCCTGCCAGCGGTACAGATGGTCCGTATCGCCCAGCCAGTGCAGAATATTTTCCGCGCTCAGCCCTCTGGTGATAAAGGAGAAATACCGCTCCTGCTCCAGCGGCGGCAGGCTCGTCATGGCCACGCGGGCGCCCGCGCTCTGCGCCTTGCGGATGGCGGTGCAGTATTGGTCGATGAACTTCTCCGACGGCGTGTGCGGCAGATGCTCGCCGTCCGGATCCTCCGAGATGGCCTTCCAGTCGTAATCGCAGTCGTTGCCGCCGAAGCAGAACAGCACCGTCGTATCGCCATCGCAGGAGCCGAGCTTCCGGTCAAGCTGCTTCAGTCCCGCGTCGATGGTCGCGCCCATTTTTGCGTTGTTTTCCACGGTGACGCCCTGCGCACGCAGCGTGTCGAAATCATGCTCCTGACACAGGTGATAGCTCTGGCCGTTATAGGTGACGCCCTTGATGATGGAGTCGCCGAAGATCTTCAGATTTTTCATGGGGATCCCTCCTGCCTGTTTGTATCTCCAGTGTAGCCGCATGGCGGGAAAAAGTCTCCCGATTCCTGCCCCAAAACGCTCTCCGGGTTCGTTCCCAGCAGTCTACAAAACGAAGTCCGGCACTCTACTGCCCGTAGAGTGCCGGTTTTTTGCGAGAAAAGTTCGCAGTGCACAGCCAGAAGCAGTAGAATCCGAACCCGGCAGCACTTCACTCGCCTTCCTGCATTTTTTTGACGATTTCCATAAAGCGGGCGGTCACACGGTCGTAATTTTCCCTCCGGTGCGGGAACAGACAGCCGGAGCAGTCCTTTATCCCGTTCTCCGTATAGCGGAAATTGCCGCCGCAGCCGCGTCCGAGCGCGTAGAGCGGACAGTAGCAGAACAGGCAGTTGAAATCCTCCGGGTGCTTTGTCTCATGGCAGGGGAAATATTCGCAGTCCCGGTTCTGAAAAAATGCGTAGTGCCGCTCTTCCATCATTCCTTCTCCTTCAGCCGCTCGCACAGCGCCGCGTCCGGCGTGACGACGGCGGTCTGGTACGTTGTGTAGATCACCATGCCGGGCTTCGCGCCCGCAGGCTTTTTGACAAATTTCACCGGAGTATAGTCGACCGGCACGTTCTGGCCGTCGCGGGCCTGCGAATAATACGCCGCAAGCTGCATCGCCTCCGTCACAGTCCGGTCGGGCGGCGTCCGGCCGTTCGTTTCGATGATGACGTGGCTGCCGGGGATCTTCTGGACGTGCAGCCAGACATCCGTTTTGGCCGCCAGCTTTGTCGTCAGCTCGTCGTTCTGCCGGTTGCTGCGGCCGACAAAAATCGGGAAACCGTCAGACGACATGAACCGCATGGGGCGGCTCGGCGGCAGCTTCATGCGCTTTTTGCGGTCTGTCTCGCGCAGATAGCCGCCGGAGACAAGCTCCGCCCGAATCTCCTGTAAATCCCGCGCGGATTCCGCACGTGTAAGCGCGTCGAGGACGCTCGCCAGATACGCAAGCTCCTGCTCACCCTTTGCGATCTGTTCTGTCAGAATTCTTTCGGCGTTCTTGGCCTTCTGATAGTCCTTATAGAATTTCGCCGCGTTCTGCTGCGGGGAAATGGCCGGGTTGAGGGTGATTTCGATCTCCTTCATGTCCGGGTCGTAAAAGTCCGCGGCGCGCAGCTTCGTCTGGCCGCGCCTGATGACGTAGAGGTTCGCCGTGAGGATATCGCCGAGCTGCCGCAGGCGCTCGCGGTCATGGGTCGCGGCAAGCTCCTTACGCTGGTTTTCCAGCTTGCGTGCCGTGCGTGCGTGCAGATTGGAGACGGTTTTGCGGATGGCCTGCGATGACTGCCGGATTGAGTCAGCGCGGTCGCGCGCGGCATAGAACCGGTCGAGCAGCTGCGAAAACGAGTCATACGGCTCCTGCCGGATAAAATCGCCGTACTGCGTCACGGGCAGGCAGGTAAAGTCCCACGGGCGCTCGTCGCGATACAGGAGCATGGGCTGCGGCGGCATGGTCTGAAGCTGCGCGAAGGCGGCAAGCAGACGCGCTGCCAGTGCTGTTTTTTCTTCTGCCGAAAGCGCGGACAGGTCGGTATCCAGATCGCCCGTCAGGCGGAACGCAAGCTCCCGGCACACAAGCGGCGAGAGGCCGCCGAAGGTATCCAGCAGCCAGCCGTCAAGACGCTTCGGCGCGGTCTGTGCAGACAAAAGCGCGGCCAACTCCTCTCCCGTGACGGCAAACGGGTCGCGCTTGCCCTGCGTGGGCGGCAGATGGTAGTAAAGCCCCGGCAGAACCTGCCGCTTTTCACTCATTTCAAAGTCGACCCTGCGCAGGCAGTCGACGATGCGGCCGTCCTCGCCCGTTAAGATCAGGTTGGAGTTGCGGCCCATGATCTCCAGGATCAGGTGCTTGCGCGTGGGGCTTCCCATCTCGTCGGTGCAGTCGAAGGTGAGGTCGAGCAGGCGCTCCATCTCCGGCTGCTGCATGGACACGAGACGGCCCCCTGTCAGGTGCTTGCGCAGGAGCATACAGAACATGGGCGGCTGCGCCGGATTTTCGGCCGGCTCGTTCGTCAGGTGGATGCGCGGATGATTGGGCGAGGCCGTCAGCAGCAGCCGTCCGCCGCCAGCCGCACCGCGCATGGACAGAATCAGCGTGTCGCGCTGCGGCTGCTGGACCTTATCGATGCGGCAGCCGGTCAGACTGCCCTCCAGCTCACGACGGACCGCCGTGAGGAAAAATGCGTCAAATGGCATAGGATTCCTCCATGGTCAGGATAAAAAGCTCGTTCAGCCGGTCGAGCTGGCCGGTGAGATATAACGCGCCAAACAGGCATTCCAGCCCCGTGGCTCTGGCATACTGCGCATAGGTGGCGTTTTTCGGCACCTGATGCACGTGCGCGTTGCGCCCGCGCTTGTAAAAGGCCAGCTCCTCCTCTGTCAGAAGCGGGAGCATACGCTCGGCCCGCGCAGCCTGCGCCGGAGCGCAGACGAGGTCGACCGTCGCACGGTGCAGATTGCCGTTCAGCGCCTTGCCGGACGCACAGAGAAAGCTCCGCACCAGCAGCTCAAACACCGCGTCGCCGCAGTGCGCAAGACCAAGCGCGCTGATCTGGTTGACCGCGCGCCGGTCCATGTTCAGATGAAAATAGTTTTCCAAGCAAATGCCTCCATTGTTCGGAACTTTTTATACTATACCACATCTGCAGGCAGGTTTTCCAGTGGGCGCAAAAAAATGGTTGACTTATTGGTTACATTCTGTTACAATTAGGAAGAGTTTATCGAACGAAAGAGGGCATTTTGTATGCAGAAGAAATTCCGCCGTCTGGCGGCAGTCATGTTATGCCTGACGCTGCTGGCCGTACCGGCGCTGGCCGCCGAGGCGACCATTGATCTGGATTACGTCACGATCGTGGGCGAGGGCTTTGCCGCCGATACCTTCTGCGGCGTGGACGCGCTTTATAATGAGACGGGTGCGACGCTGTTCTGCAACGAGCTGATCGAACGGTTCTACAGCGCCGTTTACGGCGTGACCGTGTTCACGAACAGCGGCGATATCACCGCTGCCAGCCCGTCGGGCTACTGGTTCGAGGTTACATACACGCCGCAGCCCGGCGATATCGCCTATGCCTCCGCCGAGGCGCGGGAGCGCTACGGCAACCACTATGCCATCGTCAAATCCGTCGACGAAGCGGGCGGCACCGTCACGCTGTTCGAGCAGAACTGGGTCTGGGACGGCAAGGCCGGTGTAAACCGCAGGATCCCCTATGACGGCGGGTGCTATACCTTCTATACCATGTGCTCCAGCGCCGGACGCGCAGCGCCCGCCGGAGAAGCGGAGCCTGTTGCCGCAGCGCCTGCGGCGGAGGAGCCGCAGCCCGTATCCGACGACGTATCCACGATCTATGCATGGGGCAGCGGCATATCCAGCATCACCGGAACGCCGTCCAGCTGGGCCGCGGAGCTTGTCTCGCACGCGGACGTCTACGGCATCACCATGCTGGCCGGCGGCAGCTATCAGTCCGCCATTACACGCATGACCCTTGCCCGCCTCGCGGCGAACACCGCGCGAACGCTCGGACTGGTCGAGGACGTATCCGATCCGGTCGCCGTTGTGCAGCAGCTCGGCGTAATGCAGCCGAACGCCGACGGCAGCTTTGACACGACCTCCAGGGTCACGCGCCAGATGGCCGCGACGGTGCTGCTGCGTCTTCTGCGGCAGTCGAGCGTGGTCTTTGAGGCTGATATGTCGATGCTCGACCGCTATCCCGACAGCGCCTCCATTTCCGACTGGGCCAGAGAGGCCGTCGCGATGATGACGCAGTATGATCTGATGAACGGCACAACGAAGGGCTTTGAGCCGAAAAAGGACATGACGCTCGAGCAGTGCCTCGTCCTGCTCACGCGCATCTGCGAGTTCTGAACGGATAACGAACAAAATGATATGCGCAGCGCCTGCCCCGCATGGGCAAGGCGCTGCGCATCAGTCTGTCAAAGAGCTGCTGTATTCCTAAAAGCCATAAAAACAGCTGTCTGCGGCGCTTCGGGCCTGCAGGCAGCTGTTTTTTTACATTGTTACATGAGCAAGCGTCTTTACATATTCGACCGACTGCATGATCTGTGCGTAAAGCTGCTCGTCCGACGGCTCCAGGAAGCGGAAGGACAGATCCCGCACGCTGACGCAGAAGCTCATAGGCATTTCCAGCGCGCAGCCAAGCGTTCCGCCCTGCCGTTCCAGCGCGGCAAGCATGGCCGGATATGGGAACACGCCCTGCCCGATCGGCTCGTTCCATATATAGCCGTCGTGGATGCTGCCGTCCTTCATGTGCAGATACGCGACCGGCACGGAGGCGTTCTGCAGATCCTCGTCCAGCCGGATCTCGCCCCGGCAGAAGCGGTAGGTATTTCCCGGATCATAGGTATATTGGACGTTCGGCAGATTCAGTTCCGCGAACACGCCGCCGCATTCGCTTGCCGGGCCGACGATATCGCCGTAGGACTCCAGCCCCAGCCGCATACCATAACGGTCAGCCAGTTCCGCCGCCCGTTTAACGTGCTCTAGGAACACATCATACCGAGTCTTCGGGGCGCAGCGCGTATTGACGAGCTGCGCGCCGATCTGCCCGGCAAATTCGATCTTTTTCAGCAGACGCGCGAACTGCGCCTCGTCCGTCATGTCGCAGTGCGCCGACAGCGCGGTGCATTGCAGATCGCGCTTCTGCAGCTCCCGCTCGATCTGCATAACGTATTCCGGTGAAACGCGCTCTGCGACGATCTGCTCGCTGATGCCGTCGATGGCGGACAGCTCGATCGTATGGAACCCGCAGCGGCGGGCCATGTCCATGGCGCGGATCGGGTCCGTGCCCGGAACGTTATTGGCGCAGAATGTAAATGGTGCAAGTGTCAGCATATGGATCTCTCCTGTTCAAAGCGCAGCATGACCTTGGCCTCGCGGCCGCTGGATTTTTCACGGAACGCCTCGATTCCTTTGGAAAACGGCAGCTCACAGGAAATGACCTCTTCCAGCTTCAGCTGGCGCGCCATGGCGATAGCCGCCGGGAACTGTCCGCTCGGCACGCAGACGGCGGAGAGCGTCGCGTCCTTCCAGAAGAGCGTGAACAGATTCAGCTCCAGATTATAGTCCATCCCGTAAAGCCCGAAAAACACGACGGAGCCGCCGCGCGCGACAAGATTCATGGTGATCGCCGCCGATTTCCGGTCGCCGCTGGCCTCGATGACCGCGTCGTAGCCGATTCCGCCGCTCAGCGTCAGCGCCTCGGTCACGACGCTCTGTGTATTCGGGTCGATCACAACGTCCGCGCCGAAGCGAAGCGCCGCCTCCCGCTTTTCCGCGACCGGCTCGACCACGACGATCTGCCCGACCGGGTGCTGCCGCACAAGCTTGAGGATGATCTGGCCCATGGCCCCGCAGCCGAGCAGAATGACCCGCTTGCCGTAGCCGAGCCGCGCCTTGCCTACGGCGTGCATGGCCATCATCAGCGGCTCGATCAGGCTTCCAGCCCGCAGGCTCACCTGCTCCGGCAGGCGGAAGACCTGCTGCTGGCGGATATTCAGATACTCCGTCATCAGATCGGCATAGCCGACGCTGGGGTTCGTACAGTATTCCGGTCTGTTGCTGCGGCAGGCGTCACACAGGCCGCAGGGCTCATACGGGTTGATCGTCACGCGGTCGCCCGGGTGGAGCGCACGGACATTCTCGCCCACCGCTGTCACGACGCCGGAGCCCTCGTGACCGAGATAGCCGTTCAGCGGATACGCCGCGGTTCCGCGCAGCATCATCATATCGTAGCCGCAGATCGACGCGAACGCCATTCTGACCTGCACCTCGCCCGGCCCCGGCGTGGGCGGCATGGGAAGCTCCTTGAAATACAGCTTCCGGTTCGGCTGCATCCGAAGCGACCGGATCATAATTCTGCCTCCTTCTGCATGGCTGCGCGGTACTCCTGCGGCGTCATGCCCGTTCGTTTTTTGAATACCTGACTGAAATATTTAGAGTTTTCAAAGCCGACGTTTCCGGCAATATCGATGATGCGGTCTTTCGTCTGCAGCAGCTGCTTGGCGCGGCGGATGCGCTGCTCGCTCACATAGGCGTTGAAGGCCTGCCCTGTCTCCTTTTTGAACACGCGGCTGAGATAGGCCGGGTTCATATGGACATACTCCGCCGCAACCGTCAGCGTCAGCGGCTCAGCAAGGTTCTGCGTAACGAAGCGGCAGACCTCGTCGATGGCGCTGTTGGACGTCGTGCGCAGATTGCGGATGCTGGAAAACAGCGCGGTCATCTGTTCACGGCAGATGGTGAACATGGCCTCGACCGTCGCCGGACGCTGCGCGCCCAGCAGCGGGGTCGGTGCAGGATCGACGCCGAAGCTGCTGCTGAGGGAATACATCTGAACCGTCAGCTGCGTCATGACAAACGAGCAGACCTCATCCGACATACTGTGGCTGACCATGTCCTGCAGCTCCCGCAGGATCGCAAGCGCCTCCAGCTGCCGCGCATCCTGCATACTCAGCGAAAGCGCCGAAAGCTTTTCGTGCAGCAGCTGCTGCGTGACCGGCACGCGGTAGGAAAACGCCATCTTCGGCTGTAGGCAGAGCGGCGAGAAGAAAAAGCGCAGCTTACGCAGCTCCAGCAGCTGGCGGCACTGATTGTGCCACTGCGGCAGCGGCAGCGGTACGTCGGAAATATCAAAGGTCATCTGCCCGAGCGCATGCTGCGCAGCAAGCGCGTTGATCTGTCCCGCCCAAAAGTTCCAGTCCGGCTCTACGTCCTGCCCGCCGGCAAGCAGAATGCACAGATTCTGATCGCGGTAAATACAGATATCTGTATTTCCAAGCGGACGAAGAAGCGCAGTCAATTCTGAAAAGAACGATTCCAGCGCGGCATAATCGGAGGAAAAGCCGGGATCCGGCTGGGAGCCGAGCAGGATCCAGCAGTCCTGGCTGCCCACGTGCAGCCGCCCGAACTGCTGCTGCGCAGACCCCGTGCCGACCGGCACAAGGCCCATCAGCAGCTCCATGACCTCCAGACTTGTCTCTTATACACATCTGACGCTGCCGA
>ENA-OYZW01000489-OYZW01000489.1-human-gut-metagenome-genome-assembly--contig:-NODE-489-length-17591-cov-5.206090_pt1 | contig 17591 bp, 14 predicted proteins | sample MGYA00244075_ERZ653474 | MGnify/ENA primary metagenome ERZ653474 (study PRJEB26926, sample SAMN06164949) | human gut metagenome | biome: ENVO:00009003; feature: ENVO:2100002; material: ENVO:00002003...
GAGATCTGCGCATGTCTCGTGGGCTCGGAGATGTGTATAAGAGACAGCAGCACATCCCGCGGCAGGTCATAATTGGCGCGGATGCACATCTGCGCCACGGTATTGGTCAGAAGCTCCGCCTGTATTTCTCTCATATTCCGCTCCTATTGTCCGTTTGACGGATCGTGTCAAGCAACTCCCCATCTCGTGAGATCACCTTTGCGACCACCCGGTCCGATACCGGAAGCGGTGCAGGAACACCTGTGATGCGCTCGGCGCGCTCTTTCAGCTCGTGAATGTCCACGACGGGAAGCCCCGCCGCCCGGAGGCGTTCGCGCAGTTCCGTGTTTTTCGGGTTGACCGCGACGCCCGCCTGCGTCACGAGTACGTCCACATCCTGTCCGGGCGTGGAGATGCAGGTCACGCGGTCGCGCACGATGGGCAGCCGTCCCCGGAACAGCGGCGCGGCGATGAGCGCGAGCTTACTGCCGGCAGCCGCGTCGCTGTGGCCGCCGCTGCCGCCCATGATGGAGCCGTTGGAGTCCGTGTGGACGTTGATATTGAACGAAGTGTCGATCTCTGTCGCGCCGAGCACGGCAACATCCAGCGAGTCGACCGCCGCGCTCCGGCAGCCGGGGCTGGCGTACTGCTCCGCCGATACTTCGCAGTGGCAGGGATTTTCGCGGATGGAGCTTACTGCCTTCAGATCGAAGCACTGCACATCCAGCAGCGCCCGGAACAGTCCCTCGTTCAGCATATCGACCAGCAGGCCGGTGATCCCGCCCTGCGCGTAGCTGCCGTGAATGTTCTGCTGCTTCATGATTTTTTCCAGATACATTGCCGTCGCCAGCGACGCGCCGCCCGCGCCCGTCTGGAAGGAAAAGCCGTCCTTGAGAAGGCCGGAGCTGGCAATGACCCGCGCGGCAGTCTGCGCGATGGTGATCGCGACGGGGTTTCGCGTCATGCGGGTCGTGCCGGAGACGATTCCGGCAGGGTCACCGATGGCGTCCACGGCGACGACATAATCCACGTAAATTTCCGGGATCGACCAGCCGCAGAGCGGATACGGCACAAGTTCATCGGTGATAACAATGACCTTTTTCGCGTACTGCGCGTCCGGGAAGGCGTAGCCCAGCGAACCGCAGGCCGATTTTCCGACCTTGCCCGTGCAGTTGCCCATCGTGTCGCTGCTTGGCGCGGCGATGAATGCAACGTCGATTGGGGTTTCGCCGCCTGCAATATCGCGCGGGCGGCCGCCGTGCGTCCGGAACTCCACGGGCTGGTCCATGACGCCCCCCGAAATGGCGCGGCCAAGTCCGGCGGACATATAGTTGGTCAGCAGCCTGCTGACCGTTCCGTTTTTGATATGCTCCAGCATCGGCAGGTGCACGTCGAACAGCGCGCTGGCGTTGACCGTCAGATCGCGGATGCCCATGGCGCTGATCTGCTCCATGACCATGTTGACGACATAGTCGCCGTTTCGCAGATGGTGGTGAAACGAGACGCACATCCCGTCCTGCAGGCCGGAAAGGCGGATTGCCTCACGCAGAGAGGAAACGACCTTGGACTCCTTCATTGCAGCGTACCTCCCTCCGCAAGAATTTCTTCCGCTGCGGCCAGCGTCTGTCTGGCCCGCGCGGCGATCGGCGCGTCGATCATCTTTCCGCGCAGCGCTACCGCGCCCTTTCCGCAGCGCTTTGCGTCCTCAATGGCCGCAAGCACCTCTCTGGCATAGTCTGTTTCGGCCTGCGAGGGGCTGAAGCAGCGGTTAATTGCGTCCAGATGCCGGGGCGAGATGGATGCTTTGCCGGTAAAGCCCAGGCTGCGGGCAAGGCGGCTGTCGGCTTCGATGCCTTCATCGTCGTTCACGTCGGTGAAGGGGGTGTCGTAGACATCAATTCCGGCGGCGTGCGCCGCTGTGACGAGGCGCGTCCGGGCATAGAGGATCTCAAGGCCCTCCTTTGTCCGGCTGCAGTGCAGGTCGGCGCTCAGATCCTCCGCGCCGAGAAACAGCGCCCGCACACGCGGGGAGGCCGTCGCGATCTCGAATGCGTTTTCCACGCCGAGCGCCGTCTCGATCAGCGCGATGAGGCCAATTGTGCCCGGCTCCATGCCGCAGCGTCGTTCGATTTCGCCGATGGCGGCGTCGCAGCCGCAGACGGTCTGCCGCGACGCGGTCTTCGGGAGCATGATGTAATCCGGCCTCTGCGGCACGATGGCCTCTAAATCCTGCGCAAACAGCGGCGTGTCCGCCGCATTGACGCGGACGATGATCTCGCTGCGGCAGCGCTCCACATTCGTCACCGCGTATTTGACCAGTATGCGCGCCGCGTCCTTTTCATCGGGCGATACGGCGTCCTCCAGATCAAATATGATGGCGTCCGCGCCGAAAAAGCCGCAGCTTGTCATCATTTTCGGGTTATTTCCGGGTACAAAGAGCATGGAACGTCTCATGCGGTCCCTCCTTCCGCCCGTGCGAGCGCGGCTTCCAGCCGGGCACGCAGGATCCAGTCGAGCGCGCCGTGGTCGTCTACGGCAATCTCTCCCTGCTGCACGTCTGCGGCGCGCAGAACGCTGTGCACCGTCTGCTCGATCGCAGCGCCGAACTGCAATCGGACGGTCGACGCGATCCGCAGCTCAAGCGTTTCAGCGGGCCGCACCGTGACCAGTACGTCCGCCGACTCCGCCGCTCCGGCAGAAGCCTCGTTTCGGATAACCACCAAAATTCCCCCTTGTATGTTTTTCAATATTTCATGCTGCTTGCAGCAGATTTTCCTTGATTAAAGCGGGCTTTATCCTCTATACTGAAAGAAAACGGCACAGGAGGCAAGCCCATATGTCGACAAACGCGATTCAGAGCAGCCATATCTACAGCACGTATTTTGCACCCCGCGGCCGCAGCCGGATCTACACGCTCGGTATGCAGATCGCGCAGCTTTATCTTTCGCCCTTCGACCAGATCATCGGCTTCATCGGGGAAGCCGGCTCCGGCAAGAGCGTGCTCATCAAGGGGATGTTCCCCGGCATCGAGCTTACGAACGACGACGACGGCGTCAACGTCCGCCCGCTCCCGCTTCTGGAGCAGGAGTATGAAACGGGCTTTTTCACGCCGCACACCTACCATCTGGACATCCGCTTCGAGACGGGCTTCCATCAGCTCTCGGAGCTGGCGGACGCCGTCCGGCTGGCTGTCCGGCGCGGCAAGCGCATCATCATCGAGCATTTTGACCTGATCTATCCCCTGCTCGGCGTCAACGCGAATCTGCTCATCGGCGTCGGCGAGCAGATCGTCATCACGCGGCCGAACCTCTTTGGCCCTCTGCCGCAGGAGCTGTGCGACATCGTCTATCCGTCGCTTGCCTATCGCCTCATGGCGCACAGCGCGGAGGATCTGTGCGAATACGCCATGACGCAGGAGCAGATGCTTGCGTGCAGCCACGGCGATATCCGCCACGGCTTCGTGCTCGAATTCAACGAGCACCAGCCGGATATCGATATTCCCACGCTCGAAGCGCGCGTCAACGAGCTGATCCGGCAGGATCTGCCCATCGACTACTATGACGAGAGCCACATTTTGCTCGGCGGCGCACAGCACTACTGCACTGGGCCGCGCACCCATGTGCGCTCAACAGGCCGCATCATCGGCTTCCGGCTGCTCGATCATTTCATCTACGACCACTTCCACAAGACGTATATGCTGGTCGGCTGTGTCGGAGACGATTCTGAGGAAAACATCCGGAAGCTCGAAACAATCCACGGGTGAGGTGTTGGGTTATGCAGCGCACCTGCATACCTGGTTGTAGGGGCCGATGCCCACATCGGCCCGTTGGGAAGTTACGAATGTGCCGAAGATTTCCGTTAAAACGGTGCATTCTGCCGGGCCGACGTGGGCATCGGCCCCTACAGTGTGCTGCGCAAATCTGCGGCTGCCCAACGGGCGGAGCAGAGCCCCGCCCCTACCAACTGTGTTCAAGGCAGGCTGCTTTTTGCATAAAAACCGAGTTTCCTTGCGGAACAGGCAATGTCCGGATGGGCATTGCCTGTTCTCTTGTCTAAACGACGTTTCCTTTTTTGATTACAGTATCGACCAGATTGCTGCCAAGGCGGTAGCAGATATAGTCCAGATCCTCTGCGTTCCAGATGAGAATGTCCGCCTGCTTGCCCGGCTCGATGGAGCCGATGCGGTCGGCGCGGCAGATGGCGGCGGCGCCGTTGAGCGTCACCGCGGTCAGCGCCTGCTCGGGCGTCAGCCGGTAGCGCAGGCAGCCGAGGCTGATGACCAGCTGCATATTGAGGCACGGGCAGGAGCCGGGGTTGAAGTCCGTCGCCATGGCGACCGGAACACCGGCCTGCACCATATCCTGTACGGGCGCGTAGGCCGCGCCCAGATAAAAGCTTGTTGCGGGCAGGCAGCAGGCGACCGTGCCACCCTCTGCCATGGACGCGATGCCGGACGGCGGGCAGACGATCAGGTGCTCTGCCGAGACGGCCCCGATCTCGCCTGCCAGCTCACTGCCGCCGATGGCCTCGATCTCGTCCGCGTGGATCTTGGGCCGCAGCCCGTACTGTCTGCCGGTGAGCAGGATGCGGCGGGATTCCTCGGCGGAAAAAACGCCCTTTTCGCAGAACACATCGCAGAATTCCGCAATGCCCTGCTCCCGGACTGCCGGAAGCATTTCCTCGCACAGAAGCTCCAGATAGCCCTGCCGGTTGTCCCGGTAGGCTTCCGGCACGGCGTGCGCGCCCATAAAGGTCGCAGCGAGATCCATCACATGGTGTTTTTGCAGCTTTCCGATCACGCGCAGCGCTTTGCATTCTTCCCCGGTCGACAGGCCGTAGCCGCTCTTGGCCTCTGCGGTCGTCGTGCCGAAGCGAAGCATTTCATCCAGCGCGGCGGAGGCTTTTGCCTCCAGCTGTTCCTCACTTGCCGCCTTTGTGGCACGCATGGTGGACAGGATGCCGCCGCCTGCGGCGAGGATGTCCAGATAGCCCGCGCCGTGCAGCTTGAGCGCCAGCTCGTTCTGCCGCCAGCCGCCGAAGATCAGATGCGTGTGTGCGTCGACCAGACCGGGCGTGACCAGCTTCCCTCCGGCGTTGATCGTCTGCGCGTCGGCAGCCGCAGGCGCTGTGCCGGTTCCGACCTGCGCAATCACATCGTTTTCAATGAATATCCATGCGTTTTTCAGAATGCAGATCTCGCCCTGTGCCCTGCCTCCCCGCGCGGCGGTTCCCTGCGGCGTGGCCAGCATACCGATGTTGGTGATCAGCGTTCTCTTCATTGTCTGTTCCTTTCTGATCAGCGCTCCAGCTGCGCCACAGCCTGCTCGACAACGGCGCTGTCCGCCACATAGGGCATTGTGATGTGGTCCTGCCCGGCGTAAAGCTCGTTATATTCCGCCGCCGTCGTCATGGCATGCTCGTTGCAGGCCCAGCTGCGGCGGGCGACGCCGACCATGGTGTCCCACGGCATTGCCATGCGGAGGATGGTATCGACGCGCTCCGAGCCGTCGAGCACCATGCCGAAGCCGCCGTTGATGGCGCGGCCGATGCCCGTGCCGCCGCCGTTGTGCAGGGCGATGTAGCTCATGCCGCGCGCGGCGTTGCCCGCGTAGCACTGCGTGGCCATTTCGGCCATGATATTCGAGCCGTCCTTGATGTTGGACGTCTCGCGGAACGGCGCGTCCGTTCCGCCGGTATCGTGATGGTCGCGGCCAAGGATGACCGGGCCGATCTCCCCGTTGCGAACCATTTCGTTGAATTTAAGCGCCAGATTCATGCGCCCCATCGCATCCTGATAGAGAATGCGGCACTGTGTCCCGACGACGAGCCGGTTCTTCTCCGCGTCGCGCACCCAGACGTAGTTGTCGTAGTCCTGATAGCGCCGGTTGTGCGTGCGGATATATTCCGCGGCGGCCATGTCGGTCTTGTGCAGATCCTCCGGCTTCCGGCTCAGGCAGCACCAGCGGAACGGGCCGTAGCCGTAGTCAAACAGGCACGGGCCGAGGATATCCTCAACGTAGGACGGGAACACAAAGCCGTCCAGATCGTTTTCGCCGTTTTTGCAGACCGCCTTCACGCCGGAATCATAGACCGCCTTCAGGAAGCTGTTGCCGTAGTCGAAGAAATAGGTACCCCGGTCGTGGAATTTGCAGATCATCTCATAGTGGTGCTGCAGCGTTTTGTCGACCAGCGCACGAAACGCCTCCGGCTCCTCGGCCAGCATCCGCGTGCGCTCGGCAAAGCTCAGGCCCTGCGGGCAGTAGCCGCCGTCATACGGCACGTGGCAGGAGGTCTGGTCGCTCATCAGGTCGACGTGCACCTGCTTTTCGTACAGATATTCCAGCAGATCGACGATATTGCCATGGTAGGCGACTGCGCACGGCTCGCCGTTTTTCTGGTGTGTCCGGGCGATCTCCACCGCCTCGGCCAGATCCGACGTTCTGTGGCTGACCCAGCCCTGCGTGAAGCGCGTATCGATACGGGAATCGTCGACCTCGGCGATGATGGACGCCGCACCGGCGATCTCCGCCGCCTTGCCCTGTGCGCCCGACATCCCGCCAAGGCCCGCCGAGACGAACAGCCGTCCGGCCAGATCCTGATCGTTCGGAATGCCTAGAATGAGGCGGCCTGCGTTCAGAAGCGTGTTGAACGTGCCGTGGACGATGCCCTGCGGGCCGATGTACATCCAGCCGCCCGCGGTCATCTGACCGTAATTCGCCACGCCCAGCGCGGCGGCGCGGTTGAAGTTCTCCTGATCGTCGAACGTGCCGACCATCAGGCCGTTCGAAATGATCACGCGCGGGGCCAGCCTGTGGCTGTGGAACAGGCCGAGCGGATGGCCGGACATGACGACGAGCGTCTGCTCGTCCGTCAGCTGTTCGAGGTATTTCTTGATCAGGCGGTACTGCATCCAGTTCTGGCAGACCTGGCCTGTCTCGCCGTAGGTCGTCAGCTCGTAGGGATAAAGCGCGACGTCGAAGTCCAGATTGTTGTCGATCATGACCTGGATCGCGCGGCCCTCAATGCAGCGGCCCTTGTATTCGTCGATCGGTTTTCCATAGATCGCGCCTGCGGGACGGAAGCGGTAGCCATAGATACGGCCATGCTCGGCCAGCTCCTGCGCAAATTCCTTTGCCATCTGCGCGTGGTGATCGGGATGGATGTAGCGCAGCGCATTTTTGATCGCCAGCGCCTGATCCGCCCGGCTCAGGTGCGATTCGCGGCGCGGTGCGCGGCGATAGCGCGGGTCTATTTCCGGGTATTCCGGCAGTTCGTAATCAAGTTGTAAGGTTTCAGTATGTTCCAGCTGCATCGTGATCTCCCCCATTGATGATATTGTAACAGCTTCTTTTGCATTTTTCAATTCATTCTTGCATGAATGCAGGAATTCCTGCGTCATTTTTCACTGCACGCGGCCAGCATCGCCGCGTAGCAGCGGTCGGCGCGCGGAAGGCCGGTATCGAGCAGCTTCTGCCCCGCTGCGCGCGCACCGGCGGCAAACGCGGCGTCGTGCAGGGAGCCGGTATTGATGCACACGTTCAGCCACGCGCCCTGCATCCCTGCGCGGAGGCTGAGGCAGGCGACGCCAAAGTCGCTGGCCGCTGTTGCGTTCGTCTTGCCCAGAAGGCTCTCCAGCAGCTCCAGCCCCTCTGCGCACAGCTGCATCACGGCAAGCGGCGGCTGCGTGCAGGCCTTGAGGCCCTGTTCGATGGCGCTGCTGCGCGCCTGCTTTTCCTCGGGCGTCTGCTTCGGCATCGCGTAGGCCGCGCTGACCTGCAAAAATGCCTGCGTGTCCTGCTCCATCGCGGCCAGCAGCCGTTTGCGCAGCGCGTCTGCCTGCGCCTGTGCGCGGAGCGCAAGCTCCTGCACGGCCTCATATTTTTTCCTGCCGAGCGTCAGACCGCTGACCATTGCGGTCAGCGCCGCGCCGACCGCGCCCGCCAGCGCTGCGGCGCTGCCGCCGCCGGGAGCCGGAGACGCGGAGGCGATCTCCTCCGTAAAGCCGCGTACCGTCAGTTCTGCCAGTTCCATGCGTCACACCTCTCATTCCATCCCGATCAGATGATATTCCATGACCTGCTTGCGGCAGTCATAATTTTCAAGCTTCAGATAGAATTCCGCGCAGTCGAGCAGCGCCTTTGCGGGCGTCAGGCCGACCACCTCGGAACCAATGATCCGCGCGCCGTAGCGGTCGGCCAGCTGACGCGTCATTTCAAAGGCGTAGTAGATCGGCGTTTTTTCAAAGTTTGTGAGATTCATCGACACCTGCGCGACGTTCCGGCCCTCAAGCATCACGCCGATGGCCTTGCAGCAGGCAAAGCCGCCGTCCTTGGCGCGGATAGCCTTTGCGATCTTCTTTGCGACCTCGATGTCGGAGGTATCGAGATTGATGTTGTAGGCGATGAGCGGCATCCGCGCGCCGATGGCGATGATGCCCGCAGTCGGATGGATCTTCCGCTCACCGTAATCCGGCGCCCAGTCCGGCTCCAGCAGCTTTTCCGGCATGCCCTCGAACTGCCCCTTGCGGCAGGCGGCCAGATTTCTGCGCTCCGGGCGCGAGGCGGAGTCCTCATACAGGAACGACGGCACGCGAAGCTCATCCCAGATGCGGGCGGCGACGCGCTTTGACAGCTCCACGCATTCCTCTACGCTCGTGTCCATGGTCGGGATAAAAGGAATGACGTCCGTCGCGCCCATGCGCGGGTGCTGGCCTGTATGCCGGCGCATATCGATGGTTTCGGTCGCCTTTTTTGTCAGCTGGAACGCTGCCTCGCCCATCGCCTCGGGGGAGCCGAGCAGCGTAAAGACGCAGCGGTTATGGTTGCCGTCGGATTGTACGTCGAAGACGAAGCAGCCGGGGATGCTGTTCGCCGTGTCGACGAGGCCCTGAAACACCGCCGGGTCCTTTTCCCGGCTGACACTGAAATTCGGAACGCACTCAACAAGCTTTGCCATAGTATTTCCTCCTTATGTTCATGTGGGAATCATCATTTATAAGTGAAGCCGTCTGTCGCCCCGGGCGTGCGTCCATGCACAGCCCGGGGCGGCGGTTTTCTCCGGTTTTACAGAAGCCTGCCGCAGACCTGTTCTGCGGCTTCGAGCAATGCGCCCGACTTAACCAGGCGGTCAAGCTCGGCCATCTGGGGGTACATGACGACATCGGTATCGACCGGCGGGACGGTCTGGCGGATTTTCTGATAGACTGCCGCCGTCGCGGGGGCGAGGAGCGACTCGCCGCGCAGCCACAGCGCCTGCGCTGCAGCAAGCAGCTCGATGCCGACGACCTTCTGACTGTTGTCGAGGATCATGCGGGCCTTTCTGGCTGCGGTCGTGCCCATGCTGACATGGTCCTCCTGATTGGCGGAGGACGGAATGGAGTCCACCGACGCGGGGTGCGCGTAGACCTTGTTTTCCGAGACCATGGAGGCCGCCGCGTACTGCGTGATCATGAAGCCGGAGTGTACGCCGCCGTATTTTGTCAGGAACGCGGGAAGGCCGTTGGACAGCGCGGGATTGACCATGCGCTCCAGCCGGCGCTCGGACACGTTGGCGTATTCGCTGAGGGCTATGCCCAGAAAGTCCATCGCAAGCGCGACCGGCTGGCCGTGGAAGTTGCCGCCGGAGATCACCTTGTCCTCCTCGGGGAAAATGAGCGGATTGTCGGTCACGGCATTGATCTCGCGGCTGACGATATCCAACACATAGCGGATAGCGTCGCGGCTGGCGCCGTGGATCTGCGGGACGCAGCGGATCGAATAGGCGTCCTGCACCTTCTCCGGGTTGTGCGCGAAGGCCAGACGGCTCCCGTCCAGAAGCCGCAGCAGATTCTGCGCCGTGCGCATCTGCCCCTGCTGGCCGCGCAGCGCGTGCACCTCGGGATCAAAGGCACTCAGGATGCCCAGCTGTGCCTCGCACGTCATGGCGGCGGCGATATCCGCCGTTTTTGCCAGCTGCACGGCGTCGTATATCACGCCGCAGGCGATGGCGGTCATGATCTGCGTGCCGTTGATGAGCGCAAGGCCCTCCTTGGCCGCAAGCTCAACGGGCGCAAGCCCGGCCAGCTCCATTGCCCGTTTTCCGGGCATGACCGCGTTCTGATATTCCGCTTCGCCCTCGCCCAGCATGACCAGCACGATATGCGCCAGCGGCGCAAGATCGCCGCTCGCGCCGAGCGAGCCCTTCTCCGGGATCACCGGATGCACGCCGCGGTTCAGCATGGCAAGCAGCGTTTCGAGCGTCGACAGGCGGATGCCGGAATTGCCGCGTGCAAGCGCGTTGCACCGCAGCAGCATCGCCCCGCGCACGACCTCGCGCGGCAGCGGCGCGCCCATGCCGCAGGCATGGCTGATGATCAGATTGCGCTGAAGCGCAGCTGTCTCCTGCTCGGGGACAAACGTGTCGGAAAATTTGCCGAAGCCGGTCGTCAGACCGTAGATCACGGCCTTCTGCGCAAGCTTTTCGTCCACGTAGGCCCGTGCCCGGTTGATTTTTTCCTTCGCCGGTTCGGAAATTCGCACCTGCTCGTTGTGTCTGGCCACCGCGATGACCTGCTCGATCGTCAGCTCCATGCCGTTGAGTTCAATCATGTCCTGTCCGCCTTTCACTCGATCTGCCGCACAGCGGCGGCTCTTCTATCTTACAAGTTGAACAGTTTGTTGTCAATACACCGCTTTCAAAATATATATTCTGCACAAAAGCGCAGATTTTCCAGTCTCCGACCCAATTTGTTTTTATTCTTGATAATTCCGGCAAAACCGTGTATCGTATATATGATACTTTATAAAATCAGGAGAACGGTTCCATGAAAGACGGTTTTATCAAGGCCGCTGCCGGGACGATTGACGTCGTGGTCGCGGATGTGCAGTATAATACGGAGCAGATTTTGGCGCGGATGCGTGAGGCGGACGCGGCGGGCGTGAATCTGCTGACGCTGCCGGAGCTTTGCCTGACGGGCTACACGTGCGGCGATCTGTTTTTCTCCGACTGCCTGCTCGGCGCGGTCGAGCCTGCGCTGGCGCGGATCGTGGAGGCGTCGAAGGACCTCTACCCGGTCACGGCGGTCGGGCTTCCGCTTCGCTTCGGCGGAAAACTCTATAACTGCGCGGCAGTCGTCCACGCAGGACGGCTGCTCGGCGTGGTGCCGAAGACGCATCTGCCGAATTACGGCGAATTCTATGAGCTGCGGCAGTTTTCCTCCGCGAAAACGCTGGAGGGAAGGACGTATACGCTCCCGCTCTGCGGCCAGAGCGTGCCGTTTGGAACGGAGCTTCTGTTCTGCTGCTCCGGGATGCAGGACTACACCTTCGGCGTGGAGCTCTGCGAGGATCTGTGGGTTCCCTGCCCGCCGTCGACGCGGCTCTGCGCGGGCGGCGCGGCCATCATTCTGAATCTCTCCGCCTCCGACGAGGTGATCGGCAAGGCAGAGTACCGCCGGTCGCTGGTCGGCGCGACGTCGGCGCGGCTGGCCTGCGGCTATGTCTACTGCAGCGCGTCGCCGACGGAATCGACGCAGGACATGGTCTTCTCGCGGCACCATCTGATCGCGGAAAACGGGACGATCCTGGCAGAAAACGAGCCGTTTGCGGACGCTTCGCTGACGGTTTCCGAGATCGACGTGCAGCGGCTCATGCACGAGCGGCACCGCACCACGAGCTATGATTCCGTCCCCGGCCTTCAGCCGGTCGTTTTCGATCAGCCGCTGCGCGAGACGGTTCTGACGCGGCGCATTGCGCCCAATCCGTTCGTCCCGCCGTATGACGAGCAGCTGCGCGCCCGCGCGGAGGCGATTCTGCGCATCCAGTCGCAGGGCCTGAAAAAGCGGGTGGAGCACACGCACGCGAAAACGGTCGTGCTCGGTATTTCCGGCGGTCTGGACAGCACGCTGGCACTGCTGGTGTGCGTGCGCGCGTTCGATCTGGCCGGACGCAGCCGGAAGGAGATCCAGTGCGTCACCATGCCGTGCTTCGGCACGACGAAGCGGACGAAGTCCAACGCGGTCAAGCTCTGCGAGGAGCTTGGCGTCAGCGTGCGGGAGGTCAATATCACAGCCTCCGTCCGACAGCATTTCGCGGATATCGGCCATGACGAAGCCGTGCACGACGTCACCTATGAAAACTGTCAGGCGCGGGAGCGCACGCAGGTCCTGATGGACATCGCGAACCAGTCCGGCGGACTGGTCATCGGCACGGGTGATCTTTCTGAGCTTGCGCTCGGCTGGGCGACGTATAACGGCGACCATATGTCCATGTACGCGGTCAACTGCTCGGTTCCCAAAACGCTGGTGCGCTACATCGTGCAGTATGAGGCCGGGAGCAGCGCGCCCGCGCTGCGGGAGGTGCTGCTGGACATTCTTGATACGCCTGTTTCGCCGGAGCTTCTGCCCGCGGACGAAAACGGACAGATCGCGCAGAAGACAGAGGATCTCGTCGGCCCGTATGAGCTGCATGATTTCTTTCTGTACCATCTGCTGCGCTTCGGCTCACGGCCGCGCAAGCTGTTCCGGATGGCGAAATACGCGTATGGCGGCAGGTATCCGGACGACGTGATCCGGCACTGGCTGAAAACGTTCTGCCGCCGGTTCTTCCAGCAGCAGTTCAAGCGCTCGTGCATCCCGGACGGCCCGAAGGTCGGCTCCGTGACGCTCAGCCCCAGAGGCGACTGGCGTATGCCGTCGGACGCGTCGGGCAGCCTGTGGCTTGCGGAGGCGGAAGCGCTCTGATTCCCCATTTTTCACGCCCGCCCGGTTGACAAGCGGCGTCCAGCGTGCTATGATTGTCACAGATTTTCATAAGGAGAGTCTTCTCATGTTCACTTCTGTTTTCGCGTCCTATTATTACTTTACTGTCGCCGGATAGTAAGGTCAATTTGTGATGCGCAGAAGAGCTTGTGATTTGTATGCGGCACAGAATTGACTGTGCCGCATTTTTTATTGTACTGGAGGTCAAAACCATGATTGTCGTATTGAAGCACAACGTCCCGGAGGAAAAGCGGAACCAGCTCATCAACTGGCTGCGCAGCCAGAGAATCGACGTACACCCCTCGCTCGGCGAGTACCAGACCGTGCTGGGTCTGGTCGGCGACACGAGCCGGATCGATATGTCTTTGCTTGAAAGTCTGGATATCGTCGATTCCGTCAAGCGCGTTTCAGACCCCTTCAAATGCTGCAACCGCAAGTTCCACCCGGACGATACCGTGGTTTCGGTCGGGGATGCGAAATTCGGCGGCGGGCATTTTGCGATGATCGCGGGGCCGTGCTCGGTCGAATCGGAGGAGCAGATCGTATACGTTGCGAAGGCCGTCAAGGCCGCAGGCGCGCAGCTGCTGCGCGGCGGCGCGTTCAAGCCGCGCACGTCCCCGTATGACTTCCAGGGGCTGCATGGCGAGGGCATCCGCCTGCTTGAGATCGCCAAGCAGGAGACGGGGCTGCCCATCGTGACGGAGCTGATGAACATTAAGCATCTGCCGCTGTTTGAAAACGTCGACGTCATTCAGATCGGCGCGCGCAATATGCAGAATTATGATCTTCTGAAGGAGATGGGCTCTGTCAAAAAGCCGATCCTGCTCAAGCGCGGGCTTGCCAACACGCTCAAGGAGCTGCTGATGAGCGCGGAATATATCATGGCCAGCGGCAATGACAACGTCATTCTCTGCGAGCGCGGCATCCGCACGTTTGATGATTACACCAGAAATACGCTCGATCTGGCGGCTGTTCCGATGCTGCATGAGCTGTCGCACCTGCCGGTCATCGTCGATCCCAGTCACTCTACGGGCATCAACCGGCTCGTGCCGCCGATGACGCTGGCTGCTGCTGCCTGCGGGGCCGACGGCGTGATTGTCGAGGTACACAATGACCCCATCCACGCCCTGTGCGACGGTGCGCAGTCTCTGACCTGTGAGCAGTTTGCAGAGGTCGCGCGGAAGGTACGCGCGGTGCGCGAGGCGGTGGCGGAATGACGGTCGGGATCGTGGGTCTGGGCCTCATCGGAGGCTCGTTTGCAAAGGCGTATCACGCTGCTGGTTGGACGGTGTACGGCTATGATGTGGACGAAAGTATGCTTGCCTTCGCGCAGCTGGCGGATGCGGTGAACGCGCCGCTTACGATGGAGAACATCGGCACGTGCGATCTGGTGCTTCTGTGCGTGCGGCCGCTTGCCGCGATCGACTATCTGCGTTCTGTCGCGCCGCATATCGGAAGCAGGCCCGTCGTGATCGACTGCTGCGGCACGAAGCGCGTGGTCTGCGCGGCGGCGTTCCCGCTGGCGGAGCAGTACCGGTTTACCTATCTCGGCGGACATCCGATGGCCGGCACGCAGTATTCCGGGTTCGGCCACGCGCGTGCGAATCTGTATCACAATGCGCCGATGGTCATTGTGCCGCCGGATTTTGACAATATCGAGCTGCTCTCGCGCGTGCAGGAGCTGCTGCGCCCGGCGGGCTTCGGCAGCTACTCCGTCACGACGGCGGAGAAGCACGACGAAATGATCGCGTTTACCTCGCAGATGGCGCATCTTGTCTCGAACGCGTATATCAAAAGTCCGACGGCAAGGGCGCACAAGGGTTTTTCCGCTGGAAGCTATAAGGACATGACCCGCGTGGCGTGGCTGAACGCGCCGATGTGGTCGGAGCTGTTTCTGGAAAACCGGGACAATATGCTCCATGAGCTGGACTGTCTGATGGACAGACTGATGGAATACCGCGCCGCGATCGCGGAAGACGACGCGGCAGCGCTGACGCAGCTGCTCGAGGACGGCAAAAAACGCAAGGAGGAGGTCGACGGACGATGAAAACAGTCACGGTCTCCGCCTCAAGGCGGTACGACATTCTGATCGAGCGCGGGCTGCTGCGGCGCGCGGGCGAGTTGGTGCGCGGCGTGACGAACGCAGGCACGGTCATGCTTGTCTCGGATGATTCCGTATGGCCTTTGTATGGCGAAACGGTGCAGAAAAGCCTTGTGGACGCCGGGTTTTCCGTGTGCCGGTTTGTGTTTCCGCATGGGGAAAGCTCCAAGTGCGCGAAGACGTATCTGGCGCTTCTCGACGCGCTGTGTGAAAACCGGCTGACGCGGGCGGACGCAGTCGTCGCGCTGGGCGGCGGCGTAGTGGGTGATCTGACGGGCTTTGCGGCCTCCACCTATCTGCGTGGGATCGGGTTTATCCAGATCCCGACGACGCTGCTGGCCATGGTCGATTCCTCCGTCGGCGGCAAGACAGCCATCGATCTGCCCGCCGGGAAAAATCTGGCCGGGACGTTCTATCAGCCGTGGCTCGTGCTCTGCGACCCAGCCTGTCTGGATTCCCTGCCGGACGAAGTTTTCCGCGACGGCTGCGCGGAGGTCATCAAATACGCGGTGCTTGGAAACGCGCCGTTTTTCGAGGAGCTGAACCGCACGCCGCCGCGTACGCAGCTGGAGCATATCATCGAAACGTGCGTGCGGATGAAGCGCGATATTGTCGCGCAGGATGAATTTGACCGCGGACAGCGGCAGCTTCTGAATCTCGGCCATACCTTCGGCCATGGGATCGAGGCGTGCAGCGGGTTTTCCGTCAGCCACGGCTCTGCCGTCGCCATCGGCATGGCGATGATCGTGCGGTCGGCTGCGCAGCTTGGCCTCTGCACCGCCGGGACGCGGGACGCGGTGCTGGCGCTGCTGCGGCAGTACGGCCTGCCGGTCGACTGCGCATATCCGGTCGAACAGATGCTTGGAACGATTCTACACGACAAGAAAGCCTCCGGCGGCGCGATCAATCTGATCGTTCCAACGGCTGTCGGAAGCTGCGAAATACGAAAGACCCCGGCCTCCGAAATTTCCGACTGGCTGAGGGCCGGAGGTGCGAAATGACGCGGACGATGTCGCCCGGCCCGCGCACGGGCGCGGTTCAGATTCCGGCCTCCAAATCGCAGGCGCACCGGATGCTCATCTGCGCGGCGCTTTCCCGTGAACCGTCGCGTTTGATTCTGGACGGCTTCAGCGCGGATATTGAGGCGACGGTGCAGTGTCTGGAGGCACTCGGCGCGCAGCTTACGCAGGAAACGGCTGGGTTGTTGATCACCCCAATCGGAGCACGCCCCGCAAATGCAAAGCTTGACGTGGGCGAAAGCGGGTCGACGCTGCGGTTTCTGCTGCCGGTGCTGGGAGCACTCGGTATTCGGGCAGAGATTCAGATGCATGGGCGGCTCCCGGAGCGGCCTTTGTCCCCGTTGTGGGAGGTTCTGGAGGCGCATGGGATGCAGCTGCAGCGGGACGGGGCCGTTCTGCATACGGACGGACAGCTATGCGCGGGAGACTATTCCCTGCCCGGCAATGTTTCCTCGCAGTTTATTTCCGGGCTTTTATTTGCGCTGCCGCTTCTGGGCGAAAACAGCACGCTGACGGTCACGGGCGCGCTCCAATCGGCACGCTACGTCGCCATGACGGAGCAGACGCTTGCGGCGGCGGGGATTTTTACAAAAAAGGATGGCCAAGTCTGGCAGATCGACAGCGGGCAGCGCTATGCCGCGCCTGCCGTGCAGACAGTCGAGGGCGACTGGTCGAACGCGGCGTTTTTCCTGTGCATGGGCGCGCTGTCTGCAACAGGCGTGACCGTGGCGGGGTTGAATCCCGCGTCTTTGCAGGCGGACCGGGCCATTACGGAGCTTTTGACGCGCTTCGGCGCGGAGCTGACTGTCTCCGGACAGACTGTTACCGTGCGGCGCGGCGCGCTGCACGGGATCACGCTGGACGCCGGGCCGATCCCTGATCTGATCCCGGTCGTTTCGTGCCTTGCCGCGCTCTGCGAGGGCGAAACGCGGATTGAAAACGCGGCGCGGCTGCGGCTGAAGGAATCTGACCGTCTGCAAACGACGGCGGCATTGATTTCCGCGCTCGGCGGCAGCGTGCGGGAGCTGCCGGACGGACTGGTCATCTCTGGCCGCGCACGCCTTTCCGGCGGCACGGCGGACGCCTGCGGCGACCACCGCATCGCGATGAGCGCGGCCATGGCCGCCTGCGGCTGCGAGGGTCCGGTCACGGTACTGGGAAGCGAATGCGTCGCGAAGTCCTATCCCGCATTCTGGGAGGATTTTGCTTCTTTGAGGGAGGATGCAGTATGAGCAGCGTATACACCGGCAATCTGACCGTCTCTATCTTCGGCCAGTCCCACGCGCCCGCCATCGGCGTCACGGTCGACGGGCTGCCTGCCGGGCTGCCGGTCGATCCGGATGAATTGCAGCGGTTTTTGAGCCGCCGTGCGCCCGGGCAGAACGCGTGGTCGACGCCGCGCAGAGAGGCCGACGCGCCGGAATTTTTATGCGGGCTGAAAAACGGAAAAACCTGCGGCGCGCCGCTCACGGCCATCATCCGCAACACCAACACGCGCTCCGGCGATTATGAAAATTTGAAGGATATCCCCCGCCCCGGCCACGCGGATTATACGGCGCAGGTCAAATTCGGCGGCGCGCAGGACGTAAGCGGCGGCGGGCACTTTTCCGGACGGCTGACCGCGCCGCTGTGCATTGCGGGCGGCGTCTGCATGCAGCTGCTGGAACGCGAAGGCATTTCCATCCGCGCACGCATTTTGTCCATCGGGCCTGTCTCTTATACACATCTCCGAGCCCACGAGACATGCGCAGATCTC
>ENA-OYZW01000533-OYZW01000533.1-human-gut-metagenome-genome-assembly--contig:-NODE-533-length-16923-cov-16.311892_pt1 | contig 16923 bp, 9 predicted proteins | sample MGYA00244075_ERZ653474 | MGnify/ENA primary metagenome ERZ653474 (study PRJEB26926, sample SAMN06164949) | human gut metagenome | biome: ENVO:00009003; feature: ENVO:2100002; material: ENVO:00002003...
TTGTTCCCGAAATCCTGCAAATGGTAGATGAAAGGCAGATTGCTTTTCGTCCTGCCGTTGAAATCTCTTATCTGACCGAAGAACAGCAATACACCTTGCTTGAAGCTATGAGCTACAACGACGCTACCCCGTCGCTTGCACAGGCTATCAAAATGAAGAAGTTTATGCAGGAGGGTAAGCTGACAGGCGAGGTTATCCAGAGCATTATGGAGGAAGAAAAACCCAATCAAAGGGAAAAGCCTGCTTTCCGTGACGAGAGGATAACCAAACTCATTCCTAAATCTGTTCCCAAAGGACAGGAAGCGGATTTTGTTGTAAAAGCGTTGGAGTTTTACAACCGACACTTGCAGCGAAACAAAGCTCAGGAACGATAGCCGCACACCGAGGGCGAGGTCTGCCCGTTTTCGTGGATAGCCGCTTTTTCGGCTTCCCCCTCTCCACACCTCACCCCCTTTTTTACTACCAAGACTATCCGAAAAAGGAATATATGCAAAACTCTTTGTTTGAAAGATTTTCTACCTTTGAGAGCTTCTGAGGTTTTTCGTATAATGAAGCCGCAAAGGAGGTCTATGCTATGCGAAAAAAGATGATTGCAATGCTATTTGTGCTGATATTGACATTAAGCGGCTGTGCTGATGTTTCAACAGCTCCCGAAGAAAGTGATAATTATGAGTTTGTAGCGGAAACAGAAGCCGCCGCCGAAACAGAAAGCACAGAAAGCAGTTTTTTCTCGGAAAGTAAAGAAAGTGAAAGTGCCAAAACGGATACTGAGCTTGAAAGCAATGCCAAAGTTACAGAGTATGAGCCTGTTGAAAGCGAAACTTCAAAACAGAACGAGCCTGTATCGCAAGGAAAAAATCAAGTATCTGAAACAAAACCTGCGGTAACGGAAAGCAGCTCTGCTCCTGTCGAAAAGCCAGAGAAAACAGAGCCGCCTGCGGAGATACCACCGCAGACAGTTCCCGAAGATACAAAGCCTAAAACCGCCTATGATTATGAATTTGACATTGAAACGGTCAAGGAAGATTGTATCGGCATTGGTCTGGATATGGGGCTTGCCTTAGACAGCTCACTCACTCCGAGTAATTCTACTTGGTGGAAACCTGTAACGGCATCACAGAACAATCAGGGCGAAGCATTAAAGCAGAGCCTTGAACGCTATATCACATTCCATACTGTCGAAAATCTCGGCGCATACGGAATTGATGAAATCACAGCTTTTAATATTTATTGCGAAGCAAGAGGAAACGGCAGCTACTCGATTTATTTCCTCTTTGCGTGAGCAGCTATCAGGCTTTTCCCTCTGTTCAAAGACAGAGGGATTTTTTATGCCCAAAATCAAGAAAGGACGGTTTAACAGCCTATGAAAACTAAGTTTACAAAGAAAGGCAGGCGTATCCTGTCGGCGGCTCTCTGCTTGCTGATGATGATAACAGCTCTGCCGATGTCTGCCTTTGCGTGGACGAGCGAGGAAGGTAAAAGCTGCACATCTTCCTTTGGCGATTACTATGTCGGCTCTGACGGCGAGTATTACCGAAGCAAAGCGACCTATTCCTTTATCGTTTATGACAGTAAAGGCAACATTACCGTGCAAAGCATTAACGCAGGTAACGCCAAGCGAAAATATCTGATGACAGATAATAGCGGAACACATCAGGTTTACTGCGTGGAGTCTGGCGTTGATTTCAACACGGGCAATTCCTATGTGTCCAAAAGCGGAAAGAACAGCTCGTATTTTCAAAACCTGCCGACTGACGCTCAGTTCGGTATTATGATGGCTTTGATGTATGGCTGGCACGAGGGTAAATCCTCTCCCGTTGCAGGCACAAATGTAGATGATTATGCTTTTGCGACCCAGACAATTATCTGGGAATATCAGCAGCAGCTCCGCACAAGCCCCTCAAACCGCCAGAGTGCAAACGGGATTGACGGGGACACTTACTACTATTCCCTGAAAGGCAGACCCGCCGAGAAATGCTACAACTGGATTTTATCGCAGATGTCAAAACACTATACCATTCCGAGCTTTGCGGCAAGAAGCCAGAGCAATGCGGACACCTACACGCTGAAATACAATCCCGATACAAAGAAATACAGCCTGACGCTTGAGGATACCAACAACACATTGTCTGATATTCAGTTCTCCGCAAGCGGTATTTCCGTAACAAGAAGCGGCAACAAATATACTTTTACGAGTGATAAGATGATTACTTCTCCCGTAACAGTATCGGCACAGAAAAATGTCAATCTCGATTGCGGAGAAATGCTTATCTGGGGCTGTGTTGGTAAACAGACAATGGTTTCTGGAGCTTCCGACCCCGTATATTTCTATCTTAAAATCGACACGGAAACCTACGGCACAGGACAGATTAAAAAGACCTCTGAGGACGGTGTTGTGTCTGGCATTAGCTTCAATATTTCTGGAAACGGTGTAAATAAAACCGTTACCACAGGCGCAGACGGTACGGTAGATGTTCAGCTAATGCCGGGGGTTTACACCGTTACAGAGCAGTCCATTGACCGATACGAGCCGCAGAGCGTTCAAAGGGTAACGATTGTAAGCGGTCATACTGCTACCGTAACCTTTAACAACACCTTGAAGCGTGGCAGTCTGGAGATTATCAAAAACTCTGAGGACAATCTTGTGGAGGGTGTGAAGTTCCACCTTTATGGCACATCTCTTAGCGGCTTGCCCGTTGATGAGTATGCTGTTACCGATGAAAACGGTGTGGCAAGATTTGAAAATGTCCTAATCAGCGGCGAAACACCTTACACCGTAGAGGAAGTAGATACGGCTATTCGCTATGTTGTTCCCGAAAGCCAGACAGCTCCTATTGAATGGGAAAAGGTTACAAGCCGCAGCTTTACGAACATTCTCAAAAAGTTCAATGTGACCGTGACGAAATCCGATGCGGAAACAGGCACGGCACAGGGCGACGCTTCTCTTGCAGGTGCAGTTTACGGCATTTATAAAGGCGAAGAACTGATTGACACCTACACTACGGACGAGAACGGGCAGTTTACAACAGACTATTATATCTGTGATGATGATTGGACTATCCGAGAAATCAGCCCGTCCGAGGGCTATCTACTCGATACTACAATTCATCATATCGGCGCAGAGCCAGAGCTTTATACCGTAGAGCGCAACAGTACCGCAAACGATGTGACTGAGCAGATTATCAAGGGCAATATCGCCATTATCAAGCACACCGATGACGGAGAAACCCAGATTGAAACACCCGAAACGGGAGCAACCTTTGAGGTTTATTTGAAAGCCGCAGGCAGTTATGACGCAGCAAAGGAAACCGAGCGAGATATACTCACCTGTGATGAAAACGGCTTTGCTCAGACAAAGGATTTGCCTTACGGTGTTTATGTCGTGGAGCAGACCTCTGGGTGGGAAGGTCGAGAGCTGATGAAGCCTTTTGAGGTATTTATCAGCAAGGACAGTCAGACCTACCGCTATCTTATCAATAACGCTAATTTTGAAAGCTATATCAAAATCGTAAAGAAAGATGCGGAAACAGGTGCTACCATTCCGTATGCAGGCGCAGGCTTCCAGATTTACGACCCCAACGGTGAGCTTGTAACAATGACTTTCACTTATCCCGAAGTGACGACCATTGACACCTTTTATACCACAGCAGACGGTTATCTCATTACGCCGCAGACTTTGGAATACGGCACAGGATACTCAATCGTGGAAGTGCAGGCTCCGTATGGCTATGTTCTGAACTCCGAGCCTGTCTATTTTGATGTAACGCAGGACGGCTCTGCCGAAGAAAGCGGCATTACGGTCATTGAGGTGGTTCGCTCCAATATGGCGCAGAAAGGCACAATTACCGTTTCCAAATCTGGCGAGGTGTTCACTTCCGTTTCTGAGAATAACGGAATGTATCAGCCCGTATTTGCGGTACAGGGGCTTGAAGGTGCGGTTTATGAGATTACCGCCGCCGAGGATATTTATACTCTGGACGGAACGCTGAGAGCTTCTAAGGGCGAGGTTGTTGACACTATTACCACAGGCACGGACGGAACTGCAAAATCAAAAGAGCTGTATCTGGGCAAATATGAGGTCAAGGAAATCACAGCTCCTTACGGAATGGTGCTGAATGACGAAATTCACGCTGTCGAGCTTGTGTATGCAGGTCAGAATATTGCTGTTACCGAAACCGAAACGAGCTTTTACAATGAAAGGCAGCGTGTGGAAATTGACCTTGTAAAGAGCCTTGAAACAGACGAAGCCTACGGTGTTGGCAATAACGGTGAAATCTTTGATGTAACCTTTGGATTGTATGCAGAAACAGACCTTACCGCCGCAGACGGTACGGTTATCCCCGCCGATGGTCTGATTGAGATTATTTCTCTGGACGAAAACGGCAAAGGCACGGTCAATAGCGACCTTCCGTTCGGCAGCTACTATGTAAAAGAGCTGTCAACCAATTCCGCCTATGTCCTGAACGAGCAGAAATACCCTGTCCATTTTGAGTACGCAGGTCAGGACACAGCGGTTGTTCATCTTTCCGCAAATGACGGCGAAACCATTGAGAATGAAATCATTTACGGCTCGGTAAGCGGTCTGAAATCCGATGAGGACGGAAATGCTCTGGGCGGTGCGGTTATCGGTATCTTTAAGACAGGTACAGAGGAGTTTACAAAAGAAAATGCTATCCAGACTACCACATCAGCCGATGATGGTAGTTTTTCTTTTGAAAAAGTACCGTATGGCACTTGGGTAATCCGTGAAATTGAAAGTCCCACAGGTTTTGTACTCTCCGAGGAAGAAATCGCCGTAACTGTCGGCAAAGTTGATGAGGTCGTGGAAATCGAGCTTGTGAACTACTTTATCAAGGGGAATATTGAACTGACTAAGGTTGACGCAGATTATCCCGACAATAAGCTCACAGGTGCGGTCTTTGAGGTGTATGCCGATACAAACGGCAACGGCGAATTTGATAAAGACGATAAGCTGTGCGGCGAAATGACTGAGCTTGAGGGCGGCGTTTATCGAATGACCGAGCTGCGCTACGGCAAGTATTTCGTCCGTGAAAAAACGGCTCCAGACGGCTTTGTGCTTGATGATGGCGTGTACGGCGTTTCCATCGAGGAAAACGGCAAGACCTATACCGTAGAAAACAAAGCAGGCGTTGGCTTTATCAATGACGCACAGAAAGGCTCTCTCAAAATCGTAAAGACTTCCTCTGACGGTAAAGTTGAGGGCTTCTCTTTCCGTGTGACAAGTGCTGACGGCTACGACCAGACCTTTAAGACCGACAAAAACGGAGAAATCTTTATTGAGGGCTTGCGTATCGGTGAATACACCGTGTCCGAAGTCAGCGACTCGGCTTCCGCAGGATATATCCTTCCTGCCGACAAACAGGCAACCGTCAAAACAGACTCTACTACTATTGTTGAAATGCACAACGAGTTCAGGGATACGCCAAAAACAGGCGATGACTTTAATCTGGGCTTGTGGGTAAGCCTTGCGGCTGCTTCCGTTATCGGTGCAGGTGTTCTCGGCTTTGTCGGCTTCAAGAAAAAGAAAAAGGAGGACTGATTTATGGACGCTAAAACCATTATCGCCATTGTGCTTGTAGTGTTTATCGTCGGTGCGGCAATATGGCTTAATATCCGAAACAGAAAGAAGAAATAACCCGATATGACAGGAAAAGGGCGGCTTATGTTGATAAGCCGCCCTTTTCCATATATGGAGGCAATCTATGAAAAATCTGAAAACCATTGAAGCTAAGGTAAAGGCTATTCTGCAAAAGAACGAGGACGCAAGAAACGATGATATGACCCTCTATCTGATTGTGTGCAACACCTATTTGAAAGGTGCAGGAGCAATGCCCTTTGCGGAAGTAATGGAACAGTATAAATATCTTGGTCTGCCGAGCTTTGAAAGCGTGGGAAGAACACGCCGCAAGCTGCAAGCAAAATATCCAGAGCTTGCGGGAAACGCCCGTGTAAGACGGCTTCGTGCCGAGGGCGAAAAGGCATACCGCAAATACGCTAAGGAATGAGGTGTGAAATGGACGAAAAACGCATAAATGGCGGTTATGAGATTATTGAGAGCTGTACTATCGGGAACAACGAGCTTGTCATCGGTCATAACTCCAAAGCCCCCAACCCGTATGTGTGCTGGTACTGCAAGGACGGCTCGGATTATTTCTGGGGATATTACTGCAATCAGCTATCTGAAGCAAGAGAAAAGCTGAATGAACGCTACCAGAGAGAGTGCCGTATGCCCTATAACCAGCCCGATAAAAAACAGAAAAGCCGTGATGACCGTGAGCGATAAACGAAAATATGACTGCACGACCTGTCCTTATCCCCGATATAAGGACGGGTCTGTTATTTTCTGTGATGTCTGTATCCGCAGGATTTTAGACGAGCAGAAAGAGGAAAAGAAACGAAAGGAGCAATCGAATGAGTGAAGAAAAACGAATGCTCGGCAATTATGAGGTCGTGAACAGCATTTATATTGGCGACAAAGAGGTTGTTTTCGGTGTAGATAAAAGCGATAAATACCCTTTCCTTGTAAGCTACTGCGACTACCATAATCCGTTTGGTGTGCCGTGGGCGACAGAAAGCGTTGGTTGTGACGATTATCTGGAAGCTATGGGGATTTTCATTCAGCGAGTACAGTCCCAGATAGAACAAACCAAATCCGAATTATCCAAATTCGCTTTTGACAATACCGTGTTCACGAAAGACCATTGTATTCCCGACAAACGCAGCAGCAGTATTGTCGGCAAGGTTGTCGTTATCAATGCAGAGCCGAAACGGTATGAATATCAGCACCCTGCTTTTCAGCTCGTTTTGGCGGACGGCGGCAATGGAGCAACAGGCGGCAGAGGTAACGCTGTCTTTGGTACTTGCCTTGCCACAGGCGAAAAATCCAGATGGGAACGGTACGATGTGTTAGGAGAAATCAAGCCCGAATGTATGCCTGATTGGGCAAAGGAAGCTCTTGCAAAAATCAAGGAGCAGCAGAAAGAGAAAAAACAGAAAAATCGGGAGGAACGCTGATATGGAGATACGAGCCTTAACCCCTGCCGAACAGAAATACACCTACGCTCAAAGTATGCAGCTTGAGGGACAGACAAGTAATATCGGACACTTGCGTGGAGATTTTGCATCTTCTGGATATGGCTTTTACACTACTTGGTTTGATACAAGACCGCAATGGAAAACGGACGAGTTTAAGAAAGAGCTTGACGAGGTTATCAATTCGCTTCGTGAGGACAAGGGACTTTTGCACAACCGCTATGATATGAGTGCGTTTGCAAAGCATTATCCCGAAAGCGCATTTGCAGGAAGCTATTGCACCGAGTACGGTTTCCGTGTGGATACGGAAAAACACGCCTTTCTGTTTCGGTGCAATCCGACTAAGGGCGATTACAATTTTTACTGCTATTGCTTTGTGAAAGAATGGCTTGATAAGCATATCCAAAAAGCTGAACAGGGTATCCGATTTATCGACCCAAATTACAAAGAGCTGTTTCGTATCCCAGACGGCGGCAAAATCATCATCACATCATCGTGGGGAGAAAAAACCGAACGCCCCTGCCGTTTTATTGACGAGTATCATACCGAGATTGGAAATAACATTTTCCATATCTGCGAGTTTGCCGAGCGTATGGAACAAAACGGAGCGACCTATGAGCCAAAGCCCACAGAGCCGCAGACGGTAACAAAAGCCCCAAAGCATAAAGATTTAGAACGATAGGAGGTTTTGAAAATGGCACTCAACCAAAAGGCAATCAAGGTGCTTGGTAAGGTCTTTGAAGCAGGCTTTACTGATGAAAAGTCGATTGCCGCTATGACAATGGACGATATTCTTGCGATACAGGGTATCACCATAGCCGACATTGGTATTATCAATGAGCTGCAAAAGAGTATCAAGGCAAATAAGGTCATTTCCTTTTTTAGCGGTGAAATGAAAGAATGACTATGACAATCAGCGATAAGGAGGTGTGCAAAGAATGGCTGCGAAGTATCAGCTAATTACAGAGCTGTATCGGCGCACAGGCGTGGCGGTTGCTAAAAATCCGCAGGTGTGGCAGAGTTTTTTGTCTGCCGCTTGCCGTAACTATAAATGCCGATTTGATGAACAGCTCTTGATTTACGCTCAACGCCCTGACGCTGTTGCGGTAGCACAGCTTGAAACTTGGAACAAGCAGTTTAAGCGTTGGGTAAACAAAGACAGCAAAGGCATTGCGGTGTTCGACCCAAAAGGTCGCAGGAACACGCTGAAATACTATTTTGATATATCCGATACGCACGAGGGTTATTACGGCAGCCGCCCTGTTCCGATATGGCAGATGAGTGAGCGATACGAGCAGGCAGTTATTGAACGGCTTTCCGACAGATTTGGCGATGTGGAAAGCACCGACCTTGCTTCGGTGCTGATGGAAACGGCAAAAAACGCAGTTGAGGATAATTTGCAGGATTATATGCCGCAGCTCAAATCCTGTACGCAGGATAGTTTGTTAGAGGGTCTTGACGAATATAATATCGAGGTCATTTACCGACAGCTTGCGGTCAACAGCGTAGCATATATGCTGATGAGCCGTTGCGGTGTTGATACCGAAGCGGTATTTGAGCGTGAGGATTTTGCGGAAATCATTAACTTTAATACTCCCGCCACTATCAACGCTCTCGGTGTTGCTACAAGCGACATTTCTGAAATGGCACTCAGGGAAATCTCTCAGACTATCCGAGATGTGCAAATTGCGGAGAAAAGTCAAAATCGCACCTTTGCGCCGCAATCTCAAACACGCTATGATGTAGGCAGAGAACAAGCCGAAAGGAGTAATCATAATGAGCGAAATCACATACACCAAACAAGGGGACTATCTTATTCCCGACCTGACATTACCGACAGAGCCAGAAATTCAGCTTGGCAGATACGCTTTGATGCACAGGGATTATCTGGAGCAGCACAAACGAGTGACCTACCTCAATCTGCTGACATCGGGCGAGCTGAACAAACATCTTTACGAAGTGGAACAGACGGCTCTTACGAGGTTGGAGCTTCTGACAAAACAGCTTTGCAAGGAGCAGGGCGTGACGGAGGAACTGAAAGAAAAAGCACCGATGCAATGGGTCGGGCTGATGAACAATATCCGCAGTCAAGCGGAGGAAACGATACTGAACGAGCTGATTTACAGCTAAATGTCGCTGATGAACAGCAGGTCACAGTTAATCTCCCCACCGTAGAAGAACAGATTGAAATGTTAGCTGAAGCAGAGGACGAAAAATCCTCTGCTTTTGTTATTTCTCAGGAAGATATTGACTCTGTTCTCCTAAGAGGAAGCGGCTTTCAGAATGGTAAATACCGTATCTACCGTCAGTTTCAAAAGAATGAGGACGGCAAAAGCAATATTGATTTTCTCAAAAAAGAGTACGGCACAGGCGGCGGCACGCATTATTTCCCAGACGGTACGCAGGGACACACTTGGCACGATGGGAAAGGCATTGCGATTGAAAAGTACGGCTCGTCTGCAAACCCCGACCTTGTTCTTTCTTGGGCAAAGGTCGAAAAACGGCTGCGTGAGCTGATAAAGAATGACCGCTACCTGAATGAAAAGGAAAAAGACCACTACGCCGATTATCTCGAAAGTGAGGAAGCTCCGCAGTACGAAATCGACACGCAAAGGAAAATGGCAAGGCAGCGTTTCATCGACGCAAACCGTGACCTTCCCCCTGCCGATAAGAGAGATACCCTTGCTTTGCGGCTGTCCGATTTTATCCGTGATTTAGACCATTATGAGAAAGACCTGCTTGAAAATGTGGAGCGTACCGACCTTGCAGATGTAACCGCCGAACAAATGGAACATCATTTAGGCGACCCTTCTACTGTTCAGCAGCTCATTGATTTTCTTGCTTTGGTACAGGGAAAGACCGCCGATGTTTACAGCCGTAGCAATGCGTGGCGGTTTTCACAGGAGCTTATGGAGCTGTATCCTCTCCGCTATGTCTATCACGAGGACGATGTTGTATATATCGGGGCAGACAAATATGAGATTGCGGCGTTTGATGAAAACGCTGTTTCCCTGCGTAATCCTGACTTTCCATTGTTCGGCAAGGAACTCAGCCGAGCTGATTTTGAGGAAAAGTTAAAGGAAAACCCTGCTAACGACCATTTGAAAGTAGTCGTTACCGAAAAGCAGAGTGTTCAGACACCGTCCGAAGAAAAGCCAGACGGCATAAAGTTCTCTATCGGATTTTCGGAACACCCCGCCTTTTATGACAGGCAGTTTAATGACCGACATACCGATTTGAGCTTTGCTCTGGGTAACTATCTTCTTGGCGTTCTGGACGAAAAGCAGCATAGAGAGCGTGAAAGCAAAGATAATGTCGGTTGGTATCATAAGACCGATTTTGAGATTACCGCTACTATCGGCGGCGAAGATTTCCATTATGAAGGACGGTTTGATATTGGCGACGGCGAGGGCGACCTTATCTCCCATATCAAAAACTTTTACGAATACTCTCTGTCCTCGAATTGCCCGTTTATTCCCGAATGGAAGAAACAGGGCGAGGATTATTACCGTGAACAAATAGAAAGCCTGCAATGGGGACGAGATGTGTTTGTACCTTATCTGGAGCAGCATAAAACGCTCACCCCAGAGGACGAAAAGCTCTATGCGGAGATTATGGCAACGGAAAGCGATTGGTTTGTCCCTGTTGAGGATAAACAGCAGGCTTCTGATTTGCAGCCGCAGATTGTCGCTTATTATAAATCCGATGACGAAAATATTGTCATTGTGCAGGCTTCCAACGGAAAATATTTTAATCACTACGGCTACGATGAGGACAGCAACAACTTTGCTTCTGCGGCAGGCGGCTTTGATACCTTTGAAGAAGCCGAGCAAACCTTATACGCTCACCGCCCGACAGCCATAGATATAACAGAGGAAAAGCAAACTCCGCATTATACCGTAGAACTGACTTCCGATGCCTTTGCCGACCCGTTCATCATACGGGATAACACCGTACCATACGGAGAGGACGGGCAATATTACGATGTGGACGGTATTTACCAGACCTTTGAAACCGAGGAAGAAGCACAGGAATATGCCGACACCTTGAATAGTGCCGAAAATATCGTCAAGCTGTTCGCCCAGAAAGATGAGGAACGAAGCCAGCAGGAACAGCCCGATATACAGGATAACTCTGACCTCATCGGTAAGGAAATCCTTATTGATAACCGCCGCTATGTCATTGAAAGTATCAGCGAAATAAGCGGCGATGTGTCAATGCGGGATATGACCTTTGCAAATGCCGTGGGCTTTCCCATAAACCGTGTTGAGAAAATCGGCTATATCCGCAGTCTGCTCAGTAAGGCACAGGAAGAAAAACAACCCGAAAAGGCTGTATCTCCTGTCCCTGCTCCCTCAGAGCCACGGCACAATTACCGCATTACTGAGGATACTTTGGGTGTCGGCGGCGCAAAAGAAAAGTTCCGTAATAATATGGCGGCTATCAATCTCTTGCACGAGTTGGAGCTTGAAAACCGACTTGCCACACCCGAAGAACAGGAAATCCTTTCAAAGTATGTCGGTTGGGGCGGTCTGTCTATGGCGTTTGATGAAAACAATGCGGCGTGGGCTGATGAGTTCAAAGAGCTGTATGCAAGTCTTTCCCCAGAAGAATACCGTGCGGCAATGGAGTCCACCCTGACAGCGTTTTATACGCCGCCTGTTGTAATCAAAGGTATGTATGAAGCTCTTGAGCGTTTGGGATTTTCCGAGGGCAGTATTTTAGAGCCGTCCTGCGGAACGGGCAATTTCTTCGGACTGCTCCCCGATACGATGGCAGGCTCAAAGCTCCACGGTGTAGAAATCGACCCTCTTACGGGAAAAATCGCAAAGCAGCTCTATCAGAAAGCCAATATTGCCGTGCAGGGTTTTGAAGAAACAAAGCTCCCAGACGACCACTTTGATGTGGTTATCGGCAATGTGCCGTTTGGCGATTTTAAGGTCAACGACAGCCGTTACAACGCCCAGAAGTTCCTTATTCACGATTACTTTTTCGCAAAGGCTCTTGATAAAGTTCGTGCGGGCGGTGTCGTTGCGTTCATTACCTCTAAGGGAACAATGGATAAGGCAAGCCCCGAAATACGCAAGTATATTGCTCAGAGAGCCGAGCTGCTCGGAGCTATCCGACTGCCTGATAACACTTTCCGAGCAAACGCAGGCACAGAGGTTACGAGCGACATTCTATTTTTGCAGAAGCGTGACCGAGTGATTGACACAGAGCCAGATTGGGTACACCTTGATACCGATGAGAACGGTATTACGATGAACAGCTATTTTGTGCAGCACCCAGAGATGATTTTAGGCGAGATGAAAATGGAAAGCACACGCTTTGGTTTTGACTCCGCCTGCAAAGCCTATCAAGATATACCTTTGTCGGAGCTGCTTCATAACGCTGTTCAGAACATTCAGGGAGAAATCCCAGAGTACGAAAACGAGCTTGATGAAATCTCTGACGGGCAGGACGCTTCTATTCCCGCCGACCCGAATGTGCGAAACTTCTCGTATGCGTTGGTGGACGGCAAGGTTTATTTCAGAGAAGATGACCGTATGACCCCTGCGGCGGCGTCTGTTACCGCAGAAAACCGTATCAAGGGACTAATCCAAATCCGTGATTGCGTGAGAAAGCTCATAGAGTATCAGACCGAGGATTACCCAGATGATTTGATACACACCGAACAGGAAAATCTAAACCGTTTGTATGACAGCTTTACGAAGCAGTACGGACTAATCAACAACCGAGGAAACTATCTCGCTTTTGCATCGGACGAGAGTTACTTCCTTTTGTGTTCTCTGGAGGTACTTGACGATGAGGGTAATTTCAAAAGAAAAGCGGATATGTTCACGAAAAGGACGATAAAGCCCCACCGTGAAATCACTTCCGTTGAAACTGCAAGCGAAGCTCTTGCCTTGTCTATCGGTGAAAAAGCCCGTGTTGACCTGCACTATATGGAACAGCTTACAGGCAAACCGAAAGAAGAAATCATTAAGGACTTGCAGGGCGTTATCTTCCGTATCCCCGCAACCGAGCCTGCTCAGTATGTAACTGCCGATGAGTATTTGTCTGGCAATGTAAGAGCCAAACTCATAACCGCCGAAGCCGCAGCAAAGGAAAATCCAGAGTTTGCGGTCAACGCACAAGCCTTAAAGCAGGTCATACCGCAAGACCTGTCGGCGGCTGAAATCTCTGTCCGTCTGGGTACGACTTGGATACCGCAGGAGGATATTCAAAGGTTTGTAATGGAGCTTTTAACTCCGTCAAGCTATGCACAAAGCCGTATCAGGGTAAGATATACCCCGATTAACGGCGATTGGTTTATTGAGAATAAGAGTTCCGATTACGGAAATGTAAAGGCGGACAGCACCTACGGTACAAAGAGGGCTTCCGCCTATCGTATTATTGAGGATACTCTAAATCTCCGTGATACCCGTATTTTTGATTATGTGTATGACGAGAACGGAAACAAAAAAGCCGTATTCAACGCAAAGGAAACCACGGCGGCGCAGGCAAAGCAGGAAGTCATCAAGCAGGCGTTTCAGGATTGGATATGGAAAGACCCAGAACGGAGAAACCGCCTTGTCAGGTATTATAATGACACTTTTAATTCCGTCCGCCCTCGTGAGTACGATGGAAGTCATATTACTTTCGGCGGCATCAGCCCAGAAATCACCCTAAGACCGCACCAAGTAAACGCTATCGCTCATATTCTCTATGGCGGCAATACGCTCCTTGCCCACAAGGTAGGTGCGGGAAAAACCTTTGAAATGGTAGCCGCCGCACAGGAAAGCAAGCGGCTCGGACTTTGCAATAAAGCGATGTTCGTTGTTCCAAATCATCTTGTCGGTCAATGGGCTTCTGAGTATCTGCGTCTGTATCCGAGTGCTAATATCCTTGTGACACGAAAGCAGGATTTTGAAACGGGAAACCGCAAAAAGTTCTGTTCCCGTATTGCAACAGGCGACTACGATGCGGTTATTATAGGACATTCGCAGTTTGAAAAAATCCCGATGAGCATTGAACGGCAACGGGAACAGCTCGAACGGCAGCTTGATGACATTGAGCGTGGGATTGACGATGTACAGGCAAGCAAAGGAGAACAGTTCACGGTCAAGCAGCTTATGAAAACCCGAAAAGGGATAAAAGCAAAGCTCGACAAGCTCAACGATACCAAGCGCAAGGACACGGTAATCGACTTTGAACAGCTCGGCATTGACAGGCTCTTTATTGATGAGAGCCATTTTTACAAGAACTTGTATCTCTACACGAAAATGCGGAATGTCGGTGGCATTGCCCAGACCGAAGCTCAAAAATCAAGCGACCTGTTTATGAAATGCCGTTATCTGGACGAAATCACAGGCAACCGAGGGACAATATTTGCAACGGGTACGCCTATCAGCAATTCAATGGTAGAGCTGTATTCTGTTCAACGGTATTTGCAGTATGATACCTTACTGCGGAACGGCTTGCAGCATTTTGACAGTTGGGCTTCTACCTTTGGAGAAACCGTAACGGCTCTGGAGCTTGCCCCAGAGGGTACAAACTACCGAGCCAAGACACGCTTTGCCAAGTTTTTTAATCTGCCAGAGCTGATGTTGATGTTCCGTGAGGTGGCGGATATACAGACCGCCGATATGTTAAAACTCCCCGTGCCGAAAGTAAATTACCACAATATCAAGACCAAGCCGAGCGAGATACAGACCGAAATGGTAGCTGCTCTTGCAAGCCGAGCTGAGAAAGTCAGGGCAAGGCTTGTAGAGCCGAATGTTGATAATATGCTCAAAATCACGAATGACGGGCGCAACCTTGCTCTCGACCAGAGAATGATTGACCCGATGCTGCCAGACGACCCGAACAGCAAAGTCAACGCCTGTATCGACAATGTGTACCGTATCTGGGAGAAATACGCCGACACAAAAGCTACGCAGCTTGTGTTTTGCGACCTCTCCACTCCGAAGAATGACGGCACATTCAACATCTACGATGATGTGCGTGAGAAATTGGTTGCCCGTGGTATCCCTGCCGAGCAGATACGGTTTATCCACGAAGCGACCTCAGACGCACAGAAAAAAGAACTGTTCGCAAAGGTACGAAGCGGCGAAGTCCGTGTATTGTTAGGCTCTACCCCAAAAATGGGCGCAGGCACGAATGTTCAGGACAGGCTCATAGCCATTCACAATTTGGACTGTCCGTGGCGACCGAGCGACCTTGAACAACGGCAAGGGCGTATTGAAAGACAGGGAAATATGTTCCCAGAGGTTGAGGTTTACCGCTATGTAACTGAGCAGACCTTTGACGCTTATCTCTATCAGTTGGTAGAAAGCAAACAGAAATTCATATCCCAGATAATGACGAGCAAAAGCCCTGTCCGTTCTGCCGAAGATGTGGACGAGGTTGCTTTGTCCTTTGCGGAGGTCAAAATGCTTGCCACAGGTGACGAGCGTTTTAAGGAAAAAATGGACTTAGACATTCAGGTTTCCAAGCTCAAAGTGCTGAAACAAAGCTATCTATCCGAGCATTACGACCTTGAGGACAGGATACTCAAACACTTTCCCCAGACCATTGCGGAGTATGAACAGCGTATTGTCTGCTACAAAGCTGACACAGCTCTTACCGAACAGCACAAGCCGCAGGGCGAGGAAAAGTTCTGTCCGATGACCTTGCGTGGTATCAGCTACACCGAAAAAGCTGCCGCAGGCGAAATGCTCATTGCGATTTGCAAGGAATATCCCTTGTCCGCACCTATCGAAATTGGCTCATATCGTGGTTTCAAAATAGAGATTTTCTATGATACGGTGGGTACTCATTACTGCCTTAACCTCTGCGGGCAGGCAAAATACAAGGTAGAATTAGGCTCTGACCCTCTGGGAAACCTGACCCGAATTGAAAACGAGCTTGCCAAGCTCCCCGCACGATTGGAAGCCGCACAGACCAAACGGGCGGAAACTATCGCACAGCTTGAAACCGCAAAAGTCGAGGTACAAAAGCCATTTGCCTTTGAGGAAGAACTGAAAGAAAAGTCGGAACGGCTGAACGCTCTCAACATTGAGCTAAATCTGGATAAAAAAGACCCTGCCGTGCTTGACGCAGAGCCAGAAGAAACTGAGGAACAGCCCGAAAGAAAATGTGCAAATCGTGAGAGATAATCAGATTTCCACATTTGTGAAGCCCTTTTTCGAGATGTATAATAGGGCTGTGAAATGAAATTCGGAGGTGGTTAGATGGCAAAGGATTTGAGCTTTAGCACATTTCTTGATGAATACGATACTGACTTTTTCGATTATCTCAGCAAAACAAGCACAGCTTGTCATTCCGAAACGAGGTATAAAGAGCTGACGGAAAAGATTAAAACACTCTATGAACAATATCCTAATGTGCGGAAAGTCCTTGATGTAGATAGACCCTGCGAGCTGTCTGCGGAAGAATGTACCGCTTTGAGTGAAGTGCTGAAATGCAAAAACGAAATAGCAAACTTAGAGCTGAAAGAGGTTTATTTCAAAGGCTGTATTGATTGCGTCAGCTACCTTAAAAAGCTAAGTATTCTCTAACCCATTGCGGCATTGGCGTGAAGCTGATGCCGCTTTTACATAGCCGAGAGGTTTTCTTAACGGAAAATTCCTCGGCTTTTTCTATTGTAAAGGAGGTGATTTATTTGAATGAGAAGTAACAGACCCTATGTGCAGCTTGACCCTGCCGTGATTGAGCAGGCACGGCAAATGGACTTGCTATCCTATCTGCAACGGTATGAGCCGAACAATCTGAAGCGTGTGACAGGTAAAGTTTACTGTACGAGAGAACACGACAGCTTGAAGATTTCCAATGGCAAATGGTATTGGTGGTCGAGAGGTTTCGGCGGCGTTTCTGCCCTTGATTATC
>ENA-OYZW01000534-OYZW01000534.1-human-gut-metagenome-genome-assembly--contig:-NODE-534-length-16905-cov-8.791573_pt1 | contig 16905 bp, 13 predicted proteins | sample MGYA00244075_ERZ653474 | MGnify/ENA primary metagenome ERZ653474 (study PRJEB26926, sample SAMN06164949) | human gut metagenome | biome: ENVO:00009003; feature: ENVO:2100002; material: ENVO:00002003...
CACGTCTGCGGGAAGTCCAGCCGCTTATCAAAAACATCTCCAACTACCAGCGCCTAAAACCCGTATATGACGCCTTCCAGAAGGCGAAAGACAAGCCGAGTTTCAAGGCAAAGCACGAAGCAGAGCTTGTGATCTTTGAGGCGGCGCGGAGTACACTGCTTGCCATGCAAGGCGATGAAAAGCTGCCGAGCTTGAAGACGCTCCAAGCGGAACAGCAGAGACTTCTTGAAGAGCAGCAGCGGCTTTATGACGAACGTGCGAGGCTCAAAAAGGAAGCTCGGATGATCGACACTTTGAAGGCAAACGTGGACGATTTCCTCAAGCCAAGCGCAGAGCGCGACCAAGAGTATCAACGCAATTCTCAGCGCGAATAAAGAGAAAAGGAAAGGCAGTTTTCATGAGTAACTGCCTTTCCCTTTTTGAAAATCAAAACCATCAAGAACTTGCATCTTTTTTGTGAACTTGTGCATGAGATAATTGCATTCAAAGAGGTTTTCGTGTATAATAGAATGGAAGTCATGATTAACGGATGAGTAAAGGGGTGCGTATCATGGGAATCAGCTACAAAAAACTTTGGATGCTCCTGATAGAACGAGACATAAAGAAGTCCACCTTCCGGCAAGAGCTTAACCTTGCATCCGGAACATGGACGAAACTGAATAAGGGGGAAGAAGTGTCCCTCTCTATTTTGCTGCGCATCTGCGGCTATTTGAATTGTGACATTGGAGATATTTGTGAGGCTGTGCGGACGGACAACTGATAGGTCCTTTTTCCGTGCGGCTTTTTATATACCTGTGGAGAAGGATTAAAGGTTTGTGCGTAGCAGGACTGTTACAGAAGAAGGAGGATAACAGATGGATATTGGCGTAACGATAAGCAAAGTCAGAAAAGAATACAAGGAATACTTACGGGAAACTCACCCTGACTGGGCTGATACGACTATCAGCACCCATGTTTCCGATGCGTTCTATCTGTATCAAAACACTATTGCACTATCCTTCTGGAAGTGTTTTGAAAGTGATGCCGCTATGGAGAAGGCAAAGGGCGAAATCCTCGACTACCTAAAACAAGAAGTGATGTCTGATCGAGCAGACGAACGCACTGCACAGTATTATAGAGATTTGAAACGTCTGAAAGAATTTATTGATTCTAAGGGTGGCGTCAAGACGTATATCGGCTATGAATATGACTGCGAAGTCATTGTCTACAAATATGCCAAGATGGTTTATGATGGCACGATGGAGATGGACGCTGCTGTAAAAGCCATGTGTCAGGATGTTCCGTGCTTTGGAGAAACCTCGCACAAGCTGACGATTATGCTCTTTGCGTCCATGATGAAGGGCGTAAAATACACTCGCAGGTCCAACACTGAAACTACAGTTTACTTCATCGTCCACATCGGAAAAGACTACGGACAGGAGCAGATGGTCAATGCTCTAAAAGCCACTCAGGAAAACATTAAATATTACTACGAGCAAACCGGCAACAAGTCTAACAGTATTCGTAGAGGATGCAAAAAGATCGTCGAAGAGAACAACATTGATATATCCTTCGACGATGAAATCTTTGATGGAATTATTCCGAAGGAGAACACAGATACAGCTCTTTCATCCGACGCTACTGCAACACACTATTGGCTGTACGCAGCGGGTGATGGTTCCGCAAATTGGGAGAATGATTATGCCGAAGGGATTATGGCTATCGGCTGGTCTGACCTTGGTGATCTAATGGAATATAGCTCCAAAGAAGAAATGCGGGCAAAGATGAAAGAGGTCTACGGGGATACTGGCTCATATAAGAATCAGGTTCTTGCTACATGGCAATTTGCAAACGAGCTGAAACCCGGTGATGTTGTCTTTGTTAAAAAAGGCAGAAAGCAGATCCTCGGTCGCGGGTTGGTCGAAGGCGAATACGTTTTTGACCCTGAACGCGGTCAATATGCCAATACCCGAAAGGTTCGCTGGACAGATAAGGGCGAGTGGGAATTATCAGATCAGGGTGCAATCAAAACGTTGACGGATATTACGTCCTACACAGATTACGTCAAGAAGCTGCAAAACATGATTGACGGAGATAAGCACGAAGATACCTTCGACGATGCCGCTGATGAGGAAATCACTTTCGAGCCATACACCGCTGATGATTTTCTGACTGATGTGTATATGGACGAAGATCGGTATAAGGTTCTCAAGTCGCTGCTTCTAACCAAAAAGAATGTAATTCTGCAAGGCGCACCGGGCGTGGGAAAAACCTTCGCAGCAAAAAGACTGGCATTTTCTATCATGGGAGAAAAGGACACCAACCGTGTGAAAATGGTTCAGTTTCATCAGAGTTATAGCTATGAAGATTTCATCATGGGTTTCCGCCCGACGGAGACAGGATTTGAACTGCGAAAGGGCGTATTCTACGAGTTTTGCAGGCAAGCTGCTGAGGATGATCGTCCATACTTTTTCATAATCGACGAGATCAACAGAGGCAATCTCAGCAAGATTTTTGGCGAACTCTTCATGTTGATTGAGAGTGATAAACGCGGTGTCGAATTGCAGCTTCTATATGCAGATGAGCAGTTCTCCATTCCAAGTAACGTCTATATCATTGGCATGATGAACACTGCTGACCGTAGCCTCGCCATGCTGGACTACGCACTTAGACGTCGTTTTGCTTTCTTTGAGCTTGCTCCGGCATTTTCGTCTGCTGGATTCAGAGCATACAGAACGAAAGTCAATAACCCGAAGTTTGACCGGCTCATTGCAACAGTTGAGCAGCTTAACGACGTAATTGCAAACGATGACTCGCTCGGTGAGGGGTTCTGTATCGGACATAGCTATTTCTGTACAAACGCAACCATCAACGATGAATGGATGCGGTCTGTTGTCGAATATGAACTGATACCTCTTTTGAAAGAATACTGGTTTGACGAGGCAGTTAAAGTGAAGGATTGGAGCCGCACATTACGCGAGGTAGTCAAATGATCCGTGTCCAGAACGTTTATTATATGCTGGCTTATGCGTTCCAAGTGCTGCATGAGCAAGGGTATAAAAATGTCGCCACCGAAGAGTTTGATAATGTGGCTGAACTTCTGTCTGCTATTCTCTGCCGTGGAGTATCTGTCCAGATAAAGAGAGGCTTAATCAGACAATACATTTCGAGAGAGGAAGCACTTGCGTCTCCCCGTGGGAAACTTGAAATTGGTGAATCCATAAAGACACAGGTTATTCGCAAGAAACAGCTCGTTTGCAATTATGATGAGTTTTCGGTTGATGCCTACCCCAACCGAATCATCAAAACAACAATGGATTTGCTGCTTCGTGGAAGTATTTCAAAAGCCAGAAAAAAGGAGATCAGGAAGTTGATGATTTTCTTTGATGGCATCAGCATATTGGACATCCATAGTATCAACTGGGACATTCAATATGATCGCAATAATCAAACATATCGGATGTTGATAGCCGTTTGCCGATTTGTGATAAAAGGGCTTTTGCAAACGACAGCCGATGGCTCAACAAAGATTATGGATTATGCAGATGATCAAACAATGGCGAAGCTATACGAGAAGTTTATTCTCGGATACTATCAGCGTGAGCATCCAGAGTTAAAAGCATACTCTCCACAAATTGCGTGGCAAGTCACAGATGGCTACAGAACGCTCTTGCCGACGATGCAGTCCGACATTGTGATTACGAATAAGGCAGCAAAGAAAACGCTCATCATCGACGCCAAATACTACACGCACAATATGCAAATGAAAGCACCGTACATGACGCAGACGCTTCATTCCGGAAATCTGTATCAGATTTTCACCTATGTGAAGAACTGGTCTGCCGCGCCGGATGAGGTCGTTTCCGGTATGCTTTTATATGCGGGAACAGACGATGCGATTCAGCCAAACAATGATTATCAAATGAGCGGGAATCAGATCAGTGTGAAGACATTGGACATGGACTGCGACTTTTCTAAAATTGCAGCGCAGCTCGACAGCATTGCTGATCGGATAAAGTAGAGCGTAGGCACTGGACAGCCGTTCTTCTAATCTCACCGCTTCTTAAACAAGCAGATACGCTCTCCGTGGAAAGGAGCAATCATGAGTATACTTGAAAATCCCATACCGAATGAGGTGTTGGATAATGCAACAAGCCCTCTCACCGATGACAGGGCAGCGTACAAAGACAGCACCTACGAGATCGTTTCAAAGGTGGCTTACCTGATTGGTGTGCCAAAACGCATCTTTGACAACGAACATGAAGCCCCAAAAGTTGAAGTATACAATCGGTTGGACAGTGATAAAACAGCTCGGATTATAAGACATCTTTGCATTGTACGAACTGCGATTGAGCGCAATTTCAAGCGCATCAATGAACGCATGAGATTCCAGTATGAGACCATTCTGAGTATGCCGGAATATGTTCCGCAGGAAAGCATAAACCAGCTAAGTCTTGACGGAGTGAACTTCATCAAAAACACCAGCAAAAAACTGTGCCAACACGTTGTCGAGATTAACAGGTTGATTTGCGATAGAATCAACAACTGCAAGAAGCTCTTTCCACTCTGGATAAATTGGGATTACATTAAAGCACTTTTCGTCATGCCTGATGGTTTGAAGGAAGATGGTACAAGAGTGGCTGCCGACATTTATTACTCTCATTTGCTTTTTTATCCCTATCAGATGTACATAAACTGGCAGCCGGAGGAAGTCGGCAACATTCTTTACAATGATAAGAAGTTCGTTACCTTGCTGTACAGTTGGAACAACGACTATTTCACCGAATATAGCAAAGTCTCAGATGCGGGGAGTTATATCAAAGGAAGTATTTATGAGTTTATTGAGAGCAGCGAAAAGACTGTTATCGTTGTCGATTGCGAAAACTCTGATCCCTACAAGCTGTGTGCTACCTTAAAAAACCTCGATCACGAGTATACACAAAAAATTGCGTCGATCATTCTCTTTGATGATGTGCATACCGCCTCCGCATGGAGGATATTAGACAGCTTCACCGCAATTCATGTTGAACACATGATGATTGAACGGGTGAAGCAAAGCAAGTCACTCGTTGATGTCATGCTTATTGCCCGAACTTGTCAGGAACACTACAAGAATAACGTCGATTCCTTTATTCTTGTTTCCAGCGACTCCGACTACTGGGGGTTAATCTCGTCTCTGCCGGAAGCACGTTTTTTAGTTATGATTGAACGAGAGAACTGCGGACCGGACTTGAAGAATGCACTTCTGAATGCAGGGATATTTTATTGCTATATTGATGACTTCTACTCTGGGAATGCCGAGGACATCAAGCTCGGCGCACTTTTCAAAGAAATGGAGCGTTATATTGACCAAACCGTCAGGCTCAATATCAACGAGATGTTCAGTGCCGCTTTGAAGGCAACGCGCATTGAGATGAGTTCGTCTGAGAAAAAACAGTTCATCGCAAAGTACCTAAAAACAATGCAAATGGAAATTACAGATGATGGTGACGTGGTTTTGCAGTTGAAACGAAAATAAGTCCGGTATTTGGGACACTTGCTATGATAAAATAGAAATGAGGACAGGCTGGCAACCAACAAATGATCCTCAAGTATTGGAGATGAAGATATGGCATACCAAAGCGAAGCGGCTCTTGAACAGCAGTTTATTGAGCAACTGACCAAGCAGGAATATTCCACAGTCGCAATTCCTGATTATGACGCGCTGGTGGAGAACTTCAAAGTTCAGTTTGAAGCCTTCAATGCGCCAAAGCTGGATACGCCTATCACCGATAAAGAGTGGGAGCGTATCTTCAACCTCATGCTCGGAAAGTCTGTTTTCCAGAGCGCAAAAATCTTGAGGGATAAGTTTGTCCTTGAGCGTGAAGATGGTACAAAGGTATATCTGTCCTTCTTTGATCAGGACCACACGAAGAACATTTTCCAAGTCACTCATCAAACAACCGTGGTTGGAAAATACGTCAATCGTTACGACGTTACGATTCTCGTAAACGGCTTGCCCCTGATCCAAGTAGAATTAAAGCGCCGTGGCATTGACATCCGCGAGGCAGTCAATCAGGTCATGCGTTATAAGAAACACTCCTACAACGGGCTGTATCATTTCATTCAGCTCTTCATTGTCTCCAATGGTGTTGACACAAAGTATTTCGCCAATTCCGACAGAGACTTGATGTATAGTCTTGCTTTCTTCTGGACTGATTTCAATAACGTCCGCATCACCAATTTGAAGGACTTTTCGATTTCTTTCCTTGCAAGGGATCACATCATTAAAATGCTGACACGCTACACCATCCTAAATGATACCGATAAGATTTTGATGGTCATGCGTCCCTATCAGGTTTATGCCGTAGAAGCGCTGATCCGTCAAGCAACGCTTACAAACCGGAATGCGTATATCTGGCACACAACCGGCGCGGGCAAGACGCTTACATCCTTTAAGACTGCGCAAATCCTCGCAGCAAATCCGAACATCAAGAAAGTCATTTTCCTTGTTGACCGAAAAGACTTGGATTCTCAGACAACCGAAGAGTTTAACAAGTTTGAGGCTGGCTCCGTTGATGTGACAGATCGCACCGATGTCCTTGTCCGCCAGATGAAGGACAAGAACAGGCAGCTTATCGTCACCACGATGCAGAAGATGGCAAACGCTGTAAAGCGCCCTCAGTACGAGAAAGTAATGGACGCATACAAAGACGAGAAGGTTGTCTTTATCATCGACGAGTGCCACCGCAGCCAGTTTGGGGATATGCACAAGGACATTGTGCGGCATTTCAGAAAGGCACAGTTTTTCGGCTTCACGGGGACACCTCGGTTTGAAGTCAACGGTAAAACTGAGGGTAAAATCACGCAAACAACAGAAATGCTCTTTGGTGAGTGTCTTCACAATTACCTGATTAAAGACGCCATCTTCCATAATAATGTTCTGGGCTTCCACATCGAATACATAAAAACAATGGAGGGTGATTTTGACTGGGATGACCCGACACTCGCGGACGCGATTGATATAGGCGAACTCTATATGTCCGATGAGCGAATGTCTCTGATCGCCAATCACATCATCCAGAACCACAAGGCGAAAACCCGAAATGGACAGTATACGGCTATTTTTGCCGTGTCCTCTATTGATGCCCTTGTTAAGTATTACGACATTTTCAAGAAGATCAAGCATGACCTGAATATCAGCGGCATCTTCTCCTACGGGCAGAATGAGGATGCCGAGGGCAAGGACGAGCATAGCCGTGATTCGTTGGAGCGTATCATCAAGGACTATAACGAGATGTACGGAACCAATTTCTCCACGGATACGTTCTCAGCTTATCACAAGGACATCTCTGACCGAGTAAAGGGAAAGAAAACAAAGTCGCTTGATATTCTCATCGTTGTGAATATGTTCCTGACCGGATTTGACAGCAAGCAGCTCTCTGTCCTTTATGTGGACAAGGACTTGAAGTATCATGATCTGCTGCAAGCCTATTCCCGCACAAACCGCGTTGAGAAGGAAACAAAGCCCTTTGGCATTATCATTTGCTACCGCAACCTCAAAAAACGCACCGATGACGCGCTGACACTCTTCTCTAAGAGTCAAGATACCTCCGGCATTGTTGTTCCGGGGTATCAATACTTCGTGGAGAAGTTCAACGAAATGGTGATGAAGCTCAAGGAAATTGCTCTGTTTCCGGAGTCCGTTGACACAATGCAGAACGAGGACGATCAGAAGAAGTTTGTCGTGACCTTCCGTGAGCTGACAAAGTACCTCCAATCGTTGCAGACCTTTATTGAGTTCAGTTTCGATCAGGATGCTCTTATCATGTCCGAGCAAGAATATCAGGACTATAAGAGCAAATACCTCATGCTCTACTCAAGGCAAAAAACAGACCGCGAGGTTGTCTCCGTCCTGAATGACGTTGACTTCTGCATCGAATTGATGGAGAGTGACAGGATCAATGTCGCATACATCATGAACCTGATCCGCAACATCCACTTCGATGATCCCAAACAAAAGGATTACGATATTAAACACATTAAGGACGAGTTGTGGAGAACTGATAATCCGCAGTTGCTCCGGAAAGTCGAAATCCTGCAAGCATTCTTGGATCGTGTTGTTGTCGGCTTGGAAAGTGCGGATGAAATTGATGCAGCCTATAACGACTTTGAAAATGAAGCAAAGCGCGAAGAGATCGTTGCCTTTGCGAAGACCGAGGATATTGACGCATCCATGCTGACAGATATTATTTCGGAATATGAGTTTTCCGGCACAATGGATGCAGGAAATATCCGAGATCGGATTGAGAAGCCCTTGCCGCTTTTGAAGAAACGCTCCCTTGTAAATCGGATCGTTGATTTCATCCGACAGCACACAGAGAAATACCAATAAGGAGAGAGATAAATGGATAATTCGATTCAGGCTCATCAGAAGGAGCTTTGCAATAAGCTATGGGCAATGGCAAATGCCTTGCGCGGAAACATGGAGGCGTATGAGTTCAAGAACTACATCTTGGGCATGATCTTCTACTACTACCTTTCTGACCGGACAGAGAAGTATATGGCGAATCTTCTCAAGGATGACGGTATCGGTTATGAAGAGGCGTGGGCAGACGAAGAGTACAAGACCGCTGTTGTCGAAGAGGCGCTGCGCGATCTCGGCTATGTCATCGAGCCGCAGTATTTGTTCCGCAAGATGGTCAAGATGGTGGAAAACCGCTCCTTTGATATTGAGTTTTTGCAGAGCGCAATCAACGCCCTGATGGAGTCCACAATCGGAAACGATTCTCAGGAAGACTTTGACGGACTGTTTTCTGATATGCAGCTCGATTCCTCAAAGCTCGGTCATACTGTCAAAGACAGAAGTGCTGTTATGGCAAAGATCATCGCTTCGCTGGACGAAATCAACTTCGGCGTGGATGACACCAAAATTGATGTTCTTGGTAACGCCTATGAATATCTGATCGGTCAGTTTGCTGCAACTGCTGGCAAGAAAGCCGGTGAGTTCTACACGCCTTCCGGTCCTGCCGAATTGCTTTGCCGTCTGGCTTGCCTCGGTCTCACGGATGTCAAGGATGCAGCCGACCCCACTTGTGGCTCTGGCTCACTGCTGCTGCGTCTCAAGAACTATGCCAACGTGAGAAACTACTATGGGCAGGAATTGACCTCCACGACTTATAACCTCGCCAGAATGAACATGATTCTGCGCGGAATCCCGTATCGCAACTTTAACATCTATAACGGTGATACCTTAGAGCATGACTACTTCGGAGACATGAAGTTCCGTGTTCAGGTTGCCAATCCGCCTTATTCTGCAAACTGGTCTGCCGATATGCACTTCATGGAGGACGAGCGTTTCAATGAGTATGGCAAACTTGCTCCGAAGAGCAAGGCTGACTTTGCCTTTGTTCAGCACATGGTTTACCACATGGACGAGGACGGACGAGCAGTCGTTCTCCTGCCGCATGGTGTCCTGTTCCGTGGTGCTGCGGAGGAAGTAATTCGCAAGCACCTCATTCAGAAATTAAATGTTCTGGACGCGGTAATCGGATTGCCTGCAAATCTGTTCTTTGGTACGGGCATCCCTGTCTGCGTCCTTGTTCTCAAGAGAGAGCGAAACGGTAACTCTGACAACATTCTTTTCATCGACGCTTCCAGCGACTTTGAAGCAGGAAAGAACCAGAACATCCTTCGGGAGTGCGACATTGACAAGATTGTTGAGACCTACGAGCGCCGTCAGGATGTCGATAAATATGCTCATGTTGCGACCATGCAAGAGATTGAAGAGAACGGCTTCAACCTAAACATTCCTCGCTATGTTGACACCTTTGAGCCGGAACCTGAGATTGACTTGAATGAAGTTGCTGCTGAGATCCGCAAGCTGCAATCTGAAATCAAGGATATTGATGCGGAACTGAAACCGTTTTTTGATGAGTTGGGGCTGGATTTCCCCTTTGACGTGGAGGGCAAATAATTATGGCAAATGTATCCTCAAGTAACGGTCTTGAGAAGCGTCCGAAGCTCCGCTTTCCGGGCTTCGATGAGACGTGGAGAGCAGAGAAATTGTCTGATTTTGCAGAACGGGTAACACGGAAAAACAGCAACAATGAAACTGACCTACCCCTGACAATATCCTCGAAAGATGGTCTTGTCGATCAGATCAGTTACTTCAACAAAACCGTTGCAAGCAAAGACATGAGCGGATATTACCTTTTGAGAAATGGCGAATATGCGTATAACAAGAGCTATTCCGTAGGTTACGACTTCGGTTCAATAAAGCGGTTAGACCGCTATCCTATGGGAGCGTTGTCTACACTTTACATCTGTTTTGCGCTCAAGAAGCACGATACAGACTTCATTAAGGTGTACTTTGATTCACTCAAATGGTACAAGGAAATCTATATGATTTCAGCAGAAGGGGCAAGAAATCACGGATTGCTTAATGTCCCAACAGATGAGTTCTTCGCCACAAAACACTATCTGCCGGAGAATACTACCGAGCAACGAAAGATTGCAGACTTTCTCATTGCCTTAGACCGTCGTATCGACGCGCAGCAATCTCTCGTAGATAACCTCAAGAAGTATAAAAGAGGACTGTCTTCGTCGTTGTTTGATGAAATTTCAAAGAGTGGATGTCCGACCGTTTCGTTTGCAGATGGGTTTAGGCTTTTGCAGAACAACACCTTTTCAAGAGACGATCTATCCTATGATGTTGGCGATGTCCGAAATATACACTATGGGGATGTGCTAATCAAATATGGAACTGTAACAGATATTGGGGCATTGTCTGTTCCGTGTATTAAACCAGACAGAGATATTGAGAAGTTTTCATCGTCAAGCTATCTTCGCAACGGTGACATTGTTTTTGCTGACACCGCTGAGGACTATACCGTCGGCAAGGCTACTGAGATTGTTGGAGTAACAAATCAGAGGGTTTTGTCTGGTTTGCATACGATTCCCTGCCGCCCACATGACAGGTTTGCTCCTATGTTTCTTGGGCATTATTTCAACTCGTATCACTTTAGAAGACAAATATATCGAATGATTCAGGGAATCAAAGTGTCGTCAATAAGCAAGTCTGAAATTGCTAAAACAACTATCCTTACTCCGCCTTATGATGTGCAGCGTAAAGTTGCATCAGTGCTGAGTGAAGTTGACCACCTAATTGAGAAGGAAGCAGAAACGGTAATAGTCCTTCAAAAAATTAGGCGTGGGCTGTTACAGCAACTCTTCATATAAATAACTGCTGCAACAATCCCTCTTTCATAAGTTGGAGTTCACCAAGCATATCAATAGCATCAAGCATTCTCGAATCAAGTCCTCGAAGTGTCTGAACAATTTGGGCTTGAACTTCTTTATTGGGTACAGAGAAAACGGACTTTTCGATATTCGACCATTCAGCCCGTGGCATTTTTGTCCCGGAGCTAATATTCGCAATTTTAATGAACTCATCTGTCTGAACGAGATAAAAGAGGTATTCTGGGATTATTGTCTCCGATGGGACTAAGGACCATATTTCAGAGGAACACACCATGTCCTTCTTTACAAAAGCGTATTTCCTTAGATAAGGGCGTAGCTTTCCAAAGAGCGTATCCCCTGACTTGCAGACACCTTTAATACTGTTTTGTTGTGTCGATGGGATGCTACCAATGATGCGTCCGGTTTCTTGCTCGATATGTTCCAATTCCACACATAGCATCTGTTCACCTGAGCGCGGATCATACTTTTCGCTTCGTCTGCTGGCAAGTTCAGCGAACGGATATGGTGTTGTCTGCCATGAGCAGATGCTCCCGTACTTACCAAATGCAACAGAAAGCACACCTCTTTTATACTTCTTGAGGGCATCTACTAAAGTCCGCTGGTACTCTATACGCCTATTCAAACATTCAAAAAAAGATGCTATTTTATCCTGTTCGTCCTTGCATGGTAAATCGAAGTCTGCTGCTTTCAAAGCCTCGAATGAAAGAACCACTTGACTTGTCCCGACCGCGAGGACAGATAATTTCTTCTTTGCTCGTGATGATGAGTTAAGAAACTCAGACATGAAAAGGCTGTTTGCATTTGTGAAACGGAAAACCGGATAGAACTTGCTGACAATCGCATTTGAACTGATCGTATTGATATTAAAAGCAAACCTCCCGTCATCACTTCTATTGCGATATGTGCAGTAACCGAACGGAATAACATTATATCCGTCCGTATCATGCCGTTGCTCTGACCCAAAGTGATCAACTTGTCGTTGAAGACCTTCACGAGAGGATGTTAGAACCTCATACTTATGTTCCCCATATACCTTTTCCGAGTAAGGCTCTATAATAGAGCTTAGAGAAGTCCTACTCCAACTGGGAAAACTTGAGCCATCTGCTCTTCTGAATGCTAACTTCGGACGCTTCTCAAGACCGTTACTTGAGGCCTTTTTTCAGACCTCATTCCGGTATGATCTAAAAGTAAAATCCCTTGCAGTAGCAGAGATTTTCCGCTATTGCAAGGGATTTCGTCTGTCATATAGCTGTTTCTGCTTTCTTGATCAGAAGTATAAAAGAGGTGTCGTTGCGGCTATTCTTTCACATCAGCTAAAGTTCTCAGATGCAACCGGAAGCCCATATCCAGAATGGACATCCTGCACGCTACAAGACGCAGTGGATTTTCTGGACGGACAGCGTAAACCACTTGAAAGTGCGGACAGAGCCAAACGGCAAGGACAATATCCATATTACGGCGCATCGGGCATAATAGACTATATTGATGATTTCATCTTCGATGAGCCGCTGCTCCTTCTTGGTGAGGATGGGGCAAATATACTTAATCGCAGTACGCCGTTGTGTTTTATCGCAGAGGGAAAATATTGGGTAAACAACCATGCTCATGTAATGCGACCTAAAGCAGGACAGAATATTAAGTTCCTTTGTGAGCTACTTGAAAGTCTCGATTATACACGCTATAACACTGGCACGGCACAACCAAAGTTAAACCAAGAAAAGTGCCGTAGAATTGAGCTTGCTTTGCCTGTTTACGAAGAACAATGTCGCATTGCCAATTTTCTGTCTGCCCTTGACCAAAGGGCAGACAAAGCGCAAAGCGTTCTTGATTATCTGCTTTCAAATAGAGCTGGTCTATTACAACAGCTCTTTATATAAAAAGCTGCCTCATATAGCCGTCCCTCGTTTTACTCAGAAGGTCAAGTGTTTTTTGGGTGGCTTGCAATCGTGTCTCCACAACATCAAGAATATCCGCGTACAAAAGTTGTTTCTCATGGCTGGGATACATAACAGGAATACCCATAAGCAAATCATCCGTCATAGATACTCGATCATGACGAACGCCTTGTGAGCCGTTATCATAGATGTACCTGTACCATGCGTCGCTCTTAAAGTACCAAGCGAGATATGAAGGAGAAATATCTGCTTGCAGCACAAGACAGGTATATAGCGGTGAGATAATACCTTGTTCACTGAGAGTATATCTATTGAACGGTCCGTATGGCGCAGAATTTGACTTTCTCGGATTGTAAACAAAGTCTCCATTTTCGATGACATAGTAATTTGCTGTGTTTCCGTCTACTGCAATATCCTTGTCAAAGAAATCGCACTGAGGAATTAGTCCGTATTCCGCAGAGTTGGTAATTACATTTTTTATTACTCCATCTGCGTTACGGCGCGAAATTTTTTTGAAAATATCACCAAGACGAACACAAGCCCACTCTGCGCCATCCTGAGAAGGGAGTTGGCGAAAAATGCGCTGCATGACACCTCTTTTATACTTCTTGAGGGTTTCAACCAACTCCATTTGCCGCTCGATTCTCTTGTCGAGAAGCCGAATAAACGAAGCAATTACTTGCTGTTCGTGCAATACTGGCAAAAACATTTGGTATGAGCATAATGTCTTAAAATACAGTCTCGTTCTCGTACCTCCTTTTTTCTGCTGAATGCAGAATACGGAGAATAACGGTGACGAATTAAGTGTATCGACTAAAAAGTCCGTATCAAGGACTTCTTTTCTGACAGTAAACACGGGGTACTCTTTGCTTACCAAACCGTTTGCGACCAATCTATTGATATTGAAATGGAAAATATTATCATCGCTCATGTGGCGATATGTTATACAACCATACGGAAGAACACTAAACACCGTTGTCTCAGCGTTGGCTTGCTTATCTATGAAGTAATCCTCTTGAACAAATAGACCTTGCCTCGATGATGTTAAGAGCGGAAAACCGCTTTCTTGGGTAGCATAGTCAGACAGTTCGATCAACAGATTGCCAAGTTGTGCAGCTCTCCACGGCTCATCGAAGCCCGGAAAGCGCAGCTTCGGGCGCTTCTCAAGACCGTTACTTGAGGGTGTTAATGCCCTGATTATCCCTCCACCGGATAATGTTCGTGGAGGTGGTCATTATGACTAACAATACACAATTCAAGACGCTTGTGAACACATGGCTAAATCAAAAGAAGCCCATGATCACGCCGTCAACCCACGCCAGCTTTACGCTGATTGCCGAAAATCACCTGATCCCGTATTTCGGCAAGCGCAAGATTGGCAGCATCACTGAAGCGGACATCCAGAGCTACATTTCGTATCTCTACAATGCTGGACGCTTGGATAAGACCGGAGGGCTTACCGTGAAGACGATAAGGGATGTTATCCTCGTTCTCCGGTTGTCAATGGAGTATGCCTACAAGGAACGGGCTATTCCACTCCTGAACTGGGACCTAATCGAATACCCAAAAGAGCTTGGTATCAAGAAAGTAGTTTCTCTCTCAAAAGATCAAGAGCAAGCTCTAATCCAGTGTATCTACATGGACTTGAACCGGAAGACAGCGGGGATTCTGATTGCATTGTTTACCGGAGTCCGGATAGGCGAGCTGTGCGGCTTGCAGATGAGGGACATTTCGCTGACGGACAAGACCATCAGCATCAACAAAACCGTCCAGCGTATCTATGACAAGAAGAAGGGAGAATCGTATCTTCATATAGGACCGCCGAAGACGAAGACCTCCGCTCGAACGATTCCGGTTCCGTCGCTTCTCATGAACATTATCAAGAAGTTTTACACGGAAAACCCAAATCACTATTTCCTCACGGGCAAGACCAAGCCAACCGAGCCGAGAACATATCGGCAATTTTTCACACGTTTCTTGAAGCGGAACGGATTGGAGAAAGTGAAGTTTCATGAGATCCGTCATACATTCGCAGTTAGGGCAATCGAGATACCGGAGTTTGATATAAAGTCTCTTTCTGAAATCCTCGGACATAAGAACGTATCTTTTACCCTGAATGTGTACGGGAGCGCAAATCTCCAACAGAAGGTTAAGTGCATGAATCTTCTGAATGACCTCCTGTGAAGAAAAAATACCCCCGACGCTGTGCCAGATGCACAGCGTCGGGGGCATTCCTGTTTCCAGCGATTTAATTTTCTCCCAACAAGGGACTGTTCATAGGGTGGCACTTTCCGTTTTGCGAAGCCGTGAAAACTCAGTGCGTTCCGTGGAAAAGTTCTCGTGACCGCGCATACCGTACACGTTTCTAATAATCACTGTTCAGTGCAATGTGTATTCGCTATCGTAAGAAAATTCACGGTTTTCACAACGCTTGATTCAGAGAGGAAATAATTCGCCTTATTCCTGTGCGACATCAAGGGAAACCGGGTCAATGACTGTTACAGATTTGCCCTGCTGATGAGCATATCTGACGGTCTTTCCGGTTCCGCTGGGGCTTCCATCCCAAACCGCGATCAGGACATCCGCATGATCAACCATATAACGGTTGCGCTTGTCCATGCAATCGGGCGTGTAATGGGTTTGAATCAGCGTTTCCTTGTCGCACTTGGACGCAATGTCGAAATACCGTTCTCTTAGAGCTTCTGACCACTTTGCGGCTTGGCTTTCGCATGGGATGGCGCTTTCAAGCGTAATTCCCAGATAGGATGCTTTCAGCCCCAGCACGATCTCGGCGGCATACATATCTACACCGATTGCCATTCCGGATATGAAGTGCGTGACGCCTTCATTCTCGATGAGATTGATGATTTGCTCCCTGAGAGTTTTTTTGAGGTCTATGCAGCGTTCGTCTTCCTCATTGAAACCAAACGGGAGGTTTTGCGGACGATGCCCGGTAAAAGCACAGGTCTTCATTTCCTTTTTCATCTCCTGACTATGTATTAGAGACTGTCTCTATGTCTCTGATACATAGTATAGCACAGAGATATGAAATATTCTGTCGAAATAAGGGAAGAAAAAAGGCTGCGTGAAAAAATCACACAGCCCATGACGGATTCATCCATTATCTGCCGTTTCCTGCTGGATCATCAGCTCAACCATCTGCAAAATGCGCTTCTGCGCTTGCGGAGACAACGAAGCAAGTTTCTCTGAGAGTTCAGACGATTTATAGCTTGTCGAATGCTCCAGGACATCACAGAAAATCGCGTCTGCCGAAACCTCAAGCCCATTGAGAAGAATGATCAATTTCTCACAGCGAGGAAACGACATACCACGTTCAACCGTAGAAATATAATTTGCAGTCAGCCCGGTCTTTTCCGCAAGCTCTTCTTGCGAGATTCCGAGGCGTTCCCGGCATTGTTTTACTCGTTTACCTATTCGTTTATCAATCATAGCGCATACCTACACCTTTTCTATAACGCTCATAACAATTATATGGGTTAGAGGCATAGTTATACAGAAACGCTAATGGTGACACTATGTATTAGCGTGTGATTTTCGGCGGTATTTACAGAAAAGATACAAAAAAAGAGCCTCTGCCGATACCCAAACGGGCATCGACAGAGGCTCTTGATTCGTTTTCCGGGCATTCAAACAAGTGCCGAAATCGACACTTATTTCCGCGCTAAAGAAGAAACTGCGCAGGGAATACAATCACTTAGGCTGGTCAATTTGCGCCGCTCTGAGGCTTGCAATCACAGGCTTTTTCGACCCCTAACTGTCTACACCTCGA
>ENA-OYZW01000540-OYZW01000540.1-human-gut-metagenome-genome-assembly--contig:-NODE-540-length-16862-cov-13.330160_pt1 | contig 16862 bp, 18 predicted proteins | sample MGYA00244075_ERZ653474 | MGnify/ENA primary metagenome ERZ653474 (study PRJEB26926, sample SAMN06164949) | human gut metagenome | biome: ENVO:00009003; feature: ENVO:2100002; material: ENVO:00002003...
CTTTTATTTTTTGGCACCCCCTGCGAGAATCGAACTCACAACTAACCCTTAGGAGGGGTTTATTATATCCATTTAACTAAGGAGGCGTGCTTGCATATTAAATTGACAGATAATATTATACACTATCCGCTTAGGATTTGCAAGCACTTTGCGAAAATTATTTATACAGTTTTCCGTCACAGACGGTCAGTATCCTGTCGGCATATTGGGCATCGGAAAGGCTGTGTGTGATAAGAATGACGGTTTTGCCGCATTTGTGGCGGGAGAGAAGCAATTCCATTACTTCCTTTCCGGAGCGGCTGTCAAGATTTCCGCACGGCTCGTCCGCAAGGATAAGGTCGGGGTCTGCGGCGATTGCTCTTGCGATAGCGACACGCTGCTGCTGTCCTCCCGAAAGCTCATACGGCTTGTGCGACAGCCTTCCCGAAAGTCCTACAGCTTCAAGCGCAGAAAGTGAGCGTTCAAGGCGTTTCGCTGTCGGGATACCTCTGTAAGTAAGAGGCAATGCTACATTTTCAACCACCGACAGTGTCGGTATAAGATTGAACGACTGAAAAACAAAACCTATCCTTTCGTTTCTTATACGGCTCAGCTCGTTATCAGCAAGCGTTTTGGTGTCAAGTCCGGAAAACATATATGTTCCGCTGTCGCAGGTGTCGAGCAGACCGAGAATATTCATCAGCGTGGATTTTCCCGAGCCGCTCGGACCTGTAATTGCTATGAACTCGCCCACGTTTACCGTAAGGCTGACGTTGTCCAGTGCCTGTACCGTACCGTCAGCCATTGTGTAGTGCCTTGATATGTCAGCGGCGTTTATCAGAGCATTTCCGTTTGCTTGATTGACATTCCTGCTTTCTTTCATAAGAGCCGACCTCCTTCGGTGAGAAATAACGGCAAGGCGAGGCGGTCGTGTTGGTTATTACGCCTGCGCCGTGAAGTCCGCAACAGCCGTCATGCTGATGTATGCAAGGCTCGCCGCATATTATCATATTCATTTTTCCACCCTCTTTTTGTGAGATTATAAAGCTATTTTTAGCCGCAACGACTGTAATATTCACAGCATTTCAGTAATATTTTCCGTAACGGCAGATAAACTAAGTAGGTAAAAAAGAAAAGGAGAATGAGTATGAATTACCGCAAAACATACAAAAAAAGAAAGGCGTTTCATATTACGATTATCGCAATTTCGGTTATTGCAGGGCTTTATTTCAATATGATGCTCCCCGGTGTTGTAAGGGATAACGTTCCTTGCGTGGACGTAATCTTCCCCGAAAGAACAGAATATATCCCGTCCGTAACCTGCAGCGGTACGGTAGGTTATTCACAGGTCAGGAGCATAAAAGAAGAAATACCGCTTATTATAAAGGAATATCTTGTGAATGTCGGCGACAGGGTAGACCAGGGACAGACGATAGCTGTTGTTGATAAGCAGGCAGTGTGTGATAAGCTGAGCAATATATACAGCGGTTCGGTATCAGATGTGCTGACGGCGGCGGAGCTTTCCGACAGGATACCTGAGGAAATACCGGCTTTGGTATCCGGAACGGTATGCTATCTTGCAAAAAGCGGAGAGCTTATAGATGCCGGAGCGGATATTGCAAGGGTAGGAGGCAAGGGCGCACTTGTGCTGAATGTTGCTGTGCCTGAACGCAATCTGTCGAAAATCAGAAAAGGGCAGACCGCATTGCTTACTCTGTCGTCTGTTGACGGAAAATTTGCAGGACAGGTGAAAAGCATCGGCAAAAGTACGAGAAAGCAATATCTCGGTGCCGTAGAGGAAACCGTAGCCGATGTTATGATAAGTATAGAAAGCCCGTCGGACAGGCTCAAAAGCGGTGACAGCGGATATGCGGAAATACAGACAGGTCTTAAGCGTGATATAGTTACCTTGCCTTACAGTGCGGTTATGCAGGATGAAAAAAGCGAATATATCTACGTTATCGAGGACGGCAGAACAACAAGGCGTGACGTTATAACAGGGCTGGAGCTTGCAAAAAGGACGCAGGTTTTCGGGGTAAGCGTTGAGGAGGAAGTTGTAAAAAGCACGCAGGGAGTAGCGGCAAACTCGATTATTATCAGAAATAAGACGGAATAAAGGAATACACAGGCACAAAACGGTAATTATATAATGGTTGGATATGAAACATAAAGCGGAGGTAGGTTATGGGACTGATGTCGGTTATGGCTGATATATGGAGAAGCAGGAGCAGAAGTGCGCTGACTATGAGTGCAGTTGCGATAGGTATTTTTTCGGTGACGGTAATATCGGCAGCAGGGCAGATAGGCACAGCCAAGATAAACGACAGCCTTGACGATATGGGAGTAAACTCTGTACTTGTGGAGGCACAGGAGGCGGGAGTTGCTCTGAGCGACAGCGATATAGATGCTTTGGGCGGATTGAGCGGTGTCAACGGTGCGATGCCGCTTATGGCGCAGGTCACCAAGTGTGAGCTTATCGAAAGCAATGTTTCGTGTATGGTGTGGGGAGTAAACGAGAAAGCGGACGAGATTATTTCGATGAAGGCGATACACGGCAGACTTATTGACAGATCGGATCTTAAAAAAGCCGACAATATCTGTGTTATTGATGATGAGATAGCACTCGAAACATACGGAAGGACAAATATAGTCGGAAAGACGGTGAGCGTGAATTTCGGCGGTAAATACACTGATTTTACGGTAATCGGTGTTGCCGAGTCGGGACTCAGCCCTATACAGAATATGATGAACGATGCTGTGCCGTATTTTGTATACATTCCCTACACCACAGCGCAGAATATAAGCGGTAAAAGTGAATATGACAAGATAGCCGTTCTTCTTGACAAAAACGGTGACGGCGAAACTGCGATAGACAGAATTAAAACCTGTATGGCAAATGTCAAGGGTGAGGGGAGTATAAAAATAAGCGAGCTTCAGAGCCAGAAGAAACAGCTTGACGGAATACTGGCTGCCGCAACTTCGGCATTGTCGTTCACGGCAGGAATTTCGCTTGCGGTTGCGTCCGTATCGGTTATGACCGCAATGCTTGTAAGCGTCGGTGAACGAAAACGTGAGATAGGCATAAAGAAGTCGCTCGGAGCAAGGAATGTAAGAATAGTCGGCGAGTTTTTAGCCGAAAGCACGATGATATGTATTATCGGCAGTATTGTAGGCATTGCGGCAGGCTGTGCAGTGGCGTTTGTCATAGGTCTTGCGGTCGGTGAGAGCTTTGTTATGCAGACGGATATAATGCTTATTGCAGTTGCAGTGTCGGCGGTGATAGGTATGATTTCGGGGAGCTATCCCGCATATAAAGCGGCAAGGATGAAGCCGGTGGATGCGCTGAAGATGTAAAGATTCAAAAATTTCCCCTACACTCTTGACGGCTAACGATTATTAGCTTATAATATAGCTAACGATCGTTAGCTTTTTATATCGAGGTGAATATATGAAACAAGCCTCCAAAAAGGAAGATACAAAACAACGCATACTTGACGAAGCGTTGCGGCTCTTTTCACAGAGCGGTTATGATGCTGTAAGTGTTGAGAGAATAGCTTCGGCTGTGGGGATAAAAGCGCCTTCACTGTACAAGCATTTCAAAAGCAAGCAGGAGATATTTGATGCTATCGTTGCGGAAACGTACCGCCGTTATGATACGTTCACGGACGGCATTGATGTGCATGTTTCCGAAAGCAAAGCCGATGAAAAGGTGTTTGACGGTATTTCCGAGGAAATGCTTGCAAAAAAGGTAAGACAGCTGATAGAATATTCACTACACGATGAGTATGTCAGCCGATTCAGACGAATGATGACAATAGAGCAGTTCAGAAACGCTGAGTTTGCGGCGATGTATTCCGAACGGTATCTGGAAAGATTGGTGCGTTATCACGCAGAACTTTTCAGAGCGCTTATCAAGTCGGGAACGATAATCGGAGAAGATCCAGATACGCTGGCACTTGAGTATGTTGCGCCTGTTGTGCTTATGGTTGAAATTTGCGACAGACAGCCCGAAAGGGAAGCGGAGTGCCTGAAACGGCTTGAAGCGCACGTCAGGAGCTTTTATCGTACATATTCGCCGCATATGGTGAAAACGGCAGAGAAAAGAGGCGGTAATTGTCGGAATAATCGCAACGCCGATAGCTAAAACGCAGGCAGCCCGTGAGGTATGGTTTTATGTTATGTCGGGCGGAATAACGCTTAAAATTCTTACAGTGGAAATTGCAAGGATTATAGCGACGCTCAGATAAAAGAGGTATAGATATGATAATAACGGTAATACACGGAGCTATGCACAAGGGCATTACATACTCAATGACAAGGGCCGTGCTTGACAAGCTGGGGAATGATAACGAGATACACGAATTTTTCATGCCGGCTGACGGTCCCGGTTACTGTGTCGGCTGTTACAACTGCTTTATGAAAGGCGAGGAATACTGTCCGGACGCAAAAAAGGTACAGCCGATAGTAAAAGCTATCGAACAAAGCAGTCTTATAATTCTTGACAGCCCGTGCTATTGCCTTGAAATGAGCGGTGCGCTTAAAAATATGATGGATCATCTGGCATACAGATGGGTAACGCACAGACCCGACGGCAGAATGTATTCAAAAATAGGGCTGACCGTTTCTTTATCGGCAGGCGCTCCGCCGAAAAACGTCACAAAGTCTATGGCTCGTCAGCTTAAATGGATGGGTGTTGCAAAACGCTATCAGTTCCCGCTTGCGAGTATGGCGGGTAATGTGATGATGCTTTCTGAAAAGGAGTATATTCAGAACGGCGGAAACCCTTGTAAAATAAGGACTTCCGCCGTTTTCTTATGCCCGTTTGTCGCTTAAATATGCAAAATGATATTAAAAGATATTGGTATTTATTGCGCTTTGCAAACGCTTATTAAGTCGCCACATGGAACTTTTGCAAGTTCTTTCGGTTCTATTTTCTTTAATCCACCGCCATAAACACGCCCTTCTTCTTCAATTTCTGCCCCGCTAATTTTCTTTAACATTTCCCATATTCTATATACAGAATCAGGGTCTTTAGAAATGGCTTTCTGCAAAGCGGGTTTGGGGTAAAGCATTAGATACGAATTTGTGACTATTGCTTCTGATAGGTTCAAAATAAACCTAATGGGCGAACCATTGTTTTTCCCTCTACCCATGTATGAGCATAGGAAACGGGTAGCTATTCTTTGTTCTTGCCAATACCATTTTTTTCTACTTTTGCATAAATACTTTTTGCTCGTTTTCTCAATTCCTGTTTGTAAGTAATCCCATGTTGCCGGGAAATTATCTTTGACTTCTTGTTCGGGCAATTCGCAATCCAGCAGAAAATATTGTGGCTCGATTTGCGGTTTACCTTCGCCGTCAGTATTTACTAAATCTGTTTTCAAATATCTTGGGCTTGGTAGAATTGGTTTGAAAAATGACATGTCAATACCCAATTCATCAATTTTTTCTTGATTCAAAATAAAGAAATTGTTATCACCAGTGGCAAGCCCTCTTTTAATATCGAAAAAGTCACCTAATGTTATTTCAGAAATATCGTCATTTCGTATTTCTTTTTCAGGAAACCGCGTCCATTTTCGTTCTTTTAACAATTCGTATTTTGTTACTTGCCTGCTAATTATTGGATTCTCATGCGTTCCGCCATAAGAAAACTCTACTTCATAATCATAGTCTAATACTTCATTTTTGAACCATACCACACATGAAGAAACCAGCGCGTCAGAAAACAATGAATTTTCCGGGTCATACCGATGTATTCTAAGCAAATGAACTTTATTAAGCAAGTATTCTTTTATGGCTGTTCCATAATTAACGTCCATAAATTCGCTCGGAATTAGCCAACCGCAAATAGCTTTAGGCGCAAGCCACTTGTGCGCCAACAAGATAAAATGACAATACAAACCAGCTAAACCCGATAAAGATATTCCAGTTTCTTTATTCCCTACTTCTGCTAAATACAACTTACTCTCTTGCGATATATAATGATGGCGTACATAGGGCGGATTTGTTATTACAAAGTTGTATAAACCATTCGGCGCTATCTTTGCAAAATCGGCATTGATAAGGTTAATACCAGAACCGTTCCATAACCGGCTTGCGCATTCAAAGTAATCTACATCAAGTTCAATGCCCGTTGCATTTTGAATAGTGCTGTTTTGTGCTACACTCAACAGGGCAGAGTAAAACGCACCGCTGCCAACACACGGTTCTAAAAATGAGATTTCTTTTGTTAGTAACAATGTCAATCCATATGAAACGATTTCTTTTGCTAAATCAATCGGCGTTGAAAATTGCCCTAATTTCCGCCGTTCTTCTATATCCTTGCTATTATCAATCGTTTCTTGAAGTGCGGAACGGGCTTCTTCAATGGCTTTCAGATTTCTAATTTTTCCATGTCGTTGATTCTGTGTTCCCATATCCAATCAATCCCCTCTGCCGCTTCATATCCTAAATACCCTGAATCAAAGTAACCGCATAAAAACAATGAATATGAGACATCAACACCATAGGTGTTGCGAAGTTGTTGCATTTTTACGGCTTCCTCTTTGCGACGTTTGTTTACATTTGTAAAATCTCCGGCTGATTTTGCCTCTAATAATAGGGGCATGTCCCCTGTATTGGCTGTAAGAGGTAATATTGCTACATCAACGGGAATATTCACTTGGTCGCCCTGTTCACCTGCAACATATACCGGAACATTCGTGTGAAAAGAAAAAGAGCCGGGTTTCATTTCATCGTAATGCACTCCGCTTTCTGCCAATGTATAACCTTTACTTTCAAGCAAGGTTGTTATGGCGGCAAGCTGCCTTTTCTCTTGCGCATTACGAATAATAGGGTCTGCAACAGCTCCGCATAATCTATCTGCAACGATGGTTGACGAACGCATAATTTCAGTTTCATCCGGGTTTCGTCTTTCAGAAAGCCATGTAAAAATATCTGGATCCGCCATTTTAATGATAATGTCGGAAATGCTCTGCAATTCTTCAATCAATTTCGCCCTTTGCATTCTTGGCGAAATATGCGGATTCTCTGAATCTTCCATGTTCTGCACAAGACTTTTTGAAACGCCTGCAAGTCCTACCAATCTGTCTCTTGCTATTGGCGGACAAGTAGACATTCTCAAAATGGGTAATACTTCCGGGTGCTCTATCAGTATTGCGGGGGATACGTTGTTCAGATAGTTGGTTTCTTGCAACGCCTGTTCAACGCTCTTTGCAGTTGAAACACGTATTTCTCTAAACGCTTTAGGCGCAAAATCCATAAACCATGTGTTATATAAATCTACTGACGCATTTATATCCCGTTTCCACAAATGTGGTTTATCAAGGTTTATTCCCATTTTCACACTTCCTTACAGTTTATTTCTACTATTTCGTCAAGCCCGCATTCCATAGCGGCGGAAATTCGCGCCAGCGTGTCCATTGATACGGTTTCATTCTTGCCCATTTTCGCAAGTACGCTTGTACTGATACCCGCTTTTTTCCGCATTTCGGTTTTCGTGATGCCTTTATCAATCAACAGTTTCCAAAGCCTGTTATAACTAACCGCCATTGCGTCAACCTCCCATAGCTTATAAAAGTACAAGATATAGTATAGCACAAAGGCGGTTAAAAGTCAACATATTATCTGCGTTTGGAAACATTCCGTCTGTTTCTGTTTCAATTCTGCCTTGCCCGTCTGCTACAATACAGGGTCAAGTCCTCTTTGTAGCCCTCGAACGTGTCAATGCGGGTTATATCGTACAGAACGCCCCTGTACCGCACGACGCAGGCGGTTGTTAAATCCGTGCGGTAGTTTATCGTGAACAGCACTTTTTCCTTGTAATTGGTCGTTGCCGCCGCAAAAACTTCTTTGCCGGAAAGCTGCCGGAAATACGCCCACAGCGGCGCGTCTACAGGTTCAAGGGTCGTCGTTGCGAACCCCTCATTGTCGCGTACCGTGTGCGGAGCTAATATCTCGATTTTCTTGTCTTTCAGTTTCATGCCGTCGCCCCCTTTATATTGCGGTCGTGTATTAGTTGTAATGCTCATATAGCCCGACGTAACAGTCAAGCAGCGCCGTTGTATTTTGTCGGAGCGGTATTCTTCATCTCATTTTCAAAATCTTCATCCTTTACATAAATTCCGCTGTTGTTGTGATATAAGAAAAAAGTGTACGGAACAATAAAATCATCGGAAAGACCTATTACATTAAGTACGATGTCGCCTTTATCATCGGGAATGATAAGCCTGTCACCGATATTTATACCGCAGTCGTTTTCGGCAATAATAGCCTTGCTGTCACCCTTCAACTCATCTTCCGTGAAAAATCTGCCGTCGGTTATGTTATAGTCGGATTGTATGAAGCGGTACAGTTCTTTCATGCTTTTGTTAAAAGCAACTTTGGCTGATTCTGTACAGATGTAGTTTTCGGTTGAGCGATAGCTGACAACCGCATTGTCGGCATAGGCAGTGTAGACTTCAGGCAGGTTTTCTCTGAAAAATTCGGGTGAATCTTCGGGCATAATACCGTCAAAGCAGTAGCCTGAACGATCCATCATGTTGTGATATGCCGCATTACCGCTGTTCAATGCACAGAACAAAGAAATAAATGTAAAGACAGCCGAAACAGAGATAAGAAAAATAAGTATATTCAGCTTGATATCACTTTTGAGAAATGTTTTCAGCATACTGAAATAAAGCTTTTGATATTTCAATTATTCTTCTCCTTTTCATAATATATTTCCGTTAAGATTGTCAGCAAGCGACAAACTAACTGTACTATCAGAATTAGTACAGATTTAGTATAGCGCAGAATGCTGAAAATGTCAATAGCGGTTAAAAAAATAGCAGGCGGAAAACCGCCTGCCTTAATAATCACAGAACATCACAGTTCAAAATGCCGAAAACGGATATTTTTGCAAAATCATTATCCATACTGTCGCAGGCGGTTTCTTCTGAGCTTTCGCTACCGGTATCACCGCCGCTGAAAAGCCCCTGCAACGCTTCAAATATCGCAAACTTTATTTCATAATCACGGCTTTCTTCAACCCGCTTGCTCTGTTCTTCGGTAAAAAATTCACCTGATGCGGCAGGAAGGCACAGCGGTGGGAACATTACGCACCACCAGTTTCTACCCTCTGCATTTCCGATAAGCAGGCGGACGGCTGTGTATTCTCCTGCCGGTAAGGTTACATTCTCGTACTTTCTGGTGGTAAAATATGTTTTTGCGACCTCGCATTTTACATTGTAGCTGTAGCCTTTGGAATGTACAAATTCGTTAGCCTTTTCTTCGATTTCGGCTCTGCGTTCGTTTGCAACGGCTACCGATTGACTGAAGCTGTCACAGTTTCCGAATACATCCGAAAACGTTGTCAGCATATAGTCACGCAGATCGTATTTCAGCGTCTGGTCGTCCTTGCTGTCCGAGTTTGCCAGTATATGAAGCCTCAGCACTTCCTGCGGCTTTTCCTCACAATCCTCCGCAAATGCGGTAAAGGCTGTTATTACAATACATATTACCGCACCCAGTATCATAGCCTTGTCAAGAATATTACGTTTAAAAAAACCTGCCATAATTACCTCCGTAGCGTTTAGCTTTGTGAGGTAATTATTGACAGGTTGGTTTCATTTATTCGCAGATAAGACTTTATTTCAGATTTTCTATCTGACTTAACCACAGCGTTGCACAGGCATCGCTCGGCATTCTCCAGTCGCCTCTGGGTGACAGCGTTACCGATCCGACCTTAGGACCGTCGGGCAGGCACGAACGCTTGAACTGCTGTGAGAAGAAACGGCGGTAGAAGGTTTTCAGCCATTTCAGTATTGTTTCACGGTCATACGCACCGTCAAAAGCGTACAGCGCAAGCCTGAATACTTTTTCGGGGGTAAATCCCCATCTTATGCCGTTGTACAGGAAGAAATCGTGAAGCTCGTAAGGACCTACAAGGTCTTCGGTTTTCTGCGATATTTCTCCGTTATGTGCAGGCAGAAGCTCGGGGCTTACAGGCGTATCAAGTATATCCTCAAGCGATTCTTTGAGCAGCTTGTTATCTGTCGTCTTGCTGTAGTAGCTGACAAGATGTTTGATAAGCGTCTTGGGTATTGAGCAGTTCACACCGTACATAGACATATGATCGCCGTTGTAGGTCGCCCAGCCGAGAGCAAGCTCGGACAGATCGCCCGTGCCTATTACAAGTCCGCCCGTCTGATTGGCGATGTTCATAAGCACCTTTGTGCGTTCTCTTGCCTGACCGTTTTCAAATACTACCGATAGATCGTTTATATCGTGTCCGATGTCCAGAAAATGCTGTTTTACGCTGTCGGTTATGTCGATCTCACGCAGGGTGACGCCTATTGCCTCGCATATCTTCACAGCGTTTGATTTTGTGCGTTTTGTTGTGCCGAAGCACGGCATTGTCACCGCTACAATATCCGTCATAGGTCTGCCGAGCAGTTTCATTGCATTGGCGCATACAAGAAGTGCAAGCGTGCTGTCAAGCCCACCCGAAATTCCTATAACGGCGGTTTTTGCGTAAGTATGGGCAAGACGCTTTTTGAGTCCGTGTGCCTGCATCGAAAGAATAAGCTCGCATCTCTTGTCGGTCTCATCGGCAGAGTAGGGGATAAACGGCGTGCGTGATACAAAACGTGTTATCTTTGTATCGGTGAGCGGTATATCAAACCATATAGTTTCCGTATCGCATTTGTCATTTCTGAACGATGTGTTTTTTCTGCGTTCAAATGCCAGCTTGTTTACGTCTATCTCGCTGATAACATAATCGTTTGAGAAAAGCTCGCTTTCGGCAAGCGTTGCACCGTTTTCGGCAATTATGTTATGTCCCGAGAAAACAAGGTCCTGCGTGCTTTCGCCTTCTCCTGCGGAGCAGTAGATATAACCCGAAATAAGCCTTGCAGATTGATTTAAAACAAGCGAACGGCGGTATTCCGACTTTCCTATCATCTCGTTGCTTGCGGAAAGATTAAGAATGATATTTGCGCCTTCCTGTGCAAGATATGTCGAGGGAGGGCAGGGCGACCACAGATCTTCGCACAGCTCGATTCCGAAAGAAAAATCGTGCATATTGTTACAGCAGAATATAAGTCCCGCACCGAAATACGCACTCAGCGAATCGTCGCATTCGCCGTCGGCATCCGTGTCAAACCGGTTTAAAAAATATTCGCATTTACTGCCGTCCCAGGCGGTAAAGTGGCGCATCTCGTAAAATTCGTTGTAGTTCGGCAGGTACTGCTTAGGCACATAGCCCAGCACTTTTCCGTGATAGGTCACAGCCGCACAGTTATACTGCTTGCTGTCATACTGCATCGGCAGTCCGACTACAGTTATCATATCAAGCTCCGACAGTTCATCCAGAATCGTTATGAGCGCATTCTTAGCACCGTCAAGGAGCGTTGTCTGGTAGAACAGATCCTGACAGGTGTAACCAGTGATGCACAGTTCCGGGAAAACTGCTAGCTTTACATCTTTTTTAGCAAGCTCTTTTGCCAGAGAGATTATCTGCTTTGCGTTGTACTTGCAGTCGGCAACTTTAATCTCAGGTGTTGCCGCCGCTACTTTTATAAATCCGTCTTTCATATTGTTCTTTTCGGCTTAAGGCTTAAAATTCGTAATTGCCTGTCATTCCGCCGACCTTTCTTTCTATCCAGGTTAAAATATCGTCAAAAACTATTTCCTTCATAGTTTCGTTTACAAGCTCGTGACGTGCGCCGGGGTACAGCTTGATATCAACGTTGCAACCCTCGTCAATCAGCTTTGTGTATACATTTCTTACGCCCTTGCCGTATCCGCCGACAGGGTCTGCCGTTCCTGCCATGAATATAACAGGCAGCTTTTTCGGCACCTTTTCAGCCCACTGCTGACTTGATACTCTGCGAAGAAGGGTAGTAAGGTCAACAAATCCGCTTGCCGTAAACACAAAATTGCTCTTTTCATCGTCGATATACTTTTTTACAACATCTCTGTCGTGAGTGAGCCAGTCATAGATAGTCTGGCAATCTTTGATTTTGTCGTTATACACTCCGAAAATGAGAGTGTTCAGCTTATCACTGCGGAAACGCTCGCCCTTCAAGGAAACAACGGAGCGTGTAGCCCTTACTCCTATTTCGGAAAGTGCCTTGTCATCGCCCGTACCCATAATTACGGCGCAGGTAAGCTCGTTAGGAAAGCGTGTGAGATACAGCCTTGCAACAAAGCTGCCCATACTGTGACCTATAAGAATATACGGCAGTGCAGGGTACTTCTTTTTCATTATCATCGTCATACGGTGCAGATCGTTTACAAGGTGGCTCCAGCCGTCCTTTTCGGCGAAAAAGCCGAGATCATCGTTTGATCTGACGCTGTTTCCGTGACCGAGATGGTCGTTACCGCAGACGATATATCCGTGTGAGGTAAGAAAATCCGCAAAGTGTTCATAACGCTCAATATATTCACACATACCGTGCGAAATCTGAATGATGCCTTTATATCCCACGTTCATAGGAAGAACCGGAACATAGATGTAATATGCACAGTTATCAGTGCCGTTCGAGGATTCAAAAGTGCCTGTGAGCTTTTCGTATGCCATAGCGTACCTTCTCCTTTCGCAAGATGCATCAAATATTTCTTTATACTTATTATAACAAACACAGCCATAAAATACAAGTAAAACGGGGAAAAAGGGGTTAAGCGGAGGAGGTCGGGACAAAACCGGACAGCCTGTGACTGCGGATAAGCTGTGTCTAAAAACGACTTTTGAAAAGAATTATTCGGTAAGAAATGCGATGATAACATACTTATCCGGCTTATTTCGCCGATGTGTTTTATGCTTATAACAGCTGTTATTATACGCAGATAAACAAAACAGTACCGTGACTGAATGTGTCATTCGGTCACGGCACTGCTGTTGCAATACAATTCAGTGAATTCTCATTATCATTTCTATAAACAATATACCTTGCATGGCATATCTGCTTCTTTCTCCGATTTTCTCAATGAAACTTACCGTAGATTTTTCTATAGTAAGATACCCTGCATCATAAAGCGGAGCGATGACATTGCATAATTCGGCGGGAAGGTTGCCTAAATTATCCTCGTTTTCATCGATGACAGAAAAATTGTTGTAGTTGTAATGATTTGATTTCTCACGTTTTATATGTATACTGTCACCGATACGGAGATTTTCCAGCTTAAGCGTTCTGCCTTCATACCTCAGACCCTTTATGTCAGTCTTTATTCCTATCAGATTATTTTCTTTGTTATATACTCCACGATATTTATCGAGATATTCCATATTGCCCGGCTCAAAATAATCTTCGGGCAGATTCTGTGACAGCTTGTATTTTTCTTCAAGTTTATCAATCTCGGTAATAAGAGAATCCCACATATCGCTAATTTCCATAATAACCTCTCAGATTTTTCTGTTTATTCGATTGCATAGATTTCATCGATTATATCATCATAGCAGAAATTACTGTTTTTGATTGCTTCTGTTATTTCGTATTTATCGGTGATTCTGACTCCGTATTTGTTATAAACGCTCTCAATCAATTTTTTCGGTGAGCAAGGTGCATTTTCTGAAAGACAAGATTTTATAAATGACTTCTTGCTGATCTGACCGATTTCATTACTCTTACTGAGTACAATTGACAAGAAAATGCTTTGTGAGTCAAATCTTGAGTCACAGGCAAGAAGAGCGGAACAGAAATATTCTCCGAATCCAGCATTTTCGAAAATATTTGTAAATCCGTATGAACGTATTGAATGGATTGTGAAATATTCACCGTCATTTACTGTCGCATAGACTTTGTTGCAGAATTCGTGTATATCATCAAGTGTTATGCCTTTCTCTTCAAGTTTTCTGAAACTGATGTATGTATCGGCATCGGCCTGTATTATTTTGTACGATTTTTTCAGTTCAGAAAGCAGCTTCATCTGATTAGCAGTCTGCAAGCCATTTGTAATCTCATCAAGAAGCCCATAGATAACCGCCTTGCGTTTCAGTATATCCATGTCTGCCGGAATGATAAGCTCCGACTTTTTCAAATTGATGAGGGCATCATCAAGTTTTCCGAACTCCTGATTTACAATTCCGAGGATATGATACATCTGTCCTGCAGCATCTTCGTTCAGCCCAAGCTCATCAGCTTTAGCGAAATTCTGCATAGCCTCAGCAATCTTATTCACACTTGCCTGTGCATAGCCAAGGCTGAAATAACGATTTCCATTGTTCGGATCGCAGTTTACAGCTTTTTGGTAATACTCAATTGCATCCTCATATCTACCAAGTGACATACATACATTAGCTGCACACTGATAAGCATCTGCACAGTTTTCATCAAGCTTAATTGCTTCTTTTGCGAGTGTAAAAGCTTCTTGGAACTGACCATTAATAAACGCCACTTTTGAATTAGATATAAACTCAATGAGTCTTTCATTTTGTATATCTGACATTTTATCACTCCATTCTCTTCTGGACTGTTTACGAATCATTATACGAAATGAACCATATCATATGGATAATATTGCTCATTTTTCAAATCGTCATCTATAAAACCAAGTCTTTTTGCAATAGCACCAGCTTCAAAACACCAATATCCATAATACTGATATTTATTCACCAGTTCATGTGTACCATACCAAGCACTATCTACAGAGCCTTTATACCATCCTCTCAAATATTTTAGAAAAGCATCTCTATCTTCATCGTTAATGCTTTTTACTAACTTTTTGTATGGACGAGGAAAGGATATTTTCGATGTATCAAACTCACTTTTATTTCCAATGAGGATAAAATCTAATAATGAATCATATGTTTCAGATTTCCTCAATTTATTTTTTATTATATTCAACTTACCATCGTCCAAATTCAGAAGATATGCTAAAGAAGCAAAAATAATATTGCTCTCGTATACTGAATCATCCCACGCTTCACCAAACAAATCTAAAGAAGATTCAAATTCTTTTTTTATTTCTTCAATTGAATCACCTTTTGAATACTTAGCGATTATTATCCCGATTTTTTTTTGTAAAATGTAATCTTTTACAAAAAGTATCTTGTCATTTAAGTATTTTCCAGCAGCAATACCCTCTTCAAATCTTTTGATTCCTTCTGACATTTTCAAAATATACTCATCAAAATACTCTTTTGATTTAATTGTATCTCGCATAATATTCTCCTTAATATCAAAAATTCTTGATGTAAATAATTGTCTACTTTAATGACTTAACACTAGTTGTAACATTTACTAAACCGTTATCGTTACTTACATTTACTCTGAACAATTCCTTAACAGTATCACCAGTTGCAAGTCCTTCGATTATGTCATCTGGGTCATCGACTATTTTTCCTATATTATTTTTTATCCATTTATCACCCATTTGCGGACCGCTCTTTTTGGTGTTACCTAACTGCGAAGAACCATACTTTGCCTCTGCTATGATAAATTTAGGATCTCCATTTGGATCCTTATTCTTATATACGCCATCTATACCATGATGAATTTTATCGTCCAGTGATTCAACACCATTATGCATTTTCTCAAATCCCTTGCTGTCATAGTGTTCATCCATCTTCATTTCACCATAGTTGCCTTTTTGTTTTTTTGTTTCCAGTTCTATTTCACCAGATTCGACTTTCTTTACACAGTCATTGTTATGAACCCAAATCTTGCAATTGCCAACAAAGTATGTATGGTAATCCTCAACTTTGAAGTTATAAACAGTTATAGGCTTCTCGCACTGCTCAATATCATGTGTTTCAACGATAAGATCTTTACCGTCAACACTTATGAGTTTATCACCTACGAAAAGACCTTCTGCCTTGATAAATCCTCTGCCTTGTACATAGAATGGGTGATTGTCTGTAGTAACGATTTCTTCACCGTTGATATCTATATCATAATATCGCATTTTACTTCCGTACTTCCAAAGGCATTTCCTGCTGTTTGAATATTTATTTCTTCTTGCTCCAAGATTTGTATCAATGTAATACAGCTTTGTTTCTAACGGAACATCGTTCTCTTTAAGCAAAGCATTATATTGTTCTACGAAATTGTCAAAAGTTATCTCTTCTCTACAGATTTTTTCAAGAGCATAATCCTCAATATCGTTTCTGTGGTTATCAAATATTTTCCCATCAATTTTAATTTTGTCACGTTCTTCAAAATCCCTTATTCTGTATCGTAAAGAAACAGGCACTTGCTCGTCTTTGAGAGCGTAACCGAAAGGCTTCTTTCCGTTGCTTCCATAGTATACATCAAATTAATTCGCTTTGTCAAGAAGTTTTAGCTATTAGTATACTTTTTGATTTAAACTATATCGACTAAACTTCACTAAATTACGCCAAACTTCACAAATATATTGACGAATTTGTGCGAATATTGTAATATTGCTCCAAGGTGACGAAAATGATTGTGAAATTATCAGAAATGTTATTAAAATTCGTATTAAAAAATATTCGCATAGAAAAAGAAATGATAGACATTTATAGATATGGAATAGAATTATTAGTATCTACACTAATTAATTTAGCGTTGATTACAATAATTGGCATTTTGATAAATGATATTGCGTGTAGTTTAGTGTTCCTTTTGGGGTTTATACCGATACGTTCATTTTGTGGTGGATATCATGCGAAGAGTTATTTAAAATGTAACATTGTTTTTTCATTGTCTTTTGTAATTTGTTGTTTGTGCTCAAACTTAATGATATTCGCTTTTACGAAAAATTATTTGCTGATAATTGAAATAGCATTGATTGCTTTATCATTTCCATCTATATTGATATTTGCACCTGTGAAAAATGCAAATAAAATAGTAAGTTCCAATGAAGCTAAAAAGTACAAAAAAATATCTATAATAATATTTATTTGCTGTCTCTTATACACATCTGACGCTGCCGACGATCGC
>ENA-OYZW01000541-OYZW01000541.1-human-gut-metagenome-genome-assembly--contig:-NODE-541-length-16854-cov-5.243110_pt1 | contig 16854 bp, 9 predicted proteins | sample MGYA00244075_ERZ653474 | MGnify/ENA primary metagenome ERZ653474 (study PRJEB26926, sample SAMN06164949) | human gut metagenome | biome: ENVO:00009003; feature: ENVO:2100002; material: ENVO:00002003...
GAAAATAATAAAAATTTTACATTCATCGGAAAATGTTATTAAAATATGTTGCATGTCCGAAAAAAACTTTACCTTTGTCCGAAAAGCTGATTTGGTTTACCAAAATAATCATGTTAATCACCTAATTTATGAAGATCTTATTTAAATATGCGACCGTCGCGCTCCTCCTGGCAGGGGCTTCCGCCTGCTCGCAACCTTCGAAGCGCGCTTCGATCATTGACGAAAACATCGCCGTCGCTGAAAAGCAGATCGGCATGCTGGCCGATTCGAGCGAGACGGGCGGTGTGATCCGCATCCCCTCGACCTGGAAGAACGGGCGGATCGACTACGTGCCCGTCGACGACTGGGTGAGCGGTTTCTTCGCCGGGACGCTGTGGTACATGTACGAACTGACGGGCGACGAGGCATGGGCCGCGCGCGCACGGAAGCATACCGAGATCCTCGATTCGGTGCAGTACCTGCAATGGCATCACGACGTGGGCTTCATGGTCTACGACAGCTACGGCAACGGACTGCGGCTGAAAAACATACCCGGCTACGAGGATGTGATCGTCCAGACGGCCAAGTCGCTCGCGACGCGTTTCCGGCCGGTGCCGGGCGTCATCCAGTCGTGGGACGCCGACCGCGGCTGGCAGGGCGAGCGCGGCTGGCAGTGCCCGGTGATCATCGACAACATGATGAATCTCGAACTGATGTTCAAGGCCACGGAGTTTTCGGGCGACAGCACCTATTATAATATCGCGGTGAAGCATGCCGACCGAACGATGAAGGAGCACTTCCGCGACGATTACAGCTGTTATCACGTCGTGGACTACGACCTGACGACGGGCGACGTGCGCGGACGCTGCACGGCGCAGGGCTATGCCGACGATTCGGCGTGGGCGCGCGGACAGGCATGGGCCGTCTACGGCTATACGGCCTGCTACCGTTACACGGGCGACAAACGCTACCTCGACCATGCGCGGAAGGTGGCCGGTTTCATGCTCGACGACAAGAACATGCCCGCCGACCTGGTTCCCTACTGGGACTACGATGCGCCGAACATTCCCAATGAACCGCGCGACGTCTCGACGGCGGCCATCATCGCTTCGGCGTTCTACGAAATGTACACCTATACGGGGGACGGGCTGTATAAGCAGAAGGCCGACCGGATCGTCGAGTCGCTCTCGTCGCCGGCCTACCGCGCTCCGGTGGGCGGCAACGGCGGGTTCCTGCTGATGCACTCCGTGGGCAGCATCCCGCACGGCAGCAATATCGACGTGCCGCTGAACTACGCAGATTACTATTTCCTTGAGGCACTGATCCGCAAGGGCCGCTTGGAGGCGGGCGAACCTTTGTTTTAAACCGGATGCCCATGTATAAACTGTTGTTTCTCGCCGCTGCGTCGGTGTGGTCGTGGGCCGCACCGGCGCAGTCGGTGCGGGAGGTCGCCGATGCGCGGATTCTTTCGTTCGAGGAGTCTGCGGCGCCTTTCACGGCGTCGGAAGGCTCGTCGCTGTCCGTCTCGGGCGACCATTATAAGCACGGCGCCCACGCGCTCCGCTGGCAATGGTCGCGGGCGGGCGCCCGGGTGCGCATCGAATCCCCGGTGGGTTACCTGTCGGAAAATCCCAATCCCAGGGAGACCTCCGTTTCGACCTTCGTGTTCTGGGTCTACGCCCCGAAGGCGCTCGACGGGAAACTGCGTTTCGAGTTCCGCAAGGAGGGGCGCACCTGCGCGTGGTTCGACTACGGACTGGAGTTCACCGGCTGGCGCGGGGCATGGGTGGCTTTCGACCGCGACATGCAGGGCCGGCCCGAGGAGGGGATGGACGAACTGGTCGTCACGGCGGAGGGCGTCGAACGGGGCGAGTTGTATTTCGACCACCTGATTCTCTCCTCGTTTCAGGACGTGCGGCACCATACGGCCGATTTCCAGGCGCCGTTCATCAACGCCGCGACCACGAGCCACTGGCTCACGCTGCTGCAATCGTGGCGCAATCCGATGCCCGCACTCCCCGCCGCGGTCGGTGAGGGGGAGCGGCGCGATATGGCGACCGTCGAACGGCGTCTGCGCGAACTGCTGCTCGAAGGCCGGAAGCCGATGGCGATGAAGACCCTGCGCAAACGCTTCGACGCATACGGCATTGCGGAAAATTCCGACGGGACGCTTCGGGGCAAGCCGATCTGGTTCGTGCGCTATGCCGAGACCTATATTAATCTGGGCCATCCCGATGTCGGCAAACTGTTCAACGACAACGGCCAGACGCTGCGCAAATACAACGACTTCCTGTTCCAGGTCGCCGTGGCCCACGATGCCGCTGCGGACGCCGCCGAGCGGGCGGAGCTGGAGCGGATGTATGTGCTGCTGACGCGGCATCTTCTGGATCAGGGCTTCGCCGCGGGAAGTGCGCAGGGAACCCTGCACCACTTGGGGTACAGCATGCGCAATTTTTACACGGCTCCCGTCATCATGCGCGACGTGCTGCGTCGCGCCGGGCTGGAACACGACGTGCAGCAGGCTATGGAGTGGTTTTCGGGCGTGGGCGAGGTGAAACTTCCGCCGGCGGAGCCGGGGATGGACATCGACGCGTTCAACACCTCGCTCGTCGGCCGTCTGGCGAGCATCGTGATGCTCCCGGACACCCCGGTGAAAGCGGCCTGGCTGGAGGCGTTCTCCCGCTGGGTCGACAACGGATATAAGGTCACCGAGGGGACCGGGCCCTGCTTCAAGAGCGACGGCACGGTCTTCCACCACCGGCGTCACTACCCGGCCTATGCCGTGGACGGGTTCAGCGGCGGGGCCGTGAATGCCGTGTGGCTGTTGTCGAAGACGCAGTTCGCGGTGAGCGCCGAAAGCCATGCCGTTCTGAAACGCGCGCTGCTCGAAATGCGCTTCTACTGCAACCTGCGGTCGTTTCCGCTGGCCCTTTCGGGCCGTCATCCCGACGGCCGCGGAGAACTGGTCCCGTGGCATTATGCCCGGCTGGCCGTCGCGGGTACGCCCGACGGCCGCGGGGAGATCGACCCGGAGCTGGCCGCCGCCTACCTGCGTGTGGCCCAAGGAAAAGACGCTTATACGCGGCTGTTCGCCGAAAAGGGCTTCGCTCCCGAACCTTCGCCTGCGGGGAACCGCGTCTACGGCTACAATGCCTCGGTGTCGCACCGGCGCGCCGACTGGCTGGTGACCGTCGCGGGCCACAGCCGCTATCTCTGGTCGGCGGAGATTTACCAGGGAGCCAACCACTACGGTCGCTACCTGACGCACGGCAGCATGCAGCTGCTTGCAGACGGCGATCCCGTGAGCGCCTTCGGCAGCGGGTTCCGGCAGGAGGGCTGGGACTGGCGGCACATTCCCGGGACGACGGCGCTCGAAATCCCGATGGAGCGGATGAAGGCCGATATCCGGAACGTCGACACCGCGTCGGGCTACGAGGAGATGCTCCTCTCCGACGAGGCCTTCGCCGGAGGCGTCAGCCACAGGGGCCGCGACGGGGTGTTCGCGATGGAACTCCACGAGCACGACAAATACAACGGTTCGCTGCGGGCGCGCAAGTCGTGGTTTTTCTTCGACAACCGCATCGTCTGTATGGGTTCCGACATCGAAAACAAGGCCGAGGGCGGTGTGCATACGACGCTGTTCCAGAATTTTCTGGCGGACGCGGCCGATCCGCTCGTCGTGAACGGCGAGGCGGTGACGCAGTTCCCCTACCGGGCCGAACTTGCGGGCGGCGCCGTCCTGCGCGACAACCTGCGCAACGCTTACTTCGTGCCGAAAGGTAGGGTAGTCGTTTCGAAATCACTTCAGCGTTCGCTCGACGAGGAGACCGACGCCCCGACGCAGAACAATTTCGCAACGGCGTGGATAGATCACGGCAGCGGGTCCGTCAGCGGCGGCGGGTACGAATACATGCTGGCCGTGCACGCTTCGGACGAAGAGGCGGTCCGCTACGCGCGGGAACTTCCCTACGAGGTGCTGCGCCGCGACGCCTCGGCGCATATCCTGCGCGACAGGCTGTCGGGCATTACGGGCTATGCCCTTTTTGCGGCCGGTAAGGTGGGCGAGGGGTTGCTGGAAAGCGTTTCGCTGCCTTCGCTGGTGATGATCGGCGGGGATGGCGAAGGGCTGACGGTGAGCGCTGCGGACCCCGACCTGCGTTTCTACGAGGGGCCGAGCGACGAGGTGTTCGATGCCGACGGCAGGCGCGCCGAGCGGAGCGTCTACTCCCGCAAGTGGATCGACAATCCCTCGGGAGAGTCGCAGCTGGAGGTCGTGATCCGCGGCCGCTGGCAGTCCGCAGACGATAGGCCGGAGTGCCGGATCGAACCCGCGGGCGAAAACACCGCTTTGATCTTCACGAGCCGCGAAGGTGCGACGCGCGAAGTGAACCTGATTGAAATGAAATAAGACACGATGTTGAAAATTAGAATTGCAATTCCGTTTGCGGGCCTCGCCCTGACGGCCTGCGGGCAGTCGGAGGCCGGGCGCCCCAACGTGATCTACGTATTTCCGGACCAGTATCGCAACTCCTCGCTGGGGTTCTGGAGCGATCCGGAGTTCGCCGCCGAGGTGGGGTGGAAGGGCGATCCGGTCGCAACGCCCAACCTCGACCGCTTCGCCCGCGAAGCCACGGTGCTGACCGAGGCGGTGAGCAATTTCCCCGTGAGCAGCCCCCACCGGGGCATGTTGCTTTCGGGCATGTATCCCGAGCGGAACGGCGTGGTGCTGAACTGCATGTCGGAGCGTCCCGAAAGTTCGCTGCGCGAGGACGTCGAGTGTATCGGCGACGTCTTCTCGGCGGCGGGCTACGACTGCGCCTACATCGGCAAGCTGCACGCCGACTTCCCGACGAAGAACAACCCCCAGCGTCCGGGAACCTACGTCAGCGACGCCGTTCCCGAGTGGGACGCCTACACGCCGCCCGAACGCCGCCACGGGTTCAACTACTGGTACTCCTACGGCACCTACGACGTGCACAAGCATCCCCATTACTGGGATACCGACGGCAACCGTCACGATGTCGACGAGTGGTCGCCGCGGCACGAAGTTTCGAAAGCCATCGAATATATCGAAAACAAGGGCGGCGTGCGCGATCCCGAAAAACCGTTCCTGATGATGATCGGCATGAATCCGCCGCATTCGCCCTACGCTTCGACCGACGACTGCGACCTGGAAGGGTATGAACGTTACAAGGACAAGTCGCTGACCGAACTGCTCGTGCGCGACAACGCCGACACGACGATGGCCAAGGCCGCCGCCGTGCGTTACTATTTCGCCAACGTGAGCGGTATCGACCGTGAGTTCGGCCGCCTGCTCGCTGCGCTGGACAGGGCGGGGCTTACGGAGAACACGATCGTGGTCTTCGCTTCGGACCACGGCGAGACGATGACCAGCCATTCGACCGACGACCCCAAGAACTCGATCTGGCGCGAATCGCTGAACATTCCCTTTCTGGTGCGCTATCCGGGGCGGGTGCCGCACCGTGTGGACGATCTGCTGCTCTCGACGCCCGACATCATGCCGACGCTGCTGGGGCTGGCGGGCCTCGGGGAGCGGATTCCCGCGGGTGTAGAGGGGCGCGACTACTCGGCCGTGCTGCGGCAGGACGCCGTGCAGCCCGAACGCCCGCGCGCAGCCCTTTACATGCGCAACCTCGACGGCGGGCGCGATGCCGACGGCCTGGTCCGCGGCTTCTTCGCCCAGGCGCGCGGCGTGAAGACCGCAACGCATACGATGGAGCTGCGTATCGACCGCGACGGGACGCTCGAACGCGTGCTGATGTTCGACGATGCGGCCGATCCCTACCAGCTGCACAACCTCGCGCCGGAGGAGCATCCCGCGCTGTTCGCCGCGCTGTGCCGCGAACTGGCCGTGTTGCTGCGCGACAACGACGACGTGTGGTTCCGCGAGGGCGTCTTGTCCGACGTGGTTCCCTATGATACGAATAACTAACAATCAATCGGATATGAATAAATTGTTTTTGTGGATTGCAGCGGCCTCGGCCTTTGTGTTGCAATCGTGTGAGAACACCGACGGCATCCGCGACGAGATCGGGAGCCTGCGCGACCGGGTGATTGCGCTGGAGGCGAAGATCGGCAGCGTGAACACCTCCATCGTGGCGCTCCACAAGTTGATGGACGAGTCGACGATCATCGTCGGGATCGAACCCAACGCAAAGGGGTACGAGATCGAGTTGAGCGACGGAACCCGGCTGCCCGTCATCCTCGGTGAGAAGATCGAGGCGCTGGTTCCCGTCATGGGCATCGACGCCGAGGGCTACTGGACCGTGAGCCTCGACGGCGGAGCCACTTCCGAGCGGCTGAAGGTCGGCGGAGAGTACGTTTCGGCATGGCCCGTTTCGGGCGGCGACCATAGGCCCGGCGCCGAGGGCGTCACCCCGCAGCTGAAGGTTTCGGCCGACGGGGAGTGGCTCGTGAGCCTCGACGGCGGGGCGACCTACGCGCCGCTTTTGCAAAACGGACAGCCGGTCAATGCCTTGGGGGATAAAGTCGTCGTCAGTTACAGTTCGGCTTTCAAGTCGGTGACTTACGACGCGACGACCGGACTTTTGGCGGTCGAACTGCTCGACGGCGAAAAACTCACGCTTCCCGTCTTCGACGATTTCGGACTGACGGTGACGGCTTCCGACAACGAGACTTTCCGCCTCGGGGAGACCCGGGCCTTCGAGGTCGTGCAGAACAACGTCGCCGAGGCGGTGATCGACGCGCCTGCGGGCTGGACGGCCGTGCTTGGCGAGACGACGCTGACGGTCAAGGCTCCCGCGACGTTCGACGCCGCTTCGCAGCAGGCGGCGGTCTCGGTGACGGTCTATTCGGACAGGAAATACCGGAAACTCGTCACGCTGAACGTGACGCTGCTCGACGAGCAGGTGGATGCCAACGCCGCTCTGGCATGGCGGAATTTTAAGGCCGGAACTGCGGATAACGTCCTGCTCGATTATTCGTATGCCGGTTACAAGCACGGCGAGGAGGCTCCGGCCGATGTCTGGGGACTGGGCTACAAGGTTTACAACGTCGTCGACTACGGCGCCGATCCCACGGGCGTCAGGTCCTCGCGCGGGGCGTTGGCAGCGCTGCTCAAGGAGCTGAAACTCTCCGGGCGGAGCGATGCGGGGGCGAACCTCGCGAATGCCAATGCCCGGGCGGTGATCTATTTCCCCGAGGGGCGTTTCGTCCTCCACAACGACGACGACAACGTGGTGGACCCAACATCCGCCAACCAGAAATACACCGACTCGAAGGGGAACAACCGCAGCGAGGAGATTTTCATTCGCGGGGGTTATTTCGTGCTCAAGGGCGCGGGCCGCGGCAAGACGACGCTCGTCATGGACACGCCCAACCTGCCGAACAACTCGGAGCAGATGTGGTCGTCGCCCATGATGATCAATATCAAGCACAATTCGGGACTTTCGGACCTCACGACGGTGACGGGCGACGCCGCACGCGGCACGTTCTCGGTGGAGGTGGCTTCGGCGGCCGGCATCGGGAAGGGCGACTGGGTGTGCCTTTCGCTTTCGAACAACGACCCGACGCTGGTGGCGCAGGAGCTGGCGCCGCACCGGGTCGAGGGAAACATGACCGATATTCAGACCATTACGGTCGAGGACTATCACCAGGTGGCTTCCGTAAGCGGCAACCGCGTGACCTTCGCCGAACCGATCATGTACGCCGTGGAGGCCAAATGGGGCTGGAAAATCCGCAAGTATCCCCATTATGAACATGTCGGCGTCGAGGACCTCACGTTCGAGGGCCGCTCGAAGGAGAACTTCGGCCACCACGCTTCGTGGGAGGACGACGGGGCCTACAAGCCGCTCAACATGATGCGTCTGACCGATTCGTGGATTCGCCGCGTCGATTTCAGGGGCGTCAGCGAGGCGTTGTCGATCGTGTCGAGCGCCAACTGCTCGGCCTACGACATCGAGATCAGCGGCAACCGCGGCCACTCGGGCGTGCGCTCGCAGTCCTCGTCGCGCATCTTCATCGGCAAGGTCTGCGACCGCAGCCGCGGGCAGGCTGTCTCGCCGCCCTATACGAGCACGGGGTATTTCGAAAACGCCGGACAGTACCACGCCTCGGGTGTGTCGAACACCTCGCTGGGGGCCGTGCTGTGGAACAACACGTGGGGTGACGACGCCTTCTTCGAGTCGCACTCCAGGCAGCCGCGCGCCACGCTCGTCGACCGTTGCACGGGCGGATTCGTGCAATGGCGTTTCGGCGGCGACGAAACCAACGTGCCCAACCACCTGGGCGACCTGACGATCTGGAATCTGAACGCCACGCGTGCGGCGCACGATTTCGGGGCCGAACCGTTCAAGTGGTGGCTCTCCTCGGACAAGTGGTGGAAGACCATGCCGCCGATCATCGTCGGATTCCACGGCGCGGCGGTCACCTTCGATGAGAGCGCCGAACAGGTGAAATACCTCGAAAGCAACGGCGCGGCCGTCGAGCCGCTGTCGCTCTACGAAGCGCAGCTGCGCCAGCGGTTAGGGTATGTCCCCGCATGGCTCAATTCATTGAAATAGAATAAAAAACCAAACATATTATGAAAAAGTATCTGATCCTGATCTTCGTCGCGCTGGCTGCGGTTTTCCAGTCGTGCGACAACAACGACGACCTGTGGGATGCGATCGACGACCTGAAGAGCCGCGTGCAGGCGCTCGAAACGCAGGTCGACGCGCTGAACGGCAACATCGAGGCGTTGCAGAAACTCTACGGCGGCGCCACGATCTCCAAGGTCGAGACCTCCGATGGCAAATACGTCGTCACGCTGACCAACGGCGAGACCATCGAACTGGTGCAGGGCAGCGAGGCCGAGGCCGTGATTCCGATCGTCTCGATCAACGACAAGGGCGAGTGGCAGGTGTCGACCGACAACGGAGCCACGTTCACCTCGCTCGGCGTGAAGGCCGTGGCCGAGGACGGCACGACGCCCCGGTTCCGCATCGACGAGGCCACCGGCTACTGGCAGGTGAGCTACGACGGCGGCACCTCCTTCGAAAATGTGAAGGACACCAAGGGCCAGCCCGTCAAGGCCATCGGCTCGGGTACGGTGACCGACAAGTTCTTCGAGGAGGTGAAGGTCGACGGCGGCGACCTCTATATCAGGCTGCTCGGCGGCGAGGAACTGCGCATTCCGATCGTGAACGATTTCTTCTGCCGGATCGTCACGCCGACCGAGGGTGTGCAGACGTTCGACGCCGGGGCCACCAAACGTTTCGTGGTGGAGATCCGAGGTGTCGAGCAGGTGAAACTGTCGGCTCCCGAGGGCTGGTCGGCACGCCTGACCGATGCCGTGGATGAGAGGGCCGAACTGATCGTGACGGCCCCCGCAGCCGTGACCCGCGCCACGGCCGACACGTCGAAGGACGTGGCGATCGAGGCCTTTGCGGCCGGCGGGCTTTCGACGGTGGCCAAAATCCAGGTCGAGAGCACTGGAACGGCTCCCGCCGCTCCGACGGTTGCGGTGACCAACTCCGCGACGGTCGAACCCACGCAGTCGGCGCTGACCTTCGACGTTGCGCCCTCGGCCAATGCCGACGGCTGGAAATACCTCTGCCTCAAATCGACGGAAGCGGCTCCCGACGCCGCCAGGGTCCTTGCCGAAGGCACGGCCGGTGCGGGTACGGGCGTGACGGTCAGGAATCTCGAAGCCAATACGGCCTATACGATCTACGTGGTCGCCTATGCCGGCGATCTGACGAGCGAGGTGGCAAGCGTCGGGAACACGACGGCGGAGGCTCCCGTTACCGCCGAGACGGACTACTACCAGGATTATCAGGACGGGAAAGACATCGCGCTGGGCGACCTGACGATCAATAAGACGGTCTATCCGGAAGCGCAGCTGCTCAAGCCCTCCGAACTGACCGCTGCGATCATTACGGCCGGAGGTTTGATTTTCGTCGACAACTCCGATGCTGCCGATCTGTCGTTCACGATTTCGGGCGCGTCGATCAATATGGGCGACATCGTGCTGATCGGCCGTTATCCCGAACGTGCGCAGGCGACGATCTCCGGGCCGGAACTGCGTTGCAAGTACAATGCGGCTTTCAAGAACCTGCATATCGCAGCCTCGGGCAATTACAACCTCTTTACGACGACCAATGCCACCTATGATCCGACGCTGCATGTCGAGGATTGTACCGTGGATGCCGCCTACAATGTGGTTTACGATTCGCACAATACGCAGAATTTCAAGAGTGTCTATTTCGGGAATTCGATCGTGAAGATGACCGTCGCCAACAAGCCGTTCTATTCGACCAAGGCGAAGGACGCGCATACGCAGCAGTTGATTCGTCTGGATAACAACGTATTTTATGCCGAAACGCCTTTGCAGAACTACCTGATCAACTGCGGGGACAGGTCGCAGGCATTCCAGACGACCCGGCTTCAGGTCGAGGTGACGAACAATACGATTTATAACATTTACCAGCCGAACATTATGATCCGGGCTTATGTCCTCGCAGGGCTGACCGTGACCAAGAATGTCGGGTATTATACCGGTGTTACCGCGAAAAATTATCTGACGGGTGTGTATGACACGGCCGGATTTACGGCTGACAAGGCGGAGGTAACCTATAATTACCTCTACACCGCGCCGGTCAGCGATACGAATTTCTGGTCGGCGAAGCATACCGGAAGCTACACGCCTGCAAACAACCAGATGGGCGACGGCGTGGAAGCTCCGTTCTCTTCGATGGATGCGGCGAAGGGGTATTTCCCGGTCGACGCTTCGGTGGTGAAGACGGGTGCGGGAGCGACCTACGACACGAAGGCGTGGTTCAAGGCGGAGTAATTCCGGCTTGCCGTAACGAAAAACTCCGGCCTGCATTTTCGCAGGCCGGAGTTTTTTCGTTGAGCCGAAGAGGCGGATCAGCCGATCCAGCTTGTCAGAATCTTCATGCCGCCGTCGGGCGTGAAGGCGAGCGAACGGGCCGAAGCCGGAATCAGGACCGTTTCGCCCTGGTGCACCGGAACCGCTGCGCCGCTGTCGTCGGTGAGCGTACCGCGGCCCTCGATGCAAATCGCCACGACGAACGAGTCGAGCGACGCGAGGTCGAGCGTCTCGGGGCGGGTCAGATCGTAGAGCGACGTGGTGAAATAAGGGCACGACACCAGCTCTACGCGCGTGTCCTGCGCCGGCTCGTAATGCGTCCGGTAATCGGGCAGCACGGTGTAGTCGATGGCGCCCTTCGCCAGTTCGGTGTGCAGTTCGCGGGTGTTGCCGTTGGCATCGCGGCGGTTGAAATCGTAGATGCGGTAGGTGATGTTCGAGGTCTGCTGGATTTCGGCGATGAACGACCCCGCGCCGATCGAGTGCACACGTCCCGCGGGCAGGAAAAACACGTTGCCCGGTGCGATCTTGTAGTCGGCCAGGATGTCCGTGATGGTGTTGTCCCCGACGCTGGCCTCGTACTCGGCCGGCGTTACCTGCTTCGAGAAGCCCGAACGCAGGTGCGCGTCCTTATCCGCCGACACCACGTACCACATTTCGGTCTTGCCCTTGGATTTGTGGCGTTCCCATGCCAGCTCATCGTTCGGGTGCACCTGGATCGAGAGATCCTGCCGGGCGTCGATGAACTTGATCAGCAGCGGGAACTCCTCGCCGAAACGCCCGTAGTTGGCTTTGCCCAACAGCGCCGCGCCGTGGCGGGCGATCAGTTCCGGGAGCGATGTCCCGGCTTCGGGGCCTTCGGCGACGACGGACTCGTTGTCCTTGACGCCCGAAAGCTCCCAGCTTTCGCCGATGTTGCGCTGGTCGGTGGCGATTCCCTTGTAAGGGGCGATCTTCTCGCCGCCCCAGATCAGGGATTTCAGAATCGGTTGAAATTTATACATGGTCGATCTATTTTATGCGTTTTCCGTGTCGAGCTGGCTCAAGGCGAAAGCGTATGCTCCGACCGAAATGGCTTGGCTCGCGCCGAGTTTCGAAATGGTCACGCCGATGCGTTTTTGCGGGTCGTAGGCCACGTAGCGGTCCGTGCCGTAGACTTTCAGGGGCCGCTGCGCGCCCTTGGCGAATTCGCGGAATTCAGTCTCGTCGTCCAGATCGTAAACCTTCATCTGCACGCGGTTCAACTCGTTGCCGTTGAGCTGGTGCATCTTCGAACGCAGCTCGTTCAGCAGGCTGGGCATGATCCATTTGCGGGCCGCCGTGATGCCGCCGCCGATGACGATCAGGCCGTCCACCAGCGTCACGGCCGTAGCCATGGCGTCGCCGGCGATCTCGCCCATTTCGGCAAAAGCCTTCTTCGCGGCCTCGACATCTCCCGGGCGTTTACCCTCGGCGATTTCGCAGATATCTTTCGGTTCGAAGGTGTGGTTCACGTCGCCCGAAGCTTCGCCGTAGACGCGTTTCACGGCACGGATCGACGCCCCGTCCTCGACGATGATTTCGGGCATTTTCTTGTGACGCAGGCAGAACGTCTCGACGCATGAGTTGTCGCCGCGGTTCAGCCGGTTGTCGATCACAAGGCCCACGCCGAGTCCCGTGCCGAAGGTGTAGCCGACGAGGTTTTTGTATTTCTTCGGGCTTCCCAGCGCTTCGAGCCGGGCGTTGACCTCGGGCAGGGCGCCTCCCAGCGCCTCGCCGTAGGCGAACAGGTCGCCGTCGTTGTTGATGTATACCGGGATGCCGAATTTTGCTTCGAGGAACGGACCCAGCGCCACGCCTTCGCGGAACGACGGGAAGTTGGGCAGATAACCGCCGATGATGCCGTTCGGATAGTCGGCCGGGCCGGGGAATGCGAAACTGATGGCTACGGGTTTTTCGGACAGACGGTCGATGACGGCCTGGAACCCTTCGACCATCGTCGCGAGGCATTTGTCGAGGTTCTCGGCATGCGACGGGAGGGTGATCGGCTCCACAATGAATTTGTTGGCCTGCATGGCGCCGAAAACGAGGTTCGTGCCGCCGGCGTCGAGGGTGATGACCACCCGGTTGTCATGGCTGTACATATTGAGTAGTTTTGTTTGGATTGCCGGTGTTCCGGCAGGCAAAGATACATAAAAATTGAACGGGTGCAAAACCGAATTGCGCGAAAAAGGCCGGCGACTGCTGCCGCCGGCCTTTTTCAGGACCTTGCCTTGTGTCAGTTGTTTTCGGGACGCAGCTTGCGCACGACGGCGCCGGTCTGCCACATCTCGCTTTCGCGCATCTCGCGCAGCTCCTCGTTGAGCTTCTCGCGGTAGTCGGGTTTGCTGTTCAGGTCGATCGAACGCTGGGCCTCGTTGCCGGCGGCCACCTCCCTGTACAGCTCTTCGAAGACGGGTTTCGTGGCGTCGCGGAACTTCTTCCACCAGTCCAGCGCGCCGCGCTGGGCCGTGGTCGAACAGTTGGCGTACATCCAGTCCATGCCGTTCTCCGAGACCAGCGGCATGAGCGACTGGGTCAGCTCCTCGACCGTTTCGTTGAAGGCCTCCGAGGGGGTGTGGCCGTTGGCGCGCAGCGTGTCGTACTGGGCGGCGAAGATGCCCTGGATGGCGCCCATCAGCGTGCCGCGCTCGCCCGTGAGGTCGGAGTAGACCTCGCGCTTGAAGTCGGTTTCGAACAGGTAACCCGAACCCACGCCGATGCCCAGCGCCACGACGCGTTCGAAGGCGCGGCCCGTGGCGTCTTGGAACACCGCATAGCTCGAATTGAGTCCGCGGCCCTGGAGGAACATGCGCCGCAGCGAGGTTCCCGAGCCTTTCGGGGCGATCAGGATCACGTCCACATCGGCCGGGGGCACGATGCCCGTGCGCTCCTTGTAGGTGATGCCGAAGCCGTGGGAGAAATAGAGGGCCTTGCCCGGCGTGAGGTGCTTTTTGATTGAAGGCCATACGGCGATCTGCCCGGCGTCGGAGAGCAGGTACTGGATGATCGTGGCGCGCTCGGCGGCCTCCTCGATGCCGAAAAGCGTCTGGCCCGGAACCCAGCCGTCGGCTACGGCCTTGTCCCAGCTCGCGGAGCCTTCGCGCTGGCCCACGATGACCCTGAATCCGTTGTCGCGCAGGTTGAGCGACTGTCCGGGGCCTTGCACGCCGTAGCCGATGACGGCGATGGTCTCGTCCTTGAGTGTTTCGAGCGCTTTTTCCAGAGGAAATTCCTCGCGGGTTACGACGTTCTCTTCGACGCCGCCGAAATTGATCTTTGCCATGATTTTCGTGATTTTGAGTTTGTTATATGTTCTGAAAGTTATTTTTCGCTTTTGCTCCCTTCTTCATCGGATTCGGCCCTTAAACGGTCGATTTCTTCAAGGTACTCGTTCAGCAGCTCGCGCCGCGACTTGATGATGGCCACCGTGCCGCTGCGCACGAACTGCTGTACGCCGTAGGGTTGCAGCAGGCGGAACAACGCCTGCGTGTCGGCCTTGTGGCCGGTCTTCTCGACGACGATGTAGTCCTCGTCGATCTCCAGAATGCGGACGTTGTGTTCCCTGACGAGTTGTTCGACGCCCCGGCTGCGGGTCACCTTGTAGAGGGCGATCTCCTGCTGCACGACCTCGTCGGGGGTGTAGACGAAGGTCTTCAGCACGTCGATCTTCTTCTCGACCTGCCGCACGAGTTTGTCGACCTGATCGGGTGTGGTGCGGACCACGATGGTGAATTTGTGGATGCCCTGCAACGCCGATTCCGAGGTCGTGAGGCTCTCGATGTTCACGTCGCGGCAGGTGAAGACGGTGGTGATCTGGCTCAGCAGGCCCACCTTGTTCTCCGAAAACACGGTGATGATGTATTCCTGTTCCATACGCTGTTTCGTTTTATTCGAACCGGATTTCCGATACCGGGGCGCCCGCCGGGACCATCGGGAAAATGTTCTCTTCGCCCTCGACGCGCACCTCCAGCAGGAAGGCGCCTTCGGAGGCCTTCATGGCGGCGATGACCTCGTCGAGTTCCTCGCGCCGTTCGACGCAGCGGTACGAAAGGCCGTTGCCGCGGGCGATCAGCCCGAAATCGGGGTTGACCATCTCCGTAAAGGAGTAGCGGCGGTCGTAGAACAGCTCCTGCCATTGGCGCACCATGCCGAGGAACGAGTTGTTCAGCAGGACGATTTTCACGGGGATCTTCGACTGGAAGATCGTGCCCAGCTCCTGAATGGTCATTTGCAGGCCGCCGTCGCCGGCGAAAAGGACGACTTCGCGGTCGGGGGCGCCCAGTTTGGCCCCGATGGCCGCCGGAAGTCCGAATCCCATCGTGCCGAGACCGCCCGAGGTAACCACGCTGCGCGTGCGGCGGAATCCGAAATAGCGCGCGGCGTTCATCTGCTGCTGGCCCACGTCGGTCACCAGCACCGCGTCGTTGCGGTAGGCCCGGGCCACGGCGGCGACCGCCTCGCCCATGCGGATACGCCCCTCGGCGGGGTGCACGGCCTTGCGGATGACGGCTTCGTATTCGATCTGGTCGCAGGCGCGGAATCCGGCGATCCATTGGCTGTGGTCGCGTTTGCGGATACGCTCGGTGATGAGCGGCAGGGAGCGTTTCACATCGCCCACGACCGCCACGTCGGCCGGGATGATCTTGCCGATCTCCGCGGGGTCGATCTCCAGGTGGATCACCTTGGCGTTGGCGCCGAAATGCGCGGGATTCCCCGTCACGCGGTCGTCGAAACGCATGCCCACGGCCACGAGCAGGTCGCACTCCTGGTTCTTGATGTTGGGACCGTAGTTGCCGTGCATGCCCAGCATGCCCACGTTTTGCGGATGGTCGGTCGGCAGGGCCGAGAGACCCAGCAGGGTCGAGGCGGCGGGCATGCCGCTCTTGTCGAGCAGCGCCCGCAGCTCGGTTTCGGCGTTGCCCAGGATGACGCCCTGACCCACCATGACCAGCGGACGGCGGGACTGGTTGATCAGCCGTGCGGCTTCGGCGATGCGTTCCGCGTCGGGTGCGGGCGCGGGGAGGTAGCTGCGGATCGAGGTGATTTTTTCGTAGCGGAACGGAGCTGTTCCGCATTGTGCGTCCTTGGTGATGTCGACCACGACGGGACCCGGACGGCCCGAGCGGGCGATGTAGAAGGCCTTGGCGATGGCCGCGGGAATGTCTTCGGTGCGCTTGACCTGGCAGTTCCACTTGGTGACGGCCTGCGTGATGCCGACGAAATTGGTCTCCTGAAAGGCGTCGGTGCCCAGCAGCGCGGAGCCGACTTGTCCGGTGACGAGCACCAGCGGCGTGGAGTCCATCAGCGCGTCGGCCAGCCCCGTCACGGTGTTCGTGGCGCCGGGACCCGAGGTCACCAGACAGACCCCGACGCGGCCGCTGACGCGGGCATAGCCCTGTGCGGCGTGCACGGCGCCCTGCTCGTGACGCACGAGGATGTGGCGCAGGCGGTCGCGATAGTCGTAAAGCGCGTCGTAGACGGGGATGATCGCGCCTCCGGGATAGCCGAAAACGGTTTCGACGCCCTCTTGGAGAAATGATTCGATCAGGGCCTTCGATCCCGTCATCGAGGGGTCGGAGGCCGTGCGTCGCTCTTCGGGACGGAGTGTTTGAGAGGTATTCATTGCGGGTCCGTTTTTTTATTCTTCGTTATCGTCGACGATACGTACGGCGCCTTTGTCGGCCGAGCTGACCAGCCGGGCATAGGCGCGCAGCGACGCCGGAACGCGGCGGTCGCGGCCGGCGGGGCGGAAGCGTTCCTGTGCGGCCATGCGGGCGGCGATCTCCGCGTCGTCGACCGCGAGGCGGATCGAGCGGCCGGGGATGTCGATCTCGATCTCATCGCCCGTGCGGACGACGGCGATCTCTCCGCCCGAGGCGGCTTCCGGCGAGACGTGGCCGATCGAAAGCCCCGAGGTTCCGCCCGAGAAACGCCCGTCGGTGATCAGCGCGCAGGCCTTGTCGAGGTGTTTCGACTTGAGGTACGACGTGGGGTAGAGCATC